>Ga0213875_10000275_pt1 | contig 50853 bp, 51 predicted proteins | sample BarmaccomBMRX_R8_FD_160105 | JGI IMG/M metagenome (GOLD analysis project Ga0213875, IMG submission 160105) | Root-associated microbial communities from Barbacenia macrantha in rupestrian grasslands, the National Park of Serra do Cipo, Brazil - RX_R8 | ecosystem: Host-associated > Plants > Roots...
GCGTCGGCGCCGGCCGCCGCACGTGTCTTGACCGCACGTCGTATTCGCGCTTGAGCATTTTCGCTGCGGTGCAATATAAAATAGCATCAGATTCAATCCGCCGAGGGAGCGGCCGCCCGAGCTTTGCGTATCGCGATCGTCGATGACAGCGGACTGCGCGCCTCCGTGCTCGAGGAAGGTCTGCGCGAAGCGGGCTATGACGACATTCATCTGGTGACGCCGCAGGGCGCGTTCGTCGCGCGCCTCGAGCGATTGGGCCCCGAGGTCGTCCTGATGGATCTCGGCAGCCCCAGCCGCGACACGCTGGAGGAGATGCTCGTCGTGAGCCGGGCGCTGGCGCGGCCGATCGCGATGTTCGTCGATCAGTCCGACGAGACGATGATCGGCGCGGCGATCGACGCCGGGGTGTCGGCCTATGTCGTCGACGGCTTGCGCAAGGAGCGCGTGAAGGCGGTGCTCGATCTCGCGATCCGACGGTTCAACGCCTTCGCCCGCATGCAAAGCGAGCTCGAAGAGGCGCGGACCGCGCTCGCCGAGCGCAAGACGATCGATCGCGCCAAGGCGATCCTGATGGAGAGTCGCAATCTCTCGGAGCCGGACGCCTATGCGCTGCTGCGCACCACAGCGATGAACCAGGGCCGCCGTATCGCCGAGGTGGCGGACGCGCTGATCACCGCCGCGGGGCTGCTGGGAGGGACGCCATGACGCCGATCGCGCTCGCCTTCCTGCCGCTCGCCGATAGCGCGATCCTCGTCGCCGCCAAGGAGAAGGGTTTCGCCGCGCAAGCCGGCATCGCGCTCGATCTCGTCCGCACCACCTCCTGGGCGACGGCGCGCTATCGGCTCGTCTACGGCCAGGTGCAGGGCGCGCACATGCTGGCACCCTTGGCGATCGCGGTGACGCTCGGCCTGAGCCAGCACCCGGCCGCGCTCGCCGCGCCGTTCAAGCTCAACGTCAACGGCAACGCGCTGACGATGTCGAGCGCGTTTGCGGCGGCGCTCGATCCCGATCCGGCGCGCCGCCTGGAAGATCCCGTCGCGACGGCGCATGATTTCGCCGCGGCTATCGGCTTGCATCATCGCAAGCCCGTGGTCGGCGTCGTCCACCGCTTCTCCAGCCACGCATTGATGCTGCGCTATTGGCTGGCCTTTGCGGGGATCGATCCCGATCGCGATCTGCTGCTGCGCGTGTTGCCGCCGTCGCTGATGGCCGAAGCGCTGCGCGCGGGCGAGATCGACGGCTTCTTCGTCGGCGAGCCCTGGGGCAGCGTCGCCGTCACCGCAGGCTTGGCCGAGATCGTCGCCGCCGGCACGCGCATCTGGCGGCGCGGCGTCGACAAGGTGTTGGCCTTCCGCGAGGATTGGCTGGAGGCCAATCCGGAGCTGGTCGATCGGCTGCTCCTCGCGCTCTCGCAAGCCGCCGACTGGTGCGACGATCCCGCCAATCGCGCTGCGCTCGCGGCGCTGCTCGCGCGCCCCGACTATGTCGGTGAGCCGGCCGAACGCTTCCTGCCCGCGCTCACCGGCCAGATCGTGCCGCGCATCGACAGTGCGGCAGTCGACATTCCCGATTTCGTGCTGTTCGGCCGGGAGGCGACCGGCTTTCCGTGGCGCAGCCAGGCGGCGTGGATCTATTCGCAGCTGGTCCGCTGGGGTTTCGCCGCGCCGACGCCCGAGAGTCTGCGCAAGGCGACCGGCGTGTTCCGCTCGGATATCTATCGCCGCGCCCTCTCGGCGGCCGGCCTGCCGATGCCGGGCGCGAGCATGAAGCTCGAGGGTGCGCTCGAGGTACCGCTCGCGGTCGGCTCGCATCGCGGGCCGATCACGCTCGGCCCCGACCGCTTCTTTGACGGCCGCGTCTTCGATCCCGAGGACATCGAGGGCTATCTGCGATCGCTGAAGGCGTGAAATTTTTGCACTTGCGAAGAAGCGCGACTTAGCGGAGACATAGCGCGTCGCGCGACGATGCGCGCATGATGCGAGGCCAGCTCCAGCGTCGGGGCCGTCCTCCACCGATCACACAGCAAAGCCGCTGTCCGGCCACGCGCTCTGCGCGCGGGCCGGGAGCGGCTTTTTTCGTGCCTTTGCGGCACGCGCACGCATCGCATGAGGTCCGGGATATGGCTACGCTTGCTTGGGGCGCGGATGCGCCCGCGACGGGAAAGAGCGCCTTCTGGAGCGCCGGGCATCGCCCGACGCTGATCGCCGCCTTCCTCTATTTCGATCTCGCCTTCATGGTCTGGGTGCTGCTCGGGCCGCTCGCGCCGGAGATATCGAAGACGCTGCACCTGCTGCCGGCGCAGAAGGGCCTGATGGTCGCGACGCCGACGCTGGCGGGCGCGTTCCTCCGCCTCGTCAACGGCCTGCTCGTCGATCGCATCGGGCCGAAGCGCTCGGGGGCGATCAGCCAGCTCATCGTGATCTTCGGCCTGCTCTCGGCATGGGCGCTGGGCGTGAACAGCTTCGGCGGGACGCTCGCGCTGGGCGTTATCCTCGGCTTCGCGGGCGCGAGCTTCGCGATCGCGCTGCCGCTTGCCAGCCGCTGGTATCCGCCGGAGCATCAGGGCAAGGCAATGGGCATCGCCGGGATGGGCAATTCGGGCACCGTGCTCGCCTCGCTGTTCGCGCCGGTGCTCGCCAAGGCGTTCGGCTGGAATGCGGTGCTCGGGCTGGCCTGCATTCCGCTGGCGCTGGTGTTCCTCGCCTACATGGCGATGGCGAAGGACGCGCCGAACGCGCCCGCGCCGAAGCGCTTCGCCGAATATCTCGAGCCGCTGAAGCAGGGCGATGCCTGGCTGCTGATGCTGTTCTACAGCGTCACCTTCGGCGGCTTCGTGGGCCTCGCCGCCTCGCTGCCGATCTACTTCACCGATCGCTTCGGGCTGACCACGATCACCGCCGGCTATTGCACCGCTGCCTGCGTGTTCGCGGGTTCGCTGATCCGCCCGGTCGGCGGTGCGGTTGCGGATGCGATCGGCGGCGTGAAGACGCTCACCGGCGTCTACCTCGTCGCCGCGCTCGCGCTCGCCGGCGTGAGCGGTGCGCCCACCGTCGTCAGCGCGCTCGGCTTCTTCGTGCTCGCGATGCTTGCGCTCGGCACCGGCAACGGTGCGGTGTTCCAGCTCGTGCCGCAGCGCTTCGGCAAGGAGATCGGCGTGATGACCGGGCTGGTCGGCATGGCAGGCGGCATCGGCGGCTTCTATCTCGCCTCCTCGCTCGGCTTCGCCAAGCAGCTCACCGGCAGTTTTGCGCCGGGCTTCCTGATCTTCGCCGGCCTCGCGCTGGTCGCCCTTGTCGTGCTGACGGTCGCGAAGGGCCGCTGGCGCGCCACCTGGGACGCCGCTGCCGCCGGCGTGCGGATCTGAACGTGCCTTCCCCTCCCTGGAAGGGAGGGATCGAGGGGTGGGTTGCTCCAGGCGGGGCGCTCTCCTCTCCAGCAACCCACCCCCGGCCCCTCCCTTCCCGGGAGGGGGGAGACGAAGAAATGGACTTCCACGCTTCCACCGAGATCGTGACCAGCGGCGACGATGCCGGCGCCGACCGCCGCGCGCATCTCGTCGTGATCGGCAACGGCATGGCGGGCTGCCGCGCGATCGAAGAGCTGCTGGCGCGTGACGGTACGCGTTACCGCGTCACCATCTTCGGCGGCGAGCCGCATGTGAACTACAACCGCATCATGCTTTCGCCCGTGCTCGCCGGCGAGAAGACGTTCGACGAGATCGTGATCAATGGCCATGACTGGTATCGCGACAACGACATCGAGCTCGTCGCCGGCGATCCGGTTGTCGCCATCGATCGGATGGCGAAAACCGTCACGGCGAACTCGGGTCGCACCGTCGCCTATGACAAGCTGCTGATCGCCACCGGCTCGGATCCCTTCATCATCCCGGTGCCCGGCAAGGACCTGCCCGGCGTGATCAGCTTCCGCGACATGAACGACGTCGACGCGATGCTTGCGGCGGCGGCAAAAGGCGGCGATGCGGTGGTGATCGGCGGCGGCCTGCTGGGGCTCGAGGCGGCGCACGGCCTGACGCTTCGCGGCATGAAGGTGACGGTGATCCATCTGATGCCGACGCTGATGGAACGTCAGCTCGACGAGGCGGCCGGCTGGCTGCTCAAGACCGCCCTGGAGGCGCGCGGCCAGACCATCCTCACCGGCGCCGACACCGCCGAGATCGTCGGCGACGCCCGTGTCGAGGGCGTGCGGCTCAAGGATGGCACGGTCATCCCCGCGAGCCTCGTCGTGATGGCGGTCGGTATCCGCCCGAACGTGAAGCTCGCGCGCGAGGCCGGACTCGACGTCGGACGCGGCATCAAGGTCGACGACCATATGGTCACATCCGATCCGGACGTCCTCGCGGTCGGCGAGTGCGTCGAGCATGACGGCAACGTCTACGGCCTCGTCGCGCCGTTGTGGGAGATGTGTCGCAGCCTCGCCGACGGCCTCGTCGAGAACCACACGGGCTACAAGGGCTCGGTAACCTCCACCAAGCTCAAGGTCGCCGGGCTCGACGTCTTCTCGGCGGGCGATTTCTCGGGCGGTGAGGGCGCCGAGGACATCGTGCTGCGCGATGCCGCGCGCGGCATCTACAAGCGCGTCGTCGTGAAAGACGACAGGATCGTCGGCGCGGTGCTCTACGGCGATACCGCCGACGGCAGCTGGTATTTCGACCTCCTCAGGAAGCAGGAAGACATCTCGGAGATCCGCGAGCTGCTGATCTTCGGCCAGGCCTATGCCTCGGGAGGGGGGCAGGCGGACCCTAAGGCGGCCGTTGCGGCGCTCTCGGACGATGCCGAGATCTGCGGCTGCAACGGCGTCTCCAAGGCGAAGGTCATCCAAACGATCGTCTCTGGCGCGGTCAGCCTCGACGCGGTGCGTTCCGGCTGCAAGGCGTCCGCCTCGTGCGGTTCGTGCACCAACCTCGTCGAGCAGCTGCTCTCGCTCACGCTCGGCGAGGATTATGGCGGCGAGCGCACCGTCAAGACGCTCTGCAAGTGCACGAGCTTCGGCCATGACGATGTCCGCCGCGAGATCGTCGCGCAGGGCATGCGCTCAATCCCCGAGGTGATGCAGCGACTACACTGGTCGACGCCCGACGGCTGCTCGGCCTGTCGCCCCGCGCTCAACTATTATCTGCTCTGCGCGTGGCCCGGCGAATATGCGGACGACCAGCAGAGCCGCTTCGTCAACGAACGCATGCATGCCAACATCCAGAAGGACGGCACCTATTCGGTGGTGCCCCGGATGTGGGGCGGGCTCACCAATCCGCGCGAGCTGCGGGCGATCGCCGACGTCGTCGAGAAGTTCAACGCGCCGATGGTGAAGGTAACGGGCGGGCAGCGGCTCGACATCTTCGGCATCCGCAAGGAGGACCTGCCTGCGGTCTGGGCCGATCTCAACGCCGCCGGCATGGTCTCGGGCCACGCTTACGGCAAGTCGCTGCGGACGGTGAAGACATGCGTCGGCTCGGAATGGTGCCGCTTCGGCACGCAGGATTCGACGGGTCTCGGCGTCAGGATCGAGCGCATGACGTGGGGCAGCTGGATGCCGCACAAGTTCAAGATCGCGGTCTCGGGTTGCCCGCGCAACTGCGCTGAGGCGACCATCAAGGATTTCGGCATCGTCTGCGTCGACTCTGGTTACGAGCTTCACGTCGGCGGCAATGGCGGCATCAAGGTGCGGGCCACCGATCTGCTCTGCAAGGTCGCGACCGAGCGCCAGGCGATGGATTATTGCGCCGCCTTCATCCAGCTCTACCGCGAGGAGGCGCGCTATCTCGAGCGCACCGCGCCGTGGATCGAGCGCGTCGGTCTCGACTATGTGAAGAGCCGGGTGGTCGAGGACGAGATCGGCCGCGAGGCGCTGACGGCGCGCTTCCTGGTCTCGCAGAGCTTCAGCCAGGACGATCCCTGGGCAGCGCGCGCCGCCGGTGTCGATCGCGGGCAGCACCAGCATCTGGGTGAGTTCCGCCCCTTCCAGCTGGAGGCGGCGGAATGAGCTCCACCGTCATCGCACGTAACCCGTTCGTGCTGAGCGTAGTCGAAGCACGTGCTCCACGGGGCAACGCTCGCTGCCCGTCCCTCGACTGCGCTCGGGACGAACGGGTTCTGCTCGGCTGGGGACGAAGTCCGTTCGTGTCGAGCGGAGTCGAGACACGCTGGTCCAGCGCCTGCCGCGCGTCCCTCCACTGCGCTCGGGGCGAACGGCTGATTAGCGAAGAGGTTGGAGCATGATCGGAGACTGGATTGACGTCGGCCCCCTGGCCGCCATTCCGTTGCGGGGCGCGCGTACGGTGCCGGTCGCTGGCGGCGAGGAGATCGCGATCTTCCGCACGGGCGACGACGCGGTCTACGCGCTCGTCAACCGCTGTCCGCACAAGCAGGGCCCGCTCAGCCAGGGCATCGTCCACGGCCATGCCGTCGCCTGTCCGCTGCACAATATGCGGATCAGCCTCGCCAGCGGCGAAGCGATGGGAGATGACGAGGGCTGCGTGCCGACCATCCCGGTGAGGGTCGACGCGGGGCGCGTGCTTCTTTCGCGAATGGGCGCGATCGCGACGGCGCTGGCGGCGTGAGTCTTCCAAACGCTGATCCGTTCGGTTCGAGCCTGTCGAGAACCGGCCAAGCAAGACCGACTTCTCGACGGGCGCGTCTCGACAAGCTCGACGCTGCTCGAAGCGAACGAGCTAAATTCTTGTGAAGCAAGTCAGGACCACTTGCGCTTATTGCGGCGTGGGCTGCGGCATCAGCGCGACCGTCACGGGCGAGCGCGACGTCGAGGTCCGCGGCGATGCTGCGCACCCGGCCAATCATGGCCGGCTCTGCTCCAAGGGCACGCATCTCGGCGAGACCGTGTCGCTCGAAGGGCGGCTGCTGCACCCGATGATCGGCAAGCGCCGCGCCTCATGGGACAAGGTGCTCGATCTCGTCGCCGACGGCTTCCGCGAGACGATCGCGCGCCACGGGCCGGACAGCGTCGCCTTCTACGTCTCGGGGCAGCTGCTCACCGAGGATTATTATGTCGCGAACAAGCTGATGAAGGGCTTCATCGGCTCCGGCAATATCGACACCAACTCGCGGCTCTGCATGTCGAGCGCGGTCGCCGGCCACATGCGCGCCTTCGGCGAGGATGTCGTGCCGGCGAGCTATGACGATCTCGACGCGGCGGACCTCTTCGTGCTGGTCGGCTCGAACACCGCCTGGTGCCACCCGATCGTCTACCAGCGCATCCAGGCGGCACGCGCCGCGCGTGGCGCCAAACTCGTCGTGGTCGACCCGCGCCGCACCGAGACGGCGGAGGAAGCCGATCTCCATCTGGCGCTGCGGCCCGGCAGCGACGTCGCCCTGATGAACGGCCTGCTCGCCTGGTGCCGCGCCGAAAGACTGGCGGACGACGGCTATCTCGCCGCCAGCGTGACGGTGCCCGAGAGCTTCTGGGAGGGGCTCGAGCAAGGCTGCGACCTTTGGTCGACGGCGAAGGCCTGCGACGTGCCCCCCGCCGACCTCAGGCGCTTCTTCGAGCTGTTCGCGGCGAATCCGCGCACGGTCACGCTGTTCAGCCAGGGCATCAACCAGGCGCTGCGCGGCACCGATCAGGTCAACGCGATCATCAACGTCCATCTCGCCACCGGACGGATCGGCAAACCTGGCGCTGCGCCCTTCTCGATCACCGGCCAGCCGAACGCGATGGGCGGCCGCGAGGTCGGCGGCCTCGCCTCGACGCTGGCAGCGCACCGTGACTTCGCGCCCGAGACCGCCGCGGACGTCGCTCGCTTCTGGGCGGCGCCGAACATCGCGACGAAAGCCGGCCTCAAGGCGGTCGATCTGTTCCGCGCCGTCCGCGACGGTAGGATCAAGGCGCTGTGGATCATGGCGACCAACCCGGCGGTATCGATGCCGGACGCCGGCATGGTGCGCGATGCGCTCGCCTCCTGTCCCTTCGTGGTCGTCTCGGACGTTATCGCCGAGACCGACACCAGCAAGTACGCGCATGTCCGCCTGCCCGCTGCCGGCTGGGGCGAGAAGGACGGCACCGTCACCAATTCCGAACGCATGATCTCGCGCCAGCGGCCGCTGTTCGCGCTGCCCGGCGACGCGAAACCGGATTGGTGGATCGTCAAGGAGGTCGGCCGCCGCATGGGCTGGCCGGCCGCCTTCGCCTATGACCGTCCCGCCGACATCTGGCGTGAGCACGCCCGGCTCTCTGCCTATCGCAACGATGGCGCCCGCCTGTTCGATCTGCGGTCTCAGGCCGCGCTGGGCAACGAAGCCTATGACGCGATGGCGCCGTTCCGCTGGGGCGGCGCGCCGTTCTCGGACGGCTGCTTCCCCACGCCGGACGGGCGCGCGCGTCTCGTTCCCGTTGCCCAGGCGGTTCGGGCGGCAGTTCCCGCTCTTCCGATGACGCTCAATACCGGGCGCTACCGCGACCAATGGCATACGATGACGCGAACCGGGCTGTCGCCCAAGCTGGCGCGCCATCGCACCGAGCCGCAGGTCGAGATTCATCCCGACGATGCGGCTGCCGCCGGGCTGGGCGATGGCAAGCTCGCCCGTGTCATCACGGCGCAAGGTGCGAGCATCTTCCGCGTTGCCGTCACCGACGGGCAGCGGCGGGGCGAGCTGTTCGCGCCGATCCACTGGACGGACCAGCGGGCGAGCGGCGGTCGCACCGGCTTGCTGCCCCATCCGCTCGTCGATCCGCATTCCGGCCAACCCGGCTTCAAGGCGACGCCTGCTCGGATCGAGACGGTCGCAGTCGACTGGCGCGGTTTCCTGCTCGTTCACGGAGCGGCGCCGCGCGGGCCGGATTGCCTCTGGTCGGTGCGCGTCGCGGTGCCGGATGGCGTGCTCTACGAGGTCGCCGGCACGGGCGAGCCAGGCGCACTGGAGATGTGCCTGCCGAAGGGCGAGCGGGTCGAGGCGCGCGACATCGCACGCGGCTCGTGGCGGCTGGCGGTGCTGGACGAGGCGCGGCTCCGGGCGAGCCTGTTCGTGACGCGAGACGGCGAACTGCCTTCGCGCGACTGGCTGATCACCCAACTTGGCCAGCAAGCGCACGCAACCATACTCGCGGGCCGAGCGCCGGGCGCGCAGGTCGATCGCGGGGCGGTGATCTGCGTCTGCTTCGACGTCGGCATGAAGACGATCGTGGAGGCGATCGCCGCACAGCGTCTCACCGACGTCGCGGCGGTCGGCGCGGCACTGCGCGCCGGCACCAATTGCGGCTCCTGCCGCCCCGCCATCGCCCGCCTGATCGCTGCCGCGGAGCCCGTCCATGCCGCTTCCTGAGTTCGCGCCGGGAACGGTCTGGCTGGTGGGCGCCGGCCCCGGCGATCCCGATCTGCTGACGCGCAGGGCCGAGCGACTGCTGATCACTGCCGACATCGTGTTCCATGATGCCTTGGTCAGCCGAGAGGTGCTCGCGCTGCTGCCCGACCGCGTCGAGCGCGTCAGCGTCGGCAAACGTTCTGGACGGCACTCCAAGGCCCAGCACGCGATCAACGATCTGCTCGCAGAAGCGGCGCTGGCGGGCAAGCGCGTGGTGCGTCTCAAGGGCGGCGACCCCTCGATCTTCGGACGGTCGACGGAGGAGATCGCCCATCTGAAAGCCCGAGGCGTTGAAGTGCGCATCTGCCCCGGCGTCACCGCGGCAAGCGCAGCGGCGGCGGGCGGCTTGGTCTCGCTGACGACGCGCGGCTCCGCGCGCAAGGTGACGTTCGTCACCGCACACGTCCGCTCCGGCGAGGCGCTCGACGTCGACTGGGCGGCGCTGGCAACGCGCGACACGACGCTCGCCGTCTACATGGGGCGCGCCGCCGCGCCCGAGATCGCCCGCGCGTTGATCGAGGCCGGTCGCCCTGGTGACACGCCCGTGATCGTGGCGGTCAACGTCTCACTGCCGGGCGAGCGGCTGCTTCACGGACGGTTGTCCGCACTTCCCTTCCTGGTCCGGACAATCGCCGACGATGATCCGACATTGCTCCTGATCGGCGACGCGACCGGCGTCGCCGACCAGGACGAGCTGCGGCCGCTCTCCCTCGCTGTCGTTCCGCAATAAGCAACTGGCAGCTTCATCCGTAGGCGGTCGAATCGCCCTACCGAGCGCACCGCTATCGCGCCTTGCCGAGCTCGGCGGCGATCTGGTCGTAGACGCCGCCATCGGCGAAATGGACCTGCTGCGCGTGCCGCCACCCGCCGAAATTGCGCGCGATGGTGAAAAGCTGGAGCGGCTTGAATTGGCCGGCATAGTGGCGCGCGACCGCCGGATCGCGCGGGCGATAGAAGTTGCGCGCCTCGATCTCCTGCGCCTCGGGGGTGTAGAGGAAGCGCAGATAGGCGTCGGCCAGCTTCTGCGTGCCGTGCGCCGCGACGTTCTTGTCCACCACCGCCACCGAAGGCTCGGCGAGGATCGAGACCGAAGGGTAGACGATCTCATACGCGCCTTGCGGCTGCTCGCGCAGCGCCAGCAGCGCCTCGTTCTCCCAGGTCAGCAGCACGTCGCCCTGGCCCCGCTGGATGAAGGTGGTCGCCGAACCGCGCGAGCCGGTGTCGAGCACCAGCACATTGCCGTAGAGCCGCTTGACGAAGTCGCGCGCCTTGTCCTGCCCATAGGCCTTGGCGGCATATCCCCAGGCGGCGAGATAAGCCCAGCGCGGCGCGCCGCCGGTCTTCGGGTTCGGCGTGATCACGCCGATGCCTGGCTTCACCAGATCGCTCCAGTCGTGGATGCCCTTCGGGTTCCCCTTGCGGACGAGAAACACGATCGTGGAATAATAGGGCGTCGAATTGTTCGGCAGCCGCTTCTGCCAGTTCGCGGCGACGAGCCCGCGATCGGCAAGCTGATCGATGTCGTTCGCGAGCGCGAGCGTCACCACGTCGGCGGGCAGGCCCTCGGCCACCGCGCGTGCCTGTGCGCCCGATCCGCCGTGCGACTGCTTGATCTCGACGTCCTCGCCGGTCCTGGCCTTCCAGGCGTGCGCGAAGGCGGGGTTCACCTGCAGGAAGAGCTCGCGGGTCGGATCGTAGCTGACGTTGAGCAGTGTCGCCGCCGGCAGCGGCGTCGCGACGATCGTCGCGATCAGCGTGCCGAGAAGAAGTTTGCGCATCCTATCCCCCTGGTAGCGCCGGCGAGCCGGCTTAGGTCCCGTTCCCGTCCGGCTGCTGCGGCAGCAGGAATTCGTGGTGCACGACCTGGTCGAGTCGCGCCTGGCGGACGATGCTGCCGGGCGGGACGCTCTCGGTCAGCCAGACGTTGCCGCCGATCGTCGAGCCGCGGCCGATGGTGATGCGGCCGAGCAGCGTCGCGCCGGCATAGACGACGACATCGTCCTCGAGGATCGGATGCCGCGCGCGGCCCTTCTCGAGCGCGCCGTCGCCGCCGATCGGGAAGCTGCGGGCGCCGAGCGTCACCGCCTGATAGAGACGCACGCGCTCGCCGATCACCGCGGTTTCGCCGATCACGACGCCGCTGCCATGATCGATGAAGAAGCTTCCGCCGATCTGCGCGCCGGGGTGGATGTCGATGCCGGCTTTCGAGTTGGCGATCTCCGCGACGATCCGCGCCACCAGCAGCGCGCCGAGTTCATAGAGGCGGTGGGCGAGGCGGTGGTGGATGATCGCGAGCATGCCCGGATAGCAGAGCAGCACCTCGTCGACGCTGCGCGCGGCGGGATCGCCGGTATAGGCCGCCTCGACATCGTGGTCGAGCTGGCCGCGCAATGCCGGAAGCGCCGATGCGAACGCGCCGATGACCTCCTCCGCGCGGCGATCGGCGGCGGCATCGTCGTTCATCGCGTAGCGGAGGTCGAGGCGGATCTGGCCGTAGAGCCGGCTGAGCGCGGTATGCAGCGTCTCGGCGACGAACGCGTCCTCGTTGTCGAGCCGCACGAAGCTCGGGCCGAGGCGGAGCGGGAACAGCGCGCCGCACAGCGCGTCCATGATCTTGCCGAGCTCGTAGCGGGAAGGGAAGCCGCTGGTGCCGTGCTCCGCATGCACGCTGCGCGCCGCCCGCCAGCGCGTCCGCGCCGCGCGCAGCCCGGCCGCGACGGCATCGTTATCCCAATATCGCCCGTCCCCGCTCATGCCGCAGCGCTAGCGAAACGAAGCGGCGCTGCGCAAAGAAGGATTCCTATCGATCGACTAGAGAATTGGTTTCGGTGGTCCGGACGCTATTGTGCATCGGGTTCTTCACTCCCCCGAGCCCCGGTCCTCCGCTAAGATCACATTCGAAAGTCACGCCGAAGGTCACAGGGTTTCGTGACTTTCGACCGGCACGCCTCAGGCGAAGAGCTCGCCCTGTTGGGTCAGCAGCGGCCAGCGCCGGAGCACGACATGCCGCGTCGCGCCGACGAGACTGTGGATCAGCACGAATTCGCGCGCCTGCCAGCCGATCGCCGGCACCGTCCGCCCGAACGGCGCGCCGTCGCGATAGCCGAGCGTGACATGCGGGCTGAACCGCCAGCCCTCGCGCAGGATGCCGAGCCGCGCCAGCGGGGCGATCAGCTGCTCGCGCAGGCGCTGGAGCCCGGCATTGCCCGCCGCCGGCCGCAGCGCCACCGAACGATGCGACGCCGCCAGCCGATCGAGCCTCACCTCGAACGGTTCGGCGCAGGCGGCGTCGCCGATCGCGATCATCTCGTGCGCGATCCGCTCCGGAAACACGTCATGATCCGCGCTGATGCCCGCCGTGAGGTGCAGCCGATCGTTGGCAACCGGCGCGGCGATCCCGGGCTGCGCGTCGCGCATACCGCCCATCACCACCCGCGCCCACAGGCTCGGCAGGATCCCGAAGAAGAGACGATGCGCGATGTCCATGAGGCGATCCTCCGCGTGTGCGATGTTCGCCATATGTTCTGGTGGCGGAAATTGCAAGCCGGATGAGCAAATGGTCGGCGGATAGAAGGCGAGGGCGGGGCTCGCCGTCCCTTGTCGTTCACCGCTCGGCGTGCATGATGCCGGTTCCCGGAAGGAGACATCGCATGCGCTTCACGCTCGCCATCGCCTCGATCGCGCTGCTCGGCACCGCCGCGCTGAGCGCGCCCTGCAAGGACGCGAAGGGTCATTTCGCGAAATGTCCGCCGCCGGCGGCGGCGCCGGCTGCGGCGGCGGTCACCAAGGACAAGAACGGCCGCTGCCACGTCGCCAGCGGGCCGAAAAAGGGTCAGCTCACCAAATGCTAGCTCGCTAGCCGCCGGCGTTCGGGCCGGCGGCGGCCGGCGTGGCGGGAACATGGGCGGTAGCGCAGGGCCCGGAGCAAGCGGCTCGGCGCTCACCCACGGCTGGGCCCTCCGCTCCCCTCGGCCGCGCGCGCTATTCCGCCGCGATCGCCGGCGCGCGCTCGACGGCGGCGAAGCTGTCGCCGACCGGGCAGACCGTCCGATCGAACCCCATCACATGCGCGAAGCGGCCGCTGCCGACGAGATTGGCGACGGCCAGCGCCAGCTCGCAAATCTCCTTGTCGGAGAAGTGCGCGCGCAGCGTCTCCCAGAAGGCGGCGTCGGTGCCGAGCGGATCGGGCTCAAGCGAGAAGCGCTCGGCGAATTCGAGCGCCAGCCGCTCGCGCGCGCTGTAGCTATGCGACGTCCGCCATTCGCGGACCTCGGCATAATCCTGCTCGACGAGGCCGGGGCCGTTGCGATGGACGGCGTGCGACGCATCGACGCCGGAAGCCTCGAGATAATCGGGAATGTCGGTCTCGCCGCGGAAGCGCTGGCAGGCGAGGCAGCCGTTGATCTGCGCGATCAGCGCGCGCGCCAGCTCGAACTCGCGGAACGGCAGGATCGAACCGGCATAGACCTTGCGCGAGAATTCGAACATCGCGCCCGCCTGCTCCGGCGAAAGCACGTTGATCGCATAGTCCAGCGGCGTTTCGGCATAGTCCGCGGGAACATCGATATTGGCCACCATCCGTCTCCTCGGCCGCGCGTTCGTGCGCGTTCCGGCGGAGCATATCCCCGATCGGCCGGCGGGGCCATGAGGATGGGGGTGGGTTGGACGATGTTCGTGAAGTGGAATGAAGATCGGTGAGTTGCGCGCGCCCGACGTGAGCCACACGATATTGTCGTGACTTTGTAGGAGGCGCGCCGATGGCGCAGATCAACGTCTCGCTTCCCGAAGGCCTAAGCGCTGGGCAGAGGCGCGCGTCGCCGAAGGCAGCTACAGCAGCCCGAGCGACTATATCCGCGACCTCATGCGCCGCGACCGCGATCGCGAGGAGGAGCGCCAGCACAAGTTCGCCTGGCTGCGCGAGGCGTGGGAGGAAGGACTGGCCAGCGGCGAGCCGGTCGAGCTCGAAGAGGATTGGGCCGAGCGCGTCATCGCTCGCGGCGAGCCCGCCTGCGCGGCGAACGCGACGCGGCATGACGCGCGTGGCGATCCGCCCGTCGGCGGATCGCGATCTGGATGACATCTATGATTGATCGCGCGTGACGACCCGCAGGCGGCGGCGCGGCATGTAAGGCGCCTCGTCGCGGGGGCGCTGTCGCTGCGCGACTTCCCGGACCGGGGCCGCGTCCGCGTCGATATCGGCGACGGCGTCCGCAGCCTGACGATCGGCCGCTACCTTATTCTCTACCGTCTGGCCGAAACGGGCGTCGACGTCATTCGCGGGGTTCATGGCGCCCGCGACGTCGGTCAAATGCTTGCAGGCGACGGATGAGGCTGGCGAATGCCGGGCTGGAGCGCGGGCTGATGGGGCGTCGCATCCGCATGCTGCGCACCAGGCTGGGGCTGAGCCAGGAGGCGTTCGCCAGGACCTACGGCATCCCGCTCGCCAACATCTGCCAGTATGAAATTGGCCGCCACATGCCCCCGCCGGCGGTCCGCGCCTACCTAAAGGTGATCGAGGCCGAGCCGGAAGCGGCGGCGCGGGCGGTGGCGGCTTAGACGTAGCTACAATCAATCGCTTCTAGGAAGCGGCACATCTTTTGGCCAATATCCACGATCCTCGACTGATCTAAACTTGCCAGACCTCCAGAGATTTGTCCCAAACACCTTGTTTTTGTCTTTACCTGGCAGGATGTAGCCTCGCCGTTCTAACTCAATCACGAGTTCGCCGCGTTTCATAGGCCGCTTTTCTCGTAGAATAATTTTTCGAGCAGCTTCGATCGATCGCGCAATCTCTGCCGCCTGCGATGCCCTAGATTGAGGCCATTGATACAAACTGAGCTGATCCGAGTCCGCCGACGATTCTGAATCACGCGCATCTGATAGTCCACCATACACTGAGAGCAGATTATCGAGCGCAGCAAGCTCTCTAATTATTTCTTCACGCCTTCTCAGTAGCTTATCTAAAAACTCGGCTCTCGTTTGCTCTACCATGAGCGGCATCTAGCACTCTCTGAGTTTGATTATCCACAGACTTTTTTCAGGCAAAGTGTTAGATCGCACTCTGCCGTGGACTTCTCCGTTGAGGATGGTAAACCGACGCTACCACTGGAAGCTAAGCTGGATATCACGGCTGGGAGGAAGGCTGGCGAGTAACCAACAAGGGGCGCCTAAGAACGCAAAAGGGCCGACCTCTCGGCCGACCCTTCCCGTAAAGCTCGACGACGGACGTCGCGAACCTCCGCTTGCAATCTGAGAGTCGCACTTCCCGTCGTCAGAATCAACACCGGATAGCGTCAGTTTGTCGCGCCGGCGCGGTGCATCATGTGCCGCAGACGATTGGAACAAACATGAACACCATGACCGCAACTCGCACTACTCAGATTCAGTGCATCAACAAGACCAACCGCTACAGTGCGCATGAGCGCATCTCTCACGTCGGTGGCGGGCATCCGTCGCGCTGGAAGATGACGCAGCAGGAAGCGATCATCGCTATCGAAACTCGCGTGTCTCGCTTCTACGTGAGCGTCGGCGGCCGCAGCGTTTGGGTGATCGTCGCTCGTAGCGCTGCGGGCAATAAGTATCTCAAGACCGAGAATGACGGCGAGCAGCCGAACAATCTGCTCAGCCTTCCTGAGTGCCCCTGACCTAAGTAGCGAGCGGTCCGCGATGCGGGCCGCTCGCTTATTTCATTCTGCCGCCGGCAGATAAATCTCGCCGCCCTTCTCCCTGAACACCTCGCTCATCTCGGCCATCCCCGCGTCGGCATCCACCACCGGCTCCGCCGCAATGAACGTCTCCGCGCCGGCATTCTGCTTCGCAGCAAAATCGCGCACCTCCTGGGTGATCTTCATCGAGCAGAATTTCGGGCCGCACATCGAGCAGAAGTGCGCGGTCTTGGCGCCTTCGGCGGGCAGCGTCTGGTCGTGATATTGCTCGGCGGTCTCCGGATCGAGCGCGAGGTTGAACTGGTCGCGCCAGCGGAACTCGAAGCGGGCGCGGCTGAGCGCGTCGTCTCGCACCTTCGCGGCGGGGTGGCCCTTGGCGAGATCGGCGGCGTGGGCGGCAAGCTTGTAGGTGACGACGCCGACCTTGACGTCGTCGCGGTCGGGCAGGCCGAGATGCTCCTTGGGGGTGACGTAGCAGAGCATCGCGGTGCCGAACCAGCCGATCATCGCGGCGCCGATGCCCGACGTGATGTGGTCGTAGCCGGGCGCGATGTCGGTGACGAGCGGCCCGAGCGTGTAGAAGGGCGCCTCGCCGCAGGCCTCGAGCTGCTTGTCCATGTTGGCCTTGATCTTGTGCATCGGCACGTGGCCGGGGCCCTCGATCATCACCTGGACGTCCTGCGCCCACGCCTTCTTGGTGAGCTCGCCGAGCGTGTAGAGCTCGGCGAACTGCGCTTCGTCGTTGGCGTCGGCGTTGGAGCCGGGGCGGAGACCGTCGCCGAGCGAATAGGCGATGTCGTACGCCTTCATGATCTCGGTGATCTCGTCGAAGCGCTCGTAGAGGAAGCTCTCCTTGTGGTGCGCGAGGCACCATTTCGCCATGATCGAGCCGCCCCGCGAAACGATGCCGGTGACGCGCTTCGCGGTCATCGGGATGTAGGGCAGGCGGACGCCGGCGTGGATGGTGAAATAGTCGACGCCCTGCTCGGCCTGCTCGATCAGCGTGTCGCGGAAGATTTCCCATGTGAGGTCCTCGGCGATGCCGCCGACCTTCTCGAGCGCCTGGTAGATCGGCACGGTGCCGATCGGCACGGGACTGTTGCGGATGATCCATTCGCGGGTGTCGTGGATGTTGCGGCCGGTCGAGAGGTCCATCACCGTGTCGGCGCCCCAGCGGATCGACCAGACCATCTTGTCGACTTCGCTGGCAACGTCGGAGGCGACGGCGCTGTTGCCGATGTTGGCGTTGATCTTGACGAGGAAATTGCGGCCGATCGCCATCGGCTCGCTCTCGGGGTGGTTGATGTTGTTCGGGATGATCGCGCGGCCGCGCGCGACCTCGTCGCGGACGAACTCGGGCGTGACATAGTCGGGAATCGACGCGCCGAAGTCCTCGCCGTCGCGGATATATTCGGCGAGGCGGGCGCGGCCGAGATTTTCCCGCTCGGCGACATATTCCATCTCGGGCGTGACGATGCCGCGGCGGGCATAGTGCATCTGCGAGACGTTCATGCCGGGCTTGGCGCGCAGCACCTTGCGGCGGACGTTCGGGAACGGCTGGACGCCGCCTGAGCGATCGGGGCCGAGCTGGCCGTTGTCCTCGGGGCGGACCTCGCGCTGCGCGACCTCCTCGACGTCGCCGCGGCCGCGGATCCAGTCGCGGCGGAGTTCGGGCAGGCCGGCCATGATGTCGATGCGGACTTCGGGGTCGCTATAGGGCCCGGAGGTGTCGTAGACGCGCACCGGCGGCTCGCCTGAGGACGGCTCGAGCGCGATCTCGCGCATCGCCACGCGACGCTCGCCGACGTGGATCTTCCTCGATCCGCGGATCGGGCCGGTGGTCACCTTCAATTCGGTGCGCGCGGGAATGTCGGCCATGAAACCAGATCTCCTCAGATAATCGCGTCGGCACGGCCGCAATAGCCGGCCAGGAAAAGCAGCAGCCCCGCCATCGCGGCGGCGGCCGACCAGAGCCGCGCCGAGCCCTGCAGCGCGCGTCCGATCGCGAGCAGCGGCCCCGGCCGGATCAGCAGGATCAGCCCCTCGATCGCGATCGCGAAGGCGGCGAACGTGACGATGTCGGCGAGCGGATCGTGCAGGAAGTGGTGGACGCCGAAGATCGCCGCGCCGATCGCGAAGGCGAGCACGCCGGTCACGTAGGTCAGCGCCGGCGAGCGCTCGAGCCCGTCCACGATGTCCCGCCAGCGCGCCGGATCGAGGAGGACGCCGATGGCGGCGGCGAGCAGATAGAGGCCGAGCCCCTCCGCCAGCCGCAGCGTCAGCACTGTGAGCGTGTTCATCGCTCCTCCTCGACCCGACGATACGGCAGGGTAGAGGGTGCGATAGCCGCTCCCTCCCTCCGCCGGTATCACCCGGATCAGGTTCGGCGGGTCGCGGGCTGGTGCCCGCCTCTCAGCCGCCCGTCAGCGGCCCCCCGGGGAAACCGCCATCCTAGCCGCATGTCGGCGCCATGGAAAGCTTTCGCATTCCGCTCGTTGGGGTTCGGTTCGCAACCGTAAGGAGTGGAGGAGATGAGCGTAGCTTCCAGGATGAAGCGCCCGGCGGCGCTGCTTTGCGTCGCCGTCATGCTCGCGCCGCTGGCCGCCTGTGACGACGATTATAACCGCCCCGGCCCAGGCTATTACGGTTCCGCGCCGCCGCCGCCTCCGCCGCCGGGCCCGCCGCCGGGTTACGATCGGGGCGGCTATGATCGCGGCGGCTATGATTACCGCAACGATCCCCCTCCCGGCTACGACCCCTATCGCGACTATCGCGACGAGCAGGGGCAGGATCGCGTGCTGAGCCGCGACGACCGCGTCTATCGCGGCTCGGACGGCCGCTATTATTGCCGCCGCTCGGACGGCTCGACCGGCACCGTCGTCGGTGCGGTCGCCGGCGGCGCACTCGGCGCCATCCTCGGCGGCGGCGGTCTGCTCGGCACGGTGCTCGGCGCGGGCGGCGGCGCGCTGCTCGGCCGTTCGGTCGACAAAGGCGAGGTGCACTGCCGCTAAGGGAGCCTCACCGCCAGACCCGTTCGTGTCGAGCGAAGTCGAGACACGCGAGCCAAGCGCTCGCCGCACGTTCCTCGACTACGCTCGGGACGAACGGGGCTCCTTCGGGAGCGCGAACTCGCCCAGCCCCTCATCCGTGCCGCAGAGGCGGTCCCAGTGGCGGAAGTAGAGGCCGTAGTTGCAGCGATAATGCGCGTGGTGGCGCTGGTGGTGGGTCGCGGTGATGAGCCAGCCGCCGGCGCGCCCGCGCACCAACGTCCGCGGAAACAGCTCCCAGCCGATATGGTTGGTGACGCCCATGACCGTCATCACGGTCAACACGACGCCCAGCGCCGCGACGTGGATCGGGATCGCCAGGACCAGCGCCGGGATGACGACCGCGCCGGTCAGCGCCTCCCAGGGATGGAAGCTCATCGCCGCCCAGGCGGTCGGCGGGCGGCTGGCGTGGTGGACGGCATGGACGCGCCGGAACAGCGGAGGCGCGTGCATCCAGCGATGCGTCCAATAGAACCAGGCGTCGTGCGCGAGCAGGTAGACGAGGATCGAGACCGGACACCACCACAGCGGCCAGGCGTGGATATCGGTGTAGACCCGCGTCCAGCCACGCGCCTGCCATCCCCAGGCGAGGATGCCGGCGGGCACGCCGTAGATCGCCGCGGAGGCGAGGCTCCAGCCGATCTCGCGCCGGATCTGCGCCGCCTGCCCCGCATAGAGGCCGCGATGCCGCGCCCGCGTCGCCAGCGCGAAGCCGCCCGAGACGAGCAGATAGCGCACCGCGACGATCGCGCTCATCGCCACGGCGGCGAACAGGATGGCAGCGGCGAGCGACACAATGACTCTGCTTCTAGAGCAAGCCGGTTCGATCCTCTATCCTCGGTTCACGCCGTGCGCGTCGCAGCCACTGCCTTTGCTGAAGCGGGCAATCCGGACAGTCTCGCCTAAATAGGGCGAGCGGGATCGAGCCGGACCTGCCGATCATCGCGGAGGTTCAAGCCGGCGCCAAAAGCGGCTAGGGCAGGCGGCATGGTTTCGGGTGGGCGTTGCGATCTCGCCATCGTCGGCGGCGGTTTGGCGGGCGGGCTGATCGCGCTTGCCGCGCGGCGTGCCCGGCCCGACGCGCGCGTGCTGCTGATCGAGGCCGGCGATCAGCTCGGCGGCAACCACATCTGGTCCTGGTTCGAGAGCGATATCGCGGCTGCCGATCGGCCGTTGATCGAGGGCTTCGCGAGCGCGGTGTGGGACGGCTACGACGTCGCCTTTCCAGGCTACCGCCGAACGCTTGCGACCGGTTACCGATCGATGCGTTCGGAGCAGTTCGATGCCGTGTTGCGTGACCTCCTGCCCAGCGATGCGATCCTGACCGGCCGCGCGGTCCGCGCGCTGACGCCGACGTCGGTGACACTCGCCGACGGCACCGCGATCGCGGCCGGCGGCGTGATCGACGCGCGCGGTGGCGGCGATCTCGCCGCGCTGGAGCTCGGCTGGCAGAAGTTCGTCGGCGTCGAATATCGGCTCGCCGCGCCGCACGGGCTCGAGCGGCCGGTGGTGATGGATGCGTCGGTCGAGCAGATCGACGGCTATCGTTTCATTTATCTGCTCCCATTCGCCGAGGACTGCATCTTCATCGAGGACACCTATTACAGCGACACGCCCGCCATCGATCGCGATGCGCTGCGCGCGCGGATCGAAGCCTATGCGGCGGGGCGCGGCTGGCGGATCGCGGCTTTCCTGCGCGAGGAGGCGGCGGCGCTGCCGGTCGTCCTCGGCGGCGATTTCGCGAAGCTGTGGGGCGGCGACGGGGTCGCGAAAGCGGGGGTGCGCGCCGGCCTGTTCCAACCCATGACCGGTTATTCGCTGCCGGACGCGGTGCGCACCGCGTCCCTCGTCGCGACGCTGGGGGATTGGCGGGGAGCCGCGCTGCACGATGCGCTTCGCAGCCATGCGCGCCGGGCGTGGACGGCGCGCGGCTATTATCGGCTGCTCGGCCGCATGCTGTTCCGCGCCGCCGCGCCGCACGAGCGCCGGCGGGTGTTCGAGCGTTTCTACGGCCTCGATGCGAGCCTCATCGAGCGCTTCTATGCGGCGCGCTCGCGCTTCGCCGACAAGGCGCGGATCCTCAGCGGGCGGCCGCCGGTGCCGATCCTGCGCGCGGTGAAGGCGTTGGCGGCGTGACGGGGGCGGCATGACCAAAGCAGCCGTCATCGGCGCCGGCTTCGGCGGCCTTGCGCTCGCGATCCGGCTGCAGTCGGCGGGCGTCGCGACGACGCTGATCGAGGCGCGCGACAAGCCCGGCGGCCGCGCCTATGCCTGGGAGCGCGCCACCGACGCCGGCACCTTCACCTTCGATGCCGGCCCCACCGTCATCACCGATCCCGATTGCCTGCGCGAGCTGTGGAAGCTCTCCGGCCGCGACATGGCGGACGACGTCACGCTGCTGCCGGTCGATCCCTTCTACCGGCTGATGTGGCCCGACGGCACGAGCTTCGACTATTCGAACGACGAGGCGGCGCTGGCCCGCCAGATCGGAGCGCTCAACCCGCAGGATGTCGAGGGCTACAAGGCGTTCCTGCGCTATTCCGAAGGCGTCTATCGCGAAGGCTATGAGCGGCTGGGCGCGGTGCCATTCCTCGATTTCGGTGCGATGGTGAAGGCCGCGCCGGCGCTCGCGCGCTATCAGGCATGGCGCTCCGTCTACGGCGTCGTCGCCTCGCACATCCAGAACGAGCATCTGCGCGAGGCCTTGAGCTTCCACACGCTGCTCGTCGGCGGCAACCCGTTCACGACGAGCGCGATCTATGCACTGATCCACAAGCTCGAGAAGAGCGGCGGCGTCTGGTTCGCCAAGGGCGGCACGCATGCGCTCATCCGCGCGATGGTGACGCAGTTCGAGCGGCTCGGCGGCACGCTCAGGTTGGGCGATGCGGTCGCGCATATCGATACGCTCGGCGATCGCGCCACCGGCGTCACCACGCGGAGCGGCTGGCACGACAGCTTCGATGCGGTGGCGAGCAACGCGGACGTCGTGCACAGCTATCGCGATCTGCTCGACGGGAATGCGCGTGCGGGGCGGGTGGCGCGATCGCTCGAACGGAAGCGCTTCTCGCCGTCGTTGTTCGTGGTCCACTTCGGCGTGCGCGGCAGCTTTTCGGGCGTGCCGCACCACACGATCCTGTTCGGCCCGCGCTATCGCGAGCTCCTGACGGACATTTACGAGCACGGCGTGCTCGCCGACGATTTCTCGCTCTACATCCACCACCCGACCGTCACCGATCCGAGCCTCGCGCCGGAAGGGCATTCGACCTTCTACGCGCTGGCGCCGGTGCCGCATCTCGGCAAGCTGCCGATCGATTGGGACGAGGTCGGCCCGATCTATGCGCGGCGGATCATGGAGGCGCTCGACGCGCGGTTGCTTCCTGGCCTGCGCGAGCGGCTGGTGACGAGTTTCTATTATGCGCCGCCCGATTTCGCGCGCGATCTGAATGCGCATCTAGGCTCCGCCTTCAGTCTCGAGCCGCTGCTCACGCAATCGGCCTGGTTTCGTGTCCACAATCGCGATGATGTCATACCCAATCTCTATTTCACCGGCGCGGGCACGCATCCCGGCGCGGGCATCCCCGGCGTCGTCGGATCGGCCAAGGCGACGGCAGGGCTGATGCTCGACGATCTGAGAGGGCCATGAACAGGCTGGCAGTCTATTGCGGATCGAGCCCCGGCGCCGATCCGATCCACGGTGAGACCGCGGCGATGGTCGGCCGCACGCTCGGCGAGCGCGGCATCGGCGTCGTCTATGGCGGCGGCCGCAACGGCCTGATGGGCAAGGTCGCCGATGCCGCGCTGGCGGCGGGCGGCGAGGTGATCGGCGTGATCCCGGAGGCGCTGGTCGCGGCCGAGGTGGCGCACCCCGGCTGCACGCGGCTGGAGACGGTCGACACGATGCACGAGCGCAAGGCGCGGATGACCGAGCTTTCGGACGGCTTCATCGTGCTGCCGGGCGGGATCGGTACGATGGACGAGCTGTTCGAGGCGCTGAGCTGGGCGCAGCTCGGCTATCATGCCAAGCCGGTGGGCATATTGGAGGTCGGCGGTTTCTACGCACCGCTGCTCGCCTTTCTCGATGGGCTCGTGCCGGCGGGTTTCCTGCGCGAGAAGCACCGCCGCAACCTGCTCGTTTCGGAATGTCTCGACAGCCTGCTAGGGCAGTTCCGGTGTTTCACCGCCGCTCCTCCTCTCGCGAAAGTGACGCGGCGCGATCTGTAGGCGCGCCGTCCAGACCTTCCGTCGTCATCCCCGCGCAGGCGGCGATCGATATGCTTCATCATCGCGATGAAACCGTGAACTCAGCCATATGGATTCCTGCCTACGCGGAAACGATGAGCGAGAATGTCGGTCGCTGATCGTCAAAGGGTTGTCGCCGCCGCACGAAATTCGATTGCGCGCGGCTCCAAGAGTTTCGCGGCGGCGTCGCGGCTGTTCGCTCCGGCGACGCGCGAGCGCGCATGGCTGCTCTACGCCTGGTGCCGTGCCTGCGACGACATTGCCGACGGGCAGGAGATGGGCCACGGCATGACGCGCGTCGCCGATGCGCAGGAGCGGCTCTCGCGGATGCGCGTGCTCACCGATCGTGCGCTGCGCGGCGAACCGACCGGCGAGGCGGCGTTCGACGCATTCGGCATCGTCGCCGCCGAATGCGGGATCACGGCGCGCCATGCCGAGGATCTGATCGAGGGCTTCGCGCTCGATGCCGCCGAGTGGCGGCCAAGAAGCGAGGACGACCTTTATCGCTACTGCTATCATGTTGCCGGCATCGTCGGCGTGATGATGGCGATCGTGATGGGGATCGCGCCCGACGATCATGCGGTGCTCGACCGCGCCTGCGATCTCGGCATGGCCTTCCAGCTCGCCAACATCGCGCGCGACATCGGCGAGGATGATGGGGTCGGCCGCTGCTATCTGCCGCTCGACTGGCTCGCCGAAATGGATATCCCACCCGGCGAGCACATGAAGCTGCCTTATCGCACGAGGCTGGCGGTGCTCGCGAAGCGGCTCGGGCAGCGCGCCGAGGCGTTTGAGACAAGCGCGCGAGAAGGGGCTGCGGCGCTGCCGTTCCGATCGGCCTGGGCGGTGCTCGCGGCGGCGGGCATCTACGGCGGCATAGCGCGTGAGGTCGTCGCGCGCGGCGCGTACGCCTGGGATGCGCGCGTCACCACCTCGAAGCGGGCGAAGCTCGGCTGGATTACGCGCGCGTTCGTCCAAGCGGCGCGACGGGGCGGTTGGCGCGATCCGCCGCGAGCGGATCTTTGGGAGCGGCCAAAATAGCAGCTCGTCACCCCGGGTTCGACCCGGGGTCCCGCTTCTCGGCTAATGAAGAGCGAACCCGGATCAAGTCGAGGCGACGGGCTAGCCAGGTTTGTGCGGTCAGCCGCCGCTCAGTGGTACCAGCACTTGCTGACGCGGCGGTGATGCACCCAGCGCGTCTTGCAGATCTTGCGGTTGTGGTGCGGCAGGATCTTGAGCGGACCGTGCACCGGTGTCACCGTCGTCTCGGTGTGCGCTCCCCGCTGCGCGCTTGCGGGCATGGCTAGCGCTGCGATGGCGATGCCGCCCGTGGCGATCAGATGCGAAAGCTTCATGCCCATCTCTCCGGCTGTTGCAGTCGCATCAGCTACGCGTGGGCGGCGTTCGGGTTCCGATGATAAAGGGGCCCGGCGAGGCCAGCCCGCCGGGCCCAGGTGGAGAGGCGGAGCAAGCTCTGCCTCCCTCGGGTCGCAAGGCTGGGATAGGCGGATCGCCGGTCGCCGACTGTGACCGGACGCACAAGGAAATCCGCAAATTAAGGACGTTGTGACCTAGCGCACAGGTGCGCGGATGCCCTTGCGTTTGCGCTGCGCGAGCTCGGCCTTGAGCGCCTCCGGGCGTGGCGCGACGAGGAAGCCGAAGCTCACCGTCCCCGCCTTGGTTGCGACGGCATGATGCAGCCGGTGCGCCTGCACGATCCGCTTGAGATAGGCCGAGCGCGGCACGACCCGGTGCTGCAGACGCTTGTGGACCAGCCAGTCGTGGAAGCCGAAGTAGATCGCCCCATAAGCCGCGATGCCGGCACCGATCCAGGTGCAGCCGGGCCACCAGCTCCAGCGGACGCCGCCCGCCAACAGCAAGATCGAGGGCAGCGCGAAGATCATCGCATAGAGGTCGTTGGCCTCGAACGCGCCGGTGCGGGGCGCGTGGTGGCTCGCGTGCAGGAACCAGCCCGGTCCGTGCATCACCCAGCGGTGCGCAGCATAGGCGACGCCCTCCATCGCAGCGATGGTGAGCAGGAACAGCAGGATTCCGGGCAGAACGGGCATTGCACGCGCTATATAGGGAGCGCAGGCGTTCAGCGAGGCGAAAGGCGCCGAGGTTTTGAGGATCGATGATGAGACGGATTGCCACGCTGGCCCTGATGCTGTCGCTCGCCGCCTGCGCGACGGTCGATCCGCGCATCGTGGTGCGCGACAAGCTTATCGAGGCCGGGCTCAAGCCGCCGATGGCGGACTGCATGGCGGAGAAGCTGGTCCGCAAGCTGGATCGCGATCAGCTGAGGGAGCTCGCGCACGCCGCCAACCTGCCGCACGAGGATGTCGGCCATATGTCGATCGACGATCTCCTCTATCGGCTGCGCGCGATCCAGGATCCGCGCGTCGTCGAGGTCGTCACGCGTGCCGGCCTCGGCTGCGCGATCGCGGGGTAATGAGCCCGGGATTTACGAGCCGTTCGTCCTGAGCGAAGTCGAAGGACGCCCCAGACAGAGGCGCTCCGTTCAAGCTGAGCGCAGGCGAAGCGCATGCCCTGTGGCCGCACTTCGAGTTTGCTCAGTGCGAACGGGTTCCTGCGGCCGTCGCGATCGCAACCGTCCCGCAGTGCACAATCGCCGGGGTTGATGCCGCCGCGGATTGCCGATAACGGCCACGGCCGACGGAGGTCTCCCCCACGATGAACATCCACGAATATCAGGCTAAGGAAGTGCTCGCGAAATTCGGCGCGCCGGTGCCGCTCGGCTATGCCGCAACGACGGTCGAGGAGGCGGTCGCCGCCGCCGAGAAGCTGCCCGGGCCGATCTATGTCGTGAAGGCGCAGATTCATGCCGGCGGCCGCGGCAAGGGCAAGTTCGTCGGCGCAGCCACGGACGCCAAGGGCGGCGTGCGCCTCTCCAAGTCCGTCGAGGAGGTTCGCAAGAACGCCTCCGAGATGCTCGGCCACACGCTCGTCACGGTGCAGACCGGCGAGCATGGCAAGGAGGTCAACCGCCTCTACGTCACCGACGGCGCAGACATCGCCAAGGAATATTACCTCTCGATGCTCGTCGACCGCGCCACCGGCCGGATCGCGATCGTCGCCTCGACCGAGGGCGGCATGGACATCGAGGCGGTCGCGCACGACACGCCCGAGAAGATCGAGACGATCATCGTCGATCCCGCCGAGGGCTTCATGCCGCATCACGGCCGTGCGGTCGCCTATGCGCTGAAGCTCGAGGGCGATGCCAACAAGCAGGCGCAGAAGGTCGCGGCGCAGCTCTACGAGGCCTTCGTCGCCACCGACATGAGCATGCTCGAGGTCAACCCGCTGGTCGAGACCACCGACGGCAAGCTGCTGGTGCTCGACGCCAAGGTCAGCTTCGACTCAAACTCGCTCTACCGTCACAAGGATATCGTCGCGCTGCGCGACGAGACCGAGGAGGATCCGGCCGAGATCGAGGCCTCGAAGTATGACCTCGCCTACATCAAGCTCGACGGCAATATCGGCTGCATGGTCAACGGCGCCGGCCTCGCCATGGCGACGATGGACATCATCAAATTGAACGGCGCCTTCCCGGCCAACTTCCTCGACGTCGGCGGCGGCGCCAACAAGGAGAAGGTGACAGCGGCGTTCAAGATCATCCTGTCCGATCCCGCGGTCGAGGGCATCCTCGTCAACATCTTCGGCGGCATCATGAAGTGCGACATCATTGCCGAAGGCATCGTCGCGGCCGCGAAGGACGTGAACCTTTCGGTGCCGCTGGTGGTTCGGCTCGAAGGCACCAACGTCGAGCAGGGCAAGGACATCCTCGCCAATTCCGGCCTGCCGATCGTCCCCGCCAACGATCTCGGCGACGCCGCCAAGAAGATCGTCGCCGAAGTGAAGAAGGCGGCGTAAATCCCATTCCGTCACCCCAGCGAACGCTGGGGTCTCGATCGATCGCAAGCGCCCGCTTGCCGCGCGAGATCCCAGCTTTCACTGGGATGACGAGGAGAGCAGAAGGAAGCGAACATGAAGGTCCTCGTGCCCGTGAAGCGGGTGATCGACTATAACGTCAAGCCGCGCGTCAAGGCGGACGGCACCGGCGTCGATCTCGCCAACGTCAAGATGAGCATGAACCCGTTCGACGAGATCGCCGTCGAGGAAGCCATCCGCCTCAAGGAAAAGGGCACGGCGACCGAGATCATCGCGGTCTCCGTCGGCCCGGCCAAGGCGCAGGAGACGCTGCGGACTGCGCTCGCGATGGGCGCGGATCGCGCGATCCTCGTCGTCAGCGAGACCGATGTCGAGCCGCTCGGCGTCGCCAAGATCCTGAAGGCGATCGTCGACGAGGAGCAGCCCGGGCTGGTCATCCTCGGCAAGCAGGCGATCGACGACGATTCGAACCAGACCGGACAGATGCTTGCCGCGCTGACCGAGCGTCCGCAGGGCACCTTCGCCTCCAAGGTCGAGATCGAGGGCGACACTGTGAAGGTCACGCGCGAGGTCGATGCCGGCCTCGAGACCGTCACGCTCAAGGCACCGGCGATCATCACCACCGATCTGCGCCTCAACGAGCCGCGCTATGCTTCGCTGCCCAACATCATGAAGGCGAAGTCGAAGCCGCTCGCGCAGAAGACGCCTGCCGATTACGGCGTTGATATCGCCGCCCGGCTCAAGACGCTCAAGGTCGTCGAGCCGGCGAAGCGCAGCGCCGGCATCAAGGTGCCCGACGTCGATGCCCTGGTCGAGAAACTCAAGAACATGGGAGTTGCCGCATGAGCGTGCTCGTTCTCGTCGAGCATGACAACGCGTCCGTGAAGGACGCGACGCTCGCCGCCGTCACCGCCGCCGGGAAGCTGGGCGAGGTCCACGCGCTCGTCGCCGGCCAGGGTGCCGCCGCCGCCGCGGAAGCCGCGTCGAAGATCGCCGGCGTTGCCAAGGTGCTCGTCGCCGACGATGCCGCCTATGCCAATGCGCTGCCCGAGAACGTCGCGCCGCTCGTCGTCGCGCTGATGGCGGACCATGACGCGTTCGTCGCGCCGGCGACCGCCAACGGCAAGAACATCGCGCCGCGCGTCGCCGCGCTGCTCGACGTGATGCAGATCTCGGACATTCTCTCGGTCGAGAGCGCCGATACCTTCACGCGCCCGATCTACGCCGGCAACGCGATCGCGACCGTCCAGTCGACGGACGCCAAGAAGGTCATCACGGTGCGCGGCACCGCTTTCGAGAAGGCGGCCAAGGAAGGTGGCTCGGCCTCGGTCGAGACCGTCGCGGGCAAGGGCGACAGCGGGCTTTCGAGCTTCGTCGGCGCCGAGGTCTCCAAGTCGGAGCGCCCGGAACTCACCTCGGCGAAGGTGATCGTCTCCGGCGGCCGCGCGCTGCAGAACAGCGAGAACTTCCACACGATCATCGAGCCGCTCGCCGACAAGCTGAAGGCGGCGGTGGGTGCGAGCCGCGCCGCGGTCGATGCGGGCTATGTGCCCAACGATTATCAGGTCGGCCAGACCGGCAAGATCGTCGCGCCGGAAGTCTATATCGCCGTCGGCATCTCGGGCGCGATCCAGCACCTCGCCGGCATGAAGGATTCGAAGACGATCATCGCCATCAACAAGGACGAAGACGCGCCGATCTTCCAGATCGCCGACATCGGCCTCGTCGGCGATCTCTTCAAGCTCGTGCCGGAGCTGACCTCGAAGCTTTGATATCGTGTGGCCCCGCAGGCGACTGCGGGGCCGATCAATAGTGAAAGCGACACTGGATGATCTCCAGCGTCTGCGCGTCAACCTTGCCGATCGTCCGATAAATCAGCCTGTGCTCGCGATCGATCCGGCGTGACCACCATCCGCTAAGGTTCTGGCCGAGCGGCTCGGGCTTTCCGATTCCACGAAGCGGATCGCGCGAACATTCCTTGATGAGGAGATTTATTCGTTCAAGGATTTTGGGATCGTCCTGCTGCCATTGCAGATAATCCTCCCAAGCCTCGAAGTCGAAACTGATCCTCACGATTCGATCAGCTCGTGCTCCTCGCCTTTACCGGCGTTCATCCTCTCGACCGCACCGAGCAGCCGCTTCGCGTTCGCCGGCGAACTCAGCAGATAGAGCGTTTCCTGGATCGAATCCCATTCGCTCTGCGAGATCATCACGACGCCTTCCTTGCGCTGGCGCGTGATCGTGATCGGCGCCTTGTCGGCCACGGCGCGGTCCATCAGCGCCTTGAGGTTGGCGCGGGCATCGGTGAAGCTGAAGGCGTACATGCTCTTAATGTACAGACTTCTGTGCATCTCCGCAACACGTGCACCAAAAAGTGAACACAGACTTACCCACAGGATAATCCACAGTTGATCGAATCGCCTCCGTAAGGAATCGTTCACCTTCAGGGGGGTGTCCGATGGTCGAGGGGGCGACGGTCATCGCCGCGCACGCGGCGCTGCACGAGCTTGCGCTGTTCGCAGCGGTCGGCTTCCTCGTTGGTGGGCTGGACGAGCTTGTCGTCGATCTGATCTGGCTGGTCCGCACGTCGTGGCGGCGCGTCGCCATCTACAGCCGCCATCCGCGCGCTTCCGCGGATCTGCTCGCGAGGGCCGATCAGCCTGGCCGGATCGCGGTATTCGTGCCGGCGTGGGATGAATCGGCCGTCATTGCAGCGATGATCGATACTGCGCTGACCCAATTCGGACCCGGAGACTATCGCCTCTATGTCGGCTGCTATCCGAACGATCCCGAAACGATCGCTCTGGTCCACGGCGCGGCCGCGCGCGACCCCCGCGTGCGTCCGGTAGTCTGTTCGCACGCCGGGCCGACCAACAAGGCCGATTGCCTCAATCATCTTTGGACAGCGCTCCTGCGGGACGAAGAATTGGAGCGGGTTCCTGCCAAGGCGATCCTGCTCCACGATGCCGAGGACGTCGTCCATCGCGCCGAGATCGCGGTGCTCGATCGGCTGATCGAGCGGTTCGACTTCGTGCAGTTCCCGGTGCTGCCGCTGGCGCAGCGCGGTGGGATCGAGGCGCGGCTGGTCTCGGGCCATTATTGCGACGAGTTCGCCGAGGCGCATGGCAAGCTCATCGTCGTGCGCGAGGCCGTCGGCGCGGCGATCCCTTCCGCCGGCGTCGGCTGCGGCATTGCTCGTGACACGCTCGCCCGGATCGCGGACGCGGCGGACGGGCTGCCGTTCGATCCCGGCAGCGTCACCGAGGATTACGAACTCGGGCTTCGCATCGGTGCGGCGGGCGGCCGGGGCGCGTTCGTTCGGTTGCCGAGCCGGCGGGAGGGCGGGCGCGTGCACGGTCTCGTCGCAGTGCGCGAGCATTTCCCGGCGAGCTTCGCAGCGGCAGTGCGGCAGAAATCGCGCTGGATCGCAGGAATCGCACTGTGCGGCTGGGATCGGCTTGGCTGGAGTGCGGGGTTCGCCGAGAACTGGATGCGCCTGCGCGATCGTCGCGCGCTGCTCGCCGCGCTGATCCTGGTCGCGGCCTATGGTGCGCTGCTGCTGTGGGCGACACTAACGGTGCTCGCCTGGATCGGGATCGGCCCGCTTCCCGATCCCGGCCTACCCGGTTGGCTGGCGTGGACCACCGTCACGCTCGCGTTCTGGCGCGTCGTCATGCGCACCGGCTTCGTGGCGCAAGCCTATGGCGCGCGCTGGGCGCTCGGCGTGCTGCCGCGCATGATCGTCGGCAATTTCATCGCGATGATGGCGGCGCGGCGGGCGCTTTGCAGTTACGCGCGCGAGTTGCGCGGCGAGGCGATGCGATGGGAGAAGACGGCGCACGTCTTTCCCGAGGCGCTCCCCGCCGAATGAGACGCGCGGCACCGCTGCGCTTCGTCGTGCTGGTCGTCGGCGGCTGGGCGCTCGTCCGCGTCGCCGCACTCGAGGGACTTAGCCTGCGTGCCCGTCCGCCGCTGGCGCTGGCGGGAGCGCCGCTGTTGCCGCTGGCGCCAGATGACGCCGCACCACTGTCGACCGTCCCGCTGCGCCTGGCGTCGTTCGATGCGCCGCCCGCAATCGCTAGCTTGAAGATGGCCGGCCCCGCCGCTGTGGCGCTACCGTCCAAGCCGGCGCGGATGGATCATGCGCTCGACGGCATCCCGTCTCTGCTCGCGCCCTATGTCGGGGCGGAGACCGCCGCCGCGATGCCGGCACCCGATCCTCCCGGCCGCGACGCGTCGCCCGACGCGCCTCTGCTTTCGCTGGGCGCGCAGGCGCTGGTACTGTCCCAGTCCCGCTGGTCGGGGTCGGCATGGCTGTTCGGGCGCGGCGGCGGTGACAAGGCGCTCGGCCCGGCTGGCGAGATCGGCGGTAGCCAGGGCGGCGCGCGCGTCGCCTATCGGCTCGACGACAGCGGTGCGCTCGCAGCCTTCGTGCGGGGCTATACGCCGCTCGGGCAGAGCGGCGCCGAGGTCGCTGGCGGGATCGAGTGGCATCCGCTGCGGCAAGTGCCGTTCCGGCTCGCGGTGGAGCGGCGCGAGCGCGTCACGCGGGGCGGCCGCAGCGCCTGGGAGGCAAGCGCGGCCGGCGGCGTCGATAGCGAACCGATTCCGGGCGTGCTCCGGATCGATGCCTATGCGCAGGCCGGCATCGTCGGCATCCGTTCGCGCGATCTGTTCGCCGACGGCTCCGCGCGCGCCGGCTATCCTGCAAGGCTCGGCGGCGGCGCGAGCCTGACCGTGGGCGGTGGCGTTTGGGGTGCGGCGCAACCCGGTGCGAAGCGGCTCGATGCGGGCCCGCAGCTGGCGCTGCGCGCGCCCGTCGATCATGCGACGCTGACGATCGCCGCCGATTATCGTGTGCGGGTTGCGGGCAGGGCGCGGCCCGGCTCGGGGCCGGCGATCACCGCAGCAGTGGATTTCTGAAGCGGGCCTCGTTTCTCGAGACGTGCCGTTTCGAACGCCGCCGCGTTGGTTCGAACGCGATATGCCTTCGGCGATCCACTTGCCGATCGGCAAGCAATGAAGCGATCATTGACCGGCACGGCGAGCGGCTTCCCGTCAGTTTGTTAATCTTCCCGAGCTAAGGCTGTACGTCTGGAGTGGAGCGGGCGAATGGATGCGATGAACATGCGCGGCTTCGTGGGGCATGACGAGGAGCCGGTGTCGCTGCACGGCCGCCGCGCCGTCGCGCTCGGCCCGATCGGCAGCATCGTCGAGATTTCGGGCGCCGGCGCCAAGGTCCGCTTCGACGGCCAGCTACTCGCCGCGCTCGCCGACGATGCCGATCCCAGCATCGCGCGTTCCGGTCAGGTCGGCTCGCAGATCAAGATGAAGGCCGGCCACTGGTGGCTGCTCGCCAATATCCGCTCGCTCAGGCTCGAGACCGACGGCGAAGGCGTCACTGCCGAGATCGATTTCCTCGGCGAGGGTCGCGAGGATACGGCGACGCTGGGCATCCGCGATTTTCGCCGCGGCATCACCCATTATCCAGCGCCCGGCGTGCGCGTGCATCCGGTCACGCAGCAGGACATGCGCGAGATGTTCGCGACGGACGATCGCCCGCATGTCGAGATCGGCACCGTCTATCCGACCGAGGACGTGCGCGGCGCGCTCTATGTCGATGCCTTCCTCGGCAAGCATTTCGCGCTGCTCGGTTCGACGGGTACCGGCAAGTCGACCGCGGCGGCGCTGATCCTGCACCGCATCCGCGAGCTCGCCCCGCAGGGTCATATCGTGATGATCGATCCGCATGGCGAGTATCCGGCAGCGTTCGAAGGCTATGGCGCGCTGTTCGACGTCGAAAATCTCGCCATGCCCTACTGGCTGATGAACTTCGAAGAGCATGCCGAGGTGCTGATCACCTCGGAGGGATCCGAGCGCCAGCGGGATCTCGACGTGCTCGCCAAGTGCCTTCACGCCGCGCGGGCCAAGAGCCGCATGGCTGAATGCGTGCCGAAGCTCACGGTCGACAGCCCCGTGCCCTATCTGCTCTCCGATCTGCTCAACTTCATCGTGACGGAGATGGGCAAGCTCGACCGCGCCGGCGACACCGGCCCCTATATGCGGCTCAAAACCAAGATCGAGGAGCTGCGCTCCGATCCCCGCTACACCTTCATGTTCTCGGGCATGCTCGTTGCGGATACGATGGGCCAGTTCCTTGGCAACATCTTCCGCCTACCGAGCAACGGCAAGCCGATCTCGATCATCGACGTTTCGGGCGTGCCGTCCGAGATCACTTCGGTGGTGGTAGCGATGCTCAGCCGCATGGTGTTCGATTACGCGATCTGGTCGCGCAACGAGACGCAGCGGCCGATCCTGCTCGTCTGCGAGGAGGCGCACCGCTACGTGCCATCCGATCGCGTGCAGACCGGGGCGGCTGTGCGCCGCATTCTCGAGCGCATCGCCAAGGAAGGCCGCAAATATGGCGTGTCGCTGGGGCTGATCTCGCAGCGCCCATCCGATCTCGCCGAGGGCGTGCTCTCGCAATGCGGCACGATCATCTCGATGCGGCTCAACAACGAGAAGGATCAGGCGCATGTCCGCTCGGCGATGCCGGAAGGCGGGCGCGGCCTGCTCGAGGCGGTGCCGGCGCTGCGCAATCGCGAGTGCATCATCTGCGGCGAAGGCGTCTCGGTGCCGATTCGCGTCGCGCTCGACACGCTGGAGGAGGCCAAGCGCCCCTCCTCCGCCGATCCGAGCTTCGCTTCTCTCTGGCAGGAAAGCGGCGGCGAGGCCGAATTGCTCGGCCGCGTCATCAATCGTTGGCGCCGCCAGGGGCGGTAAGCGTTCGATCACATCACTCCGGCGAAAGCTGCGCTCGGGTGGATGGCGGCAGCGAGAATCGTGCTCCGGCGTAGACCAGAGCTTCGGATGGTGGACGCTGTGCTCGACCTACAGAGCTCCGGCCTTCGCCGGAGCACGCATGGCAGTGGACTGCTTGCCGCGCGAAATCCCAGCCTTGGCTGGGATGGCGGTCAACCAGCAACCGGTTTGGCGCCGCTGCTCTTCCCCGCCGTGACCAGTGCGATCGCCTGGACCCGCGGCAGCGGTTGCGCGCCGGTCTTCATGACCATCAGGCTGGCGAGCCGCGCGCGGAATTGGCCGAGCTCGGCGCCCGCGAGCTGATCGGTCTGCTTGAAGCTGCCGGCGGTCATCGGATTGACGGTCGCGCCGCTCCGATACATCTCGAAATGCAGGTGCGGGCCGGTCGATAGGCCGGTCGAGCCGACATAGCCGATGATCTCGCCCTGCCGGACCTGCTGGCCGACGCGCACTGCGATCCGGCTCATATGGCCGTAGCCGGTGCCGAGATCCTTGTTTGCGTAGAGCTGGACGAAGTTGCCGTGGCCGCCGTGCCGGCCGGCGAAGGTCACCGTGCCGCTCATCGCCGCGATGATCGGCGTGCCGTAGGGCGCGGCGAGATCGACGCCCTGATGCATCCGGCTGTAGCCGAGGATCGGGTGGACGCGCATGCCGAAACCGGAGGTCTGGCGACCATTCACCGGCATCACCATGCCGTTATGGGTCTCGCCGGTGCCGGTGGCGTCGAACCATTCGTCGCGCCCGGCGTCGGTCCAGCGCAGCATCTGGAGCTGGCGGTTCGGACCCTGGTCGAGTCCGGCATAGATGAGGTCGCCATATTGCACCTCGCCGGTGGCGGCGCGGCGTTGGGCGATGACCATGTCGAAGCGCGCCCGCGCGGCGACCTGCGTGCGCGGGTTGATGCGGCTGGCGATGGCCTTGAGATACTGCGCGATCGCCGCACCCGGCACGCCCATCGCGCGCGCGGTGCGGAACAGGCTCGGTCCGATCGTGCCGCTCACCCGTAGCGGCGTATCGTCGACCGGAATCGGTTCGCGCGTCAGCTTGAGCGCCCCGTCGACGCGATTGACCGCGAGCTTGAGATCAAAGGCAGCGCGGAAGCGCATCAAGTCAAGTGGACGCGGCTGATTCTGGTCGGCACGGCGGCCGAGCGTCAGGTCGATGCGGGTCCCCGGCTTTACCGCGTCGATCGGAATGACGTTGCCGACCATCGCGGCGACGCGCTGCGCCTCGCCCTCGGCGACCCCCGCGCGCTCAAGCACGTGCGCGAAACCGTCTCCCAAGCCTAGCGTCGCGGTCAGGTCGAGCGACGGGCGCTCGGGCGCGTTGGCGAGCCACTCGACCGCGCGCGTTGCGCCCATGCGGCGGCCGGTGTCACCGCCATAGGCGAGCGGCGCGAGGCCGAGCGCGCGCTCTTCCTGCCACTGCGCTTCGGCGAGCGGGCGGGCGGCGGGAACCGGCAGCGGGGTGAGCCCAGGCGCGAAATGGATCGCGCTCCAGCAAAGCGCGGCGCAGGTCGAGGCGCCGCGAAACCAGGCGCGGCTGCCGATCCGGCTGCCGAGATCGACGACGAGATCGATGCGGTCAGCCCGATCGAGCAGGCGCGCGAGCGGAGCGGGCAGCATCGTCGCCGGATGCGCCGCGCAGTCCAGGGCGATGGCGGCGCCCTGCGCAAACTGACGATCATCCGCGTGAAACAAGCCTGCCGAGTCCTCGGTAGTTGCCGATGTACAGACGCCTCGGCCTACGGGCCTTGAGGGGGGCTGTCGGGGCAGCGAACTAAAGTCAATTTATGTGAGAGGAATTAACCACAAAGCTGCGCCAACCCGTGCGCAAGCAAGGGATGAACCGAGCATCTGCCGCGACGGATCGAAGCTGTGGACGCTTGCCGGCGAAGCCTGTGGATCGATTCGGGATAAGGCTTGCCAAGCCTCGCGGTCGTGCCAATCTAGATGGCAATGGGCACGCTCGGCCGCGCCACGATCGATGCCAGCCCGGTGGCGGTTCTCGGACCGACCAACACCGGCAAGACGCATCTCGCCATCGAGCGGATGTGCGGACATTCCTCCGGAATGATCGGCTTCCCACTGCGGCTCCTGGCGCGCGAGGTCTATGATCGGGTCGTCGCGATCAAGGGTAGGAACGAGGTCGCGCTGATCACCGGCGAGGAAAAGATCCTGCCGCCGCACGCGCGCTATTATCTCTGCACCGCCGAGAGCATGCCGCTGAGCGGAGCCCGGCAGGGCGGGAGCGACGATCAAGGGCTTCGGGACTTCGCGTTCGTCGCGTTGGACGAGGCGCAGCTTGGCGCCGATCCCGAGCGCGGCCACGTCTTCACCGATCGCATCCTGCGAGCCCGCGGCCGCGAGGAGACGATGATCCTCGGTTCCGAGACGCTGCGGCCGATGCTGCGCAGCCTCGTGCCCGGCGTGCGGATCGAGACGCGGCCGCGCTTCTCGACGCTCGCTTATGCCGGTCCGAAGAAGCTCTCGCGATTGCCGAAGCGCTCGGTGGTCGTCGCCTTCTCGGCTGAGGAAGTCTACGCCGTCGCCGAGATGCTGCGGCGGCTGCGCGGCGGCGCGGCGGTGGTGATGGGCGCGCTGAGCCCCCGTACGCGCAACGCGCAGGTCGCGATGTATCAGGCTGGCGAGGTCGACTATCTCGTCGCCACCGATGCGATCGGCATGGGGCTCAACATGGACGTCGCCCATGTCGCCTTCGCGAGCCTGCGCAAATTCGACGGGCGGCGGTCTCGGCGGCTGACGGTGCCCGAGATGGCGCAGATCGCCGGCCGTGCCGGACGCCATCATCGCGACGGCACCTTCGGCACGCTCGGCATCGAAGGTGAGGAGGGTGGCGGCGCCGTCTTCACCCCCGAAGAGGTGGCGGCGATCGAAGGCCACGTCTTTCCGCCGCTCGACCACCTCTATTGGCGCTGCGGTACGCCAGATCTCTCCTCGGCCGACAAGCTCGTCGCCTCGCTCGAGGCGCCGCCGACCAAGCCGGGATTGCGCGCCGCACCCAAGGCGGTCGACCTTCAGGTGTTGAAGCGGCTTGCCGGCGACGACTTCATCCGGGCGCGGGCGCGCGGGCCGGGAATGGTCGGCCGGCTGTGGGAGGCGTGCGGGCTGCCCGATTTCCGCAAGACCGGCGCCGAGCATCATGCCCGTCTCGTCCAGCGCATCTTCCATCATCTCAGCGAAGGCAGCGGTCACGTTCCGGCGCCGTGGTTTGCGGAGCAGCTCGCCCGGCTGGACAGCGTGCAGGGCGACGTCGAGACGATCGCCGATCGGATCGCCGGAGCGCGGACCTGGGCCTATATCGCGCAGCGCGCCGACTGGCTTGCCGATCCCGAGCATTGGCGTGGCCGTGCCCAGGCCCTCGAGGAGAAGCTGTCCGATGCGCTGCACGAGCGGCTGACGCAGCGCTTCGTCGATCGCCGCACCTCGGTGCTGATGCGCGACCTCGCCCAGAAGGGCATTGATCAGCTGCCGGTGAAGGTCGCCGACGACGGCACCGTCTGCGTCGCCGGGGAGCCGATTGGCACGCTCACCGGCTTCCGCTTCGTGCCGGCCGCGGATGCGCGGCACGGCGACATGAAACGGCTGCTCGCGGCTGCCGAGCGCCGCCTGGGCGGCGAGCTCGCGCGCCGGGCGGCTGCGCTCGCCGAGGATGAGGACAAGGCGTTCACGCTCGCGACCGACGCCGGCCGCCCGGTCGCGATCTTCTGGCGCGGCGACGTCGTCGCGCGGCTCCAGCGTGGCAAGAGCCTGACGCGGCCGCGCGTGATCCTCCACCGCACGCTCGATCCGCTCGTGCCGGATGCGCGTGCCAGGGTCGAGGAGCGGTTGGTCGGCTGGATCGCCGGCCAGGTCGCCAAGAACCTCGCCGCGCTGGTGCCGATCGAGGCCGCGGCGCGCGACCGCGATGCGCCGCCGGCGCTGCGCGCGTTGCTCGCGCCGCTTGCCGAGGCCGGCGGCATCGTGAGCCGCGACGAGGTCGCGGACGTGCTCGCCACCGCCGAGCAGGAGGTGCGCGCGGCCGCCAAGAAGATGGGGCTCAAGGTCGGCGCGCTCGATCTGTTCGTGCCGCCGCTGGTGCGCCCCGAGGCGATGCGTTGGCGCGTCGCGCTGCTCGCCGCGCAGGCGGGCGAAGCGATGCCGCCGCTGCCGCCGCCGGGCGCGGTGATCGTCGATCGGGCCGAGGCGGAGCAGCGGCCCTGGCTCACCCGCGCGGGCTATCGCGATCTCGGCGAGCAGATGCTCCGGGTCGACATGATCGAGAAGCTGAGCGTGCAGGCGCACGGCGCCCGCGAAGGCCGGCGGCCGTTCATGCCCGATCCCGCGCTGGCGACGTCGCTCGGGCTGCGCGGATCGGCGATCGCGCGGCTGATGCGCGCGCTCGGCTTCCGCCCGGCGCCGGAGCCGGCGCCACAACCGAGCTGGCTGTGGCGTGGCTTGGCAACGCCGCGCGCCACGCCCGCCCGCCCCGGCAACGCCTTCGCGGCGCTCGCGGGATTGAGGAACCGCTAGCTCTTCGCCGAGAACGCGCTGCGGCTTGATCTCTTCCTGTGGTTCGCGCGATTGGCGAAGACGCGCGAGCTCGCCAAGGCGATCGCGAGCGAGGGTCATGTCCGCATCGACGGCCGCCCGGTTGCGCGCGCGCATGCGCCGGTGCGCATCGGTGATGTGCTCAGCCTGCCGCTGCACGGCCGGGTCCGCATCTTCAGGGTCGAGGCGCTGCCCAAGCGGCGCGGCCCCGCGGACGAGGCGCGCATGCTCTACAGCGATCTGTCGCCCGAACCTTCACCCGATGTTGACGGCCGCGCGCCCGCGCGATTAGTGGCACGCGGTCAATCGGGAGAATGAGATGACCTACGTCGTCACGGATGCCTGCATCCGCTGCAAATATATGGACTGCGTCGAGGTCTGCCCGGTCGACTGCTTCTACGAAGGCGAGAACATGCTCGTCATCAACCCGTCCGAATGCATCGACTGCGGCGTCTGCGAACCGGAATGCCCGGCCGAGGCGATTCTCCCGGATACCGAGGGCGGCCTCGAGCAGTGGCTCGAACTCAACAACACTTTTTCGGCGCAATGGCCGAACATCACGCGCAAGCGCGAGAGCCCTGCGGATGCCGATGAGCACAAGGGCCAGGAGGGGAAGTACGAGAAGTTCTTCTCCGCGGAGCCCGGCCAGGGCGATTGATCTCGCGACGATCCGGCGCCGTTACGAACCGGCAGAAATCCGGTTCCGCGCGGCACGGTTGGAATTCCGCGCCAAGTCTGTTACATTGCAGCTGCATGGCTGGTGGCCTCGGTGCTGCCGGCCATTTAACTTGAACGGTTGCTGAGGCTGCTCGCGGCCGCGCTCGCTTGGGGGAGACGCGGACTGTCCGAAGGGCCCGCAGCGACCCCGGTCCGAAAGGTCAAAATATGGCTGCCAAGGCGCTGAGCTTCGTCGTGGGCGATTATGTCGTTTACCCCAAGCATGGTGTCGGCCGCGTGATCGAGCTCCAGAGCCAGGAGATCGCCGGCGCTCGCCTCGAGCTCTATGTGCTGCGTTTCGAGAAGGAGCGGATGACGCTCCGCGTTCCCACCAACAAGGCCGAGAGCGTCGGCATGCGCAAGCTCTCGTCCAATGTGACGATGACGGAAGCGCTCACCACGCTGAAGGGCAAGCCGAAGGTCAAGCGCACGATGTGGTCGCGCCGCGCGCAGGAATATGAGGCGAAGATCAATTCGGGCGATCTCGTATCGATCGCCGAAGTAGTGCGCGACCTCTACCGCGCCGACGATCAGCCCGAGCAGAGCTATTCGGAACGCCAGATCTTCGAGGCGGCCACCAGCCGACTCGCGCGCGAGCTCGGGGCGATGGAGCAGACCGACGAGCCGAGCGCGCAGGCGAAGATCATCGACATCCTCAAGGCGGCGGGCCACGGCCAGGCGCGCTGACGCGCGTTTGCCGCTTGGGAAGCGGAAGGGGGCGGTCCTGCGGGGCCGCCCTTTTTCGTGTGGACGTCAGTCCATTTCCTCCAGCAGCATCGCCATGATGCTATTGGGCAGCGGCCGGGCATGTTTGTCGTAGCCGCCGATTCGCAGCACCTCGTTCCACAGATGGACGGCGAGCGTGCCCTCCGGCCAGCCGATCGCGCGCGGATCGGGCCGCGTGACGAGCAGCTCGCGCACCTGCGACCAATGATAGGGATAGAATGTCTCGCGTGGGAGCACGTCCTCGCGCACTAGGTGCTGATCGACGAGCGCGGTCAGCAGATAGGGGCCTGTATAGCCGAAGATCGGGATATCATGCAGCGCGTCGGTGGCAGCGATCGCCTTGTGCAGCATGTCATGTCCGGACGGCAGGCGCAGCACCGCGTTGTTGATGAGAAACTGGTCCTGCCAGCCGGCTATGAACGGCAGCTCCGGCCAATCGGCCGAGAGGCAGTAGAGATCGGTGTCGACCCAGGTCAGCCCCGTCTTCTCGATCATGTGATAGCGGAAGCGATTGGCGAATTGCGAGACGTTGCCGGCATGCTGCCCGCTCTCGATACGGAAGAACTGGTCTCGCGGCAGGATCATGGCGGCGTCGCCGGTGCCGACGCCTGTCGGCACCGGCAGCGGATCGTAGGAGAAGAGCGTGATTTCGTGCCCACGCCGCACGAAAGAGGTGAGACAGGCGCGCTCCTGACGACTGAGCGCGCCTTCGTAGAAACTGCCGAACCTCACATCACCGCGCCTCCCGGCAGGTCGTGCGGCGCAGAGGCCCTGGCGTCGTCACCATCGCCTTCGCCACAACGTTACTCTGTTCGTTCTTGGCCCGTCATGACCTTGGCTTAGCCAGCAAAGCTTTCGCGGCGCAAGGCGGAGCGCTTGCATAGCGAGCGGCCGGGCGTATTATCCCAGTAATACAGTAAGGGAGTCTTGCGATGCGCATTGGCCTGCTCTTGCCGCTGCTCGCTTTTGCCAGCGCTGCCGGCGCTGCGACCGCCGTCGATCGCGGCTACAGCGTCCAGGATTTCGACCGGATCCAGGTCGAGGGGCCCTATGACGTGCAGGTCCGCGTCGGCCCTGCCGCGGCCGCGCACGCCCACGGGCCGCAATCCGGGATCGACCGGCTGCAGGTGCTGGTCAACGATGGCACGCTGATCGTCCGCACCGATCACAGCAATGGCTGGGGCGGCTATCCGGGCGCCGCAAGCGACGGCAAGGTGACGGTCTTCGTGACGACGCCCCGGCTGCGCGGCGTCGCGCTCGCCGGCACCGGCGACGTCGACGTCGACCGCATCAGGAACGGCGATGTCCAGCTCGGCCTCAACGGATCGGGCGACATCACTGTCGGCACGCTGGAGGCGGACAGCGTCGGCATCGCGCTTTCCGGTTCCGGCGACGTCAAGGTCGCCGGCCGAGCCAAGCAGGGCAGGGCGAACCTGTCCGGCTCGGGCGATCTCGATGCGCGCGCGCTGAGCGTCCAGGATGCCGACATCTCGGTGGCGGGCTCGGGCGATCTCAAGCTCGATGCCAGCCGCAGCGCGAAGGTGACGAGCGCCGGTTCGGGCGACGTGGTGGTGACGGGCAGCGCCGCATGCACGGTCCATCGTGTCGGCTCCGGCGACGTGACCTGCGGGAAGGGCGGCTAGGCCGGTTCTCGCAACGCTGCGGTCAGCGCGCCGAGAGGATTCGTTCGTAGAGCACGATGTAGCGGTCGGCCATCGTCTCCAGCGTGAAGTGCTTTGCGACATGCGCGCGGCAGGCGGCCCGGTCGATCTCGGGAATGCGCGCGATCGCCGCGGGCGCGTCCTCGGGGCGATCGATCAGGAAGCCGGTGACGCCGTCGACGATCAGCTCGGGCATTGATCCGCGGCGGACCGCGATCACCGGCGTGCCGCACGCCATCGCCTCGATCACGGAGAGGCCGAAGGGCTCGTCGAAATCGATGAGGTGGAGCAGCGCGTAGGCCGATCCGAGCGCATGGGTGCGATCCGCGCCGCCGACCGGGCCGATATAGCGGACCTGCTCGCCGTCGATGTGCGGCTGCACTTCGCGGGCATGATAACCCTCGTCGTGGATGATGCCCGCCATCAGCAGCTTGCGGCCGACCGCGTGCGCGGCGCGGATCGCGTGTGCGGGGCCCTTGTCGGGGTGGATACGGCCGAAGAAGAGCAGTGCGTCGCTGCCGACCGGATCGAACGGGAAATCCTCGAGCGGGATGCCGTGGTGGATGGTCGCGGCGTAGCGCAGTCCGGGCGCGCGATCGGCATCGCTGATCGCGACATAGTGGGTGTCGTGCTGATAGCGCTCGAACGCGGGCAGGATGCGCGGGCCCGAGAAGCCGTGGATGGTGGTGACGAGCGGCGTCTGCGTCATCCGTGACCAGCCGAGCGGCATGAAGTCGGCCTGGCTGTGGATGATGTCGAACGCGTGCGCCCGTTCGAAGCAGTGCGCGATGTGGAGCATCTCCCACACCTTCGCGTCGATAGCCGGATCCTCCGAATAGGGTGCGGGGACGACGCCGTCGAGCGGGCCCGAGGTGAGGCTGTCGAGCGTCGCGAACAGGGTGACGTCAACACCCTTGGCGATCAGCGCCTCGGTCAGCAGGCTGGTGACGAGCTCCCACGGCCCGTAGGCGCGCGGCGGCGTTCGCCACGAAATGGGGGCCAGCATGGCGATCTTCATGCGGGGAGCGCCTGGAGGATGAGGCCTTGGTTGGGCGCCAGCACCACGGTGCTCCGGCGAAAGCCGGAGCCTTGGCGTTGCGCGCTGCCGCCGGCGCTCCGGCTTTCGCCGGAGCACGTGGCGAGAAGGAGAGCGCAATTCCCCTCCGCCAGCGATATGCACTGCTCACGCTCGCCGAGATTGAGCGCCACGACGATCCGCTCTTCGCCGTGGCGCCGCTCGTAAGCGAGCACGTCGCCGTCGCTCTCGACGAGCGCGAGGTCGCCTATGCTCAGCGCCGGATGCGCGCGGCGCAGCGCGAGCAGCGCACGGTGGAGCGCGAACATCGAGTCGGGATCGTCCGCTTCCGCAGCGGCGTTGCGCGTCGGCCAGTCCGGGTTGAGCGGCAGCCACGGCGCACCCGTCGTGAAACCGGCGTTGGCGCTCCCGTCCCACGGCATCGGCGTGCGCACCGGATCCCGATTGAGGCCCTTGCCGGGCTCGCGCAGCTCGCGTGGGTCCTGGATCATGTCGGGCGGGATGGCGACGTCGGCGAGACCGAGCTCGTCGCCATAATAGATGGTCGGCGTGCCGCGCAGGGTCAGCAGCAGCATCGCCGCGACACGGGCCTGCGCCGCGCCGACGCGGGCCGCGATGCGCGGGCGATCGTGATTGCCGAGCACCCAGTTCGGCCAGCCGCCCGGCGGCAGCGCGCCCTCATAGGCGGCGATGATCCGCGCGATAGCGCGCGCATCCCATGGCGCGTCGATCAGCTGGAAATTGAACGGCAGCACCTCGGGTGCGTCGTCGCTGCCATAATAGGTCATGAGCTTGACGATCGGCAGGTAAATCTCGCCGATCAGCACGCGATCGCCGTCATAGCCGTCAGCCAGCGCGCGCATTTCGGCGGCGACGGCGTGGACCTCGGGCTGGTCGGTGGAGTTGAGCTGGTGGACGCGGTCCATGTCCGCCATGCCGAGCGTCCAATCGGGGTTGACCGGATTGTCGATGAAATCGGCGTGCTTGATCATGTGCCACAGCACGTCGATGCGAAAACCATCGACACCGCGATCGAACCAGAAGCGCATCGCATCGAACATCGCGGCACGAAGCTCGGGGTTGCGCCAGTTGAGGTCGGGCTGCTCCTTGAGGAAAGCGTGGGCATAATATTGCCCGGTCGCCTCGTCCCACTCCCAGGCGGAGCCGCCGAAATCGCTGATCCAGTTGTTGGGCGGGCCGCCGCCAGCCGCGGCGTCACGCCAGATATACCAGTCCCGCTTCGGGTTGCTACGCGACGAGCGGCTTTCGGCGAACCACGGGTGACGGTCGGACGAGTGGTTGGGCACGAAGTCGAGTATGACCTTGAGCCCCAGCCCATGCGCCTTGGCGAGCAGCGCATCGAAATCTGCGAGCGTGCCGAAGCGCGGATCGACGCCGGTATAGTCGGCGACGTCGTAGCCGAAGTCGGCCATCGGCGAGGGATAGATCGGCGAAATCCAGACCGCGTCGACGCCGAGCGCCACGAAATGATCGAGCCGCGCCGCGATGCCGTTGAGGTCGCCGACGCCGTCCCCGTCACTGTCCTGGAAGGAGCGCGGATAGACCTGGTAGATGACGCCGGACTGCCACCAGCGGATGCGATCCTCGCCGGCGCTCATGCGAAGCGGCTCTTGGCGATGTGGGTGATTCGGCAGGCAAGATCGGCCTCGCCGCTCGCGACGATATAGCGGTCGCCCGCCTCGACGATGCCTGTTGTGAACACGACCTCGGTCGGCAGATAGAGCCGCTCGGAGATCGGCGCGGTGAGGTCGGGTGCCGCCTCGAGCAGCGGTGTTTCGTCCTCCAGTCGCAGGATGCGCCACGGCTCGTCGCGATCGAGCAGCGCCCAGAAGCTGCGATAGACGCCGACGGTCTCGCGCCGCTCGACGCCGTGATAGATCATCATCCAGCCGGCGTCGGTGAGGATCGGGGGGGTGCCGCCGCCGAGCTTGACCGACGAGAGATTGCCCTTGCGCAGCCGGATGAACGGCTCGTCCAGCGGCTTCCAATGATGGCCGTCGGGCGATTGCGCGAGGTTGATCGTCGGCCCGCCCGCATACTCGCTGGCTTCGGGATATGCGAAATAGACTTCGCCGAGCGGCCGCGTGATCGCCATGAAGCGTCCGCCGACCTTACCCTCGAAGAACGCCATGTCCTTGTTGAGGTGATCGAGGATGATGCCTTCGCGCGTCCAATCGAGCGCGTTGGCGGACGTGTAGAGCGTCGTGCACAGCCGTTCGGCCGAGACCGAGCAGGTCGTCATGTGGTAGCGGCCATCGACGACGCTGATGCGCGGGTCCTCGACGCCATAGACCTGGTAGGAAGCGGAAGGCTCGATCGCCTTGTCATAGTGGACGGCGACGATCGTGCGGCCCTCACCGTCGAGCTCGATCGGCAGCAGCCAGGAGAGCGAGGTGAGCGCGAGCTGCCGCGGGCTGCGGTGCTTCAGCTCGAACTGGCGCGGATCGGACATGTCGACGCCGTCGAGCGTGTGATCGTCGAGGACGTAGCCGCCCGGCGTCCAGCGGATCGCGCGGACCCAGCCGCCGCTGATCGGCTCGTGCAGCGCCTCCGCGACCCGCACCATCATCAGCAGGTTGCCGTTGGGCAGCCGCGTGAAGCCGGGGTTGAACGCGCCGAGCACGAAGGTCGGCACGGTGATGCCGCGACGGAGCGGGGAACGGCTGAGATCTACGTCGTCGGGCGTGAAGATCAGATAGTCGTCCGACACCGCTTGCCTTCCCCGCCGCTGCTGCTCGGGGCGCTTAACGCATGATGGCGGAAATGATCCACGCGACCATGACGACCCATACCGTCATTCCGGCGAAGGCCGGAATCCATATTGGCTGCCGTCGCGCTCTGATCGAGCGTAGAGTTTATGGATCCCCGCACATGCGGGGATGACGGAGGTGCGTGGCGAGAGCGGGAGGTTAGGCCGCGACGGCCTGTTGGGCGGCCGCTGCATCGGCGCAGGTCCCGGCTGCGATCGGCACGAGGAACTCGCAGCCATGGCGACGCCCGTCCCGCCGCGCGATGCGGGCGTTGAGGCCGCCGATGCCGGGCAGCAGCAGCCACACCATCGTGCCCACCGCCAGCGGCGCCTTGAGATCGACTGCGAAGCCATGCGGCGCAAGATCGCGTACCACGACGTCGATGCCGGTCGCGCCGCCGGCACCCAGCGCGCCGGCAAGGTTGACGGGCAGGCGCTGCGAGCGGCGCTGGCGCAGCGGTATCCACACTCCGAGACGTGCGTTCATGCCATTTCCCCCGCTCCCGCAGCGGCGATCATAGCGACGCGAATTTAAGCGCGGGTTCAGCGAAGCGCTTAAGAAAAGGTGGATACGGGATTTTTCATCGCTGAAATCCTGGCGCAAGGTGCTGCGCGGAGGACTTGCCATGGTGGGCGTCGAATGACCCGTTGCCGATCGAGGTTGCTGTTGGCTGCACTGCTGCTGTTGGATGTCGCCGGCGCGCATGCGCAGTTCGATCCCGGCAGCCGCGACGACGCCGAGGCGAGCCATGAGCATCGCCGCAAGCCTGCCGATCCCTGCTTGCCGCATCCCCTGCTCTACGTCTCGGCGATGGGCGAGCCGTTCCGCGCGCAGGCCGGAGGCGCCGATCCGATGGCCTCGTGGTTCGCGCAGGCCGATGCCAATCGCGACGGCAAGGTCACGCTCGCCGAATTCCTTGCCGATGCCGATCGCTTCTTCGCGAAGCTCGATCGCAACCATGACGGCGAGATCGATCCGCAGGAGGTGAGCGCGTACGAGATCGAGATCGCCCCGGAGATCCGCCTCTACCAGCGCGGCGCACCGGTCGAGGCGCCCGATTCCAGGCAGCGGTCACGGAAAGGCGATGACAGCTATGGCGGCGCGATGGGCGCAGGCCGATACGCGCAGCTCAACATCCCCGAGCCGGTCGCGTCCGCCGACGAGGATTTCAACCGCGGCATCAGCAAGGCCGAGTTCGAGGATACCGCGCGACAGCGCTTCTCTCAGCTCGACACGCGCCACGCCGGCGTGCTGACGATCACCGCGATGGCGCCGACCCCCCAGCAACAGCTGGCGGCCGACTGCGCCGCCAGGGCCGCCAAGGACGCCACGAAGAAGAAAAAGTGATGAACGCCCTCGCCACCATCCAGCCGCCCACGGTCCAGCCGCCGAGCCCGCGCGTGCTCGTCGTCGACGACGATGCCGATCTCCGCGAGCTGATCGCCGAGTTCCTGCGCGCCAACAATCTAATCGTCGCCACCGCAGAGGATGGCGTGGCGATGGACGCCGCGCTCGGGCGCGAGGATTATGATCTCGTCATCCTCGACCTGATGATGCCGGGCGAGGACGGGCTCTCGATCCTGCGGCGGATGCGGGGGCCGCGCCGGCCGCCGGTGATCATGCTCTCGGCGATCGGCGAGGATGTCGATCGCATCATCGGCCTCGAGGTCGGCGCCGACGATTATGTCGCCAAGCCGTGCAACCCGCGCGAGCTCCTCGCCCGCGTCCGTGCCGTGCTCCGCCGCGGCCAGGCGAACGAGGAGGCCGGCGCGCCGCCCCGCCGCCGCTTCGGGGAATGGACGCTCGATCTGGTCGCCCGCGCGTTGTCGCGGGGCACAAGCGAGCCGGTATCGCTCACCGATGCCGAGTTCCGCGTGCTCACCGCGTTTCTCGATCGGCCGCAGCGCGTGCTCTCGCGCGATCAGCTCATCGAGTTTGCCAAGGGCGGCGATGCCGACGTGTTCGATCGCGCCATCGACGTGACGATCAGCCGGCTGCGCAAGAAGCTCGGGCCCGGCGATCCGATCCGCACGATCCGCAACGAAGGCTATATGCTCGCGCTGCGGCCCGAGGAGGCATGAACCGGCGCGCGCTGCCGATCCTCTGGCAGACGCTGCTGCTGATCGTGGCGACGCTGATCGTCGCACAGCTCGTGCCGACCGCCTTCTTCATGTTCGGTCCGCAGCCGCGCCCCGATTTTGTGTCGATGCGCGATCTCGCCGACGCGATAGCGCCGCCGATCGGCAGGCGCGGCCATCCGCGCGATCGCGAGCGGCCGCGCATGCTGCTCTCCGGGGTCGCCGATATGCCGCCCGATCCGCACGCGCTCGGCATGGTCGCCAACCCCGAATTCACCGAGGCGCTGGCGCGGCTGACCGGTATCGCTGCCGATCGGCTGCGGCTGGTCTACGAATCCGATCAGAGCCAGTCCTTTCCCTATCATCGCGAGCGCGACACCGGTGGCGTGCCGATGCGGCACGGCGACCCGCTGTTCTTCAACACCGTGCTGGTCGGCGTCGAGCAGCCGGACGGGCGCTGGCAGCTGCTGCGCTCGCCGCCGCGGCCATGGCTCAGCCAGTGGCAGAAGCGCTTCCTGCTGTGGTTCGCGACCAGCGCGATCCTGATGCTACCGGTCGCCTTCCTGTTCGCGCGGCGGATCACGCGGCCGATGCGCCGCTTCGCCACCGCCGTCGAGACGCTCGGCCATGATCCCGATGCGCCGCCGGTGCCGGTCGAGGGGCCGGCCGAGCTGCGGCTCACCGCGCAGGCGCTCAACACGATGCAGCAGCGGCTGCAGGATTATCTCGCCGAACGCACCGCGATGATCGGCGCGATCGCGCACGATCTGCGGACGCCGCTCGCGCGCATCGCCTTCCGCATCGAGGGCGCGCCGGAGGCGGTGCGCTCGCCGGTGCAGGCGGATATCGAGCAGATGCGCGCGATGGTCGCCGCCACGATCGGCTATCTCAGGAGCGGCGCCGGCGTCGGCGAGCGTGCCGCGATCGATCTCGCGCCGCTGGTCGCGCGCGTCGCCGCGCATGCGCGCGAGATGGGCGGCAGCGTCGCGCCGGTCACCGCGCAGGGCCGCTGCGTCGTCACCGGCGACGCGCTCGCGCTTGAGCGGCTGGTGCAGAACCTCGTCGACAATGCGGTCAAATATGGCGGCGGCGCCGAACTCGAACTCGCCTGCGCCGAGGGACTCGTCCGCCTGCAGGTGATCGATCGCGGGCCGGGCATCGCGCCCGAGCTGATCGAGCGGCTGTTCCGCCCGTTCGAGCGCGGCGAGCCCTCGCGCAGCCGCGCGACCGGCGGCCTCGGGCTCGGCCTCGCCATCGCCCGCGCGATCGCGGTCGCGCATGGCGGCACGCTCCAGGCGATGAACCGCAACGGCGGTGGTCTCGAGATGGTCTGCATGTTGCCGGCGGTGTGACGCGGCGACAGAGGCGTCATTCACAGATAGGCCGCGTTGTTATGCTATCAGATGCATGATAGTTTGCTGATGAGCTAACTGAGGTGGGTGATGGCGGCTTCCCTTGAGGACATCGTCTCGGGGATCGTGAAAGAGCGCTTCACAGATGCGAAGATCGATAGCATTTCGATCGAACCCGATAGCGATAGCGATGGCGATCCGATCCTTAGGATTACGGTCGTTTTTGACAGCGACGTATCCGGATTGGAGTCCAGCAAGCTCGCCGGTTTGGTTCGACATGTTCGGCCGAAATTGCGCGAGCGCGGTGACACGGGGTTTCCGATCTTCCGGTTTCTGAGCAAGCGTGACAACGATCGTCTAAGGCATGCAGCCGCTTGATCTAATCGCGTCGGCGAACATTCTCGTTGCGTCGTGCAAGGGCAAACCGTCTCAGGTCAGCTTGCGACGCGCAACCAGCTCCGCTTATTATGCGATGTTCCATTGCCTGGCTCGTAGCTGCGCCGATCTGTTAGTCGGCGGCATGAACGCGACTCGCAGCAAACATGCGTGGCGCCAGACCTATCGCGCGCTTGAGCATGGGTTTACGAAATCGGCGTGTAAGGACGGCTTGATAACCAAGTTTCCTAAAGCGATAGAGGATTTCGCGAACACCTTCGTTACGATGCAGGAGAAGCGCCACGCCGCTGATTACGATCCTGCAGTTCGACTGACAAAGTCGGAAGTTGTTGCCGACATCAAAACGACCGAACAGGCAATCAAAGAATTCCAGAAAGTGCCCGCAAAAGATCGGCGTGCATTTGCCGCTCATGTCCTCTTCAAAAAGCGGCCTGCATAGCGTCGATCACCCGCTGTTCCTGAGCGCCGTCGCGATGGCGTTGATCGAGAGTTCGATTCCTTCCTTGATGCGCGGATCGTCCTCGCCGGCGCGGTGGCGTTTCAGGAGCTCGATCTGGAGGTGGTTGAGCGGCTCGATATAGGGCAGTCGCAGCCGGATCGAAGTCTCCAACGCGGGTGATTTCTCGAGCAACCGCGTCTGCCGCGTCACCGAGAGCAGCATGTCGCGGGTCAGCTTCCAGCTCTCGTGGATGCGTGCGAAGGTCGTCCTGGCGAAGTCCTGGTCCTGCACCAGCGGGACATAATGTTCGGCGATCCCCATGTCGGACTTGGCGAGCACCATCTCCATGTTGGCGAGCGTCGCCTGCAGGAACGGCCAGGCCTCCAGCATCTCGCGCAGCAGCCCCTGGTCCTTGACCGCCTTCAGCCCGAAGCCGACGCCGTACCAGCCGGGCAGCATGATCCGGACCTGCGACCACGAGAACACCCACGGGATCGCGCGCAGATCCTCGATGCGATCGGACTTGGTGCGGCTGGCGGGGCGCGAGCCGATCTTGAGGCCGGCGATCTCGGGCAGCGGCGTCAGCTCGCGGAAGAAGGTGCGGAAGCGGTCGTCGCCATAGACGAGATCGCGATAGGCCTCGAACGCGGCCTTCGAGATCTGCGCCATCGTCTCCGCGAAGCGATCATAATCGGTCTGCGGCAGCGCCGGCGGCTCGAGGCTGGAGAGCAGGGTCGCCGAGGCCATCGCCTCGAGGTTGGTCATCGCGCTCTCGCGCGTGCCGTACTTGGCGGCGATCACCTCGCCCTGCTCGGTGATGCGGATGCGGCCATTCACCGTGCCCGGCGGCTGCGCGAGGATCGCGGCGAAGGACGAGCCGCCGCCGCGCCCGACTGCGCCGCCGCGGCCGTGGAACAGCTGCATGCGCACGCCCGCCGCCTCGAACACCGGCGCGAGCGCGCGGCTCGCCTGGTGCAGCGACCACACCGAGGTGAGATAGCCGCCGTCCTTGTTCGAGTCCGAATAGCCGACCATCACCTCCTGATGGCCGCGCGCGGACGCGATCGCGGCGACCTCGGGCAGGCCGAAATAGGCGGTCATCACGTCCGGTGC
>Ga0213875_10000276_pt1 | contig 50734 bp, 37 predicted proteins | sample BarmaccomBMRX_R8_FD_160105 | JGI IMG/M metagenome (GOLD analysis project Ga0213875, IMG submission 160105) | Root-associated microbial communities from Barbacenia macrantha in rupestrian grasslands, the National Park of Serra do Cipo, Brazil - RX_R8 | ecosystem: Host-associated > Plants > Roots...
CGTCGCCCTCCAAGCCTTCATCGCTCATTTCAAAGTCGAGCGACTCGTCGGTTTCCGGGTTGCGGATGGAGAGTTGCACTGGACGCAGTTCTTCTGGCACTTCCCCAACATAGGGGGGCACCGCCTCACGCAAGAGAAAACGACCAATCCCGATGGGCAGGAATTCAGGGCTACGCCGCAAGGCATCATTGAGACCCAACAGAGTGGGAGCGAAGTTAGGACTATCTGGCTCGATTTCGAGGACATCCACCATGACATTGGCCAGGGACAAGGGATGCCCATTTGATTGACGGGCTACATTCTTTAGCTCGTTGATATCTTCGGGACGCGGCTCAATGGCGGCGGCTCCACGCTGGCGTAAGATGGCAGTGACATCAATGTTGTCGGTTGAAGCGCCACTTAATCCTTGCATCCATTGTTGCACCACGGTGCGCCACTGCGGCATCTGCGCTTGAAGCGTGATGTAGCCACCGACCATCGGGTAAAACACCTTGCGGTCGCCGAGCGCGCGGGCAAGGGCACGGGAATCAAAAGTTTTAGGGTCTTGCTGCCATAGGAAGAATCCCAGAGTCTTCTGCGCTAAGGGGCGCTGCACCCCTTGCAACATCGCAATAGCCCGCTCCGTGAGAGTGCCTGCGCCGGGGGGAAGTTCGCGCGCCCTCAAGTCTTGAAAATTGGGGTCGGTTTCCAGATTATTTTCTCGAATAATCAGGGCTTCCGTGGGTGCTCCGGTATCGAGAATGAAACTTTCGTGGAGGTATGAGCCTTCGCTCACTTCGACGATGGGACGCGCTGTTTGCAGGATGTTGCGGATCGAATCGCGCACGTTTTCGGGATAAACGCCCCGAATACTGGCGAGTTCGCGCACCACAACGGGCAGAGGCAAGGGCTTGCCAATTTCGCGCAGCAATTCTTCAATGGCGGCTTGCAGGGGACGCCGTGAGCGTTCTTCGCGGCTCAGTGATTTTTGCGCCGAGCGGAGCTTTAAATCCCAGTCACGGTCGGTCAGCACCACACGCTGACTGTGCGCTAATCCCTCACGTAAACCAATCCGTGAAGCGGTAAACCCTTCGGCAGCGGCGGCCAGTTCGTTGCCTTTCAGAGCACGGCCCTGCCGCAAGAGAGAGGTAACAACAAAATCTTCAAGGAAACGGCGGGCTAACCGAGTCTGGCTATCTTCAGGGGTCGCAGTGGTTGGTTCGTCCTCTGGTGTGGGTGATGGCGAGGTTTCAACCGTGGTTGATGGCGCGGGAACTGCATTATGAGCTGGCTGCGCCGGTGCATTAATGCGCGTGGCGGGTGCAGCCGAAGTCTTATTGGGCATTAATCGGTCAATCCTTCAATATGAGATTATTGTTCTGTTGAGTGTTTTCTAGACAAGAGTTTAATAGGCTGGCCTACTGTTCTCAAGAAGGGTGCCCGATTTTACTTGGCAAGGGCAATTAAAATAGTGCCCCCAGCCACTAAAAACGCGCCCAGGGCTTTGTCCCACGTCAGCTTTTCGCCGAGGAATAAAATCGCAAAGATAACAGTGATGAGCACACTGGATTTATCTATGGGAGCCACTCTGGAGGCTTCACCCAGTTGCAAGGCGCGGAACATGCAAACCCAGGAAGCGGCACCGGCGGCTCCTGACAGCGCAATAAAGAGCCAAGTCTGCGACTTTATCTTGTCCAGACCAGCAGTTTCGTGGCGGGCGAGGATAAAAATCATCAACCCCACGGCCATAATGACCGCTCGCACAGTGGTCGCTAAATTGGAGTTCACATCTTTTACTCCAACCTTGCCAAAGATACCTGTAAGCCCGGCGAACAACGAGCCTAATAAAGCATAAACGGCCCAACTTTCCATAACTTCTCCTTTTACTTCAAATTAGCGTTCAAATTGCGCTGTGCAACATAGCGTAACGTAGTTTTGCGTCACATCTGAATAGTGTCTCACGAAAATAAAAGACCTGGTGAACTTAATCACCAAGTCTTTCACAGTTGAGCTAAGAGTGTAACTTTTAGCGACGGGCGCAGACGAAGATGTTCCAATGGGAAGCGTCGAAAAGGTTGGAGACAATCACGCGGCGACCACGTCCACTGGCTTCTACGAAAAGTCCGTTGCCCATGTACAGGCCCGTGTGGTCAATGCGGGTGCCGCTGGCAGAGAAATAAAGGCGATCCCCGGCGCGTAACTGAGCCGGATCAACCGCGCGTCCGATTCGCGCTTGCTCGGCAGCCGTGCGCGGCAGATGATAGCCACAGGCGGCAAAAGCATGTTGCACGAGAGAAGAGCAGTCAATGCCACGCCGACCCTCGCCGCCATAGACATAGGGGGTGCCAAGCCAGGCCAGGGCTTGCGTTACCATCGGGTTGTTACTGTAATAGTGGCCATTGTAATTCGTGACTGTGTCATTGGAAGGACGCCCAGCCCAGGCATCGGAACCCGTAACCACCTGGGAAGAAATATCCACGCTGGCCCCGGTGAATTTTACATAGCGGGTCGGAATCCAGCCGGTGCTGCGGTCACTCATCAGAATGGCCGACCATCCCCCATTCTGCTTGATGATGGCCAACTCCGTTCCCACCGGGCATTTATAGAGCGCGTAAGAATCGGATTCGGGCAGGCGGCGAATCTTGGCTCCCGCCAGCGATACTTGGGCGACCTGGGCCAAGGCTCCAACGGTGGTGCTGGAGGGAGCTTGCAGCACGCGCGGCTGTGATGTCGGCGGGGGAGCGGTGTTCATCGCGTCTTCATTTTGCTTTAAAACGCGCACCCCATCCCGGCCACCGACGGGCATGTTGCCGCGTGCGCCGAGGGCATAACCACGAGGCGCAGCCGTCCTGGGTGGTTTGGTAATGCTCTGGTACACCGGCTGCTTATCGGCTACGACTTGCGCCATCGAAACGGGCACTTCTCCCGAAATAGTGAGTTCATTATCAGGGCGCGATTGGGCTTTACGGCTGGCCGATTGTTGCGCTGAAGCGCGATAGGTGATGCTCTGGAGCGGAATGATGATGGCGCTGCCGATGGCGGGTTGAATGTTCGGCTCTGGCGTCAGATGATTCTTCTCCGCGATAGCTTCCACGGTCACCGGATAACCGGATTGGGCGTACCGATGCGCAATGGAGTCTAGGGTGTCGCCTGCCTGAACGGTATAGCGAACCGTCTTGGAGATCGTGCCAGTGGAGGTAATTTCGGGCATGGCCTCTGCCGCCGATTTTACGGGAGTAATTTCTTGCCCCGCTTCTACATCTGACTTTTTGCCATCGGGAACCCGCAATAGCATGGCGGGCAGGGGAGCATTGTCCCTGGTGTCATCCAATTTATTGGCAGCCCGTAAAGCGGATGGGCGCAACCCGTAGCGATTAGCCACCGAACGCAGGGTTTCCCCCGGTTCTACCGCGTGATAGACATCAGCGCGTGCCACATGGATTAAAACGGGGCACTTGGCGGTTGGCATGGTCGCCGCTAAGAGTGCGCTACCCATTAACCAATGCTTCAATTTGCGTTGCTGCAATTTGGAATGCTTCTGGTTGGAATGCTTTTTGCAAGTGTGGAATTTTGGTTGGGTGTTTTTCATCTGTCGAAACTTCATTGCATCACCTCGGTTACGGTTGCGGACAACAGGCGCAAGTCGGGCCATCAAACCTGCGTCTGTAGTTAGATTGTGACTTGGTGTTAGAGTTGCTCAGGTCGTTTAATTGATGCGTTAGTCTGTGTCTTAAAAGTTTAACAAAACTTCAGCAAAAATTCTCATTGATTGCACACAATTTTAGGTCAAGCGAACTGGAAGCCGCTTAAATCCTTCAAAGACCGGCCTTAAATGCTGATTTGCGTGTGCAGCATAGCCTCGATTATAAATGACATGACTGATTCGAGTCAAGTCATCAGCACAGTTAATCCAGCGATTTTTAGGGCTGCCAGCAGCCTTTTTGCACAACCCGCTTTATCTTTCCCCTTTTGAGCGGTTGTTAAACGCGCCAGACGGTTTACATCCTCGTAATTTGTGACATAATTAACGCAGCACATTCCAAGGAGTCAGCGTAATATGCCACGACCAGTTACCTTGTTTACCGGCCAATGGGCCGACTTGCCGCTTGCCGAATTAGCTCCCAAAGCCAAGCAGATGGGCTTCGATGGACTCGAACTCGCCTGTTGGGGCGATCACTTCGATGTCCAGAAAGGGGCATCGGACAGAGCCTACTGTGAAGCCCAGAAGAAAATCCTCACCGACAACGGGCTGCAACTCTTTGCCATCTCCAATCACTTAGCCGGTCAAGCCGTTTGCGACAAGATTGACGAACGCCACAAAGCCATTTTGCCCCCGCACGTCTGGGGCGACGGCAATCCCGAAGGCGTCAACCAGCGCGCGGCGGAAGAGATGAAAACCACCGCTCGCGCTGCTGCCAACCTCGGCCTGAAAATCGTCAACGGTTTTACTGGTTCATCAATTTGGCCATATCTCTATTCTTTTCCGCCCGTGCCCCCCGCCTGGATTGACAAAGGCTTTGAAGATTTCGCCGCCAAGTGGAACCCAATTCTGGATGTTTTCGATGAAAACGGGATCAAATTCGGCCTGGAAGTCCACCCGACCGAAATCGCTTTTGACATTGTAACGGCAGAACGCGCTATCGAAGCTCTGGGCGGACGTGATACCTTTGGTTTCAACTACGACCCATCCCATTTTGGCTACCAGCATGTGGCTTATGTAGATTTCATCCGCAATTTCAAGGATCGCATCTACCACGTCCATATGAAGGATGTCTACTGGTCGAGTTCAGGCCAGCAATCTGGCGTTTTCGGCGGCCACCTCAACTTTGGTGACTACCGCCGCTACTGGGATTTCCGCAGTCTTGGTCACGGCAAAATTAACTTTGAAGAAATTATCCGCGCCCTGAATTCGATTGATTACCAAGGCCCGCTCTCCATTGAGTGGGAAGATAGCGGCATGGATCGCTTCCACGGTGCCGAAGAAGCCTGCGCCTTCACCAAGAAAGTGGACTTCAAACCGTCCGAACGAGCCTTCGATGCGGCTTTTGAAGAGGCTAAATAGTTTGTTTGAGCCACAGAGACACAGAGGCACAGAGATTTTGAGAGGGGGTGAGGAATAGAAGGTCAAAGATGGAGACTATAGGATGCGCTGCCAGAGGTCTTTCGATCCTCCATGCTCTATCCTCTCTCTTCCCTCTCAAAATCTCTGTGCCTCTGTGTCTCTGTGGTTCACCAATAAGAAATTAAGGAGATAAAAGTGTCCAGTTTTAAGCAATCAGTTAGCTATTGGCCGTTAAATAATATCAGTGCGGATTCGCTCAAGCAGATTTATGACATTGGGATTACCGGGGTGGAGATGCCGCCGCGTGACAAGTTTGATAGCTTGCGTGAAATGGGCTTCACCATTGTCACCGTTGGTGGTCACAAGTCGCTGGGGGATGGTCTCAACAAAAAAGAGAACCATAATCGCATTGCGGATGAGTTGAGAGCCAACTTTGAGGTCGCCAACCAATATGGCATCCCGCACCTGATCGTTTTTAGTGGCAACCGCGAGGGCAAGAGCGAGCAGGAAGGCGCGGAGAACACCATTGAGGGTCTTAACCTCATCGCTAAGGATGCCGAAGCAGCAGGCATTAATTTGATTCTGGAATTGCTCAACTCGAAAGTTGACCACCCCGATTATCAATGCGACCACACAACCTGGGGTGTGCAGGTGGTTAAAGCGGTTAATTCTCCCAATGTGAAGTTACTCTATGACATCTATCACATGCAGATCATGGAAGGCGATTTAATGCGCAATATCCGCGACAATATCGAGTACATCGCGCACTTCCACACGGCTGGCAATCCGGGCCGCAAGGATTTGGACGATCAGCAGGAGATTTACTATCCGGCAGTGGCCCGCACCATTCACGAGACTGGCTACTCTGGCTGGGTCGGCCACGAATACAGCCCCAAGGGTGATCCTGTTGCTTCGCTCAAGCAGGCGTTTGAGGCTTGTAATGTGTCGTAAGTGAGTGAAAAAGCGGCAAGAGAGCAAGAGAGCAGGGGAGTGTGATAACTAACTCTGCTCTCTTCCATTTGTGGAGGTGTGATAATGAAGCAACGCGGAGTTACAGGAGTAGAAGCTGTGGTTGTGCTAGGATTCGCGGCATTAGCAGCAACTTTTGTCGTGCCATTGCTCACTCCTGACTTTTCCAAGGCACGCGCTCATGCACAACGAAGTTCTTGCCAGCAGAATTTAAAGCAAGTCTCTCTGGGACTCTTAGAATACACGCAGGATTACGATGAACAATTTCCCTTAGTGAAAGTGAATAAGGTGACACATAATGTGCCACCTTATACATATCCTTATGGTTGGGCGGATGCGATACAGCCCTATCTGAGAAATCTCCAAGTTCTTCAATGCCCCAGTGAAACTCATCCGCCCAATAGAGCAAAGGACGCGGTACAGGCGAATTTTACCGATTACTGGTATAACAGCCATCTACCGGGATTAGGTCTGGTGGATATTAGTCACCCTGCTACGACTGTCTTCGCGGGTGATGGCAATGATGGCAGCGATCTTACTAATGCACGCTATAGTAAATCCAGTTTCCCTAGTGCCTGGTTGAATGGTGCCAAATCTCCACTGCGGCGTCACTTAGATGGCGCAAATTATGCCTGGTTGGATGGGCACATTAAATGGTATCAGCCCGGTCAGGTTAAGCTAACTCAACTAAAAAAATGAAATAGAGATGAGCATTTGCCTGCTCATCTCTATCTGCTAATGCTGCGTTTGCGCTAAGCCCCGATTGACACAATCTCAAAGCGCACAATACCGCGTGGCCCCTGCACTTCGGCAATGTCCCCGACTTTTTTGCCTAAGAGTGCCTGGCCGATGGGCGATTCTTCTGAAGCGGCGTCTTCGACGTGTTCCAACTCTTCCGTAGCCACAATGGTATAGACGCGCTCGTCGCCTGCGCCATCACCTACTGGACGGACAGTAACGGGCACACCTAACACGACACTATCGAGGGTGGCCCCTTTTTCCAGAATCACGGCGTCTTCTAAGCGTGACTCCAGGCTGTTAATACGCGCCTCAATAATGCCCTGAGTCTCGCGCGCGGCGTGATAGGCGAAGTTTTCGCGCAGGTCGCCCTGTTCGCGGGCTTCTTTAATTTCCTGGCGTATTTCGATGCGTTGGGTCTTTAAATCTTCTAATTCCTGCTTTAAACGCTCGTAACCTTCGCGTGTAAAATGTGCTTCTGTTTTTGCCATTGTTAATTTACCGTCTCCTTCAACAATTCATGCGCCGCACGTCGGCCACGTTAAAAATTGTAGGATAGTAGGGCTAAACCGACAATAGTTGGTGTTTTTTAACAGATTCAACACAAAGGACACCAAGATGGCACGAAGGGCACAAAAGAAAGGTAGGGACAGAGAATGGAGGATAGTAGTAGCAACGTATTACGGGCTATCTTTATTCTCCATCTTCAAATCCCTCTGTGCCCTTCGTGCCATCTTTGTGTCCTTTGTGTTGAAAATCTTCATTTGGAATAGAACTTGCTACTCTGGCCGCAGAACGTTTCAACGGTCTTGCGGAATTGTGTGAGAAGCGTTAATCTCTAACTGCAACTGTTGAAATATGATGTTGATGGTGCCGTAGTCGTGTGTTCAAGCAAAAAGACGTTCACCGATTTTTTCGCAAGAAGGAGGTGACATTAATATGCGTAAGCTCATGGTTATGTTGGTCTTGGCGCTGATGGCTTTAGTAAGCGCCTTTGTAGCACCACAGGCACAGGCCCAAACCTATCCTGACGTTTCCAAGTTGACGCCTTTCACACCGGAGTGCAACTACATGTCGGTCCCTGGCTACCTGCGCTGGCAGTATCTCTTGTCTTCGGGTCGCTGGATTTCCCGTGAACAAGCGGTCGAGCAGGTTCGTCAGCAGGGTGGCAACGCCGGTCCCGCTCCGACAGGCGCTCACTAGTTAAAGCCGTAGTGACAAATCATGTAATCGCGTATTGGTCGAGTTGTCCTGCCGTGCTGGAAAGCGAAAATCAGGCGTTGGGCGAGGAAAAGCACAGGCAAACTCGCAGCCATTCATTGTAGCCCACTTGCCAAGCCATCAGACTTTCAACGGTGTTGCACTTTGAAAGGAGCTTGAGTCTCTCCTGTATGCTTTTCATTCAATCAGTCGTTTCGCGTCAGAAATTTTCGCGCTTGAGCGCGACCAGGGTCAACGCTGCACCCGTACCGATTTCCCCCGTAGCAACCGAACCGGAAACTCTTCCAAAGAGTTCTCGTCCCTCGGTTGCTACGGTTTTTTTGTGTGCTCCAGCCCTCGTTTTAACGGGCGCTATACTCTTGGGCAGCGCGTCGCCAGCCCACGCTAAAAAAAGCCCGCGCAGCACCGTCAGTTCCCGTTCAAACAGCAAATCATCCGATGCAGTTAAAGCGTCGGATGCGGCTAAAGCCTCTGATACTAGCAAAACGGCCAATTCTTCCGAATTGAACCAGTTATCCTCCCCGCCAGGGACAGCCACCGCAAGCCCAACAACCGCAACGGCTTCCCCCATTTCGGCTTCGACGAAGCCACTCAACATTAACATCAACGGTAAGAATATTGATGTGCAGCCAGCGCCCGTGATGACTACCGGGGCGATCCTGGTGCCTTTGCGCGGTGTGTTAGAGAACCTGGGTGCTACAGTGGCTTACAACCAAAAAGAAGGGCGTATTGAAGTCACGCAGAAGAATCAACTGGTTGTGCTGCGCATTGGCCAAAACAACGCTGTGGTTGGCACGAAGCTGACTAAGCTGACCGCCGCGCCTCAGTTGATTGGCGGCTCTACTTTCGTCCCCCTGCGCTCGCTGGCTGAGCTATTCGGCTATTCTGTGCAGTGGACTCCCAGCACCCGCCTGGTGGAGATTTCCAATACCGGGCCGCGCAGTTATGCTGACCATCGCGCTGCGTTACGAGCTGGTGGGCCGTTCGGCGTAACGATTGACTTTACTGATGCCACCGATGCCGAAGTAGACCAACTGTTAGATGCCGCCAAAAAAGCGGGCGCAGGCATGATTAAGACCCGCTTCGACTGGGCTACCCTGGAACCCACCAAGGGCGCTGCTTTCCAGTGGCCACTTTATGACCGGGTGGTCAAAGGTGCCCGTGACCGGAATTTGGTTGTGGTTGGTATCTTAGGTGTTTCCGCGAAGTGGGCCACCGTCTTTGCCACTGGATCGGATAACGATCAAGGCGACCTACTTTATGGCGCACCCCGCGAAAGCAACTATCCGGCCTGGCAGAATTATGTCAAGCGGGTGGTAGGGCGTTACAAAGGCGATGTTCATGCCTGGCAGGTTTGGGAAAATCCGGCTTCCGAGAAATTCCGGTCGGTGCCGCGTGTCTATCGAGAAATCGTGCGCCTGGCGATAGAGTCGGCGCAGCAGGCGGATTCTACGGCCATCATTGATGCGGCAGAGCCGGGTGGGGTGAACCTCAGCTTCATTGATGAGATGAAAGCCAATGGCCTGCTGACCCAACTTGATGGTGTGGAACTTTATCCCACTTCACAACAGCAGCCGGGTGTGACCGCCGCTCCCGAAGATTTCTTGCTGCCCTTTGCCACCCTGCGCGAGAAACTGGCCAGCAACACCGACCTTCACGCTACCTGGATTGGTGGCCTGACCTGGCCAGTCTTGACCACGCTGCCCAATGGCACGGTGCCAGAGGCCCAATTTGCCACCCAAGACGCGGCCATGCGCGAGCGACTGCTGCGCACCTTTACGGCGCAGGGGCAGGCCGATTACCTGATGCGGGCCGCAACTCTGGCTCTTGGTTCTGGCGTCGGTAAGATTTTCTGGGGCGCGTTGCGCGATGCAACCACCTACGACCGGGTCGAGCCGATTAACCCGGAATATGATGCGGGATTGCTGACCCGCGATTTTATGCCTCGTCCATCCTATGCCGCTTTCCAGACCCTCACGCGCTTAGTTTCTGACAAGCCCTTTGTCGGGCCATTAGCTCTGGGGCCGGATGTGGTAGCTCTGGCTTTCGATAATCGTGAGCAAACCAATATCGCAGCCTGGGCCGTGGCGGGTCATGCCAAGTTAGTGCTCAATAGCTCTGGTGCTGATCCGAAGGTGCCGGGCACAACTTATGTCATGACCCTGCCGACATCGCAGGTGCTGGATTCTACGGGCAAAGTTATCGGTGGCTCAGATGGCGCTTTTGATCTCACCAATCGGCCTGTATGGATCACTAATATCGCGTTGCAGACTAGCAACGTAGCGCGGGGTAAAGGTGGCGGCAAGCCGTTGCGTATGGCACCGCGTCAGGTGGATTACAGCACGGCTGCCGAGGTCAAGGTCAACTTTGCCGAAAAAGGTGGCGAGAATGGCATCTTCTGGCGCAAGTATGCCAATTTCCGGGGGGCGGCTCAGAAAATGATAGAGATTGACGGACACAGTGCTTTAGTGACGGAAATCTCGCGTGACATCTTTAATCCTGGCGCGGGTAAGCCGTTTATCTTCCTGGATGTCTCCGATAGCTACTTGTATTTCGCGCGTGGCTTGCCTGTCACCGTCACCGTGCAAGTTCATCGGGGCGCGGCAGAAGGCGGTATCTTAGGGACGCGTACGGGAGGCTTTAATCTTCAGTATGATTCGCCAGCGGGTCTCAAGTTCACTAATTGGCAGGAAGTCGAGACTGGCCAGGGTTGGACAACTTATACCTTCAAAATCCCGGATGCCTCCTTTGCTAATCGAGATGGCTATGATTTCAAGATCAACACCCTCGGTTCCAAGCAGGATATAGCCTTTGGGTCTATCACTGTGCGCCGTGATGATACCCGCCAGGCTGAAGCGGCTCAACCAGCCACAGCGGTGCAGTAGATTCAAGACTCGCTAACAGTTGGTTAAAGATGAAAGGGGGGCAGCTTTGATAGCTGCCCCCCTTCTTGTTGGCCCGCTCCCCGCTCCGGGCGACGGAGCACTCGCTAAAACTGCTGGCGTTAGTTGATGAACCGCAGAGACGCGGAGGGCACAGATAAGGCAAACGGCTTGTGCTTTACCTTTACTCGGCGTTCTCCGCGTCTCTGCGGTTCATTTCTTCTATCCTTGACCAAGCAAGATGAGTTCGCATTCTCCTCGCCTACGCCATGAGCCAGGGAGCGTGAGAGCAAGGTGAGGGTGTGGCATGATTCCTGCACTATGCGAAGCCCGAATCATTGGCGCGAATCGTCGTTTTGTTTTCCTCTGTCAGTCCGCTAACTGTGCCAATGATAAAGCTGTCTTCTGTCGTTGTCGGACTGTGCTAAACAAGCCGTAAACCGTTGCTGTTGCATAGCTTATTGTCTCTGTGAAAAAGCCTTGCCAAAGGCCACGAACAGGGTTATAATAGGGCGGGGCCAATCGTAAAATCTCATGTTGTACAGGCGTTGAGTCGTAAGCAGGCTGCTATTTTGAGCCGTTTAGGAGGTAGATGCCGCGCACGAAGCGCACCGAACGACGCCATGAGGTTGGAGGTTGATTCTCGGAGAGAAAAGTTTTTCAAGGGATAGAGGTCAAGACAACTTAAGAAAGGGCATGGTGAGTTGCAGAGGCAACATGGATACTCTGTGCATGAGCCAAACTTCTTTTGCGAGTTATCTTGAACGAAAATTCTGCGAGACACCTATTATCTCCGGTGTGTAAAGTTGTAGTCGTGTCTTTTGCATCGCCAGAAGGCGAAATTTAAGGAGATTTTCAAGATGAATCGTAAAACCACTTTTCGAGTAATGCTGGCAATCGCCGCAGTTGCTCCCTCCGTGGTTCTTCCCAAGCTGGCTCACGCCCAGCAAGGTACCCTGAACGCTCCAGGGAACCCGCCCGCCGGGACGGATCGCGCTGAGTACCCGGACGTGCCGCGTGGTCACTGGGCTTATCAGGCCATTGACCGCTTGAGCCGTGCCGGTATTATCGAAGGTTTGCCCAACGGCACCTACGCTGGCCAGAAGCCGATGACCCGCTATGAATTCGCGGTCGCCATCGCTCGTATTCTGGATAAGATTCCAACTGGCCCTGGCGGACCAGGTCAACAGGGTGAGCCTGGTCGCCAAGGTGAACCTGGCCCGGCGGGACCTCCAGGCCCTGCTGGTAAGGATGCCGAAGTGGCAGATTTCGTGAAGCGCGCGGAGTTGAATGACCTCATCGCCGCGTTGCGTCGGGAATTCGCCGATGAGTTGGCTCGTCTGGGTTCGCGGGTGGACGCTCTTGAAGCGCGCACCACGAACTTAGAGAATCGTGTGACGGTACCGCCCCGCGTGACCATCACCCCATCGCTGTTGCATCGCACGGGCGTCGCTTCCTACATCTCGCAGGTTGCCACTCCGGGCACGGCGAACTTCAGTCCAGACGTGCCGGGTCGCACCATCTTCGGTGGCGCTAACGTCTTCGGAACGCCTGGTGTTTCTCCCGGTTTGCCCGCTCCGCCAGCGATCTTCCAGCCCAACAAGAAGACGGCTTACGTTAATGCCAAGTACAGCTACACCGACTTCGAGTTGCGCATGACGGATCGCGTGACGGATCGTCTGAGCGCCAACGCCGCCCTGCGTTCGATTGGCTCCACTCAGGAAGATCCGTGGGGGCCTGCCACCAGCGGTCTATGGGCGCGTGAAGCCTACGCCGTCGCTGACTTGAGCGACCGCAGCTTTATTGGCCTGAAGGGTCTCAGTGCAACCCTCGGACGCCAGCGCACCAAGATTGCCCAGGGTCTGTTGTATGACAACGATCTGTCGCCAACCGATCAGGTCAATGTTGCCTTCAACCTTGGCCCGGTCGCCCTCAGTGGCTTTGTGGGCACCACCAACAACGAGACCTTCGGTTCGGGTGCGGCTGGTTCTAACCCGTATGCAACGACTGGTTCCGTCGCGTGGTATGGCACCACCCCGACAGCCGCTCAGGCTGTTAACTTTGGTGGCCCGGCTGGTCTATTCTTCCGCAGCCCCGGTCTGCCCGGTAACGCGGCCCGCTCCGGCGCGATTGTCGGCTTCCCCGGTGCTGGTGGCGGTATCATGCCAGATGACAACGAAGCTTTGTTGCATGGCGCGATCAACCTGTTCCGCATTTCTGGCCAGCCTGTTTCTCTGGGCCTGACCCGTCAGTTCGACGGTGTGCAGAACCAGCAAGCAGACAGTGCTGACCTGACGGTTCCACTGTTTAACCGCACCATCGGCATTGAGTATGTGCGCGAGCGTCGTTACTACAATGGCGCTAGCGCAACTGGTAATCCCAAGGCGTATAACGTGACGGTGCCGCTGTTACGTGCCAATGCGTTGGATTTGAACTTTGCTTATGGCAAGGCTGATGATGCCTTTGAGTACCTCGTGTCCTCTTCGGCTAACCCCTTTGCCCGCACCTACGCAGAAGCGCTGTTTGATCGTCCGATGGCGCTCGGCGCTCCGATGATCAATGGTCGCTTCTTCGGGGTTGGCGGGGCTGGCGTGCCTGCTGGCTTAGCTGGTCTGCCCGCTTATGCCGCCGCCAAAGAAGCCTTTGACTTCAATGGCACCGCGCGCATCCCCTTGGGCTTCCTGCGTCGCCTGCCGCTCGACTTCCGTTACTACCGCGCCTATGGCACCCGCTTAAATGGCGGTGGCCGCAAGAACGCATTGGATTTGGGCGAAGTCTACACCATTGGTACGACCTTCAACGTCACTCCCGGTCTCGACCTGGAATTGAAGTATGGTCACTACAATGTGCCCGGTCCGTTCCCCAGCATCTACTACGTCCGCGTCGGTGCCAACGTTGGCTTCTAAACCAGCCTAATGTGCATTTGATGCCGTCCGTAGCAGTGCATCAGGACCAAGAGTCCCCGTCAGGAAACTGGCGGGGACTCTTTTCATTTTTTAATCACCACAGAGGCACAGAGAACATTTTGAGGATAGAGGATCGAGAATCGCAGTAACACCGTTAATCGCGGCTATCCTCCATCTTCTATCCTCGATCCTCTATCTTCAATCCTCAAAATGTTCTCTGTGCCTCTGTGGTCATATATTGTCTCCTTCCATAATTATTCGTATCCTAAATTTGTTAAAGCATTAGTTGAGGAACCTCTATGAAACGCTCTGCCTCGTGGCCGTGGATACTTTTATCTGCCCTGATCCTGCTAATTGTTGGTGGCATGGGCCTGATGTTTGTGGCTGTAGTGGTGAGTGGTAGTGGTGTCACCGGGCCTCATGTGGGGCTAATTGACCTGTCAGGAGAAATCACTGATCAAGGCGTGCGCAGCGTTATTAGCGGTAGCTCACGGGGTGCTCGTGATTTTATCGAGAGCGTCGAGGCCGCGGGCAAGGATGATAGCATTAAGGCGGTAGTGATTCGCATCAACTCGCCAGGTGGTTCGGCAGCGGCTTCACAGGAGATGTATCAGGCCGTGAAGCGCCTCAAGGACAAAAAACCAGTGGTTTGCTCGATGGGCGATGTAGCGGCTTCCGGTGGTTACTATGTAGCCTCTGGCTGTAACAAAATCTATGCGAATGGCTCAACGCTGACAGGCTCCATTGGCGTTATTTCCGAGTATATGAACTTCCAGGGCTTGTTCAAGCATTATGGGGTTGACCAGCAGGTGATTAAGAGTGGTAAGTTCAAGGATGCTGGCAACTTTGCCCGCCCGTTAACGCCCGAAGAACGCCAACTTTCTCAGGCGATGATTATGAATGTCTATAATCAGTTTGTGGATGATGTGGTGGCCGGGCGCAGCAAAGCTCCTAACGGCAAGTTGACCAAAGCGCAGGTTTTAAAGCTGGCTGATGGGCGTGTCTATACCGGTCTCCAGGCCAAAGCTAACAAGCTTGTGGATGACATCGGAGGTTTGCACGATGCGGTGCAGGAGGCGGGCAAAATGGGCGGTATCTCTGGTGAGCCTAAAGTGCGCGAAGTCGGCGGGGGCGGATTATTGAGCGGCATGATCGGTGCGACGGCACAAAGCACACTGGCCCGCAGCATCGTGCCCGTGGCGGAACAGGCTGGCTCCGCTTTTGCCGATGGGTATATGCAGCGGATGAAGGCCGCAACGAAACAGCCTATTCAGTTACAGGCACGCTGACCGAAGTTATAATCGGCTCTAAAAAACCGGCTATTTTGATGGCCGGTTTTTACTTTGTTGTGGCATTCCACATGGCACTTGAAACCGCGTTGTGCGTCTGAAATAATGGGCTGTGCTAAGCTAACATTATCTCTGATGGCCCTTAATTCTCATTATGAAACTATTGCTTGTTGACGGCTATTCTCTTTTATATCGCGCCTTTTTTTCCTCGCCACCACTGACCACCCAGGATGGACAACCAACTGGCGCATTGTTTGGCTTTATCAAGATGGTGTTTCGCCTGTTAGATGAAGCGCGGCCCGAATATGCTCTGGTGGCTTTGGATGCCAGCGGCCCGACTTTTCGCCACGATTCTTTTGCGGCTTATAAAGCCAATCGCACGGCGGCCCCCGATGATTTTAAGTCACAGACTAAATTAGCGCGTCGCCTGCTGGATGGGCTGTTCATCCCCCACTATGAGCACGAAGGCTTTGAAGCTGATGATATTTTAGGCACGTTAGCCAGAATCGGCGCGGAGTCAGACATTGATGTCACTATCGTCACGGGCGATGGCGATGCGCTCCAACTCGTCAACGGTAAAGTCAGTGTGATGCTGACGCGCCGTGGCGTCACCGATTTAGAGTGCTACACTCCCGACGCAGTTAAGGCACGCTTTGGCTTCCCGCCACTTTTATTGCCCGATTATAAAGGTTTGCGGGGGGATTCATCTGATAACATTCCCGGAGTGCCAGGTATTGGTGAGAAAACCGGGATGAGTTTGATTGGCAAATTCGGCACTCTGGAAAAGTTGTACGAGAAGTTGGATGAAGTCACCCCGCCCCGCATCCGTGATTTATTAACCGAACACCGTGAAGCGGCTTTTCATTCGCGTGACTTAGCGCGCATTGTAGTTGATTTGCCCCTCAATATTGATTTTGAGGCGTGTCGTTATGCTGTAGAACTCGACCCTGAAAAGCGCGCGGCTGCATTGGCTACCGTGCGGGCTTTTGAATTTAAAAGCCTGCTGTCACGGTACCAGGAGCGAAATGCTGGCTCGATCAGTGATGGTGTCGAGGCAGCGGAAGCCGTAACAGAGCGGAGTGAATTTAGCTGCGCCACCCACAAGACGAATTCCGGCACGGAGGCTTTAGCTTGGTTGAAGCAGCACAGTAAGGGCCGCGACAGTGCTATCGCGTTGCTGCTGGATGATGAGCCAGGGGCCGTCTTTGCTGTGGCGAATGAAGCTCTTTATTTTCAGGGTGACTTGAGCGGAGTCCGAGAGTGGCTGGAAGACACTTCAATGCACAAAGTCGTGCATGATGCCAAGGCCATACAACTGGCCCTGGATCGGCGTGGCCTTAAACTCAGTGGCATCGTGGCGGATGCTCTTTTAATGAGCTATCTGCTGGAACCGCAGCGCCAGCATCATCCAATTTCGCTCCTGGTCGAAAAGTATTTGAATCAACAACTGCCGACTCCCCAGGTTGCAGCCCCGGCTAAAAGCGCGAAAAAGAAAAAAACCAAGGCCGGAGAGCCTGCTGATGGTGCAGCCTCATTATTTAATGAAGAGACTGGTGACGCAACTACTTCCTCTGCTACGGATGGGAAGGATTGGACAGAAGCACAGCGCGTGCTGACCGTTTCAGGCGCGGCACTGGCGGCAGTGCAGCCAGTGTTGAGGACTAAGCTTGAGGAGATTGGCGAATGGACGTTATTTAACGAGCTTGAGCTACCGCTCGTCAAGATTCTGGTCATGATGGAAGAGAACGGCATGTTGCTCGATGTACAGCAATTGCGCGAGCTGGGCCAGAAGTTGGAAGCCGATGCGACACGCCTGGAACGATCTATCTGGGAGTTAGCAGGCGAAGAGTTCAATATCGGTTCCACCAAGCAGTTGCAGACGATTCTCTATGAGAAGATAGGATTGGATAAAGGGCGTGCCACCAAGACGGGACATTCGACTGATGTGCATACGCTGGAAAAGTTTGCCGAAAAGCACGAGATTGTTCGTAAGATTTTAGAATATCGCGGCACGACCAAACTCAAGGTGACTTATGTAGATGCGCTGTTGAGTAGCATGAACCCCCAGACACACCGCATCCACACCAATCTCAACCAAACCGGAGCCGTGTCGGGTCGCCTCAGTTCATCCAATCCCAACTTGCAAAATATTCCGATTCGCACTGAGCAGGGGCGTATCATCCGTAAAGCTTTTATTGCCCCGCCGGGTCATGTGCTGCTTTCCGCCGATTATTCGCAGATCGAACTGCGTCTGTTAGCTCATATCACCGGTGACAAACCCCTGGTGCAAGCCTTTAGTTCCGGGGAAGATGTCCATGCCCGCACCGCAGCCGATTTGTTTGGGGTGCCTGTGGAAGCGGTGGATAGTGATATGCGACGCAAGGCGAAGATGACCAACTATGCTATCGCCTATGGCGTTTCCGGCTTTGGTCTCGCTAAGCAATTAGGCACCGGCTCAGCAGGGGAGGCGCAGGAGTTCATTAACCGCTACTTTGAGACTCTGCCAGGAGTCAAGCGTTACATTGATGATACTCTGCGCACGGCGCGTGATCTGGGCTATGTCGAAACCTTAATGGGGCGTCGCCGTCCCGTGCCCGATATTCGCACCGCTCGCCATCAGGAGCGGGCCGCTGCCGAGCGCACGGCCATTAATCACCCCATTCAGGGCACGGCGGCTGATGCCATGAAACTGGCGATGCTGGCCATTGCTCACGAGATGCGGGAGCGTGCCGTGGCTTCGCGCATGTTGATGCAGGTGCATGATGAATTGGTATTTGAAGTGCCGGAACACGAGATTTCCCTAATGTCTGAACTGGTACCACGCTTAATGCGCGATGTCCCTACTAAAAAATTAGGATTGAGGGTGCCATTAGAAGTGGATTTGGGTGTAGGCACGAACTGGAACGAAACCAAAGACCATAATTCATCTCCGGCCACTGCCGATGCCGATGTTGAAGACGAACTCTCTGTTGAAGTTTGAGAAAGAGTATTAAGGTTTATTTTTAGCCACAGAAGCACACGGAGATTAGGGCATGGGGTTTAGGGTTCCGGGTGGGGGTTCAAGAGGGAAAGCATAAGACGAAGTTACCAAGTCTGAGGATGGAAAGACTAACGAACCCGGAGCGTAAGCGACGGGCTTTCCTAAAAGTCTCCTAGTCCTCCGGCGCAAGCCCGTCGCTTACGCTCCGGGTTCGTTAGTCTCCTCTTTTCCTGCTCTCTACTTCGCCCTTTATACCCAGAACCCTAAACCCATGCCCTAATCTGCGTGTGCTTCTGTGGCTAATCTAAAATTTGAAGCATCTGCTCTGGCCGCGAATCTGCACTGTTAAAGACGGAAATTAGCGGAATTTGAGCTTGCGCTGGTTGTCACGCGCTGCTATAATTTTCTAGGTTTTCCTCTCGCACCAATCGTCACAGCACCCAAACCCATTGCCCGGCTTGCACGACTTTTGTTTAAGGAATAAGCCAGTTATGGCTGTGCGCGTCGTGTCTTGTAGGCAGCCGGTACGAGCGGTTGGTAAGATGAAAACGCGATGCTAATTTTCATCGGTAAGGTGCCTGCAATGGCATGGTGCGAGAAACAGAAATAGATAGGCCGGAACGCATTGAAAAATAATGCGTGTTTAATAAAAAGAGATTCTACACACTAATTGTGAAGGACGCGCTCCCATCCCTCAGCCAAGACAAGGGGTGGACGCGGCGCGTCTAAGGAGATTCGGTGGACAACTTCCAGACTAACGACAACAATGTAAACGACCAATCCTCGGCGAGCAGCGAGACCACAACATCCCCTGCTGCTACTACTGATGCAGCGAACCCTACCAGCGGCGAGAACACTGCGACAACCGGGGTAGCCGGAGGGACTGATGCGAGTCAGCCGCAAGCGAGCCAACTGGTGAACGAAGGGGCAGGGGCCACCACAGCGGACGCTGCGGGCAGCTTGCCCACAGAGGCCGGACAAGCTGGTGCAAGCGCGTCAGCGCAAGAAGCCCCCGCCGCTACCAGCACGCCTGCTGCCAGCACGGGGGCAAACAGTGGGGCCGGAAGCGCCCCGGACGCCGGGCGTCCATCACGTCAGCCTTCGATGGCCCAGGTGATGGAGTCGGATGAATTTAAAAATTATATGAGTGGCGCGGATGCGCTCACGCGGGGAGCTTTATTGCGTGGCGTTGTGGTGCGTGCCGATGAGAATACTGGCGAAGTATTAGTAGATATTGGCACCAAGAGTGAGGGTATCGTCACCAGAAATGAACTGGGTGAAGAAGATGTTAACGTGGGTGATGAGATTGAAGTCGTGGTGCTGCAACCCGAAGATGATGAAGGCCATCCACGCCTCTCCAAGCGCCGGGCCGATTATGAAAAGACCTGGCGTCTCATCCAACAGGCTAAGGATAAAGGCACCACCCTCGAAGGCACTGTCCGCGAGCAAGTGAAGGGTGGCCTGATTGTTGATTTGGGTGTGCCTGCATTCGTGCCAGCCAGCCATGTAGATACCCGCAATCGTGGCGATTTAGATCGCTTTGTGGGGCGCACCATCCCCTTGCGCGTAATTGAAATTGATCGCAAAAAGAATAAGGTCATCGGTTCACACCGTCTGGCGGCCCAGGAAGAGCGTGAAAAGCGCGAGTCCGAAGCCTGGGGCAATCTGCAAAAAGATAAGATTGTCGAAGGCGTGGTGCGCCGCATTACCGACTTTGGCGCATTTATTGATTTGGGTGGCGTGGACGGCTTGCTGCATGTGCGCGAAATGTCCTGGGGTCGTGTAGATCACCCAGAGAATGTCGTGAAGAAAGGACAGAAGCTACAAGTCCTGATTCTTGATATTGACCAGGAAAACAAGCGTATTGCTCTGGGCCTCAAGCAGTTATTGAGCGATCCTTGGAAGAAAGTCGCCAAAAATCTGCGGGTTGGCCAGTCCGTAACGGGCAAAGTGGTGCGGATTGCTCCCTCCTGTGCTTTCATGGAGTTGGAAGATGGCGTCGAGGGCATCATCCCCATTTCCGAAATTAGCGAGCAACGCATTAAGTCGCCCGATGAAGTGTTGCAGGTCGGGCAGGAAATCGAAGCGCGTATCAAGCAGATTCAGACCAATCAACGCCGTATTACCCTCAGCTTGAGAGCGGCAGTGCAAGAGCGTGAACGCCGTGAGACACGCACCGCGATTCGTGAAGTTAATGAGCGTAGCGGTGGCGGTGGCGACGATGCCGTGCGTCTGGGCGATGTTTTTGGTCAGCAGTTGCGGGCCGCCCGTGATCGGGGCCGCGAGCGTAATGAGGCGCGGGCGGCGATGCGGGCGCGGGCTATGGACGCCGCCGATGCCGAAGAGTGGGATGGCGACGAAGATGTCGCCGAGGACACTGACACAGGTCTTGAACAGGACAGTGCTACGGAACAAGCGGATGCCCCGGTTGCAGCGGATGCTCCGGTTGCAACAGCGGAAGCCAGTGATGGCGGGGCTAGTGCTGCACCTGAAGAAACTCCTGCTCCGCCTGCCGCTGAGAACAACAATTCATAAGTGGTTTTACCCCAGAAACCGCTCTACCAGCAGCACATTAGAGCTTGCTGCACGCAGAGCGGTTTCTTTCATAAACTCACCATAACCGAGGGCGGTTTAGTTCTGGATCAACATGATCCGGTCTGAGCCGCCCTCGTGGAACAAATAGGGTCTAACGCCCGTCCAACAAATGATGTCCCAATAAAGCCGCACAATGGCTCTTTGAACCAGCATAAATTTCCTTTCAGAAGCGGACGTTTTTAGCGCCCGCAAAGCATACTACACCTTACAGACCACATCTTACACAGCATTTTGGTGAATTTCTCTAAAAATAGAGGCCTAATTTGTGGATGCAGGGTAGGGCGTTGGTCTATAATAGAGCAATGCTGCTCTGTTGACTTTCCGCTGACTGCTATTTCTGTTTCAGATTGCATCCGTTGTAACCGCATCTGAGGGGGAAGGTTGTCGGTGTGCTGACACGACTTTCACTGCCGCTGGAGGTTTTTCATGATTAGATGGCAACTTCGGAAACTGCCGGGTCGTTCGCAAGCTACTTCGTCACGAGCGAGTGACTCTGCTGCTTCTGAATCCATAATTTATAGCGAGCAAAAGGGTATGCGCCATTTTGACCATCTGCGTCGCGCTGCGTATGCCCAACCCCGTGCTTTATTAGCTGGTATGGTGGTCATGGTAGCCGCCACAACGTGGTGGGCTTTAGCGCAACACCAGAGTAGTAGCAAAGCCTTGAGCGTGGCCCCTGCCGCGCACAGTACGGGAACATCAGCCAAGGGCAAGAATGGGCATATGCCATTTCAATGGAGCGACCTGCATGGTATGCTTGTAAAGTATGGCCAGCGTCGCGCGCTTATGGCGGAGGCTGGCAAGGCTATCCCAACTGGCCCGGTGGGTTACAGCACTTTGACTTCCAAGACCAACAAGCTTGGCACGCGGTTTTATCCCTTAACTGAAGTTGACCTGACGCCTAATAACCTGAGTGATGAGCGAGAGCCTGCCTATCGTCCGGCAGGCGGCGACTTCATTGCCTTTGCCTCTAATGGCCTTGATAGAACTGGTAATGGCAGCATTGATGGCGTGAATGCAAATCGCCGCTATCATATCTGGGTAATGCGCCGTGATGGAACACAACAACGCCAGCTAACAGGCTTTGGCAGTGACGCTGGCCGTGATCAGCGTGCCCCCACTTGGTCGCCCGACGGCAATCAAATTGTTTATACTGATGGTTTAACGCCGCAGACCACGCAGTTGGCCATTGTGCAGTTCGTCACTTTGCCAGCAGGACAGCCAACACCCGTGCCGAGCACAACTCCCAGTCCGGTTACTGGCCCCACTCCCAGTCCCACTTTACCGCCGGGGGTTAACCAACCAACCCAAATAACATTCTTTGGCGGCGAAAAGCGTTCTCCATCCTGGAGTCCCGCTGGTACGTCTATCGCTTTCGCCTGTAATGCGGCTCCCACAGGTAATAACAGCAGCACCCCGTTAGGCCAATTTGACATCTTCACTATTGCGCCATCGGGGGCGACCTCGACCGTCAGAAGATTGACGGGTGATACTGATAATTTGCCAGGCACTAATCCAACTGCGACTGACCCCAACGACTTACTGGGTAATCAAACTGATGACCTAAGCCCATCCTACTCCCTGGTGAATCCGGGTGTCTTGTTCTTCTCGTCCAATCGAGAAAATGGTGTGAAGTTGAAGACAGGCCGTCGTATCTATGCAATGGATTCGTTTACCGGGGCTAATAAGCGCCAGCTTACTTTCCCGACAACCCGTGCGGCGGGAACGGTTAATGACATTGACGATCATCCCGCCTCATCGCTGGTTGGCTCATTTCGGACGGGAGTTGTTTCGATCACAACACTCCGCTTTACGGAACACCTGGCTTTTCAGAGCAACAGTCTGACCGATGTCAGCGATAAGACCAGGGACTTTAACATTTGGTCTTTATCTTTGAGCACGGCCAATGCCTTCCAATTTCTCACCACGAAAAATCCTCTGGAAGTGGCTGGAACAGCTCGCATCGAAACCAACCGGTTGTCGTCTCCGGCTGCGGTGACTACGGCAGGCTTTCCTGGTGCTGCCGAGGATAAGGCAAATGATGTAGAGCCAGCTTTTTCGCGCTCTGCGGCTACCCCGCAATTGATTGAGCCTATCGCTTTTGCTTCGCAACGCAAAACAGCGGCAGCGCCCTCTTCCAATCCCGGTAATCCGAAACCCGTCATCGTCAATCCGGGTGGCGGTAGTGCATTGGGCGCGACTTATGATATCTGGACGACTAATGTGCAGGACTTCACGCCGCCAGAGTTAATCCCAGCTTCGGTGGGCAATCAGCTTTACCCATTCCTGGCGCCGGGGCGTCAAGCACCCTTCTATGCTCCGCGCACGGCGGAAGAAGGCTTGCAGCCAGGCGGTAAAGTGGTCGTTGGCGTGGTGATTAAGGAACAAGAAAGCGGCTTACGTTCGGTATCCGTCAGCTTTAAAGATGCGGAACGGCCCCTGTATGACCGTAGTGTCGGTGGCTTTAGTAACATCTTCTATCCTAACGACAAGATTCCGGTAGAAATTGCCGTAGAGGAGCCGCCGCAGGTCGTTTTAACTAACCAACCGCTCCAGATTTATGATGATGGCCCGGTCAGCCAGGGTGGTCACGAACGACAGGCGAACGCGGTCAAAGGGGATGGCATTTATTATTGTCAGGGTAGTATCCCGGCAGCCGATGATAATGGCGAACCTTTAACTGGCGATTTTTACATGGATCTGACGGTCAACGATAATGCGGGTAATGGCCTGGTTTATGACCATGTTTTTGGTTTCTCTACCCGTCCATTTGTCAAAAACAACAACCAATTGTTTGTGTCGGATTATACGGTTGGGCAGGAGTTTCCCCAGATTATCAGTGCAGACTTCCTGCGGCCTTTCAACATTAACTCACCAACGGAAAGCTACTATCTCAGCAATCCTGGTGGCACATTCTATACAACTGGCAAGAATCCAACTTTACTATCTACTCCTGTGGATCAAGACCCGCCGTACAATGATGGGCCAGCTGACTTAACGACCTTTAATCGAGTGGATGTATGGCGCGTGCTATCACGTGGGCAAGTGCCAACTGAGGTATTCGGCCTCTATACTCCTACTACAACCGATCAGGTTGATCCTAATGCAGACCCCGATAACGATAAGGTGCCTGGCCCCTTCGTACAAGCGAACGGGCAGCCGATTACGCGCAAGGTCACGGTGGCTGAAACGTCTGTGCTCTGGGCTAGCCCCTACACCGGCGATGTATTTGCGGCCCCAGGATCGTTGTTTGACGCCGAGATGCAACGCCGCCTGACGAATTTCTTGGGACAAGGTGGTCGGTTGCTTGTGACAGGCCAAGATGTTATTTTTGCCTTGTCTAATGCAGGCACCCAAAAGAACGCCTTTCTGGAAAACGAGCTGCGGGCGCGGTGGAGTAACAAAGGTAATGCTGGTAGCGGTGAGGTGGGCATTGGCACTGAAATAGATACCTTGGCTGGAACCAACGACCCGTACATTGCCAACCGGGTGCCGCGTCCTGGTCCTGGGACCGCAATTCTCTTCTTTTGCAGTGCGCCAGATCCCCCACGCAACATAGAATTCCCCCGGACGCTTTTCCTCCCCTTAAAGTTCGGTACTGATCCTGACTATGGAGATGGCTGTCATTTACTCTTCGTCGGTGGGGGACTCAACACATTTTATGAACGGTCCAACCAATTCTTACCCGACGTTATTGATCCCGTGGCTGGTGGGCAGGGTGAGACCATTAGTCCCATTTATAACTATAAGGAATCACCCGGTTTGGCGGCGCAACGCATTGAAAAGCCAAATCGTAATAACACGGGTGTGGAGTCACGGGTCGCGTTCTTCGCATTTGGGCTTGAAGGTATCAATCGCCATTACATTGACAAGTCGAATTGCCAACCCGTTTGCGTCAACTTTAGGTCTAAGATAGCCGATAACATTGTCAACTACCTGGAAACCGGGCGTATCAGTGGCAAAGTCATCAATGCGGCCACTAACTTGCCTGTGCCTAACTTCTTGGTTGAGGTCAATTTGACAGGTCCCGGTAATTCCTGTATTGTGGGACAAGTGCCACTCTTCCTGGCCCGCACAGATGCCAACGGCAACTATGAAATTGCGGGTGTGCCCAGTGGTGACTATTGCGTGTCACCAGCCGCCTATGCAGATGCGCAGGGTGTTTCTCATCCGCTTAATGGTGGCTACTTCTATAACCCCAACTTAGCGGTAGCTCGGACGGTGCGCGGTGGTCTTATTAATAGCGGCGTGGATTTCCGCGTCAACACGATTCCGCCGGGCACTATTACCGGGCGGGCTATTAGTGACAAGGGCACGCCGCAGAACACCGCCGACGATGCGGTGCCGGAAGTGCAGCCATTGGCTAACCTGCCTGTCCTGCTACGTTCAACGGACGTCATTCCGCCGTCCGATCAGTTCCCCAATGGCGGTATCTATGCGCAATTGACTTCAACTGATGCCTTTGGCAACTTCGTCTTTGACAATGTGCCAGGCAACACGACTTACCAGATCATCTTCAATCCGAAGGCTGGATTCCAGTCGCAAGGTGGCGACATCCCGGATAACAGTGGTCTGGATTATGGCGGGCCGAACTCGTTGCTTCGTCCCAACCCAGACTTCGGGCGACGCGTGATCCCACATGATGCAGGCTACCCGCTTGACTTCACGATCAATCCGATTACGGGGCCAGTTGGCGATACCCTTAATCTGGGTGATGTGCCAGTGCCGCCAGCAGGCCAGACTATATCGGGCCTCGTGATTCTGCGTGGCACAGGCGCGGCTGGTGTGACTGTTACATTGTCAAGTGGTGGCGGGGTGGTGGCCTCCACAACGACACTGGCCAATGGCACCTATAGCTTTGGCAGCGTACAGCCTGGTTCTTACAGCATCAGTGCAACTAGCGCAACTGGTGGCACGGGGCAGACAAGTGTGACGGTCACGCAAGGCTCTAACGTCAATGCGCCAGATATTACCCTGACGGGTGTTGGTGGCCCGACGCCGACACCTGGCGGGAACCCGACACCAGGTGGCCCAACGCCGACACCGAATCCGGCTACTGCCGATTTCCAGATTGGCCAGGGCTACCAGATTTCGATTCCTTACATGGATTCGACGGCGGCTACTGCGACCACAACGCCTACTAAGGCTTTCTCGGTGCCGCCAATTGGCCCCAATGGGCAGAATTATCGGTTGTCACGTTATGATCCTAAGACGCAGCAGTATGTAACGCTAACAAACACCTCGGTCTTGCGTCGCGGCGAGGGTTACTTCATCAAACCGATTCTGACACCAGTCAGCATCAAGCGACCAACAGATGACCCAACCCGTAAGCCATTTGCGGGCACCACGTTTACCATCACGTTAAATCGTAGTGCGAGTATTCCGACCAGCGATCCGAATTCGGGCTTCAACTTGATTGGATTCCCCTTCGACCCGGCGAAATACACGTCCTCTGATTTGAACCAGGCCACGTTCATCACCCCTGATGGCCGCCAGTTTGTGGGCTTAAATCAGGCGATGGCGGCAGGTTTAGTCGGTCAAAACCTGTTTACCCTGGCAGATGATAACAGTGGCAACTATGTCACCACCACCGTCTTGCGACCTTTCAAGGGTTACTTCATCCGCACCTTTGTGGATGGCCTCAAGATTGTGCTGAAAGCCAGTCCGTAGCCTTTTAACAGACTTAGCAGGAAGACCGGAGAGGTGGAGGCCAGGAATAGAGTGAGGCCACAATACAGCGAGAGACAGGGCGGACATTGTCTCTCGCTGTAGGACTATCCTTAATTTGATTCTTGCTCTCCTCACCTCTTGTTTTCTTGCTAAGTCTATTAAAACCCCTACTTTTTCTTGAAGCAGTTGCACAGTGGCCCTAAGCTTGTTATAATGTCTGCGGTTGCCCCTCGTTGCACCGATGGCTGGCGCTCTAATGAGGGGTTTTTTCTGTGCCACAAAACGCGGCGGGAATGAGCCGAGACCGTTATGGGTGGTTGTAAGTTGTAAAAAGAACAGGCGAGAACCTCTTTTGGCTCTGTTCGTCACGAATAGAGTTGAAGGATAAAGATTTAATCTAGAGGAAAAGCGAATAGAGCTAGACCAGAGCTTGACGCAGGAGTATTAATGCCGACAATTTCACAGTTGATTCGTAAAGGCCGCAAGCCAAATCGTAAGAAGAGCAGCACATCCGCTTTTAAGGAAGCGTTTAATACCGTCACCGGTTCGACCACGGCCAATTACACCGCACCGCTGATGCGCGGGGTGTGTTTGCAGGTCAAGACCGACAAGCCCAAAAAGCCCAACTCCGCATTGCGGGCTAAGGCGCGGGTGCGGCTTTCCAATAAGAAAGAAATCACCGCCTACATCCCCGGCGAGAAGCACAACCTCCAGGAGCACAGCGTGGTGCTGGTGCGTGGCGGTCGTGTGAAGGACATGCCAGGCATTAAATATAAGATCGTGCGCGGCGCACTCGACTGCGCCGGTGTGACGGATCGCAAGCGCAGTCGCTCGAAGTACGGCACCAAACGGCCCAAGGCGGGCGCGGCTACAGGCGGCGCATCGAAGCGATAAGAACTGAAGAATAGAATACAGGAAACAGGATACGGAATACGGGTAGGAGCGCGCAGCCAATTTGTCTAAATTGGAATCGCAGGGGCAGGATAGCTTGATGTTTTTGTATTCTATTTCCTGTATCCCGTATTCTTAAATGGAGTGAGATTATGAGTCGCAAAGGCCCACAGAAAAAACAGTTGCCCACCGGAGACCCCGTTTTTAATTCGGTCATGGTGGAGCGTTTTATCACCAAGATGATGTATGACGGGAAGAAGTCTACGAGTGAGACGATCTTCTATAACACCTTAACGCGCATTGAAGAGCGCAGCGGGCGTAATCCCTTAGAAGTCTTCTCAACGGCGATTAAGAATGTCATGCCCGCCGTCGAAGTGCGCTCGCGCCGCGTCGGTGGCGCAACCTATCAGGTGCCCCAGGAAGTGCGCCCGGAGCGCAAGGTGGCCCTCGCCATTCGCTGGACATTGCAGAGTGCGCGTGGCCGCAACGAGAAGACAATGGTGGACAAGCTGGCTGCCGAGCTGATGGATGCCTCGCGCAATTCGGGTGGTGCGGTTAAGAAAAAAGAAGATACGCATCGCATGGCCGAAGCCAACAAAGCCTTCGCGCACTACCGCTGGTAGTGGGTTGACACCTGGAGACGCCCCAAGGTTTGGCCCCCTGACCATATGGTCAAAAGGTCGCAACCTTGGGGCGTTTTAGGCGTATAGATATAGGTATTTTCGCACATTTATTGAACAAACACGATTAAAACGACGTTGGAATAGCGTTAAACCGATACTTTCAGTGAGATATACGACCACGTCGAAGGGAGTTTAGAAGTGGCTAACAATTTAGCATTAACACGGAATATTGGGATTGCAGCACACATTGACGCAGGTAAGACCACCACAACAGAACGTATTCTGTTCTATGCTGGGCGTATTCACCGCATTGGTGAAGTCCATGAAGGCGCTGCCACAATGGACTGGATGGCCCAGGAACAGGAGCGCGGCATCACCATCACCAGCGCAGCCACGACTTGCGAGTGGGTCTATGAAGGCACCAGCCACCGCATCAACATTATTGATACCCCTGGCCACGTTGACTTCACAGTGGAAGTCGAGCGCAGCCTCCGGGTCTTAGATGGCGTGGTCGCTGTCTTCTGCGCGGTGGGCGGCGTTCAGCCCCAATCCGAAACGGTATGGCGTCAGGCCAACCGCTATGGTGTACCGCGTATCGCTTATATCAACAAGATGGATCGTGATGGCGCGAACTTCTATGAAGTATTCGACCAGATTAAAGAGCGTTTAGGAGCTAAGGCCGTAGCCTTGCAGATTCCGATTGGCGCGGAAGGCGACTTCAAGGGTGTTGTTGACCTGGTGAAGATGAAGGGCGTCTTCTATACCGATAATGATAAGCTGGGTAGCACGTTTGACATGGTAGACATTCCGGCTGATCTGCAAGCCAAAGCCGAAGAGCATCGCGCGGCGCTGGTCGAAGTCGCGGCGGAGAGCGATGAAGCTTTGATGGAGAAGTTCTTCGAGGGTCAAGAGTTGACCGAAGAAGAGATCATTGGGGCTATTCGTCGCGCCACGATTAAAAATGACATCTGTCCAGTTATCTGTGGCTCGTCTTATAAGAACAAAGGTGTGCAGCCGATGTTAGACGCCATCTGCGCTTATCTGCCCTCGCCCTTAGATGTGCCTTCGGTCGTTGGTCTTGATCCTGACAGTGGCGAAAGCATCACCCGCCAGGCTTCGCCGGATGAGCCGTTTGCGGCCTTAGCTTTTAAGATTATGAGCAACAAGTTTGGACGCCTGACTTATTTCCGCGTCTATTCTGGCGCACTCAACAAGGGTTCTTATATCATGAACCCCGGCAAGAATAAGCGCGAGCGCGTTTCTCGTATCTTGCGGATGCACGCCAATAAACAGGAAGACGTGGATCGCGTGGAAGCGGGCGACATTTGCGCTGCCGTTGGTCTGGATTCAACCGTGACTGGCGACACCATGTGTGATGAAACCAAGCCGATTTTGTTGGAGAATATCTCATTCGCCGAGCCGGTTATCTTCCAGGCGATCGAGCCGAAGTCGAAATCGGATGAGGATAAGTTGACCGATGCCCTTACCAAACTGGCGACGGAAGACCCCACTTTCCGCGTTCGCACGGATGAGGAAACGGCACAGACCATCATCGGCGGCATGGGCGAGTTGCACCTTGAAATCATGGTGGATCGCATGAAACGCGAGTTTGCAGTGGAAGCCAATATTGGCCGTCCGCAGGTCGCCTATCGTGAGACGATTACCAAGCGGGTGGATAACGTTGACTATAAGCACGTCAAGCAGACGGGTGGTTCCGGCCAATACGCCCACATCACCTTGAACGTCATGCCATTAGAGAAGACCGACGAGAACAAGAACAAGACCTTCGAGTTCGAGTCCAAAGTCGTCGGTGGCGTGGTGCCGCGTGAGTATTGGAAGGCCGTCGAAGCCGGTTGCCGTGAGGCGATGGATCGTGGCGTTCTCGCGGGCTATCCCCTCGTGGATGTGCGAGCCGAGTTGGTTGGCGGTTCCTACCACGATGTGGACTCCAACGAAATGACCTTCCGCATCGCCGGTGTCGCTGGCTTGATCGAAGCGTGCCGCAAGGCCAAGCCAGTCATCCTGGAGCCGATTATGGCGATGGAAGTCGTGACCCCGGAGCAGTATATGGGTGACATCATCGGCGACCTGAGTTCGCGCCGTGGCCGCATCACCGAGATGCGCCCCGATAAAGGCGGCACCCAGGTCGTGCGTGCCCTCGTGCCGTTGGCCGAAGTCTTCGGCTACGCCACTGCCATGCGCTCCATGTCGCAAGGCCGCGCCACCTACTCGATGGAACCGTCGCACTACGAGCCAGTGCCCAGCAGCGTCTCGGAAGAGATTCTCAACAAGGGCAAAGAACCCGCTGGCGCTCGCAAGTAATTGGTGTGTCAGATAAATAAAACGCCGCTCCAAAATTGGAGCGGCGTTTTATTTTGTGGAGATGTCGGGGGTAGGGAAATAATAGCGTATTATGAAGAACAGACATTTGTACTTCAGGGATTGCTTGGCGAGTACGAGGCAGGTTAGGATGATAATTAGAACTTGATGTCTACAAGGTAAAATAAGATTATCACTACTCAAAATCATTATGCCAACAGCAGGAAGATTCTTAGAAGTTTTAGTTCAGCACTTGGAAAAGTCACTTGCACCTCAAGGCATTACTGTCACGTCTCCCGAACGGTTCTATCAGAATGGCAAGTGCATTGGTGAAATTGATGTGACTTTGAGGGGTAAATTTGGCTCCTCTGAAATCTTTATTGGTATTGAATGCCGGGATAGACCGCAAGATGGCCCGCAGAGTATCCCCTGGCTAACGCAAATTTCGGGTAAGAAGCAATTATTAGGGCCACACAAGATGATTGCTGTGTCCACTACGGGATTTACGCCAGAGGCCATACCTATAGCTAAAAAGCTTGATATTGATCTGCGCACGCTCAAAGATTCCAGTGAGATGGATATGTTGTGGAAGTTTCACACTATAACTCTTCATTTCATAGATTACCATACTGATGTAAAGGAAAGCTACGGTTATGTGGAAAACCCGTCTCACATGCCAGACGTGCCACTGACTTTTGGCACACCGATTCTTAAGCAGCCCCACAGTGACGACCTTCTACCACTAGGCACTCTTTTTGAACCCTATATCAATGAGTTTTTGAAGACACACGATGACTCTCAGTTACCGGACTATATAGAACTTCCCATCTGCATCAATGGATCGTTTCATGGCATAGCTGGCGGCAAGGAAGTGACTTGGACCCGGATTGAAGCTGTTTATACCTTGGAGAAGCAACTTGTGTCCGCCAAAATTTTACTTAATTCCTACATGGAGCCTGAATCCACTGAACCGACCCTATTTACAGGTATGTGTAGTATTAAGACTAAGTGGCGTAGCTTTAAGATTCTCGCCGTTGCACGACGTGAGTCTGACCACGAAGCAGGGATAGAGAGACTAAACACGACGTTTCATTATTTGACGGATGATTATAAGCCATTAGAATTGAGTCTTTCTCAAATTGATGTGGATATGAGGATTATTTCCCCCGACGGGGTAGAGACGAGAGTTGATTCTATAGTATTATAAACGAACCTATTCTCGTGAGTGAGAGTTAGTTATGTCCATGCTATGCTATCCTCTCAGGCTTTTGGAACGCGCTGGGATATTTCAAAATTGAAGTTACAGGCACAAAATGATCACCATTCCTGAAATAACTCCTGTCTATCGCACAGCCAAGCCCAACGATGTAATAGACCTTTATGATGGGCCTGCAAAACTTGAATTAGAGGGTCAAATTCAAACTGGACATGCATCCATAAAGTTTGAATGGCTGCCATCTCCAAGGGTTCATCTATACAGTAATGATCTGCATATAAATCACCGAGAGTTTTTTGATTGTAGTTACCATGATGCTATTTTGCACCTCCGAGATTTTTCTATGAACGTGCAGGTTGCGTTTGGGGGAACAATAGAAATAGTGGCGAGTGATGTTTCGGCGCAGAAAGTCATTGGACGAGTGAGAGCCAAAAGCTATGTGGATCTTAGGTCAGATTTAACCTATGTGATATTCCACTTAGTAAATTTTCATGAATTAATGGGAAGTGGCATAACCACAGAATCAAGATCGCGGTTAGGTCGCGCAAGCGCAGAAGCAGAGGGATGGCGTCTCATTATAGATACTGTAGAAAACTTTGACGATCTGATAGATGCTGTTAACAATGAGACAGGATATGTCATAACTCATGCAGCAAAGTTAGAAAAAGTTGATGGCTCCACATTTGATGCTGCACAGGTTAGTGAACTAATAGACGAGTTACTGCGGTTCTTTTCTTTTGCGAGAGGATTCTTTTCTCCTCCTATTCTGCCAGTAGGCTTCGATCCTAATGGAAAAAGGGTATGGGAAGATTGGCGGGTACTGAGGTCAAGTTCTATGCAGGGCGCACAATCTTGGTTTAGTGATCGCCAATACGTGAATCGCAATCTTGAACAGAGTCTTTCTGGCTTCTTAAAGTTATGGAGGAATCCTGCATGGACTGAAACTTTAAAGCTATCAATTCACTATTACACAGAGAGCAACACTAATGCAGGAGGAATTGAAGGATCCATTATCTTGGCTCAAGTTGCTATAGAGATGTTAGCTGCATCATTTCTTATTGAAAATGGATATCTTAGCCCTGACGGGTATGAGAAATTGCCAGCGGCAGAAAGAATTCGGCTCACTCTGTCAATAATGAAAATTCCTGTAGAAATTCCAGCACATTTAACAGAATTAGGAGTCATAGCGAAGGCCGAAAATTGGAAAACCGGGCCTTATGCGCTTGTTGATATGCGGAACACGTTTGTCCACGTTACTCCGAAAAATCAAACAAAGTCGTTGCGCTTCTCTTGGCTCGCTAAGTTCCAAATGTTACAAGTAGCTCTCAGCTATATAGAATTATCCCTTTTGTACATACTGGGCTATCAGGGAACCTATGTTAACCGCTTACGGCGCGACCTCATAAAAGGTGTAACAGAAATAGTTCCTTGGGGATTGGCTAAACCGTAGTTTCATAAGTGTCTACCAAGAGTTATTTCAGTTTCGTGTAAAAACTGCTATTTAAATAGCTCAACAACCGCCATTGTCCAACAGGGCACAACAGGTTCCACTTTGTCTGTATTACCGTGACCCTGCTTACTTCTGTAAATCGTAGGCTTTGTTATGAAGGAGATAGTTGATATCTCCTTCCACAAAACGAGCATTGGTTTTCAAAATGGGGTGGGTGAAGAACTCTTCAGTGCCTTTGGGGAAGCTAATCGGTTCATCATTCGCCCACCAACTGCACCAGTGGATCATGGCAATCATGGGGCGTGGCTGGTCGGTGTGGTTGGGCATTCCGGCGTGCCAGAGGCGAATGTCTCGAATCACGACGCTGCCAGCGGGCACGGTGGGCTGAATCGGTGGATAGATAGCACGGCGTGGTTCCAGAATGGTTTGGGGAATACGCTGTGAGCCTTCATGGATGGAGCAAGTTGGGTCGAGATGCGTGCCGGGCCAGATTTCGGTGCTGCCGTTCTGGGCATCCATATCTACAACGGGAACATTGACGACGAGGCCAAAAGCGGGAGTAGGCTGCTCTAAGTCGGGCCAGAGTTGCGCTACGTCAGGATGCACCGGTTGACGCTTGCCACCAGGTAGAGCCGTATTGCCGCTATAATAGCTGTTCTTTACACCTGGCCCCAGGATGGCCCTGGTCAGGCTAATCACCAAGTCGTTGAGCAGCACATCCCGAAAGAGATAAGGCGGAAATGGTGGCGGGTCTTGCTGCACATTGCCCGTATTGAAATTGAAGGGAGCATCTTCACGCGCTAAGATGCTTGCCACGTCCGCCAGCATCCTCTCCCGTAGCGTTTGCAAGTGAGAGCAGTCTACAACATTGTTGAGAATGACATAACCATCGTTGCGTAGGGCGGTAATCGCCGTCTCAAAGTGCTGTGGCGTTAACTGGCCCTGGGAGCATTCTTCTGGTGTAATGGCTAAGTTGTTCATTGGTTTTGTGCCTTTTGATGAAGGTTTATCCACTAAAACGCAAGCACCCACCCCTGTTAAACGGGACGAGTGCTTGCGTTTGTATAATCAGCCTTCCGCAGTGTTAAGCCACCAGTTTAAAACTCTTCCCAGCTTTGGCCGCGTGTGCGAGAGACGAAGGTGCGATGGCCGCTCAGGATGTAGAGACTGTCCGCCGTGGCGCTTTCGAGCAGGCGGGTGTCATGCTGTGGCGCATCTTCGACGGTGCCGACCTCAACTGCATTGTCTTCACAGGAAAACTGTAAGTCGCTGGCGGGACGGCAGGCGAAATAGAGCTTGCCATCGCGCCAGGCAATCTCGGCCACATAACTGTCCTTCATGTGCAATATGGATAAGGGGAAGTAATTGTCACCCCACATAGATTGTGCCCTCATTTTGTCCTTTAAGTTACAGTGCGCTTACGGATGTAAAACGAACTCAGGAACAGGTATTTAGACGAAGCTTGAACTCCTCTGTTCCAAATGGGTCTTAAGGCTATGGCGTGTCGGTATCGAACAACCTTTGTAAGTTCGGCTTGATGGCAGCTATGGCGCGGGCGCGATGTGAAATTTGAGCTTTGATTTCTGGTGGCGCTTCTGCCAGAGTGTGGCCAACCCATTGCCCCGGTGCGCCCGTGGCAGGTGTTAGCTCAAAAACGGGATCATAGCCAAAACCATTTTCGCCGCGCCAGTCATCGGTGATGCGGCCTTCGCAAGTGGCTTCGGTTTCCATGCGGTGCAGTGTAGTCCCCCTTTTCACAGATTGTCCGGCTGGCGCTGCGACTTTTGCTACGCATATAACGCACCTATAACGCGCCGTGCGCTGCTCTGGTGGCACCTCTCGCAGCTTTTCCAACAGGGCATTGGTGCGGTCGGCATCCGTGCCCTCAACCCAACGGGCACTGTGAACGCCGGGAGCACCACCCAAGGCATCCACTTCAATGCCAGAGTCATCGGCTAAGGCGACTAACCCCGTAGCTTGTGCGCAGTAGTCGGCTTTAATCCGCGCATTATCGCGCATGGTCAGGCCGTCTTCGGGAGGCATTTCCAAGTCTGGGAAATCGCGCAATGAAACGAGCTTTATAGTGGACAGATCACTTAACAGAGAGGTAATTTCATGGAGCTTGTGCGGGTTAGCGGTGGCGATAAGTAGAGTGTGAACCATAGGTTGAAATTCTAAGCAGCCCCCCGATTGAAATCGGGGGCTGCAAAACGAAATCCGCCTACGCGGACTCGAGATGCCCTCTATGATTATCGAGCTTAACGTGAACCCACGCCGGTGGGTTTTGTCTCGCAGCCCCCGATTTCAATCGGGGTTTCCTAAATTGTACGAAATATCTCTTAAAGAATATCTTTAACAGCTTCTTGCTGCAAGGGCACTAAATAATCAATACCGATCTGGGCCAGGTCGAGCAGGCGGTTGAGTTGCTCGCGGTTAAAGGTTTGGCCTTCGCCACCTGCCTGGACTTCTATTAGGCGACCCGTTTCCGTCATCACTACGTTCATATCCACCGCAGCACGAGAATCTTCTTCATACGGCAAATCCAGGACTTCCTGCTTGCCCACGATGCCGACAGAAACCGCTGTGACATGATGTTCCAGGGGCAGCTTGCGCAGTTTTTCCTTATCCCGCAGGCCGCAGAGAGCTTCACAGAGGGCAACCCAGGCTCCGGTAATGGCAGCGGTGCGGGTGCCACCATCGGCTTGTAAAACATCACAGTCAAGGGTAATGGTGCGCTCGCCCACCGCCCGCAAGTCAATGACGCTGCGCAGGGTGCGGCCAATCAAGCGTTGAATTTCTATCGTGCGACCATCGGGCTTGCCGCGTGTGGAATCGCGTTGCTTACGGCTACCCGTAGAACGCGGCAACATGCCATATTCCGCCGTGACCCAACCAGAGCCGGTGTTGCGCATGAAGGCTGGCACGCTGTTTTCAATGGAGGCAGTGCAGATCACCTTTGTATCGCCAAATTCCACCAAGCAGGAGCCTTCGGCGTGTTTGGCCCAACTGCGGGTTAAGGTGACGGGGCGCATTTGATTCGGGGCGCGTCCATCGCGGCGGGTGGTCTCCGGACTGGGCATGGCATTTCCTTAGGGGTGAATAATGGTTGGCATTTTATTTTACCCGATTTTAAGACATTTAACCTGTAACTGATAACCTGTAACTGGCTGCAAAACAAACTTGTAGGCCAGACACTCTTGTCTGGCTGAGGGGGAATAATCTCAATAGTCAGACAAGAGTGTCTGGCCTACACAATCAGGACACATCGAAAACCGGGCCGGAGCGCATTTCTAAGCTGCGCTGGGGAGCTAACTCTTGGAATAACTTTTGAGACCAGTGTTGCACCCCATCGCGTGGGCCACTGACGTAAATGATGTCGCGCAATGCATCAGGCGCGGCGGCGGCTTTAGGGCAAGCTAGAGGATTAAGCTGATCCACCAGAGCACCGACTTCGGCAGCGACGGCTTCGGCAGGGTCTACAAAGCAGACATGGGGCGCGACTTCGCGGAGCAGGGGTAAGAGCAGGGGATAGTGCGTGCAGCCGAGAATAATGGTGTCTGCCTTAGCTTCCAGCAACGGCTGCAAATAATGCTGGCTGGCGCGATAGGCAGCCTGGCTGTGCGTCTGTTCGCTCTCGACGAGGGGCACAAACTCAGGGCAGCCGATTTCAAGACATGGGGTGCCAGGCTTTAGTCGTGCCAGAGAACGAGTATAGACTTGGCTATCCACTGTGGCTTGAGTGGCTAAAACCCCGATGGTGCCGCCTGATGAAGCAGCGACGGCGGCGCGGGCACCCGGCTCAATCATACCCACGATAGGGTTATTAAAGCGGTGGCGTGCCTGGTCTAAAGCATAAGCGGAGCTGGTGTTGCACGCGAAAACAATGATTTGTGCGCCCTGGTCAATGAGAAATTGGGAGATGGAAAGCGCGAAGTGACGGACTTCATGCGGCGGTCGGTCGCCGTAGGGTACATGGGCCGTATCGGCGAAGTAAAGCAGGGTGGCGTTGGGTAAGGCTTGGCGCACGCGCCGTGCTACGGTGAGGCCACCGACGCCGCTGTCACGAATACCAATAATGGGAGCCGATTGCGCTGGAATAAGGGATGTAACCGCGCTCAAGACTTCGCCACCAACGCCATATTAGGTTCTATTGGGTCGCTGGTGTCCAGTCCGCCCAGGGTTTCAACAGGTTTGTTGTCCACCAATAATTGAACTTTCTTCGTTTTGCCGTCGCGGTTAAGGGTCTGGCTGGTGAGGGTATTAACGATGGCATAAACCGCTAATTGCGTGCTGGTTTCGCCCTGCCAGACTTTAGAATTCTGGAAATTTTTATCAAGATTCACTGATACTACATCTTTCTTTAGATTAACGCTGGAGACTTTGCTATCCGCCGGAAGATAAGGCGCGGATTTTTGAAAGAGCAACTCCAAAGTGCGCTGGGCTTGTTGCTCATACCAGGTTTGGAATTGATCCGGTGAATAATTTATTGTGGGTGCATCATCCAACTTTGAAACGACTTCTTCATGCAGCAGGGCATCATCGCCGGGCACATAGAGCGTATAGCGGGAATGATCCGGCACCGCTTTCGTTGGCACTGGTTTAACTGCTAACGGTTTAACGGGTAATGGCTTAGTCTGATCAGATGGCATGAAGTCTTGGCGACCGACAAAAATCAGTCCTATGAGCAAAGCCAGCGGCAAGATGAGCAACACCCAGGGCGTTAAGGGCCGTTTAGGGGGCCGCACAGGTGGCTGCTCCTGCCCATTATGAGGCGAAGTACCCTCGGCTGATTCCACTGGTTTTGCTGGCTGTTCCTGCATCTTTAGGCTCGAAAAATGAACTTGGCTTTATCCCGCCACACCGGGTGTCCGTACATAATGTTGGACATAATTAACGATGCCTTGCGTCATGCCGCGTGCCACTCGCTCCCGCCAGGTCGGATTCAGCAACAACGCTTCCTCTGTGGTATTAGAGATAAAGGCGCACTCAGTGAGGACGCTGGGCATCAACGTCTTGCGCACGACAAAGAAGCGTTCCTGGTAAACACCGCGATCTTTGAGGCCAGTCGCCTCGGCTAACTCCTTCTGCACCTCACGCGCTAAGGCGAGCGAAGGAGCCGTGTAATAGTAGGTGGCTGTGCCATTTGAGGCTGGCTGGAAGGAGTTAATATGCACGCTAAAGAAGATGTCGGCTCTACGCGAGTTCGCAAAGTCCACCCGACCTTGAAGGGTCACGAAATAATCGCCATCGCGGGTCATCAGGACGTTCGCGCCACGCGCCATTAAGTTATTACGCACGCGCCGCGCAATATCGAGATTGAAATCTTTTTCACGGCTCTTCGCCCCAGTCGCTCCTAAATCGCCGCCGCCGTGTCCGGCGTCCACCACAATGGTTAGCCCGCGCAGGCTGCCGTTGGCGACGGTATCGGTCACGGCTGACGCTGGTATGGCTGTGGTGACGGTTGAGGGCGCATCGCGGCCTGGCGGCACGAGGATAAACGCGAACAACGTTTTATCCGGCAAAGGCTGCGAAACGCCCTTCATGTCTTTTTTCAGGTCTAAGACAACACGGGTAATATCGGGGAAGGACTGAAACACCCCGGCCCGCACTTTATCCACTACGCCCAGCCCCTTGCTCACGACGCGCTCATAGCTGGAGTTACCCGCATCAAAGCCCATTGAGTAACCCTGAAAATCCAGATAGATTTTTGGCGGGTCGTCGAGTGTGCCCATCAGCACATTGCCCGGAGCAATCGGGCAGGAGGTCTTAATGGTCAAGGCCACCATGTCCTTCACCGGAAATAGCTCAACGCTTTGCACTGTCGGGTTGAGGTGCAGGGTGCCATCCGGCTCAAGCCGCGTGGAAGCTCCCATCAGAGGAGCTAAAGAGAAGATGGGAAGCCAGATTTTATCCTTAATAACCAAGGGAGCAGCGCGTAACTGCTGTGGCTCATTATTGATATAAGCTGTTTCCTTACCGACGGTTAAAACAATCGGCGGGCCAGATGGCAAGTTAATCTGGAAGATGCGGTCTTCGGTTGGGGTATTTGGGTTACCGGGCAGATTATTGACCGCTGCATGGGTGGCGTAAGCTCCAATCCGTGTCAGTTCCGGCACGATGGGGGCCAGAATATCCAGGTTCGCCACGCGCATCGGCGTATCGCCAACCAGTTCGCCCGCCACTTTGAGGCGACGAATCGCGCCCAGATCAATCGGTAACGGTTGCGCACTGGGGGCTGTATTACCTTCCTTGTCGCTCGTGCCTGGCCCTTTCGCCTGGGCTAAGCGATTGCCACTTTGAGTTTGATAAGGAGTTCTGGTTGCTGTGCTTTGTGCTGGCGATGAACCGGTATCGCTGCTGACAGGCCGCACCCGCACGGCATTGCGTGGGTCTACAACGTTCATCAATGGCCCACCAAGAGCATGGCCAGCTTTTTCAGCCTGAGCTGGCCCAATAGTGGAATTGGAGACGATTAGCCCCAGTAGGAATAGAGATGCCCCACGCAGGTTGCGCAGCAGAGTCGAACGAGACGGTGGAAGGGAAGCGACAGAGGGTGTTTTGCAGCCAGGGTTGGGGCAGGGTGAGAACAAGACAGGGAATTGGAGCATGAGGCCATCCTTTGAACGAAAGGCTGCACAATATCAACGATAAGAACGTCGGCTGTGATGGCTACGCGGCTCGAATGGTCAAGCCCGTGCGCGTGCAAATTTATCGTGAGCAGTGCCGCGAAAAGCCCTCATTCCTACTGTCTTTAACAGATTAACTGGCCTCGCGTCACGACGAATAATGAAATTTAAAACGCTTTCATTAACAATTGGATCAATTGACCTCAATCTTTAGGTGCGAAAAAGATTTCCCTTTAATGATAACGCAAATCGGTCAGGCAGCGCAAATGCGATTGTGTACCAGAATTGCCATTGTCGCTACTAATTGTCATCTAACCCCGTCCTACCGTCCCCCAGAAAGTAGGGAAGCCGCTAAGTAATGCCAGCCGACTGAGGCGAAAGTAATAACTACCATCAGGCAGAGCATTCCCAGCCCACAACCGGACTTGCTGCGTGTCGCGCCTTCCTCATCCGCTTCAACTTCTGCCGCCTCATATGTCTTGCGGACAGCTCGGTTGCGGCGGGGCCGCTCAACTGGCGCGGTATCATCGCTGGCGGCGAGGATATAGTCGCCACTGTCCCCAGAGACCCCAGAGCCACTACTGGCTGTAACTGGGGGCCGCTTGGCCGTACACTCGGTGCAGAGGAAATAGCCGGGGTTCTCGCTGGCCTGAAACCATTTCTGGCATTCGGGGCACTGGCGCTGGTAGTGCTCCTCACAGAGTGGTTTGCGGTCAGGCGTGAAATAACGCTCAATTGGATAGTCCGGGATGGGAGGGTTCAACAACTTGCCGCACACCGCGCAAGCAAAGGGAAACAGCGTGCCACATTTCTCACACTTAGTCTTACGAGTATCAGAAGCGATTTCTGCCCCACATTCACGGCAGTGTAAAAGAACCATCGAGCTTAGTCTCCTTCTCTCCAGTCGCAGGTAAAAGGCAAGTGATGCCAGGTCGGGTGACGCTAAGTCGAACTACATCTTTCATGCCCGTGGTTAAGTTTAGCTGTTACCCGTCCCTGTTGCCTTGGCTTGTTCACGCTTTGGCCGCGCGTATGATTTGCGCAAATGAATCAGCCTTCAGACTTGCGCCGCCGACCAGAGCGCCATCAATGTTAGGGCGACCGAGCAAATCCGCTGCATTATCCGGTTTGCAACTGCCCCCATATTGAATCCGCACGGCCTCTGCTGCCGCTTGGCCATATAATTCGCCAACGGTCACTCGAATCACACCGCAAACGCGATCTGCCTCGTCCGACTCACAAGTCTGTCCAGTACCAATAGCCCACACTGGCTCGTAAGCGAGAACTAGGCCCGTGGCTTGAGCGGCTTCTACGCCTTCCAACGCCGCCCGCGTCTGGTTCTGGACAATTGTATCTGTGTTGCCATCATTGCGCTCGCCTAAAGTTTCGCCAACACAGACAATCGGCACTAAACCGTGCTGAAGCGCCGCGTGCAGCTTACGATTGACAGCAGCATCGGTATCCCCGAAAACGCGCCCCGCATCGCCTGCTAAATCGGGTTCTGGCACGCCAAAACGCCCCCGCCGCTCGCTATGACCGATGATAACATGGGTGCAGCCTGCATCCAGGAGCAGGGGAGCCGAGACTTCACCCGTATAAGCACCGCTATCTTTCCAATAGAGATTTTGTCCGCCGACTTGGATGTTAGTGCCCTGTGCCGCCCGTGCCGTAGCCGCCAATGCGGTAAAGACCGGACACAACAAAATTTCGACACCTGCCGTATCTGCCACAAGGGGCTTTAACTCATTAACGAACGCAACCGCTTCATCAATTGTTTTATTCAGTTTCCAGTTTCCGGCTATAAGTGGAGTCCGCATCTATCAATATCCTTCCAAAGTTCCTACGCGTCCTGATTTTTATCACAAAACGCGCCCCGCGCATAGATGAGAGCTGCGAAAGCAGGGACATTTACTTCTTTTAGCAGGAAAACAGGGAGTGAGGAGAGTAGAAAAGTTGGGATGCTATTCGTAACCGCGAGATAATGAGAGTTTCCAACCAACCTTAACTTTGCTTCTTCATGGTCTCCCATTTTCCTATCTTCCTGCTAAAATATGAAACTCCCTGCACAACAAGAAGCCTCGGTCGCTAATCTGCGAACCGAGGCTTCAGTTATTCTGGCTATATGTTGTGCTTAACGCCGACTGCCGCTTAAGATGCGCAGGATGGCCAGGAACATATTGAAGAAGTCGAGGAATAGTTCTAGGGCAGCCCCACAATAGTCATTCATATCATAGCGTTGAATGATGCGAGAGGTATCATAGAGCACAAAGCCGCTAAATAATAATAGCGTTATCCATGCACTCCAATAGGCCATTGCTGAGGAGTGGAAGAAGAACAGATTGGCCAAGCCACCTAAAATGAGAGCAATGAGGGCAACGAACAACATCCCACCTAGATAAGAAAAGTCCTGGCGCGAGATGAAAGCATAAGCCGTCAGAGAGCCAAAGACAATAACGGTCAGAAAAGCGGCCTGGGTGACGACACCGGGAGCGAGGGATTCATAAGCCATTAAGATCGGCGCGAAGAGAATCCCCGTCACGAGGGTGAAACTGAAAAGTGCAGCGTAGTTAAGCCCTGGCGTGCGCGATAAGCCCCGCGCCACCATCACAAAGAGAAACAGCGACAGAAAAGAAAATGGCGAAGTGCTCAGCACCAGTTGCCAGAGTGGTGTCCGCAAAGAGACCACGCCGCCCACGATAGACATCAGAATGCCTGCCATAAAGAGGACGTAGGTTTTGCGGATAAAGTCGAGACGGGCCTCCGTTGAAGCCTGGGCCACTGTGGTGGTTAAAGTCGAGTGGGTAAAGGGGTCTTGTGACCTATTATAATGGGGGTTCATGCAGTTTTCTCCTGGAAGTGCTATGGATTTAGACGGGTCATTTTTCGCATCGTTCCTCAACTACAGAGGTTAAGAAGGGCCTTGGAATTGTAGGCCAACAGTGGGCCAGCCACTCTTGTCTGGCTGGGTCAGATCAGCAAATCTACTTATCATCCAAGATGGCAACGCCCGGAAGTTCCTGGCCTTCGAGAAATTCAAGCGAAGCGCCGCCTCCGGTGGAAACGTGGCTCATTTGAGAGTCTAACCCCATTTGCTTGACCGCAGCGGCGGAATCGCCACCTCCGATAACCGTTAAGGCTCCGTTGGTAGTAGCACGTCCTACGGCCTGGGCAATCGAGCGGGTGCCGTTGGCAAAGGGCGTCACTTCAAAGCGACCCATTGGCCCGTTCCATAAGACCGTCTTGGCGTTCTCAATGATAGTACTATAATCGGCAATCGTGCCGGGGCCGATGTCCATGCCCATTTTGTCGGCGGGAATCGCATCAAAGGGCACCACTGTGGTCTGGGCATCTTCGGCATCGCGGTCAGCAACTAAAATGTCTACTGGCACGCGCATATTATAGCCGCCAGACTGAGCGAGGCTCAACAGTCTGGCCGCCACGGGAGCATCTTCGGCTTTGAAATATGACTCGCCAACTTCGTAACCCTTGGCTTCAGCAAAAGCGTAACTCATGGCCCCACCGATCAAGAGCGTGTCCACCTTGGGCAGCAAGTTCTCAATGACCCCGATTTTATCACTGACTTTCACTCCGCCCAGAATCGCCACGAAAGGTCGGGCCGGAGCAGTCAACAGTTGACCCAGAAAATCTAATTCACGCGCCATTAAGAGTCCCGCCACACAGGGAGCACCGCGCTCGTGCATAATGCGGGCGACGCCTTCGGTGGAGGCGTGGGCGCGATGGGCGGCTCCGAAAGCATCATTGACATAGACATCGCCATAGCCCGCTAACTGGCGTGCAAAATCGGCATCATTGGCTTCTTCTTCCGCGTGAAAGCGCAGGTTTTCCAGCAAAAGCACATCGCCTGAGCGTAAGTCTTTAACTGCGGCTTCAACCTCCGGCCCTACACTATCGGAAACGGTTGTGACATTGCCATCTACGAATTCAGCCAACCGTTGCGCTACTGGAGCAAGGCGCATGGATTCAACCACCTGTCCCTTGGGTCGTCCGAAGTGCGCCATTAAAATGAGGGTCGCTTCCTGGCTCTGAATATAGGCAATGGTGGGCAGTGTTTCGCGGATGCGCGCATCATCGGTGATGTTACCGTTCTCATCCAGGGGCACGTTGTAATCCACGCGCATCAGCACGCGCTTACCCCGCAGATCAATGTCTTCAATGGTTTTCTTGTTCATGGTAGTAAAGAACCACAGAGACACAGAGGCACAGAGAGTTTGGGAGAGCGTATAACTGAGAAAGGAAAAGAGTTAATTGTATTATCTCCCATCCTTCCACCCACTTTCTCCCAAACTCTCTGTGCCTCTGTGTCTCTGTGGTGAATTAGTTAAATTACAGACCCTTGCTCGACATGAAGTTGATGAGGTCGGCCACGCGGCAGCTATAGCCCCACTCGTTGTCGTACCAACTCAAGACTTTGAGCATCTTGTCACCTAAGACCATTGTCGAAGGCGCGTCCACAATCGAGGAGCGGGGGTCGCCCTTGAAGTCTACGCTAACCAACTGCTCTTCTTCGATACCGAGGATGCCCTTCATTGCGCCATTGGCGGCGGCGGTGAATGCTTCGTTGGCGGCTTCGGCAGTCACACTTTTTTCGGTATTAACTACCAGGTCAACAATAGAAACTGTGGGGGTCGGCACACGCATCGCAATGCCATGCATCTTGCCCTTCAATTCTGGGATCACGAGTGAAATCGCCTTGGCCGCGCCTGTTGAGGCCGGGATAATGGAGACCGCAGCGGCACGAGCGCGGCGCAGGTCTTCATGCACCTGGTCAGCAATGCGCTGATCGTTGGTGTAGGAGTGGACAGTAGTCATAAAGCCACTCTCGATGCCAAAGGTGTCTATGATAACCTTGGCCACGGGCGCGAGACAGTTGGTGGTGCAGCTTGCATTGGAGACAACATTGTGCTGCTGGGGATCATATTTATCCGCATTGACGCCCAGGGCAATGGTAAGGTCTTCGTTCTTGGCCGGGGCGGAGATAATGACCTTCTTGGCGCCACCACTATCAATGTGGGCACGCGCTTTGGTGGCATCGGTGAAGAAACCGGTAGATTCCACAACGATGTCTGCGCCCACATCGCTCCACTTCAGGTTGGCGGGGTCGCGCTCTTTGAATACCTTGACGGTCTTACCGTTCACCACGAAACCGTCTTCCTGAACTTCGACACTGCCGGAAAAAGCCCCATAGTTGCTATCGTGTTTCAGCAAATGCGCGTTGGTTTTAGGGTCCGACAAATCGTTGATAGCGACGACTTCAATGCTATCGCCATACTTTTCGGTAATGGCACGGAACGTGATGCGTCCAATGCGCCCGAATCCGTTTATACCGACTTTGACTGCCATCTTCTTGCTCCTTCAAGCACTTAATTATATTTGGCGTGTAGTATAACCCAACTCGCGCTAAATGTCTGTTTCGATTGAACCACAGAGACACAGAGGAGTTCGAGGATCGAAGATGGAGGATCGAGGATCGCAGGAGTGACGAGAGTGTTTCGATCTTCTATCCTCGATTCTCCATCCTCTAAAGTTTGGCGGCGATACGGAAGATAGCAGTGGCTAATTTCTGAGGGTGGTGGCGCACCAGGTTGGTGTCGTCTATGAAGTTACCATGCAACGGACGCACGCCGAGGATTTCAATGGCTTCTTCATCGGGGGTGACGTATTCCGCGCCAGCGGCGCGATATTTCTCCAAGACATCTTCATGGACACGGCCATTATTCACCAGCACATGAGTAATGACACCCGGCCCGATATGGGCAATCAGGGCACGCACATGGTCGGCGGCGGTAAAGCCTGCGGTTTCCTGCGGCTGCGTCATCACATTGCACACGTAAATGCGCGGCACAGTGGAGGCTTTAATCGCCTCGGCGATTTCCGGCACCAAGAGATTGGGAATAATGGAAGTGTACAGCGAGCCGGGGCCAATAATTATAACATCAGCTTCTTGAATGGCTGTGACGACACCAGGCAGAGCACGGGGTGCTTCGGGAATTAAGAAAACCTGGCGAATTTGAGCCGTTTTACTAATGAAAGACTGACCCACAACCTGGCTTCCATCCGCCAAAATTGCGCCCAGACGGACATCATCTAACGTGGAGGGCAAAACCCGCCCGCGTATCGCCAAAACCCGTGAAGTCTCACGCACGGCGGATTCAAAGTCGCCAGTCATTTCGCACATCGCTGCCACAATCAAATTGCCTAACGAGTGGTCTTTAAGCGGGCCAAGCCCAGTAAAGCGATGCTGAAACAGTTGCGTCATCAGCGGCTCAGTCTCGGCCAGAGCCGCGATGCAGTTGCGCAAATCTCCTGGCGGTAGCATTCCCGCCTGGCGTAACATACCAGAAGAGCCGCCATCATCAGCCATTGTGACGACTGCTGTGATATTAGTGGAATATTCTTTCAGGCCACGCAACATGGTGGATAGACCCGTGCCGCCGCCGATAGCGACAATCCGCTCGCCAAATTCCAGTTTGCGACGACTGAGGGCGGCTTCCAAAAAATCGGCTTTGACATTGCTGGAAGAACTAAAAGCCCGTTCTACCGCGCCTAGCGTGCCCCGCAAGCTGAAAACGACTAAAATCACGCCGAGGAGCAGCATAAAGATGCCCAGCGCATCCGAATCGAACATGCGGTGGGTGACACGGTCTAACCAGTAGACAACATCTAAACTGAGGTCTACGGCGAAGTAGGCGGTTGCCAGCATCGCGCCCACCGCCGCCATCACGAGGCCAAGGAGAGCCAGCAAGCCCCAACGTTTGATACCAATGCCGGGCTTGAGCCACTTGACGGCACGCCAATCGCGGGGGGAACGAGGGTTAAAGATGGGACGTGGCAAAACCCGCAAAGCACCACGACCACTCGGCGGATCGGCGACCGCTTTAAAAACGGCTGGCTTAGAGGTTACGGGTGCGCCCGATGGTATGGATTCCTGCACGCTTTGCGGCTCTCTCACGACTGGTCCTTGCTAACTTGCTCTACGTCATGAGTCGCACGATGGTTGCCATTGTTGTCTTGTCCGTTTAACGGAGCTTGATCCGATGGCGCTGATTGTGGTGCTACCCCATCACCTGTTTGGTTATTGTCAATCGCACGCCGCGCCGGTTGGCCTTCAAAATTGCGGGCTTCAGAAGCTGAACGATCTAGGTCACGATGATTTACGCTCACGCGATGGCTTCTGGAGCGCAATTCCTCGGCCAACCAGTTTGCCATCACCACACTGCGATGCCGTCCCCCGGTGCAGCCCAGGGCAATGGTCAAATAGGACTTGCCTTCTTTTTCAAACTGGGGCACTAAAAAATGGATAAAGCTGCCGAAATGCTGCAAAAATTGCTGCGTCACTGGCTCGCGCATCACGTAATCAATGACGGGTTCATAATTGCCATCTAAGTGTCCGATAACCCGGTCGTAATTGGGGTTGGGCAGAAAACGCAAATCGAAGACGAGATCAGCATCATGCGGCGCACCATGCTTAAAACCGAAACTTTCCACCCGAATCAGCATTTGGGCCGCATCCGCTTGTTGCAAGAATGTTTTCTTAATCTCTTCGCGCAACTCACGCGGCGTGACATGGCTAGTATTGACAATCTTGTCGGCTCTCTCGCGCAGTTCGGTCAGGGCTTCGCGTTCAGCGGCAATCGCTTCTGACAGGTCAGGATACTGGTCGGCGAGCGGATGGCGGCGGCGCGTTTCTTTGAAGCGTTGAATCAGCAGGTCGTCGTCGGCATCTAAGAAGAGGATTTGATAGCGAAAGCCATTGGCGCTTAATTTCTCTAAGGCATCGTCGAGATTATTGGAATCGGTCAGGTCTTCAAAGAATGTATCCCCGCGCACGTCTGTGACCACCGCCACCCGGCCAACATTGCCGCGGGAACACAACTCGGCGAACATGGGAATCAGGGCTGGCGGCAGATTATCCACACAGAAGAAGCCGAAGTCTTCAAAGTGGCGCGTGGCCAGGGCTTTACCGGCTCCTGAGAGTCCGGTAATAATAATGATCTGCATCGGATGGGGTTGAGAAGGCTGCGATGGGGAGGGTGTAGTGTGCTGATTTTTTGTTTTTGAGGAATGGTTACCTTGCCTCATTCTTTTTTATCCTCGTCCTGCCGTGTTAGAACCGTCGCCAGGGCATTAACCACCGACAGCGCCAAAGCTCCCCATAAAGCCGCGCCAAAGCTTTTGACCACAAAACCATTCACCAGTTGCCCCACAGCATAAAATAGCAAGCCATTAATCAGCCAGGACAGCACCAGGCTCCATAACCCTAAGGTGATGCAGGAAAGGGCACAGGTGAGGGACTTAGCAATGAAATAGAGAATTGGTTTCACTACCGCGTTGGCCAAGCCCAGCACAATGGCGGCAATGATGGCCGAGCCAAAGTCTTTGACCTGAATCTGACCACCGCTGACATTAGCAATGACCAACAAAGCCACAGCGTTGATAACGGTGCGAATAATGAAGGACATCATAAAGTTATGGCTTCTTCACTACGTTTCTATCTCACATCACAGTATACAATGCGCCTTTATTAATCGCTTCCACTCCCTCGGTAATTTAGCTCTTAAAAGGGCAAGACATACATTAACACTTATTGGCCTAAACTTTGCGCCGTGAGATGTGCCTCTATCTATAGTCAAGGCTACTCACTTTCTCTGGTGGTTTTATGAAGTCTCTTTCACTGCTTTCGTTCGTGATGGCCTATGGATTGCTAAGTGTCGGCTCCATAGTGAGTCTGGCCCAACCGACTGCATCGGCCACTCAACCCGTAACCCTCAAGGTGCAAGCTAATGCCAGAGATACCCTCACTGTTTACCAATTCCCCACCCGTGGTGTCCCATACACGTTCGGTGAATTAAAAGCAGGTGACACCGTTGGCAACTCTAACACTCAGGGCATTGTGTATTATGGTCTGCCTCACATGCCTTATCCAGTCCGCATCCTTAATGCGCGGCTGACTATAACTCAAAACTTATCCAAGTTTGTGGGTAAGCCTTATAACTTAGGACGGTTGTTCATTGAGACGCAGAATGCTGATATTGGCTGGGAAGTTGAAGGAGGCCGTCTATCGCCCAGTGCCAAGACGTTCTTTGCTGCCGATTTGCCTGGCACACGCACCATAGATATAACAGACATCGTGCGCCAGCAATTTCTTAGCGCGCAGGTGAAGGATTTACTTCCTGATTCCGTTAGCTTTCGCTTCCGTTTTGCGCCACAAAGTAACTTTAACAAGCAAGACGACCTGGCCGATTTTACCCCAGGCACATTACAGATAACGTATGCTCCCGTGCCCACGCCAGCACCGCCGCCGCTTCCTGCTGGACTGGGACAATTCGCTTATGTCCAGAACTATGCAATTTATCTGATCAATGCCGATGGGACAGGGCGGAGACGACTTACCGATAGCGGTTATGAGCCTGCCATCAGCCCAGATGGAAAACAGATTGCTTTTGCTGATTCTTACCGGGGACGAAACACCGGCATCTTCATCGTTAATGCGGACGGCACACAACGCCACCGGATCACGTCCAATGGGCAAGCCCCTGCATGGAGCCGGGACGGGCAACGCATTGCATATGTTGGCTTAAATCCCGATCCTGACCCGGTCAATCGCCGAGCCATTATCACCGTGGATGTAGGCGGTTCGCATCCTCAGATCGTAGCCACCTGCTCCCAGTTCTTCGATTCGCGCTTAGCGTGGAGTCCTCAAGGAGATCAGATTGCTTTTTTCGATGCGGTTAATTTACTACCAAGCCCTCAGTATCCCAATGGTGCTTCTGTGAGGCGTTTGTTCTTTGCCAACACAGATGGCAGTGGACGGCGAGAGGTCGCACTCGACGATGCTTTACCGCTTGGCTATCTCTATAACTTGGCGTGGAGTCCTGATGGTAGTCGTATCGCTGTGGAAGCGGGAAACTACGGAGAGAGCGCCAGTGGGCACGGTTATGGCTTTGAAAGCATCTATACGCTGGCTCCTGATGGAACTGATGTGAAGCGTCTCACGAATGATTCCGATTACGGAGGGATTAGTGGCGAGCCGACCTATAGCCCGGATGGTCGCTTTCTTGCGTTTGTCTCGAACCGGCGAGGCCGTAGCCGCATTTATCTGATGAACGCTCAGACCGGTGCCATTATGACTTATATTCCTAACACCGAAGGCGCTTATTTCATTTCCTTTGGCCCCGGTGCTGTGCCTGCACCAGCCAAGCCATAAATTACATAAAGAGTAGCCCTGGCAATTGAATTATTTGTCTCGGCTACTCTTTATTCCACTTTGGTAAGCACCTGCAAATACTCCTGTAACTTCTCGGCACTACTCCGATTCATGCCGGGGGCGGCGGCGATTTCTTCGATGCTGGCGGCGCGAATTTTTTGCAAGGAACCAAAGTGTTCCAGAAGCGCATTGCGGCGAGCTTCACCGATGCCAGGAATATCATCAAGCAATGAACGCACAGCGGCTTTGCCCCGGCGCTTGCGGTGGTGGGTAATCGCAAAGCGGTGCGCTTCGTCCCGGATGCGCTGTAGCAGGTGCAGAGCCGGGCTGTTGCGCGGCAGGGCAATCGGTTCGGATTTATCCGGGACGAACAGCAGTTCATATTGTTTAGCCAGGCCGACAGTGGGGATCATCTCATAGTTCTTCTCTTGGAGCACCATAAGGGCGGAAGAGAGTTGGCCTTTGCCGCCGTCAATCATTAGTAAGTCGGGTAAGGGCAGGAATTTCTCATCGCCTTCGGCAGCGCGTTGAAAGCGACGGCGCAAAACCTCCCGCATCATTTCAAAGTCGTTCGGCTCGGTGCCTTTGGTGATTTCGAGGGTGTGCTTGATGGTGAAGTGGCGATACGCTTTCTTATCGGCTTTGGCATCGGTAAAGACCACCATCGAGCCAACCGAGAACGAGCCTTGCACGGTGGAAATATCAAAGCACTCAATACGACGCGGCGGCATGTCCAGCTTGAGGTTCTTCTGCAAATCTTCCAAAAGGGCATCATGCACGCGCTTGGCGGTCTCGTTGTAATTGAGATGCTCGCGCAAGGCTAACTGGGCATTCTGGGAAGCCATCTCGATGACTTTGACTTTATCGCCCCGTTGCGGTCGCCGCACCTCAATGCGTTTGCTGGCCTTATCACTCAGCCATTCTTCCACCGCTTCGGCATCTTCAATATCAAAGGGCGTCAGAATCTCGGTTGGTATGGCGGTGGGGCCTGCGTAATGCTGGCGCACAAACGCCGAAATCACTTCCGGCTCACCGCGCCCTTCAATGTTTTGCAGGAAGAAATGCTGATCGCCAATCAGTTTGCCATCGCGCA
>Ga0213875_10000277_pt1 | contig 50402 bp, 63 predicted proteins | sample BarmaccomBMRX_R8_FD_160105 | JGI IMG/M metagenome (GOLD analysis project Ga0213875, IMG submission 160105) | Root-associated microbial communities from Barbacenia macrantha in rupestrian grasslands, the National Park of Serra do Cipo, Brazil - RX_R8 | ecosystem: Host-associated > Plants > Roots...
CGTGCTTGCACCGCTGCGTCGCAAGGGAGTCACCCTGGCGGCCCCGTGGTCTGCGTCTTCTGCAGGTCACGATCGCAGATATGCACGTCCTGCTGATACCGGCTGTTGGGTCGTTACCCCGCCAGCAACCTGTCCGTGGAAGGACCGCCACGACCGACCCTCTACACGGAATCGCCGAGATCTATCCAACCGGGCTGAGGGCGGTCGGCACGGCAGCGGCCACCCTCGAGCGCACCTGAGGAGCACGGAGATACCCACTGGAGTCATGGTTGTCGGGTGCCGGGTTATCGACCCGGGTGTCGACGATTTTGGGTTCCCCACCGAAGTCGTCAGCAAGGCTGGTATCGAGTGCGATGATGTCCAGTGGGTCTGCGAAGTTTGCCCACAGCGCGACCGGTGCCGGGATACGAAGCGGATGGGCGATCACGTCCTGGATCTCGGTGTAGCCAAGCGGTGCGCCCAGGGTGACCAGCAGCGGCACCGCCCGGGTCGCGAAGCGCGGATCGCTCAACACGTCGTAGGCGATGATCGTGCCGAGGCTGTGGCTGACCACGACCACCGGCCCGGCTACGGCATCCAGGGCTTGCCGGAGCCTGTCTTGGATGGCGTTGCGCTTGTCGGTGAAAATGTAGCTGTCGGCGTCGGGGATGAGCCGTTGCAAAAGCTGGCGCAACAGCAAGCGCCGTACTGGTGCTGGCAGGGGCAAGATCCCCGTGTCGCTCTCCTCCAAGGTCAGCTGCTGGCTGGCCGCCCGGGTCGCCATGTGGATGGACAGGCTCAGCGCCAGTAGATCCACTGGCTCGACGAGCAGGTGCTGGCTGCGTGCGAGCGTGGCAGCAGCCAGTTCGTCGCCCTGGGCGGACAGCGCGGCCACGGCGTACAAGGCTTTCTGTGTCTTTTCCGATTCGGGCAGTGGAGCCCCGTGAATACCGTCGCGCAGGGTACGCATCCCGGTTTCAGCCGAAACCGACTGTGCCTCAAACCGCGGGCCAGATGGTGTCGCTGCTTACACAATACTTTCAAGGATCGATACTGGCTGCTTCATCGCTAGTTCATCACTTTCGCTAGAGCTCTCGCGTAACGCAGCACTTGGCTTGGATACCATAGCGTATCTGCACTAATGCTTGCTGCGACCATTGCGAAGTAATTGGATGGTCCTAGCCAGCGGATCTGTTTAATCAGCGCGCCGCGTTTCATCTCTTTGATGGCATCGTTGTGGCCCGTTCCGAGAGCTCTGGCAACTACGGTCGAACAGTTGTGATCAAGCGAATGAAATTGCCGCCGTTCTCCATTTTTTACTTTGAGCCAGAAGTGTTCCATCGATTTCTCGTTGAGATTATTGATCGCAACGGTGTGATCGGGTCGGCCGAGCTTTCGGATGTCGACATCGATGGACAGGCTGAACCTGTGGGGGCGCCATTGAAGTATCTTTACCCTCTTCCATAGGGGGCTCAATGATTCAGATTTGCTCGGCCAGTAGCTGATATAAAGACCCGAGTCGAGTGACAGCGCGGAGTGACCCGTCCATGAGGTCGCCTCTGGTCGGCGCCATGCGCCCAGCCACACATGAACCCACGTAGTCACAGTTTCACCCCTACCAAGTTAACTCATCGCCACCATTCTGAGGAATCACGATATGCCCACACGTAGCGATCCGATTGTCTGGTACTAGATGGCCGGAGTCGGGCGTGGTTGTTCATCCATGCTGTGGATGAGAGCTAGCGGCTGACTTCGGTATGCCGACGATCCACACCATCCCCGACGCTTCTATTTATGTCAAGATCACTTGAAATGCTTCCTCCTGTCGCGTGGGGCCGGTGCGACGGGTTCATGCACTGGCTGCACTGATTGGGTTCGTTGCGCCGGTCGCGACGAACTGTCCCAGATACTGTGTGGGTTGGCCGGGCGGACATCGTCAAGTCGTTTCAGTGCCTCCTCGGTCGGTATCGCACTTCGACGAGCGGCATGCTGCTGCTGGGGCGTCCTGTCAGTGGATGCTTATAAAAATCTCGCGTGTGGTTGTTGCGGAGCAAGCCGCGTGCGTGATCTTCACTTTCTCTTACCTTTAGATTTCCCGATCGGTCACGATCGTGCGCGAGAGCTATCACGTTCTCAGGCACCTGCGCGATCGGAGCGATGATCGTGATCACGGCACCAGCGCCACCGGCCACGTCGGCGTGGGACTGCTTGCGTCACTGCCGACTCCGGCCACGAGACCTAGGGCCATGACCCGGCGACTTGAGGGATGCACTTAGCCGCTGCCAATCACCGCGACGTTGCGCGTCGCATCGATGGAGTCGATCTGCCGCAGCGCGGTGTTATGGGTTCGTCACCAGGGCAAAGACTTGTCCTGGATGGCAGGACAGCCTGGTTGTGGCTGTCAACGGGTAAAGCGCCGGCTAACAAGCAGGAAGGTACAGACACATATCGATGCAATTCATCGGCGGATATGTTTAAAACCGATTTTTTCCGCACGAAGTGCCACGGGTGGCGAAGAATACATTAACGATGAACGTATGCTCTTCGAAATGACGCAGGACGGGTTGAAGGCTGACCCAAAGAGGGGTCACTCTAAGCTCGAAGCAATCAGCCCAGGAATGAAGGAGTTCGCAAGCTTGCTCCATGCCGGTTTCGATCGTCGGAGCTAGCCGTGGATTGTGCTCATGGCGACCCGGATATAGCCACAGCGTGATTATTGTCCACGCTAGTGCGCTGGAGCGTCGACGACGATCTCCCGGCAGAAGGGAGCTCGCGCCGGAAACACTGTGATTGCGAACTGGACGTCTCTGGTCTGCGCCGACGACCTTGACCGAAGCAAAGGAACGGAGAACGATGCGGAAAGTAATTGCCTCAGCGGTGGGTGCTGCCGCCCTCGCGGTCGTCCCCTTGTCCCTAACTACAACTACAGCTTTTGCTGAGCCTGAAGTGAACCAACTTTGCACTGAAAACAACGACCTCGGGCTCAGTCACGGTTCGTGCGTCAGCCTGCTTAAAAATATTGAGGCGGGCCACGCGAACAACGGTGTCGTCTTCGTGAATGCCTGCAAACTACTGCAGCAACGGTTCCCCACAATTTTTGACAGTAACTTCAAAAACCTTGGTGAGTGTGTCGCCACGCTGAACCACTCCCCCACCCCCACTCCGTCGCCGACCATGTCACCATCACCGACTGCCAATCCCACGCCATCCCCCACCGTCTCGCCCTCACCGTCCCCGACTCCCGCACCCACGCCGTCACCCACGCCTCAGGTCTGACGACCAGGGTTAGCTGTCTTCACCAACCTGCCCGAACGACGTCCACGGTCAACGGTGGATCCAGCTAGCGAAGCTCATCGAGCTGCCCTCGTGGCCTGGGTCACCGACGCCACGGCATCGATCAAGACCACGAGGGATTCATCAGCTAGCTGCACGCCGACCAGATATGGCGGCTATATCGGATGGTTTGACGGGATTAAACGGAAGTTGCTTTGATCGCTGCCCAGGGCATGAGATCGACTACGATGCCGGCTTGAACCGATGCCCCTTGCCGGCGGCCACCGGCTGCCCATCGGGCTTGTTGGCGTATCAGGGAATCGGTAACAGCGCTTTCAATATGAGCGATGTTAGTCCTAGCGATCACGACCGGCGAGAAACGAGAGACCATGACTCAGACCACTGCCGCCGGAGTCGAAGCTCTGCGGGCCGCTATGACCGGGCCGGTGTTCGTTCCGACGGATGAGGGCTACGACGATGCCCGGAGAGTGTGGAACGCGGACATCGACCGTCATCCGGCAGTGGTGGCCCGATGCCGCTCGACTCAGGACGTGGTCTCAGCGATCGCCTTCGCCCGCGAGCAGGGATGTGAAGTCTCCGTTCGGGGTGGTGCGCACAACGCCGCGGGAACGGCCATCTGTGATGACGGACTGATGATCGACCTTAGTGAGATGCGGGATGTGACGGTCGATCCAGAAGCTCGGCGCGTGCGGGTCGGCGGTGGCGCACTTCTTTCGGACGTGGACGCCGCCACCCAGGCTCACGGGCTGGCAATCCCAGCTGGGTTGGTTGGTCATACGGGGGTGGGAGGGCTCACGCTGGGGGGCGGCATGGGCTGGTTGACCCGACGGTTTGGGCTCAGCATCGACAGCTTGGATTCGGCAGAAGTCGTGGTCGCTGACGGGCGGGTGCTGCGCGCTGCCGACGACGAGCATCCAGACCTGTTTTGGGCGTTGCGCGGGGGCGGCGGCAACTTCGGGGTCGTGACCTCGTTCGAATTCCGGCTGCACGAGGTGGACCCGATGGTCCGGTTCGGCTTGTTCTTTTGGCCTCTGGACCAGGGCGTCCCGGCGCTGCGGTTGGCTCGCGACATCATTGCGGAGATGTCCCTGGGCATCAACGCCGTCGCCGGCGCTGTGAACGCCCCGCCGGCCCCGTTTGTGCCCGGCGAGTATCACTTCCGACCTGGCTATGCTTTCCTGCTGGCCGGCTTCGGTACTGATGACGAGCACGATTTGCTCGTGCAGCGCATCCGCGAGACGGTGCCCCCGCTGTTTGACATGGTGGCGCCTATGCCATATGTGGAACTCCAGAAGATGCTCGATGAAGCCAACGCGTGGGGGCTTTACTGTTATGAAAAGGGCATCTACGTCGAGGACCTCTCCGACGAGTTGATCGATGTCGTCACCGAGCATGTGCCACGCAAGCACTCACCGTTGTCCGTGCTGTTGTTTTACCGGCTCGACGGTGCCTATAGCCAGGTGGGCGACAACGACACGGCCCTCGCCGGTGGGCGCTCACCCCGATTTGGCGCCTTCATCGTCGGCCTTGCACCGGATGCTGACCTGCTTGCTGCCGAGCGGGGCTGGGTGCGCGCGTTTGGGCAGGCGCTGCTGCCGCATGCGATAGGCAGCGGCGAGGTCTATATCAACACCATGGCCGAACTTGGCGAGGACCGCGTGCGGTCAGCTTACGGCTCGGCGAAATACGATCGGCTGGCCCGCATCAAGGGGGAATACGATCCCGAGAACATCTTCCACCTCAACGCCAACATCAAGCCTGCCTTCTAAGAAGCCAACTTTGACGGCGAAGGGAATGCTTGAGAGTTTCAAGGTGGTCGGCTCGGGCGAACTTTTCCAGTTAATCAATCCCTCATCGTCGACTTAACCGGTGTGGAATACCGCAGAGCGGGCTTTGGCTTAAGCGCTCTCGGCTGTGGGGGTGTGCGGTTTGTAGGGGACCTCGCAGATCACTTGGGTGGATTTCACGACGGCCACGGCCAATGAGCCGGGCTGCAAGCCGAGTTCTTGGGCGGCCTCGGTACTCATTAACGACACCACGCGATGCGAACCGCATTGGAGCTCAATTTGGGTCATCACGGTGTCGGCGATCACGTTGGTGACTAGCCCGACGAATCGATTCCGAGCTGAGCTGCCGATTCGTGAGATGGGATCGGAAGGGACGCGGGCATGATGGCCTTGCGCGAAAGCGGCCAACGCGACCCCATCGACGACCATCCAACGCGACTTGTCACGTTCGACCGGCAGCTTTCCGGCATCAATCCATCGGCGCACGGTATCGTCGCTGACTCCAAGTAGCTCGGCTACCTCCGCGATTCGAAACTTCGCCACGGCGTAGAGGGTAAACCGCTCCCACAGAACTGGCCGCCGCTGGCGGGTAAACACTCGGCCAACTACGTGGTAATAGTTAAGCGCACCTTCTTCTGGCATGGGTGACAATCCGGTTCCATAATAACCTGTTCAGGCCTGCCCCGGCAGTGTGAATGGCAGCATCGGCTTGGCGGCACCGAGTTTCCATCCGTACAACCGCCGCCAAGCCTGAGCGCTTCTGGCCTGATTAGGGAACAACGTTTACGGCACAATGACCTCGAATGGAACCACTAACGACATCAACGCCGTGCCGTTCGTGCCTCTATCGAGGGCACTGCCGTTGGCGGTGCCGTGCCGCGCGAGCAGTTCTGCGGCCGTGAACCGGACAAAGACTGCCCGGCCCCCAGCGCTGGATAGCTTCGGCGTCGACCGCAGCGCCAGCGTGGTGTCTATTCGCAGCGGTGGTCAGACCTATGGCCCTCGTCCACCGGGCGGTCCGCATCCGCTGACCATCCGTGAGTTCGACGAACGTGCCGTCGATGCGGACGGCGCGAGCTTCGCCGGCCAACCGGTCCAGCTCACCGGCTTTGTCGCCCGACCACAGGACGGGACTGGATTCCGGCTGGCCCTTGCCAGGTCTCATGCTGGGCAGAACTGCCGCGCCCTCGACCCGATATCGTCGAGTGACACCGGGGGCCCGTGCCAGCACGCCAGTCGGCTGCAGGTTCACCTGACCCGGGCCCCGCGCCGGCCGTGTGTTAACCGGTCGGGGATCGGGTTAGCTCGTCGCTGGTGTGTCGGCGGAGCTTTCCGGAGAGCTGCCGGACTTGGGCGGCTCGATGGTCCTCGTAGAGGTCGTGGTCTCCTCCGTCGAAGTTCTGTTTTCCTTTGTGGCGACGCTGGCCGACGTTGGCCGGCTTGGCGGCTGCGGTTGGGAGCGTCCCATCAGGGCGGTCCCGGCGCCGATCGCCAGCGCGACGGGCCACTCGAGAACTTCGAATGCGGCCAGTGCGGCGAGGCCACCGAAGTATGCCGCCTGTCTCGGCGAGGGCAGATAGGACTGGACAGCCTGCGCCGCGGAGAGCGCCTGTTGCCGGTTCGGGACCCGGATTTGCGGCAGGTGGATGTCGGGCCTGCGGAAGGTCGCTGTGACAAACGGCAGGTTTACGGTGGCCGTCCGGGCGCTGGGTTGCTGAGCTGCCCCGCTGGGCGTTGCGCTGCCCTTGGTGGCCTCGGAGGTCTGGTTGCCCGTCCTGCCCGTGCCCGGGGTGTGCGTATGGTTGGTCATGGGAGCCTTTCGACGACATTTCACCTAAACAAAAGGTAACTCGAAGGTGAACGATCGGCAAATCGCTACCTGCGCAAACGCCGGCGCTCACCCACTCCCCGAGATGAACCTTCGTGTGCCACCCAGTTCAAGACCTGCCTGCAAGGGCAGCGGTGCGCCGGGTGGTGATTGCGGGGTTCGGCGGCCAAGCGGTTGTCAACGCGAGTTTCTTCGGAGACCGTGTGTGCCTGCTTAGCGGGGGAATGTTGTCTTTGTGGTGGCAAGCCAGTCGGCAAAGGAGTGCGAAGTCCGCGAGGGAGGTCGAAAAAGGGATGGCAGCTGAACAGCCGAAGGGTGCGGTGGTCGTCACTGGCGCCAGCCGGGGAATCGGCGCCGCGATCGCCGAAAAATTGGCCCAGGACGGGTACGGCGTGCTGGTGAACTACGCGAAAGACGCCGACGGGGCTGAATCGGTGGTCTCCGCCATTTGTGCCCGCGGCGGCCGCGCCGTGGCCGTCCGAGCCGACGTCGCCGCACCAGGCGATGTCGCCGACATGTTCCAGCAAGCCAAACAGGACCTCGGGCCGCTGGCGGCGCTGGTCAACAACGCCGGAATTGCGGGCGCGGCGGCACGCATCGACGCCCAAGACGCCGACGAGCTGACCCATCTCATGCAAGTCAACCTCGTGGGCCCGATGTTATGCGCTAAGCACGCCATACAGGCGATGTCGACCGCTCACGGCGGCACCGGCGGATCCATCGTCAATGTCGCCTCGGTCGCCGCTCGCACCGGCGGTCTGCCCGGATTAGTGCCCTATGCGGCCACGAAAGGGGCCATGGTGACGTTCACCCGTGGCCTGGCCACCGAGGTCGCCTCCGAAGGGATCCGCGTCAACAGTGTGTCTCCCGGCATCATCGCCACGGACATGATCGTCACCGTCCGGGACGTGCAGCAGGCCGCCGCAGCCAGCCCGCTTGGTCGCTTGGGACGGCCCGACGAGGTCGCGGCCACGGTGTCGTGGCTGATCTCGCCGGCGGCATCATTTATCACCGGCAGTGATATCACTGTCTCCGGCGGCCGTTGACTCGCCAGCACCGCGGGCGTACCAGCGTGCGAGGAGCGCCTGCACGCGGGGCTGGGCGGGGTCGGTGCCGGCCTCCATCTCGACGCGCACCGCCAAGACCAGCTCGGGCCACGTTCCCAGGGCGTCCTGCCAGGCCTGTTCGCCGATCTGGGCGCGCCGCTGGGTGAGCCATTCCCGCTGGGCGGGGCTGAGGTGCTGGTCGAACATCGTCATCTTCTCGATCACCTTCATCAATGGGTCGACGCCGGCTTCGCCGTCGACGTCATCGCGGGCCAGGGCATGGAGAACTTCGGCCAGTCGGTCACGCAACGCCTGCCGAACGCCTGCCCACCTGCGGTTCGCCCCGGCGAGACCAGTCCGATCTCGTCCCAATGCCGCAGCACCCGCACCGACAGCCCGCTGCGGTGAGCCAGTTGCCCCACGCTCCACCGGGCCGGCTGCCTGCTGCTCTGTGGTGCCATGAGCGAACGCTAGAACCTCACATCGTGTGAGGTGCAAGCTCGACGCGGCCCCAATCCCGGGAGCCAGGCGGCGCCGGAGGAATTCGGGCTGCTCGGCCGTGGTAGACAACCGTATGGCGACGATTCACGTCTTTGCCGAGCGGATGGTGGATGCTCCCGCCGCGACCGTCTATGGCTACCTCGCGAACATGCGTGACCACCATCCCCGGTTCCTGCCTCCAGCGTTTTCTGAGTTCACGGTGGAATCCGGAGGCATCGGCCAGGGCACGATCACCCGCTTCAAAATCATCGCTGGTGGGCGCACCCGCGAGTACCGGATGGCGGTTGCCGAGCCCGAGCCGGGGCGGGTCCTGACCGAATCAGACACGAACTCAAGCCTCGTGACCACCTTCACCGTCACCCCACAGGACGGCGCTTCGCGCGTCCGGATCTCCACTACCTGGGATGGCGCCGGAGGGATCGGAGGCGTTTTCGAGCGGCTGTTCGCCCCGCGGGTCATGCGCGGCATCTACGCCGACGAGCTCGATCGCTTGAACGCCTACGCGCGCCAGCGCGCGGCCGTCGGTGGTGCCATCTGACCGGCCGTGGGTCACCCGTCGTGCCCAACTCCGTAGGCATTTCACCCGAGGGGCGAGTAGGCGTGCGCGAAGGACCGCTCGGCGACCCACGCTTCCAGGGTGGGTCCCAGGTAGCCGTGAAGGTCGGCGGAAGTTATCTCGGCGACCTTGCCGATGCGGCGCAGGAGCACCGCACAGTTCTGGTTGTGTGCTAGGGCCGCGTCCGGATCGGCGTACTCTTCAATGACCACGAATTCCGTCGGATCATCCGAGGTGTACCAGTCGTAGCGCAGCGTTCCGGCTTCCTTTGCGGCGGCATCTGTCAGGGCCGTGGCCGCTTTCAGAAACTCCTCGCGCGTACCGGGAGCGATGCGAAGCTCGGCTCGAACGACAATCGCCATATCCCTCTCCAGGTGGACTTCAGCGTCCGCCGCTGTCAGCGAGTGGTGCCGTGCCCTCGACGTCCATGCCCGCGATGAACCCGTTGCGAAGCTGGTAGACGTGCAGGACGCGCCCTTCGCTGATCACCTCACCGTTGAGGTTGCGCACCACTTGGTGGGCGTCCACCGCGATACGTCCGTCCGCCCGTGTTGTGATCGTCACCGGCTCGACCCGGGGATCCAGCTCGGCCCACTGACGGGTCCAGTACGACCGAACCGCTTCGCGGCCACGGATTCGTCCGCCCTCCCACGCGTTGGGCCAGTCCACGTCCTCAGCCATGGCGGCAAGCACAGCGTCGATCTCGCGCGCATTGAAGCTGTCATACAGGTTTCGCAAGCGCTGCTCGTTGGTCACGCCCCGACCGTACGGCGGCAGAGCACGCCACGGAGAGCCGTCACTCTTGGTGCAGCACCCATCTCGGAGCTACCGCGATCGACGGCCTGGCTAACGTCCCGCGCCGTCTATCCGGATAGAGGTGAGAGTTCGTCCATGCCGGCCTGTCGCAGCGGCCGCGTGTGCTGACCGCTGGGGCAGCGCGACACTCGGCGGACGCAGGAAGGGAGACGGCGCGGTGACGACCACCGGCTACGCCCCTGTCAACGGGGTTGACCTGTACTACGAGGTGCACGGCGACGGGCCGCCGCTGGTGCTGCTGCACGGGGCGTACATGACGGTCGACATGCTGGGGCCACTGCTGCCCGGCCTTGCCGCGACCCGACGGGTCATCGCCCCGGAACTGCAAGGGCACGGACATACGGCCGACATCGATCGCCCTTTGACCTACGAGCACATGGCCGACGACATCGCGGCGTTACTTGGCCACCTCGGGATTGAGGCGGCCAACGTCGTCGGCTACAGCATGGGCGGTGGCGTCGGGTTGCAGCTGGCCATCCGCCACCCTGCGGTAGTGCGCAAGCTGGTCGTCGTGTCGGCGTCGTACGCCCTCGACGGGATGCACGCCAGTGCGTTGGAGATGTTCCCAACCATCACGCCCGAGCTGTTTGCCGGCTCGCCGATGGCGGAGGCGTACCACCGCGTCGCGCCGAACCCGGACCACTTCCCCGTGCTGGTCGAAAAGCTCACGCGGCTCAACACCACGCCGTTTGCCTGGCCAGCCGCCGACATCCGGGGTATCGCCGCACCAACGATGATCGTACTCGGTGACTCAGACGGCATCCGCCTCGAACACGCCGTGGAGCTGTTCCAGCTCCTCGGCGGCGGGGTGATGGGCGATCTGGAGGGCATGCCGCGACCCCAGCTGGCCGTGCTACCGGGCACGTCTCACTTCGTCCCGCCCGGCTCCGGCGTGCTCGACCGGAGCGACTGGCTGCTGGCGATGATCCCGCCATTCCTCGATGCGCCCACACCGGACGCAGCCGGCGCAGCGAGCTGATGCGCCGCCGGCGTGGCGGCGTGTCCCGAAAGCCTGCTCGCGGACGCAGACACCTGACCAATACCGCAGAAACTCAAGAGAGGACTGTCAGGAGCTGCTCGCCGCATTAACCGTACGGCTCCAGCCGGTTAAGCGACACAGATGCCCGGTACTGCGACTTTCTGGAACAGGTGCGGGGCAGCAACGGCCGAGGACGGATAGACCGAGAGTTTCGCCAGGAACTCTGGATGCGTGAACGCAGCCCGGAAGTCAGTGGTCGATTCCCACACGGCGTAGTTGAGGTAAGTCGGGCTTTCCCGATCGCGCGGTGAAGCTGGGTCCAGATGAAGCCGGGCTGGCGCTTCATGAAGTTGGCATCGTCTTGCCAGGCGTCGAGAAAGGTCTGCTCGTCGGCTTTGTCGAGGGCGAAGACATTGACGAGCACGACGGGGGAGGCATCGACAGCTAGCTGACGGTCGATCGGAAAGGCAGGGTCCAGCGGGCGTAAGACCGACATGGCAACCCCGTTCGTGTGACCATAAAGTACCAGTCACCTCCAGCGCGCAGTCCTACGACGTGGCCACCCAACAGCGCCTATGGGCCATCTCCGAGGAGCTCACCGGGGTGACCTTCCGCAACGTGAGTTCATCAGGCCCGGCACTGTGACAATCCACCTCTCGCAGATCTTGGCCAAACCCGGCACTCCCTTCCGTGCCTATCTCGCCACCGAAGCAAGCGCACGAAGACGCTCTGCACCGATCGATGCGCATCGCTGGCCGCAATGTAGTGATCTGCCGCGATCGTCACCACATCACCGCGACTTTGGCGGACTGCTACCGAGATCAGCCATCTTCTTGAGGAGTCTGTCTATGCGCTCTTGCGTCGTTTGGTGCGCTGGGTCGGGTGGGAATACGGTGTCGTGGCCGGCGCATTTCCTGAAGAACGGGTGGCTTGGCCGGTGGCCCACCAACGCTGGCACACTTTCACGTTCCTGCACTGGGCCTACGACCCGGCGGATGTGCAGCGCTTACTACCCGCCGATTTTGTGGTTCATACCCATGACGGCCTGGCCTGGGTAGGGCTGACCCCGTTTGTGCTTGCCGACTTTCATCCACCTGGGCTTCCCGCCATTCCCGGGTTGTCCACCTTCCCCGAGACCAACCTGCGAACCTACGTCTTGAATAGGAACGGGGTAGACGGCCTGTGGTTTTTCTCCCTCGAGGCCGACGAACTGGCTACCGTCCTGGGGGCTCGGACGCTATTGCAGGTGCCCTACCAGTGGGCGGCCATGACCGTGGAAGCTAATTCCAGGATCACCTACCGGTCACGTCGGCGGTGGTCGCCAGCGGCTGGCCACGACATTGTGGTGATACCCGGCGCGCCGCTCACGGGCGAGGAGCTAATCGAGCGGGACCATTTCCTCACCGGGCGGTGGCGAGCATTTACTAAGATCGCCGGCTGTGTGGTGACCGTGCCGGTGGAACACCAGCCCTGGCCGCTGTGGAGCGCACGGGTCGACCAGATTGACCAGGACCTGCTGATCGCCGCAGGTCTCCCGGAGCCGCAGGGCGACCCCCTTGCGCACTACTCACCAGGTGTCGATGCCCGTTTGGGCTTGCCCCGATGGTCGGGGGTAAACACGCGACGATGATCTGGTCGGGAGCTTGCTCGGCACGTGTGGCGTCCGGCAAGGGCGGCCCAGTGCGTGCGGATGCGGGGACTTCCCTACTCCGGTTGTCCGACGTCCCAGGGGTTGTGCGCGATCGGACACGCCTGCGCGGTCAGCGGTGGCTACCGGGCCCGCGCTGAGCACGCTGCGGGAGTCTGTCGGTTTCGGCGAATCTCGGACACGGTGGGCTGATGCGTCCGGGGGATGCGTTCACCCTTCTCGTTGAGATCATCATCATGGTGATTGTCGTTTTGGTGGTGCTGTCCATCGCGGGTGTCATTCACTGATGAACTGCTGTTACCACTGCCGGTCGCTATTGAGATCGCCGATCACCGTCTGTGTGAGGGGTTCACGGATTTCGATGATGAGATCGGCGAGACCCTTATTGTGTTGATGAAGAGAGGATGGACAGAGGCCGGTGTGACACCGTGATCAGATGGCCGGCGCAAGTTCGGTGAAGCACCGACCAGACCCTGTGCGGGCTGCCACGGAGTCGATCCCGGCTGAAATCGCTACCCCACGTTGAGTGGGATGACATCCGCCCCGCGTCCGGCCGGTACGCCGGCGCGGTCCGACGCGTGTGCCCGCGCTGCATGGCCGGGCCGCCCTCGCCGGGACACCCAGCAGCGACGCGACCGAAGCGCTGGACGGCCATGTCGGCCTGAGCGCTAACTGCCCAAGACCAAGTTGGGCTATTTTCCACGGAACTCCCCGCTGAGGTGTATCAGCAGCCATTCCAGGGCACATCTATGACCTGGGTGCTTGACGATGGGTCAAGAACTGACGGAAGAGGCCAGGCGTCCATGGTCACGGTTGATGATGCCCGCTGGCTTGCCGATCATCTGCGCAGACTTGTATCGTTGCGGCCTGCCGCCTGGGCGCGCAGCGAGTTGACCCTGGCCCAACTGATCGCGCTGCACTTCATCAGCGCACGGGCCCCGATCACCTTGATCGCACTGTCCGAGTCCTTGGGTATCCGACCGCCGGCCACCTCCGCGATGGTTGATCGACTCGCGCGGGCCGGACTGGTCTGCCGCATGCCGGACCCGCAAGACCGCCGACGAGTCCTGCTGGCTGTAACAAGCAATGCGGTCACAATGATCGGCAAGATCGACCTGCAGACGGCACGACGCGTGCAGGTGGTACTTAACAGCATGGGTACGGCCGCCCAGCGCTGCCTCACCGAGGTCGTCAAGGACACAGCGCGTCGCCTCACCTGCTAACCATTCGCGCCGTACGAACGATCTCCACACTGCAGCTTGGCCGTTTGCTGCCGGACGTGCTGTGGGCTGAGTCACTGTCCGGCGCTCGCTTGTTCAGTTTGATTGCTTACGGGAACTACGGTGAGAACGGATTGCCTCTGGCATCGGCCACCGGTGAGTGTGGTGTCGGTTCAGGAGATCACATGGAGACTGGTCATCAGTGCTCGCAACCCACAGCTGACCCCAGCTACGTTTCCCTAGACCGACCCAATGCTTTCTCCCGCACTAGTGAAACGGTGGCGGCCTCCGACGCAGCCGTGGTCACCACGGAAGATGTCGATTGGCTCGTGAGGCGACTACAAGCGATGGCCATGGCCAGCCCGACTGTCTGGGCGGGCCGCGGTATGACGTTGCTCCAGCTCATCGCGCTGCACTTCATTCATGCGCTAGCGCCGGCCACCGTCACCGATGTGGCGCAGGCCCTGAACACCAAGCTACCGGCTACCTCCGCCATGGTCGATCGACTGGTTCAGATCGGGTTGGTGTCGCGTACGCCCGACCCGCGAGATCGGCGACGTGTCCAGCTGACGACCACCGCCGCCGCCCAACCAATAGTCGAAGACACCGACGTCAACACCGCCAGACGCCTTATGGCCGTGCTCCACAGCATGAGCACACAGACCCGGCGGCCACTCATCGACATCCTGATCGACACCGTACGGCGCTTTTAGCGACTCGCCCCCCGCGTTCGTCCAGAGGAGCCCAGCATCATCACCACGGTGATCGATAGGGCCAGCACGGGGATCGAAGCGATAGTGCAGAGACTTTTCGCATACCGAAATTGTCACTGCCAGTCACGGCGGTTTCTGGATTGATCAATCGAATGTCGGGTCGGCGATGGTCGATTGAGCGCCTCCCCTCTTTGTTCTTGAGCATGGCAGCAAACGCTCGGCCAACTCGTTCTGGCACTGGTGTGTTGTTAGAGCGTCAACGGGAGGTGTTGCCGGATTCCTGGAAGCCCGGCTCGGATGAAGGGTCGATCTCGAACGGACGCATGTTCCCGGTCACGGTGTTGTCGATTACTGCGCAGTCGGTGGATCCTTCGGTGAGCATGACCGCGCGATCACCGGGCCCAGAGAAGTGGTTGCTGCGTACGACGACGCCAGGAAAGTTCCGTAACAAGACGGCTTGGGCACCGTTGACCGCGCAGGTGTTGCCATCAAAGACGATCGCCGGCTGTCCGGCTGGCGCACCCCGGGCACCATGGCCGTCCGTGGTAGCAATCAGGCACTGAACGTCAACATTGGTGCAGATGTTGTCGGCGATGACGACGTCGTAGGTTGGCGGAGCATCACCGGTGTCATAGGTCTGAAAGCAGTCGGTGTGCGGACCCCCGTGGGGATAGCCGGCCGCCTTGATGTCCTTGATCGTGTTTCCGGTCAACCGGTGACCCCACCCAAAAAATCGGATCCCGTCGGCGTCACCCTGAGTGCGCAGCACCGAGTCGCTGACTGTGTTGTTCCGCAGGGTGATCCGTTGACCAGAAATCCAGATTCCAGTCCCATCGGCACGCTGGACGATGTTCGACTCGATGATCGTGTCCACGCAGTCCCGGCATGCCACGCCATCTTCGGTGGCGTTATAGACCACATTGTTGCGGGCGACGAGTCCGCGACCGGTCATGGTCAGACCATCCCCATCTTCTAGCGCCAGGCCCTGGATGACGACGTAGTCAGCCTGGACGTTTATGCTGCGCATCCTCGCGCCATCAGAGACAATCTTGATCGGTTGCTGAGATGTTCCCGAAGTCCTCACCTCGAGTTCGGCGTCGGTGAGACCGTCGCCGCTCAGGCACACGATTCCGCCGGGTTGGACTTGTTGCAGTGCTGCGCTGGCTTGCTGGGGTTCGGTGACCCGGTTGACGCACTCCGCGGGAAGTGGACCCGACGGAGGTGAAGGGGGCGGACCGCCGGCCGGGGGAGGGCCAGGGGCCTGCGCACAACCACTGATGATCAGCATCAGACCGATCATCGTGGTGAACAGGCCAATGATGGGTCGGGAGCTCACTGCCTTCCTCCGTTCCGCGTGCCAAAAGGCCGCCCCTCTTGCTCGGCTACTGCCATGGTCACGGCGTTGACGGATCGTTGCAGCCGCTGGCTCGGTCAAGTGCGCTGACGCTCTTAGCGCACAGCGGACCGATGCTGGCGAGGACAGCCATTGGGCGCACAGTGTGGGAGTGTTTGAGTTATGAGGCTTTGTCCCTTCGTCGCGTCGTGGTGGCCCAGAAGACGATGGCGTAAACACCAAGCGCCACGCTGGCACCCAGCGTTAAGGTGACGAAGCTGCCGAGCTGGTTACGGCTGACGAGGTGATCCAGCCACCACACTGCAGCAGCTACCGGCACCATCGCGGCCGTGGCTGCTACTGCCCCGGCGAGGGTTCTGACCTCGATGGGTTGCTCCTGCGGGACGACCTGGCGCAATCGAAACAGCACCAGTCCCCCAGCGGCGAGTTCACTGGCCAGGATTGCCACCACGAGCAAAACTAGGCGAGCGCCATTGGCGGGCAGGAGCAGGCTGGCGGCAGCGATCAGCAATGTTATGCCGAATGCGACTTCGCTGGCCCGCCGCGGAACGCGGTCGTCAAGGAGCGCGAATAGCGCCTGTCGACCGATATCGTGCACTCCTCCGACCAATTGGGCCACCGCCACCACAATCAGGCAGGTGGCGAGTGGACCGATCAGGGACCCATGACGCAATTCGCCGTGGGCAAGAATGTCGGCAGTGGGCCTGGAAAACACTGCGAGCAACACCAGCAGCGGCAGGCTGGCGATGACGGCGTAAGACAACCCTTGGCGCCATGCCACGTTGAATTGGGTGCGATCCTCGTGATGGGCAGCGCGGGCGAGTCCGGGCAACGCGGCCATCGATACGGCGCGAGCGCTGATGTAGGACAGGGCGTAGAACACTGAGTAGGACAGTTGTATGACGAACACGCCGCCAGGGACCGAGCTGGCCAGTGCGAGCAATAGGTACATTGCTGCTGCCGGCCAGGCGGCTACGCCTACGGAGCGCATCATTCTGCGGATCACTGCGACTGCTTCGGAATCATGCCGCCAGCGTGTTGACGGGCGTGTCAGTAAACCCACGCGTGCCGCGCCGAACAATTGCAGTGCTGCGTGCAATGCCACAGCCGCAGTGCTGCCCAGCCCCAGTGCAACCACCAAATCGACGGGCACATGGGAGATGTCGAGTCCAGTGCCGTAGTACCAGCCAGCCAGCGTCACAGTCAGGATCAGGATGATATTCTCCACGGCCGGTGCGCCTGCTGCCATCGCGAAGCGCCCGCGCGCCTGCTGGGCCGCCATGCCGAGGTATATCAGACAATATAGCAAAATTTGCGGTGCGACAATTAAGATGAGCAGTGTTGTGAATTGCAACCCTTGCGCCCGCTGCGCCGGGTTAGGAATCCCAAAGGTTAACGTCCAGGCCACCGCTGGAGCGGCGATCATTAATAATGCGACAACGGCGGACGAGACTGCAAGCAACCACCCGGTTACTCGGCCGAGCATTTGCTGGGCCCTGGCCAGGTCTCCGGCGCTGACGGCGCCGACCACGCCTGGCACCAGCACCATTGTCAGTACGGGTCCGGCGAGCAACGTGAAGACGATGTTCGGCACGATGTAGCCCGCCTGGAAGGAGTTGCCGAAATAGGTGGGCCCGAGTACTGCGCCGATGACGACCACTCGGAGCAGTCCGGTGGCTCGGCTGACCAGCGTCCAGCCGGCAACGGTCGCGGAGTTCCGTGCTGTGGCGGCAGAGGTTGCGTCTTCCAGCACGGTCACCGGCCCATCCCTTCAAACCGGTAGCGCATATGAGGCGGTGCTGCGTCTGCGTAGCCACCGTAGCCGTACTGGGCCAAGGCGCAAGGAAGTCCGGCCACATGCCCATATCAGGTAGTTGGCAGGCGTGCGTGGGCCCACAGCTGCTGAGTGGCCAGAACGGTTTATATCGTCGCTGTCCATACGGCGGCGTTCCTCGCGCTCGGTTGTCTTATGTGGCCACGCCGGCCGGCAGGGCAGCAAGTAATCCACGCGGTGCGCATTGCTGCTTAATTCATTTGCACCTGTGTGGTGTAGAAGAGTCACTCGCTTGGCCTCCACGTCCATCCGCTGCTTACCGATGGCCACTCTGGAGAAGCTTCTCCCGTTGATGCCCGCGCAAGCCCCTCTTTGCCATGCCTAACGATCGACGCAGGTTCCGCAGTATGGTGATCTGGGTAGCCAAGTGGAGTGGATAACGCCAGAGGGGAGAATGCCCTCGACGTTTCCATAGCGAGTACGAAAATTGGGTGATGTTCTGGTTGATGTGGTGTGGGACATCCTCGAACCACTTGGCGCTGTTCAACGCCTCGCGTTGCATGGCAAGCAGCGCGGCGCGTCGATTGTTCTGATATCCAGCAAGTGTCATCGTGAGGTTTTTGTGTTCCTCCAGCTTCTCGGCGAGAGCGATCGCGTCCCCCATCGCCAGTGTGGTGCCTGAGCCAATCGTAAAATGTGTCGTATGCGCAGCGTCGCCCATAAGAGCCACGTTATTATAGTACCAATTATTGTTGTTAACGCGTTTGAAGTTGAGCCACCGCGCCTTACCTATGCCCCCCCGAGACTCGTTGATCAATGAATGGTTACCTAGATGGCGCTCGAAAATTTTTTCCAAAAGTTTGACCGCCTGGTCCGATTCGAGTGAGTTAAAGCCGAGTCCGACCCAGGTCTCTGGTGGGCACTCGACAATCAGAGTGCTAGTGTGCGCGTCAAAGCGGTAAGCGTGGAACCATATCCAGCCGGCAGCCGTCTCTTCGAATGCAAAAGTAAAAGAATCGAAGATCCGTTGTGTGCCCAACCAGATATACTTATTACGTCCGATCTCGATGTCAGTTTCAAGGTGGTCTGAATGCAATTGCCGCATCAGGCTATTGATACCGTCGCATGCGACGACCAAGTCTGCATTCGCGAAGTCCGAGACATCCTGGACCGCGCGTTCGAACTGGACATCGATATCGAGCCCCTTCGCCCGCTCTACCAAAACGTCGAGCAGGCGTTGACGATCGAGACTGTAACCATATCCACCAAGATAGGCCGTATGCTCACCATGAACGTGCACTTCTTGGCCACCCCACGTGACGGAAGAGTCGCGTATCTGCCGAGCGCTGACGGGGTCGTTGCGGTAAAGCTCATCAAGTAAATCGTCCCAGAACACGACACCCCAGCCATACGTCACTCCGGCCGGATTGCGTTCGACAACGGTGACATTATGATTTTTACTGCGCAACTTCGCCGAGATGGCGAAGTACAGACCAGCAGGTCCACCCCCCACGCACACGACTTTCATGTCATCACACGCCCGTCTATTGCTCCCGATTCAGACAGATCACCTCACGCGCGGAGTAGGTATAGCGACGGCATGCCGCAGCGCTGGATTGAGGTACCAAGGGTCGCCAGCATGACCTCAACAGTGAGGCAGTCCACGTCGCAGTGCATGGCCAGGCCTCGACGGGCAAGTTCGGTGGCCAGCTGTTGTTGATGATTATCGACCTGTTCGCCATACGCGCTATCCCGGGGAGTCAGGACCGGATACCGTCCGGCCTCCAAAGCGGCCAATGCTGACCCGGTGCCTGCATGGCTAATGACGATATCTGCCCGCGCCAGCTCAGCGGACAGCTCGGCGGCGGGCAGCAACGGCGTCGGCTGGATCGGTAGATCCGCAACGTGTGTTTCACCTGTCTGCCACAACACCTGCACCGGCAGCCCGGTGGTCTGCGCCAGCACACCGTCGGGCGCCAGCAGCGGCGCCAGATGCCCAAACAAGCGACGAAACGGATACTGCGTGGCGCATCCTGACATGACCACCACCCGAAGCACCGTCCCAGGCGCCCGGGCCACGGCAACCGGTTCATACCCGTCGAACACGCTTCCTGCGTAGCCCCACCGCCGACTCGACCAACCCAAGTATTGGGTATAGGTCCGCACACCAGGCACCCACTGCAGGATCTGCCCGGTCAGCGATGGGGCGTGCACTCGGGCCGCGCTCTCGATGTAGTGGCACATCACCCCCCGGAAAGCCAGATACGGCAGGTACCCCAGTGCGATCCCCGCCCCTGTCGATACCGCTCTGGTCAGCTTCCGTTGCTTCATCAACCGATGTGCATGGGGTACACACCGAAGCACATCCGGGAGGCTGCGCACACCCACGTAGGGCACGAACTCCACGTCTCGACCCGCCAACATCGACCGGCTTTGCTGATCCGCGTGGGTCACCCACACCGAATCACCGTCGTGTGGGATCCGATCGGCAAGGCGGTCCAACTCGGCAAGATGGCCACCCGTGGCGGCAAGGAAAAGCGTGGTCATGTGGCCTTCCCCCTCCACGAACCTGTGCCGTAGCGGGTTGGTCGCCGACCTGGCGGCTTGTTCAGCAAAGTACTTGGCAAACGTCGTTCGATCACGCCTAAGCCATCCTGTCACCACTAAGGGTGACAGCAACCGCCCCGCACCGAATTCATCGCAAGGGACGCTCATGATCAAATTAACGGCCACTGACCGGGCGTCCATGATGGCGTCCGCAGACCGCGATGGTGACGCATCGTCACCAGACTCGGCAGTGAGAACTCTTTAAAAGACTCGAGTCGCCTAGCGCGTCGCATCTAACTTCGCGGAAGCGACGGATAACTCCAAGCTTGTACAGCCGCTAATCGATATTCTTATGGCGGCTCAGTGCAGCCACCGCTTAATTAGGCCGCTTTGATTCGCCCACTCAAAGGCCCCAACCAAAAGCCGAATCATTTATGGACCTGCCGGAGTCCGGCGCACGACTGATTTTAAGGGCAAAGTGTTCGCGAGGCCGTTGTGATATGCGCCCCGGCTATCTAGTATCAGAAATGGACGAATTTGTCCGATCGTCTCCACTTGGATGCATTGGCTCGTGCCCGTCCTTCTGTCGCGCCGGGCTGCGGCCGAGCCATCGACGAACGTGGATCCCTCTCCAAGAGTGGTCAGCCGTCGGCCCAATCTAACCAGGGCTTGGTATCGAGGTAGTGGCGGACTTGGTAGACGTAGTGCTCGGATTCAGGGTCTTTCCAGTCCCCGGAAAAATGCCAGCCCACGCAACCCCAGATATCGCCGGGGTTATATGTATTATCCAGGTAGCTGATCCACCCCTCATAGCAGCTACGAATTAGTGCCCCGTAATAGTCAACGTTGAACGAGGTGCTCTGCTGCGACAGTGGATAGGAACCGGGTTTGGTTAGATGCTTGAGTTGCATGATTCCGAAGCTCGTCGGGCACGGAGGGATGTCGCCGCCGACACAGTCAGCCGGATTGCCGGATTCGTCAGAAACAGTGCTCTGTCGCCAGTCGCTCTCCTGGATGGCCACTGCCCGTAACAGATCGGCATCCAAACCCCACTTGCAGGCTCCCCAGGCTAAAATCGCGTCCGTAGTGCCGGTAAACTTGCCGTCGATGCGAGGAACAAACTGCTGATTGGCCTGCTCGGCAAAATCGTCCCAAGCGGGCAGCGCCACCCCGTCAGGGACGAAGTGATTCGCTTGGGTGTTCTCCGGTCGCGGCTCCCATTGATCCCCCCGGACTCGCGCGGCACATTCAGTACCTGAGGGAAGCGTTGCGCCTACCGGAAGCGCGAGACCGTTCTGTTCGCCGCCTTCTCTCGAAGTGATCGGCGTACACGCGCTCATGGTGAACAACAAAATAAACGCAATGGTGATGCTGCGCCGTGGCGAGGAAGGTCTGACCTCCGCCCGCTTGGACCGGCTCAACGCGTGCCTCCCCGACCATCTCCGTCGCAGGACGAACCTACCAGGCGGCCTAGTAATGTGCGCATAAACTCAAAATGAGCGATAGCGCTAACTGCATGATTATCGCTCAACATCAACGTCGCGGACGGGGAGGCGGCGCACTGACCAGCACATCCTAGGGTGTTGGCCTGCTCGCGTATCCCAAAGACGGCACAGTGCGCCCACATTCGTAGTGACTGTCACGCAGTTCGTCGCTCTCCTTGTTGTGGCGTGCCTGAAAAGGACCGCCGGAGTGCGTCGCTAACCGGGCGGTCCGGTAGCAGTCCTACCATGCTCAGGCCCGTTAACAGGTCGAGCTTCTCGATAGAGCTACTCCCTCTGACCTGCAAGAAGCGACAAGCGGCACACGCCAGCATTCGACTTGGGCACGTATTGGGCACACCTCCTCCGCACGTCTACCGACAGGACAAGCTTGGCCCCGCACTTGTCCACTCCAGTTCTTGCGCCGGCGGGCGGCGCAGCTGGCGTCCTTGCGCCCTTCGACAGTCAGCCGGGCTTGCGTGTTGGTCAATCTCTCTCGTCGTTGTGATCACGTACCCTCGGGCAGATGGACGCTGCGGTCGTGCAGACCTGTGCGGGGAAGGTTCGTGGCCTGGCTCTGGGCGGCGTCGTCAGCTTCCGGGGGATTCCTTTTGCCGCCGCACCGGAGGGGCTGCTGCGCTTCCAGCTCCCCGTTCCTGTGGATGCCTGGGAAGGGATCAGGGATGCCACTGCATTCGGTGCCGCGCCGCCGCAGTTGCCCCCAGCACCTGGGATGCCCGCGATCTGGCGGCCCCGCGATGGTCTGGACTGCCTGACGGTCAACGTCTGGACCCCCGAGCCCGGTGCCACCGGGCTACCGGTCATGGTCTGGATTTACGGCGGTGCATGGAAGACCGGTTCGTCCAGCAACCCCAGTTATGACGCCACAAAGCTGGCCCGCTACGGCGTGGTGGTCGTCACCTTCAACTACCGTGTCGGTTTTGAGGGGTTCGGACAACTGCCTGGGATGCCGGCCAACCGCGGGCTGCATGACCAGATCGCGGCGCTGGACTGGGTGCAGCACAACATCACCGCCTTCGGCGGCGATCCCAGCGCCGTCACCATTTTCGGTGAGTCTGCAGGCGCGGGCTCGGTTGCCCTGCTCGTCGCCGCGCCGAGCACCCGAGGCCTGTTTCGGCGGGCGATCGCCCAAAGCATCCCCGCTGGCTTACTCACCCCCGGCGAGGCCGAGCGCGTCACCGCAGTACTGGCCACGCAGGCACAAGTACCTCCCACCTCGGAGGGTTTCGCTGCGCTGGCACCTGAAGCCATCTTGCCGATCCAGGATGCGCCGCTGCGGGAGACCGAGGCACGCATCAGCGCCTTCGGTCCGGTCATCGACGGAGAACTAGTCACCAGCCCGCCCTGGAAGGCAATCAATAAAGATACCGGCCGAGATATCGAGCTGATCTGCGGCTTCACCCATGACGAATGCCGGCTGTTCACTGAAAACCGTGATTTGTCGGCTATCGATCTGGCGGCAGCGGCGACCTCATTGCACCTGGGACACGACGCGGTCGCGGCTTACCACGCCGCCTATCCGGACAACACCGACGCCGAGCTATTCACGGTCATGCTCTCTGACGCGCTGTTCCGAATGCCCAGCACCTGGATGGCCGAAGCACACGCGCACGCCGGCGGCCGTACCTGGCTTTATGACTTCACCTGGCCAAGCCCCCTACTCGGCGCCTGCCACGCCCTCGACGTGCCCTTTACCTTCGGCAATGCCAACACCCCGTTGGCGGCCAGGCTGGTGGGCTGCCCACCACCCCCCGATTTCATCGCCCTGGCCGAGCACATCCAGCAAGCCTGGACCACCTTCGCCTGCACCGGTGACCCAGGCTGGCCACGCTTTGCCCTCCCACACCGCCACACCCGGATCTGGAATATTCCGCCTTCCACCACTGCCTATCCGCTCACTGCCTCCCGCCGCATCTGGGAAAAACAAATGCCGCACCTTGTCTGGTAACGCGGTGTGACAAACCTCCGTCTGGGCATCGCGGCGCAGCATCAGCACACCGCGATGAATCGGTGGCTACCTGACTGGCGGTTCCGACTCGCAGGAGGCAGCGAGATCGTGAGCGTCCGCGGCCTCCGCCTGAGGCTGCAGGGGATGACGGATGCAGCAGCGGGCTTCTGAGCGCGTTGCACCGGGCGTGCGGGCACTCGAAGCAGGAGAGACGTGATGAGCTCCACGGATGTGTTGATCGTGGGAGCCGGACCGGTGGGACTCACCACGGCGATCGAGCTGCGCCGCCGCGGCGTGGAGTGCCGCGTAGTTGACCGGCTCACCACTCCGATGCCCTACGCCAAGGCGGTGGGGGTGCAGCCGCGCACTCTCGAGCTCTGGGAGTCGGCCGGCGTGCTGCGGCGTGCTCTCGACGGCGCTGTCCCGATGCGTGGGCAGATCGTCTACGTCGACGGTCAGCAGGTCTCGCGCATAGAGCTGGCGTTGCCGCCCGAAGTCCCTTACGGCTTCATCGCGCTGCCCCAGTATGAGACGGAACGGGTGCTGACCGAACGGCTCGCAGAGCTCGGCGGGCGGGTGGAACGGGGTGTAGAACTGGTCGGCTTCGACCAGGACGCTGAGGGCGTCACCGCGGTGCTGCGCGGGCCGGACGGGCAGTTCCGGGTGTGCGCCGGGTACCTGGTCGGCTGCGACGGCGCGCACAGCGCCGTCCGTAAGGGTCTGGGAGTGGCTTTCGCCGGCGATGCGTTCCCCGAGCAGTACATGCTCGGAGATGTCGAGGTCGACTGGCGCCAGCCCCCGGGCTACGGCGTTCGGTGCACGCGCCGGGTCGAGAGTGGCCCCGACGACCTCCTGGTCGCGATCCCGCTGCCCGGCCGGCACCGCTACCGCATGTCCATGCTGGTGCCCGACGAGCTGGCGTCCGCGCCGTCAACTGGAACGATGGAGCACGGTTTCGAATCGGGTCACAGCCCCCAACTGCAGCACGTGCAGGCCGTGCTCGACCGGCTTGCTCCCGAGCCGACCTGCGCGTCGAACCTGCGCTGGTCATCGGTCTTCCGGATCAGCCACCGAATCGTCGACTCCTACGGCCGGGGCCGGGTGTTCCTGGCCGGCGACGCCGCGCATATCCACCCACCGACCGGCGCGCAAGGCATGAACACCGGCATCCAGGACGCGGTTGCACTTGCCTGGCGCCTCGCACTCGCGGTACCAGGCCTGGCGGCCGAAGGACTGCTCGGCAGCTTCGACGCCGAGCGGCGGCCGGTGGGAGAAGAAGCGGTCAGCCGAACCGTCCGGCACGCCCGGGCAGGCTTCGAGGCCGACGAACCGGCGACGATGCTGCTGCGCGAGGCCCAGCTTCTCGTGGGCTACCCGGATAGTCCGTTGATCGGCGAGGGCAGCAACGTCGAGGCACTCAAGGGCGGCCCCCGGCCCGGTGAACGGGCGCCGGATTGCGCACCGCTGCGCCGCGCCGGTGCCGCATTCCCACTACGGCTGCACGAGCTGCTCGACGGACGCCGCTTCGCGCTGCTGCTCTACGCCGACCACGCCGACCAGATCTCCGACCTTGCCTCTGCCTCGGCCGTCGCCCGCGAACGGGCCCACAGTCAGCTCGACGTGGTGTTCGTGCTCGCGGTCACCGCCGCTGTTCCCGACGAGGTCGCCGACCGGCCGCTCGGTGACGCGCCAGCCGCGGTCGTGTGGGACCTAGCCGGCGAGTTCCAGGCCGCCTACGGCGCGATAGGCGGATGCTGCCACCTGGTGCGCCCCGACCAGCACGTGTCGTTCCGGGCCGGACAAGCCCGCGCCGACGAGCTGGCGTGCCACCTGGCTCTGGTCTTCAGGCCGCCTTCTTAACCGATGTACACCTTCCACGACGACCGCCAAGCGTCGCTGATGCCCACCACAGCTCCACTATTACTTCCGTGTGGCGGACCGAGCGTCGAGTGACCTCTTCGAACTTTGGCCAGGCGCTGTCGGACGGTACTGGGATGAACCATGAGTTCTGGGCGGTGATGTCCACGGTGCGGTCGTTGATCATTGCCGCCATCGACGACTACACCACGGATTGGCGCAAAGTTCGCGAGCTCCAGGGCGTCGGTGCTTGCGGGTGTGCTGACCTGCTGGAGCAGGGCCAGGCCGTCGCGCTGTTCAAGCGTAAGTTCGCACGAACGCGCATCCTTCCGACCGGGATCATGCACGTCGTGCGGCCTATCGAGATGCACTTTGTCGACTATGACTACAACGTTGTCACCGCCCAAGGCCAGCAGTCGCAAGCCCCAGAGGTCACCAGTCGGACCTTCACCATGGGCGCCGCCGAGGCGGCCGTGCATGCAGCGGTGTCGACCAGCCTTGACCGCAGCACGTTCGCGGCCGGTGAGGTTATCTTTCGTCCCGGTGATCCGCCCGGGCAGTACTACGTCGTCGTGGAAGGCGAAGTCGAAGCCCGCGGCGAGGGCTATGGGGCAGATCAGACCGTGACCCGGGTGGGACCGGGCGAGCTGTTCGGTGACCAGGCCGCTTTTAAGGTAGGAGGCACGACCATTCATCGCCGCCCGGCACCGCCCAGGCTTGTTCGATTCGAGTGCCGGCTGATTTGACAACCGATCCACTGCCTCAGCCGTGGACGACTCGCCGTGGAGTGCAAGTGGTCTGTTGAGTGGCCTGTCGCGGCGGCGCTGTCGCTGGTTTACCCAGCGAACCGCGAGCCTTCGCACGGTGCTCGTTTTCCCACTGTGCGACCACGGTGGCGTGAACATAGAAATGTTGCACAAAATGGTCCTCAATTATTTCCCGGTGCGCGTAATGGCGTACCCGCAGGCGCATTGTCCCGTCGCCGTGTGACCACGATATCGACTCACCTTGAGACGGACTCAATGGTGTCCCATCATTACTACGGTAGATCGGGTGGCGGGTGCCAAGACGGGCTACTGTCTGGCCGGCAAGCGGGCCACCGACATAAGTCGCAGCCCCAGAGTTATAACCAGTTGCCTGACCGATCATGGTGGGAGCTCCTCAGGTGGTGAAAACATGCAATACGAACGTGGGTGACGGTGTGGACAGGCGGCCGGTTTCAACCCAGGATGACGGACCGGCACCGGCGGCAGGTACCGGACCGAGCCCGCCACAGGGAGACCCCACCGCGCAGTCGGGAGCACCGCGAACCTGACACTTCCGGGACTCCCGTTCCCCTCAGGGTGGCGATAGCGAAACAGACGACGGACGTAAGGACAGTATGGTAATCAACCCGCCGCATCCGAGCGTTAGCCTCTGACCGTAAACACCAGTCAGCTAGATGTCCTAGTTCATCTCAAACAGGCCGATTAAGCTCATCAAACCCCATAGAGACAATTCGGGCATCGCGCTGGCCGGTCGTCGACGGTGGGTCCGTTGCGTTAACACGACAAGCCACGAATGACTCCGTACCCACGCTGTTGAGATGGTGCGCATGGTCACCACCGCTCGTGCTAGTACGAGCCGCAGTGCGCGAACTGACGGGAATTACCGTTTTAATCCGATCCGTGACGCGACAACTCGTCCCTATGAACGGTGATCATGAGAGAAAAGCCTTCCATGATCTGATGAGGCGCTTAGGGGGTGGTGAGGAATACCGGGTTGGTGAGTGCCACCATGGCGTCCGGGGTGGTGGCCGTCGGGACGGGCCGGCGCACTTCGGCGCGCACCCAGCGGGAGCAGCGGGACCAGTCGGATACGTCCGGCCGTAGGGTGCCGGTAACCGTCCGGGTCTGCTCACCAGATGGCTCAGTGCCCGTGCCCGGCCGCTCGGTGAAAGCAACCCCCGGCAGCAACGTTCCAGCGGCCAGCGCACCCGACGCAGCCGGCAGCGACCGACGGCTAAGCCGGTCCCGGCAGGGTTGCTCGCCCATACCCGTCAACCTAGCCCTGAGTGCGCCGTTGGATACCACGCACCGCTAAACACCATTTCCGTCGGACGCGGCAGGTCGTCGTCAATCTATCGTTGAGCTCAATGGTGGATGACGTCGAACCGTTTCTTGTCTCATGAAAGTTTTGAAGGGCCGCGAAGCGGCGTCACTTCGGGTAGCTCATTACCATAATTCCTTTATTGGGTTCCGGCATCCATGCCACGGTCGAAGAGGTGCAGGAATCGATTTGAACTGCGCTGGTGTCGTCTGTTATCTGTGTTTGATGGAGACGCCTCCCGAACGCATCGAGACGGCGCGGTTGCTATTACGCCGGTGGACCGTGGACGACGCCAAGGTGCTCGTCGACGCAGCCAACGCGAGTCTTGACCATCTTCGACCGTGGATGGCGTGGGCGACCCACGTGCGGACGCCAGCCGAGCAGCGCGAATGGCTCGAGCACGTGACGGCAAAGGCGCGCGAGGGGTCGGACTTCGCTTACGGAGTGTTCCGGGCAAGCGATCCGACGAGCGTGATCGGCGGGTGTGGCCTGCACCGGCGCATTGGCACCGGTGGCATCGAGATCGGGTATTGGATCCACGTCGACGCCATCGGCCATGGCTACGCTACCGAGCTTGCAGGGGCGCTCACGCGCGTCGCGTTGCAGCTGACCGACATCGATCGGGTCGAGATCCACTGTGACGAAGCAAATGTTCGTAGCGCTGCTGTCCCGCGCAAGCTCGGCTACGTGCTCGATCGCATCGAAAACAACACCGTCGAGGCACCCGGAGAGGCCGGGCGGAGCATGATCTGGGTGATGCGCGCTGCCAACGCGGCGCAGACATCAGACCGGCTGGTCGCACACCGCTGTGTAGAAGACCGTCAACGGACGCCACTGACTGGTTCGGTCACGGGTAGCCCGCCGGCATCGATCAGCGACGGCAACCGCGATGGCAAGCGCCGCGAGCGCAGCGGTGACGACGCGCCCGCCGACCGCATCACGAGGTGAGCGCGTCGCGCAACGCCGTACTCGGCAACGCCTAACCTCAACCTGGAGACGGTCGGAATCACATGCTCGTTCGCACGTCGACACCATCGGCGCCTTCTCCGGCAGGTGTCGATGCCGTGTTCGCCTTCACATGTTTGCCGTGGTCACGCGCTCCCTCTGATCCCTCCCCGATTCCACAGTCGAATTGCTATGCCGAGCGATTAATCCCGAGTGTCCGCTCCGAGTGCCTCGACCGGCTCCTGATCTACCACCGAACGGCACGCCCAACCGTCCTTGGCCGCTACGAGGGCATTTCACCCACCACCGGCCTCGCCAAAGGTCACGCGGCCACGACGGCAACCGTTTTAACCTGCTTACGGTCCTGTTGGAACCACCGTCGATCACGGTTCATCGAGTACCGGTAATATCCCGACCCAGGTCACCACTGATACGTGGCGGCCGCACCAGTGGGGAAGCTCAATGACCGTTGCGAGCGTTGAGACTTCCGTCGAGGGCGCAACGATGCACATCACCGTCAGTGGTGAGATTGATCTGGGCAACGCCGTAGCCGTCGAACGTGAATTCCGTGCGGCGATTTCTCATCAGCCACGCTCGGTTTTCGTCGACTTGACCGATCTGACCTACCTGGACAGCTCGGGAATAAGGATCCTTTTCGTGCTTGCATCGTTGCTCAAGCCGCTGCGCATTATGATGAAACTCACCGTGCCGCTTGACTCGCCTATCCGCCGGCTTATCGAGCTGTCAGGACTGGAAACACTTTCTTACCTTCGCCCCGAGCGTCACTGACAGTGTGGCGGGCACGGAGAGCAAAGCAGATCATCCACGGGGGAGCACCTTCCTGGCGACGCTCCCGGCGCTGGGCTACCGACCACTGCTCAACAGCGGAGAGCACCACGCCCAGCCAGGACAGCCTCACGACCGCCGGCACTGACAACACGATCCATCCCGCCCGTATCCATCCCTGGACTGGCGTGTCACCCAGTATCTGACCACAGCGAGTATCGGTGCGATCCACCTCGCCGCCATGCAGTGATCAACGACGAAGTTCACAGCTGACGAGCATCCCCTTATCGGCCCTGGTGAGGAGGTTGGCAGAGGCCAATACTAAACACATCGGGCGAATAGGACAGCCCGCTTTCGCAAGAGGTCGTGATGACCACCCACCTTCCCCCCACTACGGCGGCTGGGCCCGCCGCTGATCTCCACGCCGCCCGTTTGACGGCGCTGGCCGACAACGCCGTGGCCTTGTCGAACACTGCCGGGCTTACCCGGCGTGATTTGCTGTTGGCTCGGGCGCTGCTATGGGAGCAACTGGCCAGTTGTGCCACACCGCCCTGCGCTGCGGCGTACCGCGCGGTTGCGGGGGTGTGCCGCCAAGAAGCCCATCTGCTCAATCACCGGTAGGGCCAGCATCACCCATCACGTGGTCGGCACGCGCGCCGTGCCGGAAAGCCACGGGCAGCGAGCTCAACATATCGGCAGGGTTGGGCCCCTCGCTGTCAGCGGCCAAGGGAGTGCCCTTGCCGTGGGGTGAAGGGGTTTGCCGGGGTCTGACCTGTCGGGTTACGCTCAGAATTCGGCAACATCGCAACCCTGGCGGGAGTCGCTGCTGGCCGTGGGCTTCGCGCTCGTCTAGGCGCAGGTCTTCCAGCCACAATCGCCGCGGGCGGCACTAAGCCGATCGTGGGGTCGGTCTTGGCCTTGATAGAGCCGGTGAGCTGGACCAGCGGGGAGGCCATGTGAGCGCTCGCGTCGAGTCCGGCGACCGGGAAGCGGGGTGCAGGCACCAGCCTGCCCTGCTGAACGCTGTCGCCGCTGCCAACGTTCCGTAAGCGGCGTGGTACCGGTCCGATGGCCGCGAGTTCCCGGCTCCGAGGACGTGCGACAGGGTTAACGGACCGGCTCCGGGAACGCGATGAACTCGACAGGCTCCTCGAGGCTGTCCGTGCCGGTGAAAGCCGCGCCCTGGTGATGCGCGGTGACCCGGGCGTGGGCAAGACCGTGCTGCTGGATTACCTGGCCGAGCGGGCGCGCGGCTGCCGGGTGGCGCGCGCGGTGGGTGTGCAGTCGGAGATGGAGCTTGCCTTTGCCGGCCTGCATCAGCTGTGCGCGCCGGTATTGGATCGCCTCCATCGGCTGCCGGTCCCGCAGCACGATGCACTGCGGACCGCATTCGGTATCAGCGCCGGACCGCCGCCGGACCGGTTTCTGGTCGGGCTGGCTGTGCTTAGCCTGCTGTCGGAGGTGGCCGGGGAGCAGCCGCTGATCTGCCTGATCGATGACGAGCAATGGCTCGATCAGGCTTCGGCGCAGGCGCTGGGATTCGTGGCGCGCCGGCTGGCTGCCGATCCGGTCGGCCTGGTGTTCGCGGCCCGGGTGCCCGGTGCGGAACTGGCCGGGTTGCCAGAACTCCGAGTCGAGGGGCTGCGGGAGGACTACGCGCGGGCGCTACTGAATTCCGCACTGGCCGGGCCGCTGGATACGCGGGTCCGTGATTTGATCATCGCCGAGACGCAGGGTAACCCACTGGCACTGCTCGAGTTGCCGAGGGCGTTAACCCCGACCGAGTTGGCAGGGGGATTCGGCCTACCCGGCGCGGAACCGCTGTCGGGCCGGATCGAGGACAGCTTCCGGCGGCAGCTGGATACCCTGCTGCCCCAGGCCCGACGGCTGCTGCAGCTGGCGGCGGCCGATCCGTCCGGAGATCCGGTGCTGTTGCGGCGGGCAGCTGGCCGGCTGGGCCTCCCGGTGCAGGCGGCGGCACCGGCGGTGGAGGCGGGTTTGGTGGAGTTCGGCGTCCAGGTGCGGTTCCGGCATCCGCTGGTCCGATCGGCGGCCTACCGGTCGGCGTCGGCTCAGGACAGGCAAGAGCTACACGGTGCGCTGGCGGAGGTCACAGATCCGGCGGTTGATCCTGATCGACGAGCCTGGCACCGGGCTCAAGCCGCAACCGGGCCCGATGAGGACGTCGCGGCCGAGCTTGAGCGGTCGGCCGGCCGGGCGCAGGCCCGCGGGGGGCTGGCCGCGGCCGCGGCGTTCCTCGAGCGCGCTGTTTTGCTGACGGTCGATCCAGCCCACCACGCGGAACGCGCACTGGCCGCGGCACAGATCAACCTGCAGGCCGGCGCGTTCGGCAAGGCTCTGGAGCTGCTCGTCAGGGCGGAGACCGGGCCGCTGGATGACCTCCAGAGCGCCCGGGTGGACCTGCTGCGCGGGCAGATCGTGTTCGCCTCCGGTCTGGGCAGTGATGCTCCCCCGATGCTGCTCAAAGCGGCCAAGCGGCTCGAGTCGCTCAACCTCGACCTGGCGCGTGAGACGTACCTGAGTGCGTGGATGGCGGCACTGTTCGCCGGGCGTCTGGCGGGCGCCAGCGATCTGCTGGAGGTCTCCCGCGCAGCGAGGGCCCTTCCCCCGCTGGCGCACCCGCGTCCGGTCGACCTGGTGCTGGACGGCCTTGCGCTGCTGGTCACGGACGGACCGGCCGCCGCAGCACCGACGTTGCGGCACGCAGCAAGCGCCTTTGCCGGCCCGGACATCGCCATGGAAGAAGGACTTCGGTGGGGCTGGATGGCTCAAGCAGCCGCCAGCGCTGTGTGGGACGACGACACCTGGCGCGCGCTGCTCGTGCGGCAAGTCCGGCTCGCCCGTGACGCCGGTGCGCTAGACCAGCTTCCGGTCGATCTGGGCGCGCTGGGGACCAACGCCGCGTGGAGTGGTGATTTCACGGCGGCAGCGGCTCTGATCGCGGAGGCTGATGCGGTCTGCGAAGCGACTGGGAGTCGCGCCGCCCCGTACGCCGCGATGATGCTCGCGTCTCTTCGCGGCGACGAAGCCGAGGCCGCCGCGCTGATCGAGGCCACCATCGCCGAGGCCACAGCCGAGGGACAGGGAATCGCGGTGACCTACGCGCACTGGGTCACCGGAATCCTCTACAACGGCCTCGGCCGTTACGAAGAGGCACTGGCGGCAGCCAAGCAAGCCAGCGAGGACACACCGGGCCTCTATGTCTCGATGTGGGCGCTGCCCGAGCTGATCGAAGCCGCCGCACGCACCGGCAGTACGCACATTGCCGGCGATGCACTTGCACGGCTCGCGGACATCACCCGGGCCGGTGGGACCGACTTCGGGTTGGGAATCGAGGCGCGCTGCCGCGCGCTGCTGAGCGAGCGCAAGATTGCCGAGGGCTGCTACCGCGAGGGGATCGACCGGCTGGGCCGCACCCAGCTCCGCCCGGAGCTGGCCCGCGCCCACCTGCTCTACGGCGAATGGCTGCGCCGCGAGAACCGCCGGGTGGACGCTCGCGTACAGCTGCGGGCCGCTCACGAGATGCTGGGCTCGATCGGCATGGAGGCCTTCGCCGAGCGCGCCCGGCGCGAACTGCTGGCCACCGGCGAGACGGTGCGTAAGCGCACGGTCGAGACCCCCGGTGCACTCACCGCGCAGGAGATCTCCATCGTCCGGCTCGCAATCGACGGGCAGACCAACGCAGAGATCGGCTCCCAGCTGTTCCTCAGCGCACGCACCGTCGAATGGCACCTACGCAAGGTGTTCACCAAACTCGGCATCAGCTCCCGCCGGGAGCTGCGCCGGGCACTGGTCGCCCTCGGGTAACTCCAGCCACCGGCCTTGATGGTCCTGCCGGCGCGCCTGGCAGCCTGCCGGTTACGTGCTCCAACACGTGTGGCCGAGGATGATGCCGGCGCGCGGGGATGACTGCCTCTCGCCTGGCTTCGCGGATCTGGCCTCAGACGGAGACTCAGCTGAAACTGACGTCGGTGACCTCGATGGCGACCGAGACCGACTCCCGGACCGGCGAGCCGTCGGGATCGCGGACGTAGACCCGGCGGCGGGTCGGAACCATGATCCCGTCGAAGTTGCGGTACCGCGACGCGTAGTGCACCGCGGGACCGCCTCCGAGAATGTCAATGACGTAGTCCAGGCGCCGCAGCAGCCCGGCGTCGTCGAAGTAGTAGGTCTGCTGCCGGGTGTGCGCTACGACGGTGTCCGGGTAGGTGACCAGCAGGGTGCGCAACATCTGCCCATCTTCACGCCAGGGCCAGGTCTCCTCGGTGACGAAGTCGCCGCGGGTGAACAGGAACGGTGCGGTGAAGTAGTTCCAGTTGGCCTCGCCGGCGAAGTAGGCCACCTGGAACTCGTCCCAGGGCGACTGGCGGGTCGTTCCGAGGAAGGTGGTCGCGGGATCATGGCGCTCGGCAAGCAGGACACCCTCGGCCGTCTGGATGGTCTGGCGGTCGGGCTGCCACGTGGTGGAGCGACCTGGATGGGGGAACGGGGTGATCGTCAGGCGCTGAGCACGGGTGTCACCCTCCAGCACGACACCGTCCAGCAGACCTGGTTTGCCCTTCAGTGCCCAGATCGCACCGGAGATCGAGACAGCCGCACGGAACCGCGAGATCTGCGCCCAGCGCTGCAGGCCGCCATGACCCTCGACGGCCAGCTTCAGCAGATCGTTCACCGAGGTCACTCTTGCGATCCGGAGACCAGCTGCGGGCCGCCGTCGATATCGTAGATCACACTGGTGAGGGCCGTGTTGTTCATGAGGTGCCCGACGAGCGCGGCGACGTCAGCCGGTTCCGCGACACCTCTGATGGGCAGCGGCGCGCGACTGGCTGCGGCACGCTTCCAGTTGATCGCCGGCAGCGACGCGGACAAGGGCGTGTCGACGAAGCCCGGCGCGATGAGGTTCACGGCAGTGACCTGGCTGTAGTCCACGACCTCGCTCCTTTCGTGCGCCTGTCGGACCGTGTCGAGGTCACAGTGACTGCTCCTGGCCTCCACGATCGCGCCTCAAGGCTGCGGCCCGAGCCTGTGAAACACCCTGGCCGGGACCCTGGCCTGGGCCTGTCCGGCTCAGTGCGGTGTTGAATGGACCATGTGCAGGAAGTTCGCGTGTGGTGATGCTGTGATTAAATGGTCTAGTTCGCAACCCGCACGCGCCGTCAGGTCCTGACACGCTTCTGGTTCAGTTACTTCCCCACCGATCACCCTTGCAGACCGACCTGTTAGGCCGCTGCTCCGTTATTTGCGCAGTGGTCTGAAGCTGGCGCGAATTCTTCGGGTTGGCCAGTACCGTCGCCGTCAAGCATGAACGCCGCGAGATCGACGGGTGAGTCCGCCAGTCCGTACAAACGTTTGCGGGCGCGTCGCCATAATCTGGACATAGGCCACATGCTTGGCATAGAAGTTGCTCAATTGCTCATAGGCGCGTGTCTCCTCGGCTGAGAGATCGGATGGCGGTGGTCACCGCGCTGGAATCCCTTCGCCAGATCGGCGGGGGCAGTACCAGCCATGTTGGAGTGACTGCCGAGCAACTCGGGAGCTGCTTGTTCTCGACGTCGACGACAGCTTCGGCAAATGCATGCGGAATCTCTTGGGGCACGTTGTGACCAATGCCCCGGTCTATTGGTGTGAATCAACGACGGCCTGGGCAGCCTTGGCGATGAGGTCAGTCACCGCCTGTGGTTGAGGCCTGACCAGCAGCACGGGACCGTCGATCTGGTTGACCACGCTGGCGAGGTAGGCGGAATCGACGGCCAGGCCGCGCAGCGGATTTGCTGACGCCACGACGGCGTAGTCCTGGTGCTGTAGCCGCTCGATGACGCCGTTCTAGCTCGACGCGTCGGCGAAGGCGCCGTGCACGAGCACGATCGTCGGTGTGACGTCGGCTGGTTCTGGCATGAGGCTTCCCTTCCGGTTTTGACCTGCCCGTTCGTCACGGCAGCAGAGTCGCACGCTCGGCGACGCGTCACCCCCGTCAAAGTCACGGGTCAGGACCCTGGTCTGTGACTGGCTCGAGTCAACTGCGGTTGAGCGATCAAAAGCTTGGACAGGAAGGCCAGTGCGCCGAAGTCAAATCCAGGTGCCACTACCCAGGTCCGATCTTGCGCGTTATCCGGTTTATACCGGAGGCCATCCTGGTGGCAGTCCAGTGCTGCCTGCGTACAGGCTTTTCCAAATCGACACATGCAAAACGTCATGACGGCAACGTATTCGGAATCTCCGAACAAGCTGGCCGGCGCCGCTAACGATATGATTACGCGTATTGCGATACGGTGAACGTCCGGTTCCGCTGGTCCTGTTGCAGTATTTCCGCGGAGATCCGGATAACTGGGGATCCCGCGCTGATTGACGCGCTGGCATCAGCCCGACGCGTCGCCACGTTCGACAACACCGGCGTGGGAAGCTCGAGTGGAACAACGCCGCCTGCTGTGGCGCAGATGACCCACGATGCATCGCCTTCCTCGATGCGGTGAACTTCATGCAGGCAGACATCCTCGGGTTTCTCGCCGGGCAGCTTCGTTGCCCAGGCAATCGCCCCGATTTGGCCAGCGCTGCCACGTCTGCAGCCCGGAACCGCGGAGCCGGCCCGGGCCAGGATCTCCGGGTGATTGACCAGGGTTGTGCACGGGTTCGGTGCGGCGCCTTGAGGCCCGATCGTGACGTCGGTAGCAGCTACTGAAGCAGTGGGAGGTTGAGACGTGGACGGCGTGACTGTGTCTGTAGCGGTCGTTGGCAGCCGCATAGAGGCGGAACTGATCGCCGGCTTGCTGCGCAGTCACGGCTTGTGGGCAGCCGTGGCGGCAGACGATGCCGGAGGACAGGAGCCGCAGCTGCAATTGCAGGGTGTTCGCGTGCTGGTTGACTCCTCCGATGAAGCCCCCGCCCGTCGGCTCCTAGCGGCTGCAGAGGGCCCTGCCGGACCCGGGTCAGCAAGCGACTGCTGACGCCCGGCGGGCGGTTGGGCTGTCGCGTTAGCGGAGGCAAGTGGCGCGTCCACTCGCGGACCGTCTCGTGCCGGCGCACGAGCTGGTACGGGCATAGTTGCATTAGCGGATTGACGTACTGAACGGCGTAGACGCCTCTTCAGATAGCAAGGGAGGCATTGATGCGTTGGTTGCGTAATGGGCAGGGTTCCAGACCAGGGCACCGACCAGGCACTTGCCCGGGCGCGACACATGACCGACTGCGCGACCGTGATGCCACAACGCAACCTACGGAAGTCGACATGAGCACCACCGAAGGAACCAGCGAAATCACGCCGCCGATCTCGAACAACCCGACCGAGAACCTTACCTACGACGTCTTCGTCAACGATCTGCCGCCACAGGACAACGGTTTTCTTCCGAAGGGAGAGCCGAAGCTGTTCTCTCCCCAGGCCAGCACGCGGATCTACGGGAGCGAGGATGGGGTGCTCACGGCTCCCGGGATGATGGCAGATCAGGTGCGTGCGCTCGGCGATCGGGTCGCGAATCCAGAGGTACCCGAGCCATCTCGGTCGGACGGTCCGCTGGGTCGGTGGCAGCGCACTCTACAGGGTCCGCGATCACCCTGGGGCCCTGAACCCAGCACCGTGCCAAGGCTTGTCACCAGTATGTAGTGGCCTGGTGTTTCGTCGACGAAATGGCGGAGAAGGACAGTGATGAGCGAGTCGGATTCGAGGGCCACGTGGGCGGCGTCGGCGAGTTTGGCAGGTGGGATATCGACTGAGGTCGAACGGGGCCGTGACGAGTTGGCTGCCCTCTTGGCGATCACGCTCAACGTGAACGGCCGTCTGTGGCATCTCGAGGTGGATACGCGTACATCGCTGCTGGATGCCCTGCGCGAGCATCTGCGCCTGACCGGGACGAAGAAGGGATGCGACCACGGGCAGTGCGGCGCCTGCACGGTGCTGGTCAATGGGCGGCGCATCAACTCCTGTCTGGCGCTTGCCGTGATGCACGAGGACGACGAGATCGTGACGATCGAAGGTCTGGGTGAGCCCGGCGACCTTCACCCCGTGCAGGCCGCCTTCGTCGAGTGCGACGGCTTCCAGTGCGGCTACTGCACCCCCGGTCAAATCTGCTCCGCGGTCGGCATGCTCACGGAAGTGGCGGCTGGATGGCCCAGCCACGTCACAGCGGACGTGTCGTCCCGGCAGATCACGTTGAGCGGCGAGGAGATCCGCGAGCGGATGAGCGGCAACATTTGCCGGTGCGCCGCGTATCCGAACATCGTCGCGGCCATCCGCGTCATCGCGCAGGGAGCCCCGGAGTGAGGTCTTTCACCTACGAGCGAGCCACGGACGCACAGGCTGCCGTCGCTGCGGTGTCGAGACCCGGCGCGAAATTCATCAGCGGCGGCACCAATCTGCTGGATCTGATGAAGCTCGACATCGAGCAGCCCGGCCATCTGGTCGACATCAGCCGGCTGCCTTTGCGGGACATCGAGGAACTGCCGGACGGCGGACTGCGCATCGGCGCCCAGGCGACGAATTCCGACGTGGCCGCTGATCCCCGAGTGCGCACCCGCTATCCGGTGCTGTCGCAGGCGCTGGTGTCCGGCGCTTCGGGCCAGTTGCGTAACAAGGCGTCCACCGGCGGAAACCTGTTGCAGCGAACTCGCTGCCCTTACTTTTACGACACGGCCGCAGGCTGCAACAAGCGCAATCCCGGCTCCGGATGCTCGGCGATCGGTGGGTTCAACCGGATACACGCGATCCTCGGCGCCAGCGACTCCTGCATCGCCACCCACCCCTCGGACATGGCCGTCGCAATGACCGCGCTCCAGGCGCGGATCGAGCTGCTCGACGCCGACCAGTCGGTACGCCGCGTCGTCATCACGGACTTCTACCGGCTGCCCGGTGAAACGCCGCACATCGAGACTGTGCTGCGGCCGGGTGAGATGATCACGAGCGTGGTCCTGCCGCCGCCCCCGCCGGGCCGGCAGCTCTACCGCAAGGTGCGTGACCGGGCGTCCTACGAGTTCGCGCTGGTCTCCGTGGCCGCGATCGTCTCGGCTGGTCAGGAAACGATCGATGAGGCACGGGTGGCGTTCGGCGGTGTGGCGCACCAGCCCTGGCGGTCGGTCGAGGCGGAGGCCGCGTTGACCGGCCGTCCCGCCACGATGGCCACCTATCGGGCTGCCGCCGAGGCGGCAATGCGTGACGCCGTGGGGCAGGGTCACAACGACTTCAAGATCGAGCTGGCCAAGCGCACGCTGTGCCGCACGCTGGCCCAACTGGCCTGGGGAGCTGAGGAGGCGAGATGATCGGGCAAGCTCTCAACCGCGTTGACGGCCCGTTGAAGGTCGCCGGCCGGGCCACCTATGCCTACGAGCATTGGGAGGCCGGTCAACCGCTCTACGGGTTCATCGTCGGGGCGACCATCGGCAAAGGTCGCATCACTCGGATCGACACCGCCCGCGCCGAACGCTCGCCCGGGTGCACATGGTGATGACCCATCTCAATGCCCCGGCGCAGGGCAGCCCCGACCTGTCCATGCGCATTGAATATTGGCGCGCCTACCCGGCACTGAGCAGCCCCGACGTTCGCCATTACGGTCAGCCTGTGGCGCTCGTCGTCGCCACGACTTTCGAACAGGCACGGGCGGCGGCCAATCTGGTCGATGTCGAGTACGCCGGCGCGCCGGGCTGCTACGACTTCGCCGCCTGTCAGGATCAGACCTACGCGCCGGACGCGCTGATTTACGGCGCGATCCCGCCTGATACCTCGGTGGGTGATTTCGATGCCGGATTCGACTCCGCACCGGTCAGGATCGATGTGCGCTACTCGACGCCGTACGAGCTCTCCCAGCCGATGGAACCGCATGCCTGTCTGGTGGTACCGCACGGCGAGGACCTGATCGTCCACGTCAGCACGCAGATAGTCGACGCGGCGCGGTCCTCGATCGTGCGCACGCTGCTGATCGACCCGGAGCGGATCCACATCATCACCCCGTACGTCGGCGGGGGATTCGGCTCCAAGCTGCGAATCCACGCCGAGACCATCCTGGCGGCGTTGGCCGCCCGTGCGTTGCGCCGGCCGGTCAAGGTCGCGCTGACCCGGCAGCAGATGTTCCATCTCACCGGCCTACGCCCCACATCGAGCCAGCGGGTGCGATTGGGCGCGCAGCGGGACGGGCGGCTGGTCGCGATCGCGCACGAGGTCACCATGCACACCAACCCCCGCTCGGATTTCATCGAGCCCACGGCCGCCACCACGCGCAGCCTGTACGCCGCGCCGAACCGGTTGACGAGCCACCGGCTGACGCCGCTGGACCTGCCGCGCGGGGAAGACGTCCGCGCTCCGGGTGAGGCGCCGGGCATGCTGGTGGTGGAGTCGGCGATGGACGAGCTGGCCGATGCGTTGGGGATGGATCCGGTCGAGCTGCGGATCCGCAATGAACCCACCGTCGATCCCGAGCAAGGCCTGCCGTTCAGCGACCGGCAGTTGGTCGACTGCCTGCGCGAAGGCGCGCGCCGGTTTGGCTGGGAACGTCGCCCCGCCACGCCGGCGAGCGTGCGCGAGGGGCAGTGGTTGGTCGGCTACGGCATGGCCGCGGGCATCCGCGGACATATTCAAGTACCGACAACGGCGCAGGTGCGGTTGGCGGCGGACGGCACTGCCGTCGTCCAGACGGACATGACCGACATCGGCACGGGCACCTACACGGTCCTGACCCAGGTTGCGGCCGACGGGCTCGGGCTGCCGCCCGATCAGGTGCGAGTCGAGCTCGGGCGTTCGGAGTATCCGGTCAGCATGGGGTCCGGTGGCTCGTGGGGCGCCGCGAATTCGAGCACCGCGGTGCATCGTGCGTGCCAGGCCCTGCGGGAGAAGCTGGTGGCCGCGGCGCGCAACGACGTGCGCTCCGCACTGCACGGTCTGGATCCAGCCGGTGCAAAGTTCTCAGATGGCATCGTCAGCATCGACGGCGTGTCCGAGGCGCTGAGCGAGATCGTCGCGCGCAATTATCCCGATGGTGTGGCGGCGGACGGCCAGACTCCCGCCATGCGCGATGACCCCAACTATGCGGACTACTCGATCCACACCTACGGGGCACATTTCGCTGAGGTGGGCGTCGACGCCGACACTGCGGAGATCCGTCTACGGCGAATGCTGGGCGTGTTCTCGGTCGGTCGCGTGCTCAACGCCAAGACGGCACGCTCGCAGCTGATCGGCGGCATGATCTGGGGCGCCGGCGCGGCCCTCGAGGAAGATGCTGTTGTCGACCTGCGATCCGGCGCCTTCGTCACCCGGGATCTCGCGCAATACCTGGTGCCGGTCCACGCCGACATCCCGGAGGTCGACGCCGTCGTACTCGACGGGTACGACGGCAAGGCCAACGTTCTGGGCGCGAAGGGCCTCGGTGAGCTGGGCATCTGCGGGGCCGGCGCGGCGGTGGCCAACGCGGTGTTCAACGCCACCGGCGTGCGCGTGCGTGACTTCCCGATCACGCTCGAGAAGGTGCTGCCCGGACTGCCGCCATTGGATGACTGAGCCTGCCACGCCGCGCCGCTAACGCGGCTCAGCAGCATCCACTACCACCAACCTCAACCTCCGGCCGAGGGGAAGGCGGCGTCCTTGCGAGACCTGGGCGCCAAGGTGCTCGACGGCACCGTCACGCTGAAATCCGGCCAGGCTGACGGTCCAATCCGACGACGAGGTGATCGCCCGTTCGACATTGCCCCATTCAGAACCTGGACCTCCTCATTGCACGTTGGCAGACCGGGGCGGCATGCCGGTCTCGATTCGCTCGCCGTCGACGACGACCTCGACACCCTCGCCGTGGAAAGCCAGATGCCCGCGCAGCCGGGACATCTCCTCGGTCGGTTCGGGGTAGTACCACGCACCGTCGGGCACGCCTGCGACGGTGTAATAGGACGCGCGTCCCTTGTACGGGCAGTGCGTGTGGGTCGGGGAGACCTCCAGCAGCTCGGCCGGAACGTCGCGCAGCGGCACGTAGTAGCGGTTGGGCAGCCCGGTCTCCGAGACCAGCAGCGCGCGGCGGGTTTGGGCGATCGGCTCGCCGTGCGCGCTCACCTGCACGTGGCGGGAGGTGCGGCGGACGTCGACGCGATGGTACGGGTCACGCAGGTGGCCGTAGGTCTCCTCGTCCTCGTCGAACCAGGTATCCATCGCCTTCCAGTAGATGGCGACGTACCCGCGCAACCAGGACGCTTCGGCGATCGGCTCCTGGTGACCCCAGACGGCGTTCTCCGCTGTGCGCTCGCCGGCCGTCACCGTCCAGTACGACGCATCACCCTTGAACGGGCAGTGCGTGGTGTGATCGGTCAGCGTGAGCTTGGCGCACACGTCATCCTCGGGCACGTAGAGCTGCATCATCATGTTGCTCTCGTGCAGCAGCATGCCACGGCGGGTGTCGAGCACCAGCTCACCGCCGAGATACGCCCGGACGCGGCGCGGAAACGGGTCGAACAGCAAGCGGTGCTTCGGACCGTTGATGCGGTAGTTGACCATCTTGGGACCGATGCTGCCGAGGGGTCGGGAACCGATGGTGAGTGTCATACCCTCTGTTCTACGCGTAACGCGGAAGCGCAGCAGGAGCGCAAACGCGCAGCGGCGTGTGGCGTCATTTTCTCGGCCTGCCCGCCCAGATCCAGCACACACCGCAGGGTTTGAGGCTGCAGTGGTCGGCGACTTCCGCACCGCCACCGGCCGCTGCCTACAGGTGGCCACGGCAACGGGCAAGACCTCTCAATCACGCCGCCTCCAGCGCCGGCAGGATCGGCCGCAGGAGAGGGCAGGGCAGGCCCCGGGGCGTCCACTCCCGCGGATAACCCAGCGACACCTCCTCAAACCGCACCCCATCGTGCACCGCAGACCGGCGGATATGCAGGTGGCCGTACACCACCGCCGCGACGTTGAACCGGCGGTGCCAATCGGCGGTGAGCTGCGTTCCGCACCACTGGGCGAACTCCGGATACCGCAACTTCCGAGTCGGCTCACGAATCAGCGGCCAATGATTGACCAACACCAATGGCATGCCCTGATCGCAGGTGACCAGCCGTCGCTCGGTTTCGGCCACCCTCGCCTGGCACCACGCTTCTCGGCTCGGATACGGATCCGCGTGCAACAAAACCTCGTCGGTGCACACGACCCCGGTTTGATGCGCATAGGCCAGCGACTGCTCCTTGGTGTGCGTGCCATCAACCCGGAATGTGTAGTCATAAAGCAGAAACAATGGGGCGATCCGGGCTGGGCCACCCGGCCCCTGCCAGATCGGGTAGGGATCTTCAGGGGTGATCACACCCAATTCGCGGCAGAGGCCGACCAGGTGATGGTAACGCGCCTGGCCGCGCAGCGGGACGGAATCCTGTGGGGGTGTCCAAAGCTCGTGATTTCCCGGCACCCAAATGACTGTGTGAAACCGATCACGCAGTACCCGCAGTCCCCATTCGATTTCGTCAATGAGCTCTGCTACATCCCCAGCGACGATCAGCCAGTCATTGTCCGACTCGGCTCGCAGGCCCTCAACGACCTCACGATTCTCGGGATTACCCACGTGCACATCGCTGATCCCGAGCAACTTCCCATCCGGTGCCACACCATTGGAGATCACCTGGCCGACTCTACCGATGCACCACCCCGACAGGCCTAGACCCGAAAAACGAGCACCCCGGCACGCTTCGTGAGTCTCTGCCATAGATGATCGTGCGGCCGCACATTGACCGTCGAGACAGAACATGATCACTTGCCGGGTGCGTGCACCGACAGCGGCACCCCTCAACAAGCTGCCGCCGCAGCGTAGCTGGCAAGGTCAGTGCTAGCCCCTGGTGTTGCCGCACCGGCAGATGCAGGCACATCGTCCACCACGCGCAGCCAGGGGACGCCGCGATCCAACGAGGATGTGGGCGTGGACCGCCAACTTCAGAGAGGACAAACCGGGCGCGACGAACTCCGCTTCCGGGCCGGGGTGGCGCGCCACACTGAAGTAAGCAAACCCCAACGATGATGACCAAGGTGTGGGAGGTCGTTTCGTCAACCGTATGCCGACACCCTTACGGGCGACGCACGGCAACAGCATATAGCGCTGGCCAACGACAAGTGTCGTTGGCCAGCGCCGACCGTAAGGTCTATTTCAAGGCATCCTTGATTTTCTCTCCGGCCTGCTTGAGGTTTGCCTTGATCTGCTCCGTTTTACCCTCAGCCTTGAGGCCTTCGTCGCCGGTTGCCTCACCCGCGCTCTCTTTAGCCTTCCCCATGAACTCCTCGGCCTTGTCCTTGGCCTTGTCCACGAAACTCATATCGCTCTCCTTGTCCGACACCCACTCGGGTTGGTGAGTGCATCGGTCGAATCTGGCAGCAGCTGAATATCAACTTTGCGCGAAGTTCCGTCCCCGCCGAAGTGACCGGTTGTTCGGTGCAACCAGCTGTATACCCGCCATGTAAGATCACTAAGCATTATCTACGTCACCGGACTGGCCGTTCTGCCGGCCCGTTATGTCCCTGTTGCGGGCAATTGACCCAAAGCGCCGGTCACCGTCCTACCCGACCGACACGGTTGCCGTGGACGTGCCCGATTAGGGCGGCTGTTGGTCCTGTGGCTAAAAGTCCGGACCGAACCGTCGACTACCGATTTTCAGGATGCTGATCACTGTTGGGTCATGGTGACTGTTCACTTCTCCGTGTGGCTTCCGGAGGGGGCGGAAGGTGCAGTACCTGGAAACAGGTTCGGAGCACGTCGGGGTCGCCTTGGAGCCGAACTACGCCGGTAGTGAGTGCTTCGTCGACAGTGAGGACCCCGCTACCGAGAGAGAGAAAAGTGTCGGTATCGCAAGTGGCTACCGCGGCCGCACTGGTGGGTGACGGTCCCTCGATGAGGGTGACAGTTCCGTCATCCATTTCCACGACAATGCGCTCGTCATCGATGCGGAGTTCGCAGCGAGCGTGCAGTGCTCGGCAGGCATCCGGATCGCCCGCAGCCCGCATTGCCAGTGCTGCCCATACCGGGTTGGCGGTGCGCTGTGAAGCATCGGTGTCCGGCAAGCGCAGGCCCCACAACAGCAGTGCATCCAGGGCTGGACGCAAGTCCCTTCCTCGTGGTGTCAAGCTGTAGCGGCGCGCTTCGCTGGTGACCACTCCATCGGATTCCAGCTGACGCAGCCGGTCGGCGAGCAAGTTGCGACCCATCGCGGGCAGTCGCTGGGCCAGGTCGGTGAACCGTTTCGGTCCGAGTTCCAGCTCCCGCACGATCAGCATCGTCCACCGCTCGCCCAGGATTTCCAGCGCGGACGCCAGCCCGCACTGCTGGTGGTAGCTCCGACGTGTCATCAGTTCGAAATCTCAACTGTCTGGTTGAAAATCATATACTACCGAGGTAGCGTCCATCGATATGCCCGCCCAGTCCGTAGTATTCCTTCACGGAAGCCCTGGCTCGTCCCGCATGTGGGACGCCCTGATTGGTCCGGCCATCAATGCCGTGGGACACGCCTACGCCCCGACCATGCCTGGTTGCGGCAACGTGCCGGTGCCCACCGGCTTCGGATGCTTTGTGTCTCCATCATTTCTGCCTACCATCGACAACTACGCTCGCTGGCTGGGTGAACGGCTCGACCAGCAGCGCATCGACCGCGCGCATCTGGTCATGCACGGTTTCGGCGGCCCCGTCGGACTGACCTGGGGCGCAGCGCACCCCACTCGCATCGCTAGCCTGACCTGCATCAACACTGGCGTACTCACCAACTACCACTGGCACGCCCTGGCACGGATCTGGCGGAAGCGCGGGATTGGCGAGGCGCTCAACGTTGTGATCACGCAGCAGAGCTTCGAGCTGCTAACGCGCTACAGTCAACCCCGCCCATTACCCCGCTCAACTGTCGATCAACTATTTCAGGACTTTCCGCTCGCAGCTCGGCGAAACGCTCTAGCGCTCTACCGCGCCACCAACGAGGATCTCCTCGCCCGCTTCGCCGACATCTACTGCAAGGTGGATCCCCCTACGCTGGTGCTCTGGGGGGCACACGACCCCTACTTCCCGCCCCGCCAAGCCCACTGGCAAAACCGGGCATTCCCCAGTGCGCAGATCATCGTACTCGACAATAGCGGACACTGGCCACACCTCGACGATTCCCACACCGTTCAACAACACCTCGTCCCCTTCCTGAAAAAAGCCACCAGCAATGCGCAACAAATCCAATAAAACCCATCTACCCACATCCTGAAACGCCACAACAGTCACCGCCATGCTCGCCGCACGCATACGGCGATCTGCGCAAGTGCTAGACGCCGACAACGACTCCGGCCCAGACGGCAACATCGCTGACATCGTAAACGATAAGGAAAAACCCGCCCAATGGCCCATCTGGCGAGGACGACAATCTGAATACCGTTAACGTCCGCATGCGAATATTTATGGCGGTGGTAGCTTGTTGAAGACTGCGGCGGCTGTGGCTATATACTATCGCGGCGAACCGTAAGAACGGTATCCAGAACTTGTTCACTGTGTCCACCAATCCATAGGTCGTCACCAACGAATCGACCGGCTGGATAGGTGCTCAGAGCCGAGTGGTAATAGGTGCGCGAGGCATCGTGTAATATCGTGATTGCCTGAGGACCAAGCAGGTCTCGGGCGACGAGGAGGCACCGGCGCCGCTTACGCCCATCGACGAGGAATGCGTTAAATTGGTCGGTCGTGGACCGGGGATAGGCGACGTATGCGTCGAGGTTGACTAGCCGGTCTGAAACAAATTCGTCGCCGAAGAAAGGTTGCAGTCGACCACGATTCCAGCAGACGATCTCGAGCCTGGCTGTACCCTCTCCTGCATTATTGATACCAGTGCCATCATCGACCATGCGAATTATCGTGTCCGGACGATCGCTAAGCTGTGGCACGACCTTTGCATTTAAAAACGAAGGGTCGTATTCCAGGGCGGTCCAATGGAAGGGGGCGCCCGCGCCGGCAAGGATTTTGGTGTAGGACAACGTGCTTAGTCCGCAACCCCATTCCAGTATGCATAGTGGTCTTTTACGTTCAAGCACGGCCAGATTCAGTAGAACAGTTTTGACGAGCTCCCCATCGAGGACGCTCATGAGGGCGTAGGGGCTTAGTTCCCTGCTGGTCTCATCGGTCATCTTTGGTCCGATCACGTGTTCCAGGGCCAGCAGCGCGGAGGTAACCACCGATGCTGGCCGGTGTCGTCGGATTTGCCCAGCTAACTCTGGTTGCCGCCGTGCTGCAGCACGCACCTCCAGGGATCGTTGGTAACGATCTGGCGCGCCTGGATTGTCTCGGGTGAGCCGCCATCGCGGCCGTTTCGGCGCGGGTCGGAAGCCCGACGGCGATGCGGGTCTCATGCGCGTGCCAGGTCGGCATGGAGTCGCTGGACGCGCTGCGCTAGTACCGGCCAGCTGCAACCGCGCGGGAGATCCCGGCGCAGCTTGCCCTGCTGGCCCTAGGTTTCCTCGGCCCCGAACATGGCGGTTGCCTGCCGACCTGGGTGTGCAGCTCGGTCGGTGCGGCGACGTTGCCCGCGACGAAAATTGAGGGACCAGCCAGGGACGGTGTCTTCGTGGCCGGCGACATGGGCCGCGGACAGTCGCTGGTCGCGTGGGCGATCACTGAGGGCCACGCTGCCGCCGGACGGGGTCGATGCCCACCTGATCGGGCGCGATCTGCTGCCCCGCCCGATCCAGCCGATCGACGGCCCATCGCCTGAACAAAGCCTGTCTCGCGATCGCATACTCCCGCTCCCCCCGTTCTGAGATAAGCCGTGATCTAAACGGGACGGGGTACAGTCCCCCCGACACAAGGGGCTGTATCTGCGGCAATAAAGCCGCTGATTTGAAATGATTGCGGCAGCGGCAGGCGGTAACCCTCCGCAATCTTTTCTTTGCCTGCTAGGGATCCCGGGCCGGTCAGCTGCGGTTGGAATGAGCGCCGCGAACCCTTCATCTGGGCCATGCCCACGGACCAACTGCTTGTCATTGCGACCCGATACGAGGACTCATTTACGCGGCATTGGCTAGTTGACGGTTGTGGTTAGATCAGTCTATGGGTGACGGGGGCCATAAGCGCACCCGGTTGGCTGCACGATACGACACCAGTAGCCATACCGCGGCGATAGTGTCCGAGGAGAAGGTCGCCTGGTTTGTTGGCCACCTGCAAGCGGTAGCCGCCGCCAGTCCTGTCGCCTGGGCCAGCATGCAGCGCGACCTCGACCGCCGAAGGTCTGCAAACGGTGGTCAACGGTATGAGTCCCCGCAGGCCGGCCGCCACCTTATCGACGTACTCACCGACGCCATACGACATTCCGCCGGGCAGCCAAGCGAACGCTTCCTTGGCCCGTCACTTCCTTGCTGTTAACGGCATTCACAGAGAGGTTAACAGAAATGGCCAACGATGTAGATATTGTCGAGTACGAGGTGATGATTGAAGGAGAAGCCCATCCATGGGCCAAGGACACCATCTCGGTGACCGAGATTCGCGAACTCGGCAAGCTGCCGGCGGACGCACCCGTCATTGAACAAGATCTACGCGACGGCAGCGAACGGACATTAACCGAAGACGATGTCCTACGTCCCGGTAAGCTCAGAGAAGGCGCACGACTTACCAAAAAACGGGTCAACTTTAGGAAGGGCTGATCAGTCGCAACGCGTTCGGTCGGTAGCTTCTAAACTCTTGGGTCCATATCGAATCTGACCCATACGTAACCAGTATGATGGTCATTACCGTCATCGTGGGCATCCCTGTGGCCAGCGACGGCATAATGCTCAGTGTCGCAACGCTCTCCGGACCGGCCGGTTGCCATTTCCTCCAGCACCTCGGACAGCATGAGCGGGCACACCAGCGAGGCGAGGACACCTTGGTGCGCATGCGCCAAGCCTTGGGCAATGACCACCCTTACACGGTTCGCTCAGCGGCCGCCGTCCTGACGCATCCGGGTTAGCATGACTAGGTTGACCCTCGACTCGCGCAGGGCGGTGCGGCGGCTACCGGAAATCGTCATACCCTGCCACTGCTTGACGAGCTTCTCCCCCGCCCCTCCAGCACACCATGGCCAAGCGTGCCGGGGCCACCGTGTCGGAGATCGTCGGCAGTCACGCGATCTACGCGTCGCCGCCGAGAGCGGTGGCCGATCTGATCAAGCAGGCCGCGGCAGAGTCCTGATCCGTGGCGATCCGTGCAACGACCGGTACCGCTGGTGGACAACTTCTACCGCAAGCGGTACCGGCCGGCCCGCGATGCAGAAAGAAGCCGCCATGGGCCCAGGTGAAAACGATCCGGGGACCGGTCGACGAGGGGGACCTTGGGACGGTCACCCTGGACATAGGCGTGAAGCAAAATTCGGGTGGTCAGATCTGCCTCAGTTGCTGAGATCCGATGCGCTAATAGCGATGCGTCAGACTTGGTTGTCGATAGATCTCCTCGCGCGCCATGAGGGGTCTGCTCCTTCGCTTTGCCCAGTCAACCCTGTAAATCCCTTTTCGGGGATGCGGTAGGCGCTCTCCGGCCGCTTCGTGGTCACCGGCCGAGCCGCAAAATGTCGCGTCTTTCCCTGGGTGAAACGGGCAACCCTGTGAGGTTGCACATCTACCCAGACCTGGGCCACTCACCCACGGTCAATAGCTCCCTGGCGGATTCGATACCGTTCGCGCGCAAAGCCTTCGCCGACCAGCTGACCAGCCGATCACCGGGAACTGTCATCGATAAGCCGATCGCCCCGCGGTCGAATCGCTCGCCACCAGAGTGGCAGTGGTGGCCGCCTCGCACTTCTCGCACCGCCACCGGCGACTGCCGGACGCCCTGCTCACCCAGAAGCCAAGCCCGCGACCACAGCAGCAAGCGGCTGGATTTCCCCGCATCAAGTGGGCACCCAGGTCGCAGGGCTAGCAAGTTGAGATGCCTCCGCCCTTTAACGGCGACCGAGGTGGCGGGATGTGAATCCATGGCCTCTTCATCCCGTATCTGGATCAGTTCTGCTAGTAACACTGAGTTCATCCCCGCCAAACCCGGCGATTCGGCTCATCATCGGATTCTCAGCAGGTAAGAGTGCGCAACTTTTTCGCCGGACTGCCCTGGCCACTGCCAACGTCATGCGGTATCGGCGGCCGCATGTTCCTTTGTGGATGGTTGCCGACTCCGCCACCACGCCGCCCATAGCCGCACACCACCGACATGGCCGCCCTTTCGTGGCCCGACCGGCGGGATCCGTTGGTGACGTTGCCCGGATGAGTTCGTGAACCGGTCGCTTTAGGTGTCCTTTGTGGGGTTCGTCGCCATCCCCTGGTCGGCTTCGGGACTTCTGCTGGCCATCTCGGCGACCCATCGTTTCGCCCACGCGAGATCCCTCAATGCCGGGAGGTGCGACGATTCTCGTCTGCGGCGTGCGGGCGGTGTTTTGCGCCGGTCATCGTCGGCGTGGGCGCCGCAGGTTCGCCCAGTTCCTGCCCTGCACCGCGGTGCGGGATCGGGTCAGCGTTCAACCTGCCGCGCGCCGATTCCGGGGAGTTGCTGGTGCGTATGTGTACCCGGCACCTCCCTGGCCCTGTCGATGTGGCTTTGCTGGGTGTGGTGCTCAGCCTCAGCACCGCCACAGCCCTGCTTTGGCCGCTACTGCACCGCCCGCGTTCACGCTGACCGGCTCAACCACCCTGGTGTGCCCCTCCACCGTCGTTGGGTTCGGCGCCGTCACCCTGCCGGGCGTAGTCAGCTTTTTCGACGTCGCCGTAGGCGCTCCGGGCGCGACTTACGTCATTTCGCCAACTCTTGAGCCCATGAGAAGGAACTGAGACATGCCCGACGCTGCCGCTGGATTACCGCCCGATCGGTCAGGTTCTTCGGCGTCCAAACTCAAGGCGAAAACCAGCACCTTGATGACCATTGTGCTGGCGGCAGTGCTGCTATTGGCCCTGGCTCCCGCCGCGCAAGCCGCCGCCACCTCCAACCGTGCCGGGGCCAGCGCAACCGAACTCGAGCCCACTCTTGCCTCGATCGCCGTCACTCCTGCCAATCCCTCCATCTCCGAGGGAACCACCCAGCAGTTCACGGCCACAGGCACCTTCACCGACGGCTCGACCCAGAATCTGACCGACAGCGTCACCTGGAGCTCTTCGAATACCACCAAGGCCACCATCAGCTCTACCGGCCTGGCCACTGCTGTGGCCACCGGGACCACCACTATCAGGGCGGCCAGCGGTGAGGTTGCGGGCAGTACCACGCTCACGGTGACCCCATCCCCCACGCCGACGCCAACCCCCACGCCGACGCCAGCACCCACGCC
>Ga0213875_10000278_pt1 | contig 50307 bp, 41 predicted proteins | sample BarmaccomBMRX_R8_FD_160105 | JGI IMG/M metagenome (GOLD analysis project Ga0213875, IMG submission 160105) | Root-associated microbial communities from Barbacenia macrantha in rupestrian grasslands, the National Park of Serra do Cipo, Brazil - RX_R8 | ecosystem: Host-associated > Plants > Roots...
TGCCTGGATTGTTGAAGGTGATCAGCACCTGGAAGGAAGTCGACGTAACGCTCTGAATCTGGCTCCCGCTCAAAACGCCGCTCCCGCCCGGATAGCTGATCGGCACCGTGAGGCCGCTTTGGAAGTTCGACCCGGTGACTGTGATCGTCTGATTGCCAGATCCCGTGCTCACGCTGGAAGGCGACACCTGGCTGATCGTCGGGCCACGCGAAGTGGCTGTGATCTGCGCCGTGTTCGACGTGCTGCCGTTCGGGTTCGTCACGCTAATCGTGTAAGTGCCCGGATTGTTGAAAGTGACCAGCACCTGGAAGGAAGTCGACGTAACGCTCTGAATCTGGCTCCCGCTCAAAACGCCGCTCCCGCCCGGATAGCTGATCGGCACCGTGAGGCCGCTCTGAAACCCTGCTCCCGTGACTGTGATCGTTTGGTTGTTCGATCCCGTGCTTACGTTGGAGGGCGATACGGCGGTAATCTGCAGCCCGCCAATTTTGACGTTCACCTGCCCCGTTGCCGTTGAACTGTTGCCGTCCGCGTCCTTGACGATTAGGGTAATGCTGTTGCTCGGTGTACCGAACGCGAGGCTGCATGTTGACGAGTTCTGGCATATGGTGCTGCCATTGCTTTGCCAGATGTATGTTGCGATCGGTGCGCCCCCGGGCATGCTCGTGCTTGAGAAATTCACCGTCACGCTTCCGTTAACCGGAACTGCGAGGTTGAGAGTACCTCCATCAGGGGCGGTCTGGCTCTGTGCGGTCATTGTAAAGTGTGCGGCCGGTCCCGAAGAACTGACATTCACAGTGGCCGACCCGGATATACCTCCCGGCGCAGTAGCTGTGATCGTGGTCGTCCCCCCGGCTCCCCCTGAAATCGTAATCGAGTTTGCGCTCGTTTCACCAATTGATGCGACCGAGCTATTTGCAGACGTCCATTGAAAGGTGGCTCCAGAAATGACATTTTGGTAAGCATCGTAAGCAGTCGCGGTTGCCGTCGCTGACTGATTGGTCGCAACAGATACTGTGTCCGGATTTATCACAACCCGGGCAACTTGTGTTCCTGTGGGGGTACCGACCGTGACATATGCGGTGTCCACCGGACTGTCCTCACCCGCTAACTGCAGAATCGCCTGCGCCTCCTGTCCGAAGCTCCCCGCTGATTTCACTAGTTGAGCGATGTCTTCCTCCGCATCCGCTGCAGCGTCCGTGCCGAGCTCCTCGAGTTTTGAGGTCAGCGTGCCTTGTACCCCGGCGTCCAAGCCACAGTTTGTGACATTGTTCCGTATGCCGTTGTATAAGTCCATTGCTATCCGCGGAAAATCGGACAAAGTGGGAGGGCCGGCGAGATTGGCATCAGCGGCCACTTGCACCAGCGTATTGCCATCGATGAGGCAGCTCACGTCTGGATCGGGAATCGGCAAAAGCTCGAAAACCGGAATAAGCAGGTTGGCTGCCAGCGCGGTGCGCCAAAGTGTTTTTCCGTTCGGAATTGCGGAGTCACCGGAGACGAGCGCCAATTCATCCGGATCAGAAAAGCCGCCGCTGTAATATCGAACGAGGTAAGAATTTCCGGTTGTCGCGGGAATGGCTATTTGCGACCCCGCATCTTCAGTGTTAGTCTGCCCAGTGATGGTGTTCCAGAGGGCATTAGAAAGCTGCACTTCATCATCGACAATATCCTTGTACTTCCATATTGAGTTACTTGGAATCCAAAGTCCCGATTGAATCGGATACGCAGTCCCTTCGCCGGGTTGTGTGACAGGGCTGTCGGGATTTTGAGGATTTCCGTTGACGGCGTCCGCTCGGAGCGTACTCGTGTCCCAACCAGAGGGTAACTGCGTTACCCTCATCATCCAGCCCACTGCGCTGCCAGGCGAGAAGTTGAACGGATTCGGGTGTGGCCCCGGGACGCCTACGGGTGCAGTATACGTGCTTCCGTTCAAAACGAAAGGCTTGACATTCAGATCCGAAGTAGCATCGATGCTTGTATAGTCGGCAGTTGTGGAACTGCCACTTTGATCGGCTGGACGAGGGTTCGTCGCTACATCTTTGGGCGTCGGGGAGATCGCAGGCCTGGTTCGACTTTGGGTAGATGTAGACATTGATTGATTATTTTGGGTAAGAGTAGAGAGCACCGATCTGAGCGCGGTCGTGTACGCGCTGGTCACCGCGGGAGCTTGGAACGGATGTGGTTGGCTAGAGGCATTCTGAATAGCGGAAGCGAGTGCGGCCGTGTTCGGATCGGCTGCGATTACGCCCAGCAGCGAACTCGCGATTTCGGGATCTCGGTTGAAGAGCGCCGCCGAATCGAAGAGGACCGTTTCTGCGGTGGTTTGAAAATCCATTCCAATGCCATCTCCGCCGGATGTCGAGGCAGTAATCTGATGCGGGTGGACGTGTTTGGCAAGTGGTTTCAACCGCGCCATTCGTCCCGTCGATGTTGGTTGATTTAATGCGCTGGTCGTATCGCGCAGCGCAACGGCCATGAGTGCTGCAGAGGTTGTCGGCAGCGGAGTCGTCAGGAGCGTAGGCCCGACTTCGTCGATGCCTGTTGTAAACGTGCCCGTGCTGTCCGGAGCAGATTCTTGCTCTCGAAAGCCGACGACCGTCAAAGTTGATGGGTCCACACCGGGAGGAGGCACAACGGTTCCGCTTACTTGCATCGGTGCGGCTGTTGTAAATTCCATTGAAAAGTTCGCCGGAATTGCAATTCCGGTCAACGAATGAACTGAAGCCCCAACTGTGACAGTGTAGGAAGAGCTTGGAATAAGAAGTGCCGTAGGGGTAAGCGTCACTTGTGGAACGCCAGCATCATAGCTGTATTGAACTGGAATCTGGTTTCCGTTGGAGTCGATCAGAGAGAAGCCATTGGGACCGATAGTTCCTGGGTCGATCGCCTCATTGAACTCAATTGAAATCGATTGCTGCACAGAAACACCTACCTGCGCATTCACGGGAGACGTGCCGACGACCTGCAAAGGAGCGGTTGCGGACTCGACTAAGGTCGAAGGGGGCAGTAGGAACTCGTAAATTGAACTGGCCGGATTTAGACCCCAGACCAGACCATCATCAGGTGAAGCAATTTGGCTGAGAGCTCCCCCCACCTGTTGCCAACTTGCAACTTGACTGTCGAACCGGTAGATTTGACCCGCTGAGTTGATGCCCCACGCGGTGCCGTCGAATCCCACAGAAATCTGAGACAGAGTTACTGACGTGGAATCCCAGTTCTGGTTGGTTGGGTCAAATCGAAGGGCTTGCCCGGCGGAATCTAGTCCCCAAACGTGGTTGCTCGATCCGACTGCAACCTTTGAAAGTTGTCCAGGCATCTGGCTCCAACTCTGAGCTTGCGCATTGTACTGGTAAACTTGTCCTTCAGCATTGACGCCCCAAACAGCGCCGTCAGCTCCGATCGAAAGTTCTCTAAGCGAGCCCGGAATATTCTGCCACGTGTTCGTAGCTGGATCAAAGCGATAGATCGAGTTCCATGGGTTTATTCCCCAAACGTCACCGTTTAGACCGACAGCAATCTGGCCCAGCCAGCCAGGAATTTGTTTCCATCGCTGTGCGCTTGTATCAAAGCGATAGATAGATTCGCTCGCGTTTATACCCCAAACGTTTCCTGCGAAGCCTACCGCAATCTGCACGAGTGACCCTGGCACGTTCTCCCATTGCTGGGACAACGGATTGAAATGGTAGATCTGATTTGCGCTATTGAGTCCCCAGACGTTCGCATCAGGTCCCACAGTGATCGATGCCAGCGAACCTGGCGTTTGTTGAAATGACTGCGATGTCGTCGCGGAATTTACGAAATTATAAATCGCTCCTGAACTATCTAGCGCCCACACAGATCCATTGGCACTTGCCGACAGTCTGCTCAACGTTCCTGAGATTTGGACCCACTTCTGCGTTTGTGAATTGAAGGTGTAAATACTACCCGCTGAATTCAACCCGAAGACATTTGTTGCCGATCCAACGCTAATGCTCACGAGATTTCCGGGAATAGCATCCCAACTTTGCAAGCGTGAGTTGAAATGCCAGATTTGCTGCAAAGCGTTCAGTCCCCAGACGTCTCCATCCGCGCCAATGGAGATCTGTGTCAGCGAGCCGGGTACTTGAACGAAGGTTCGCGTACCAGGGTTAAATCTGTAGATTGATTGCTGCGCGTTGATTCCCCAAACGGCACCGTCGAAGCCGACTGCTATGCGGCTAAGAGAACCAGGTGTCCAATCCCAGCTCTGCGTATCAGAGTCGAAATGAAAAATCAGACTCGCACTGTTAATTCCCCAAACATCCCCATCTGCTCCTACTGTAATCTGTGCTAGGCTTCCAGGAATGCTCTGCCATTGTTGTCCGTACGGATCCCAGCGGTAAATCTGGCCTGCCCCGTTCAGTCCCCAGACGAATGTACTCGCTCCAACTGCAATTTGGGCAAGTGATCCCGGAGCTTGATGCCACGTTTGTAGTTCAGGATCGTAAGAATAGATGTTTCCGAAGCTGTTGATTCCCCAAACGGCCCCGTCCGACCCGGCTGAAATCTGTTCCAGAGCGCCCGGAACCTGCGTGAAGCCATTTTCTACAGTTTGGGCCGACAGAACGCTTGAAGGATATGCCCCTATTATCGAGAGAAAAAGACACGCTTTTATGCTCGACAGCAGCTTCACTAGAATTGCCTCCCCGGACAGCCCCACTGCTTTTGTAAGTTCAACTAAGCAGAATGAAGAGGAGGTTACATTTCAGCCGGTTCTCTGTCAATGCCGCATCGTGTACTTAGGAAACGTTTTCAGGCGGATGGACAAAAGCGTACCAGGGCAAAGAATCGCACAGAAATTTAGATGAACGCTTTTAAATCTTGTGTTTACGGGTGTTAGCACCGCAGAAGGTCCGGCCGTTACCTTAAAAAAGCAGGGAGTACCAACGGTACTTTCTTGAAACTTCATATTTTTCGCGTTGATAACGCTCTTTGCGGAAGCACACTATGAGTCTTGGAAGTGGGCGCTGAAACGTGTTTCTTGTCCACTTGTCGCCCCAGTTAACTGCAGGATATTCATAATCTTGGACAGAGCGCGATGCTCTGCCTAGCTGCGCCGACTAGGCTGAGTTCCCGTCATGCTCAGTAAGACCTTCATCGGCGGGGCCAGAAACGTCCGGGAACCAATTGCTGGCAATCATGCCACGCACATCCAGCCCCCATCGAAGAGTTTAATCGCGAGCGAATCCGTACGGCATGTCCTTCGCTCACGCCCACCTCTGGCCTGAGCCGGTGGAACCGTATATGATGGCCGGAGAGACGCCTTCCTCCTCCCTCCTACAGCTGGATAATGGAAGTCGCTAAAATTGAAAGCGTGGATTGGTCGGCCTGTCCCCTCATCAGTATCGACAAGGACGTGATGCATGGCGAACCTGTATTCAGAGGAACACGCATGCCGGTAGAGGACGCAATCGAGAACTACTACGCTTACCGCGAGCTACAGGGAATGTCCGACGAGGATGCGATTAAGGCGACGCTGGAGTCTTTCCCGACGATCCCGGCCCTGAAGGTCTGCGTGCTGTGCTGGCCTATGAGACTGCCCACGAGCATCAGTTGCAACCTTGAACACCATTGCTTTGGACGAGGGCGTTCCTGAGCAAATCGCGGCTCATCTTTCGGGACACGTTCAAAGCGTGCGCCAGTTAGGACTGAAGGGCGTTACAAACGGTCGCCTGCTCGATGCGCTCGAGCAGCGGTCGGAGGAACTCGTAACGGAAAACTGGCCTGCGATAGAGGTACTTGCCCAAGCGCTCTTGGAAAAGAGCTGGGAACCGCTCAAGCCGTTAAGGAGCGGCGCTCAGTGGTCTAATCAAGCAATGGCGAAATACGTAACGCGCGACGAGGCGTTCAATTACTTGAACGATTCGGGATCCGCCGCCGTTTGCGTTTTCGAGTGCTAGCTACTGGCCCGGCTCTCGATTGAAGAGAAAACCCACAACTCTCCGGAAGTGTTTCCACGGTCTATCGTCGAACAACATGAAGAATGCGCAAGCCAGGAGCACAAGGGGAATTCCCCAGCGCATGCTGTCGGCGGCATGTGCACAAGTCGCCGTTTACAGCGAACGAGAGAGGCATCGGATCGCCACGCGCCTACGATAAACGGCGAAGTGATCAAGGCCAGAAGAATCGGCGCCCCGACGGTTCGCGCTATTCGAACCACTACAAAACCGCTACAGTATGCAAACCGAACGGCCTTTGAATTGTCCACCGGACAGCCTAAGTTATTGAATCTCAAGTGGTGCGGAGAGGGGGACTTGAACCCCCACGGTGTTACCCGCTAGCACCTCAAGCTAGTGCGTCTGCCAATTCCGCCATCTCCGCGATTGAGCCGAACTACTTTTTCGTTGCGCTGCCGGCCGGAGCAGATTTTTGCGCCGGATTGCTTTTCTGAATGACCGGGGCCGGCGCACGGCGATTCCGCAGAACGCTGCCGGCGCCGGCAGCGGCCGTATGAGACGAAATCGCCAACGCAAGCGACGTCACCATAAATAAAGACGCAGCGACAGTCGTTGCCTTCGACAGAAAGGTCGTCGTGCCGCGCGGACCGAAAACCGTCTGCGAACCCATGCCGCCAAACGCTCCCGCAAGATCCGCCGCCTTTGCACTCTGAAGCAAAACGACAACAATCAAAAACAGGCAGATGGCGACGTGCAGAATCGTCAGTACAACGTGGAACATGGGTCAGTTTCGAGTATAGCAACGCGAGATGCCAAACTGGATCGATGGCCGATTTTGCCAAACGAAATGACCAGCAGCACGCCGATTTTGCCGAACGAACCCATCGGCTCTCGTTGGCGGACATGCGCGAGGAGTATGGCCGGCCCCCGTTGAGCGAGTCCAATTGCGATTCGAACCCAATTGTGCAGTTCGAACGCTGGTTCCGGGAGGTTCAAGCCACTAAATGCAGCGAGCCCAATGCTATGACCCTGGCGACCGCGAGCGCCCAAGCGCGTCCGTCGGCCCGGGTCGTGCTGCTCAAAGAAGTCAGCGAAACTGGTTTTGTTTTCTACACTAACTACACCAGCCGCAAGGCCGAAGATCTCGAAACAAACCCATTCGCCGCGCTTACGTTCCACTGGCCGGAACTCGCGCGACAGGTGCGGGTGGAGGGGCGCGTGCAACGGACGCCTCGCGAAGAAACGGAGAAGTACTTTCGCAGCCGGCCGAAAGGCAGCCGCCTGGGCGCCTGGGCCTCGCATCAGAGCCAGATTGTTCCCGATCGCGAGCCCCTCGATGCCCGATTGCGTCAGTTGCAGGAACAGTACGCCAAAACCGACGATGTTCCCGTCCCCGAGTTTTGGGGCGGGTATTGCGTCGTTCCGGACAGCATCGAGTTCTGGGAAGGCCGCCCGAATCGGATGCATGATCGCCTCCGCTATCGAAGAAAAAGCGAAACCGCGTGGATACGGGAACGCCTCTCACCTTGACTAAACGAACCTATATAGCGATACGTCTTTCCAATGTGTTCCGGGTTGCGCTGCTTCTGGTTCTAGGTGTCTCCGCCGCTTTCGCCGATGCCGCCTCGGGACAGGTCGACCACCTGATTAAACAGATGCAGGATCGCTACAATTCCACGCGTACTCTTTCGGTTCGATTCGTTGAGAACTATGAAATCCAGGGCCATCGCAGGCCGCAAGAGGCCGGCACGCTCACGCTCCGGAAACAGGGCAAGATGCGCTGGGATTACACGCATCCCGCCGGAAAACTCTTTATCTCCGATGGGAAGAATGTATTCCTATACACCGCAAAGGACAACAGGGTAGAAAAAGTGCCGCTGAAGGACACTGAAGATATGCGGGCGCCGCTGGCATTCTTATTGGGCCACTTGGACATGAAAAAGGAATTTGGCGGATTCCAGGTGCATGCCGGCGAGGGCGGCGCCTGGCTAGATGCCTTACCGGTCAACGGGCGCGTCCCGTATGAGAAGGTGCGGATGCTGATCGCGCCCGACGGCTCGGTGCGCGAGTTGAAGGTGATGGGACGCGACCAATCCGAAATCGATTATTCCTTCAGCGACGAGCAATTGAACCCGCGCGTGAACGAGGCCATGTTTCACTTTCAAATTCCGCCCGGCGCCGAAGTCGTGGATGCCGTCGAATTCAAAGCCCAGCAGGATGCGCAATAGTGGCTGAATTCCTTCTTCGATACGCGGATCCCCGAGGCCAGATGCACGAACTGGTGGCGGAGGCGCCGACCGAGCGCGATGCCCGCGAGCGGCTCTCGAACCAAGGCTACCTCGTCTATTCCGTTCGCGCCAAGGATCTCAGCGCGCGCCTGGGCGGAGCTGGCCGGCGCCAGAAGATCAATCTAGAAAAATTCCTGATCTTCAACCAGCAGTTCGTCACGCTGGTCCGCGCGGGTCTTCCCATTCTGCAGAGCCTGGACCTGCTCGCCGATCGGCTGACCGACGAAAAACTGGGACGGCACATCCGCGCCGTGCGCGACGAGGTGAGGACCGGAACCGTGCTTTCCGACGCGTTCGCGCGCCAGCAGGTCTTCCCGCCTATCTATGTCACCTCCGTTCTGGCCGGGGAAAAAAGCGGCGCCCTGGTAGAGGTCCTCGAACGCTACATCACCTATCAGCGGCTCACGCTCACGCTCAAGAAGAAGCTGCTGGTTTCGCTGCTTTATCCGGCGGTTCTTGTTTGCCTGGTGATCGGGCTCATCGTCTTTCTGGTGACCTACGTCGTGCCGAATTTCGCGGCTCTCTACACGAGCATGGACGCCAAGCTGCCCGCCGCCACGCGCATTCTCATCGCGGTCGGCACAACGGCTCGCAGTTATGTTTTGGTCGGGGCCGGCCTAGTCATATGCGGGGCGATAGGGGCCTACTTTTGGGGGCGCCGCGATAGCTCCCAGGAGCGCCTGGATACTTGGAAAGCGCGCATGCCCCTGGTCGGCGAGATTTGGACCAAGTATCAGGTGGCGCAATTGGCCCGTGTTCTTGGAACTCTTCTGGTAGGAGGCATACCGCTGGTTCAGGCGCTCGAAACCGCCGGCCGGTCTCTCGGAACCGTGCTGATGAAGAAAGCGCTCGATAAAGCGGCCGCGCTGGTCAAAGAAGGCAAGTCGCTTTCGGCGTCTCTTACCACAACCGGCATCTTCCCCGATTTGGCGATTGACATGATGGAAGTAGGCGAATCGACCGGCGCGCTGCCACAGATGCTGGCAAGCGTCGCGGAGTTTTACGAAGAGGACGTGTCGACGCGGATGACAGCGCTGCTCTCGCTCATCGAGCCCGCCATCATGATTTTCATGGGCATCTTCGTGGCGTTCGTGCTGGTCTCGCTGTACCTGCCGATCTTCTCGCTCGCCGACACAGTGAGGTAAAGGGTCAAACTCATGGCAACGGAGACTATCAAATTAAAAGATCCGGCGGAAGAGACGGCGCACGCCCAAATGGTGGCGCGGCGCTACTGCTGCGATTTCGTAGACTTAAAGACCGCTAAAATCGACCACGAACTTTTCCGCACCGTCCCGGTGGATCTCATGTTCCGCTACCATTTTGTGCCGCTACAGGCGCAAAACGGCACGCTTGAGATCGCGCTGTCGGACCCGCGGCAGATCGTCCTGATCGACGAGCTTGCGGTGCTGCTCTCGAAGAAGCTGAAGGTCAAGGTCGCCACTTACTCGCAGATCACGGACCTCCTCAAGAAGACCGAGCAGTCGCAGCGCGTGCTGGAGGAAGTCACTGAAGGCTTCACCCTGGATGTGGTCGGCGACGAAGAAAGCGCTGACGAAAATCTTTCGATTGATCGGCTGACCTCCGATATCAGCGATATCGCGCCGGTGATCAAACTGGTGGACACCACGATCTTTAACGCCCTCGAGAGGCGCGCGAGCGACATCCACATCGAAACGCGCGACCAGGAGCTGGCCATCAAGTATCGCATCGACGGGGTGCTCCAGTACGCCATGAGCCCCATCGCCAAGGAATGGTATTCGGCCGTCATCTCGCGCATCAAAGTGATGAGCGAACTGGATATCGCCGAGCGCCGCGTTCCGCAGGACGGCCGTTTCCGCGTGCGCTACAAAGGACGTCTCATCGATTTCCGCGTCTCGATCATGCCGACCATTCATGGCGAAGACGCCGTGCTCCGCGTCCTCGACAAAGAATCGATGAGCGAAAAGTTTTCGCGGCTGACGCTCGATGTCGTCGGGTTTTTCGAGCAGGACCTCACCAAGTTTCGGCGCTACATCAAAGAGCCTTACGGCATGGTGCTGGTCACCGGGCCGACCGGCTCGGGCAAGACCACCACGCTTTACGCCGCGCTCAGCGAAATCAAGAACGACGAAGACAAGATCATCACGATCGAAGATCCGGTCGAATACCAGATCAAAGGGATCACGCAGATTCCGGTGAATGAGAAAAAAGGCCTCACGTTCGCGCGCGGATTGCGCTCCATTTTGCGCCACGATCCCGACAAGATTCTCGTCGGAGAGATTCGCGACCAGGAGACGGCGCAGATCGCCATCAACGCGGCCTTAACCGGCCACCTGGTGTTTACCACCGTCCACGCGAACAATGTACTGGATGTGCTCGGGCGCTTTCTCAACATGGGCGTGGAGCCGTATAACTTCGTCTCTTCGCTCAACTGCATTCTGGCGCAGCGCCTGGTACGCATTATCTGCCCGCACTGCCGGGAGCGCGTGACCTACGAAGACGAGTATTTGGCCGAGAGCGGCTTGAATGTAGCCGAGTGGCGCTCCTTTCCCTTCCATGAAGGGCGCGGCTGCATGGAGTGCAGCGGAACCGGCTTCCGGGGCCGGACCGCGATCCACGAGTTATTGGATTTGACCGAAGAGATCCGGGAAATGATTCTGGAGCGCAAGCCTACCTCGGAGATCAAGCGCGCCGCGCGGCAGGATGGCATGACGTTCCTGCGCCAGTCCGCGCTTGAGCGGGTGCGGGAGGGAATCACAACGCTGCGCGAGGCCAATAAGGTAACGTTCATTGAAGGGTAGGCGCCGCTTCTGCCGTTAATCGACCAATTTCAGCGCTGGATCTCCGAGCCGCCCCCGGACCATCTTTTCGAGATCACCGAGACATGCCTCGCCGGCGTCTCGCCGCGGGCGCCCATGCAGAATCGCCAGGAAGTTTTGGGCGAGCGGGGGCTTGCTCCTTCCCCGAGCGCGCCCAATCTTCTGAAGCCTCACCTGTTTCGGGAAGCCCTGCAGCGTGTCACGGGAACTTCCGCTCCGAAGCGCGCCGCGGCCGCGCTCGTCATTCCGGATTACGCGGTCCGGATGGCCATTCTCGATTTCGAGGAGTTCCCCGCTGGAGAATCCGAGCGCATTCCGCTCATCCGTTTCCGGCTGCGCAAGAGCGTGCCGTTTCACATTGATGAAGCTCAGCTTGCATACTCGATTCAATTGCAAGAGGCCAAGCGAGTGGAGGTTCTGGCCGTCGCGATCGCGCATCCGATTCTCGCAGAATACGAGCGCATTTTCACCGACGCCGGTTATCGAGTGGGGCTGGTGACGCCTTCCTGCATCGCCACACTGCCGCTGTGCGGCGGCTCGGCGCCGGGCCTGACGCTGCTCGCCAAGGCGGCAGGTTCCACATTTTCCGTGGTATTGCTCGAGCAGGGGCGCGTGCGGCTGGTGCGCTGCCTCGATATGGCGGGAGTCGAAGGGCAAGAGACGGAGCCGGAAGATCGCAGCATTCTGGCGCTATTGCAACAAACGCTGGCTTATGCCGAAGACCAGATAGGGCACACCGTGGGACGCCTGTTGCTGTGCGGTTTCGGACCGGAGACCGATGCTTTGGGTAAGCTCGCCCAACGTGAATTCGGGATCGCCTATGCGGCGGTGCGATCGAAGTTCGGAACCGCTTCCCAGGAGAACGCCGGACTGCTAGGTTTGTTGGAGCAATACGCAGCATGACTTCGCTATCGCCGGCATCCATGAATCTCGCCTCCCAGCCTTTCCGGCGGGAGCGCGCGCAGAACGCCGCATACGCCTTGGTCGCGGCGGTGCTGGCTTGCACGCTCATCGCGCTAACGGTGATGATCCTTCATGCGCGAGCCGGCGCCGCCGATTTGCGCCGCGTGATCGAAGCCGAGACACGGGACTTGCAGAGGCAACAGCGCGAGGAGGCGCGATATTCGAGTGTCTTGGCCAAGCCGGAGAATGCGGACGTTTTTTCCACCAGCGTTTTTCTGAACGAGCTGATCGCGCGCCGCGCGGTGAGTTGGACCCGCGTCTTCAAGGATCTTGAAACCGTCATGCCGAACAACATCCGGCTTCTGGGGATTCGTCTTCCCCAGATACCGACAGAGGATGCAAGCGGGACCAATCATATACAGCTCGACATGGTGGTTGGGACCGATCAGCCCGCCGCGATCATCGTTTTCTTGAAGCAATTGCAACAATCGAATCTGTTCGGGGCGGCGGCGGTCGTGAACCAGCAACCGCCCAGCCAGAACGATCCACTTTACAAATACCGGGTGAGCGTGAGCTATGCGCAAAAACTTTGATTGGCTCGCGGGCGGAGGCGGCGCGCAGCGGCGCGGCGCTCGTTTCTGGTTTCAAGTCGCAGGCGCGGCCCTGGCGCTAGCCAATGGGGTGGCCTTGTTTCTGTATTTGGATCCGCCCGGTGGTTCGCGGGAGCGTCTGGCGGAAGACAGCCGCCAGGTGAAGAATGAAATCGTGGCGATGCGCGCTCGCAGCACGCGTTTGAGGACCATCGCGGGCAAGGTGCAGGTTGGCAGCGACCAGTCGTCCGAGTTCGAGTCTAGATTCTTTTTGCCTAAACGGCTGGCCTACGAAGATGTGATCGCTGAGATCCAACGAATGTCGGAGGCTTCCGGGTTGAAGGAACGCGACAGCATCTTCACCGAGGAGCCAATCGAAGGCACCGCCGATCTTTCGCTTCTGAACGTGACCGGCAACTATGAAGGCACTTATGAAAATCTGATGCGCTTCCTGCATGAGGTGGACCGATCGCCGATGCTCTTGATGCTGGACGCGATGCAGGCGGCGCCCCAACAGAAGCCGGGCCTGCTGACCACTTCCATTCGTTTTCAGGCAGTGATTCGCGAAGAGCCCAGCGCGGCCGCTGGAGGCCAGCCTTGAAATCGACGACTCAAACGACCGTCTTCGGGATTCGCATGAAGCTGGACCCGAAGATTCTGGTGGGCGGAATCATTCTGCTCGCGGGTTTCCTTTTCTGGTATAACTCGCGCGGCGACGACGAAGGGCCGGCCACATCGGCGACCGCGGTTCGCCCGGCCCCGGCCGTGGCTATGCCGAAGTCTCACATCGCGAGCGTGCGGCGCGGGTCCTCGGCCGTGGGCAGCGATCGCGCCACATTGCGCCTTCGCCCCATCGACGCGACGCGCGGGAATGTGGACCCGACCTTGCGGCTGGACCTGCTGGCCCGTTTGCAGAGCGAGGATGAGACGCCCGCGGGCCGCAGCCTGTTTGAAGCAGGCCCTACTCCCGCGCAGATCGCAGCCGCCTCCCATCCGATCAACGCTCCGCCCATCGTGCCCAAGAACATCCAGCAGCCGCCGGTTGCGATTGTTCCGCAAGGTCCGCCGCCGCTGAACATTCCGCTGAAGTTCTACGGATACGTCGAGCCCACCGCAAAGGGCGAGGCCAGCCGAGGTTTCTTTATGGATGGCGACAACGTGCTGGTGGCTACCGAAGGGCAGATACTGAAGCAGAAATATAAGGTTTTGGAGCTGACGGCGAAGGCCGCGCGCCTCGAAGATGTGCAGTTGAGGCGAGACGAGACTCTGCAGGTGGTTCCCGAGGCGGTTGCGCAATGAAGATGCGCGCTTCACGCCAGGGCCAGCGCGGGTCGGCGTTGCTGGTCGTCCTGGTCTTCGCCGCTATTGTGGCAATCATGTTGTACTCCGAGCTGCCCATCGCAGTCTTCGAGGCCAAGCGGCAGAAGGAACAGTTGCTCATCGATCGCGGCAGTGAATATGCACATGCTGTCAAACTCTACGTGCGAAAGTTCGGACGATACCCAACCACTGTCGAGCAGTTGGAAGACACCAACCGAATGCGCTTTCTGCGCCATCGATACAAGGACCCCTTTACGGGCAAGGACAATTGGCGGATGCTGCACGCCGGCCCCGGCGGCCAGTTGACCGATTCCAAGGTGAAGCCGCTGGGATTGGGAGCTATGCCCGGAACCAATTCCGGGTCGAGCGCAACCGGTACGAATGCAACTTCCGGCTTCGGATCGACCGGGGCGACGGGTAGCAGCTCGGGATTCGGATCGTCCGGCGCCGGTCCATCCGCCTTCGGCCAATCCGGTTTCGGATCGAGTTCGAACGGCTCACAAGAGGTGGTTGTCGTACCGGATCTTCCGCAGCGGCCGCCGGCGATTTCAGCGAACGGCGCTTCAGCGGCGCCGGGCGGTACAGAAGAAAATGCAGGGACGCCCGCGGAAGGGGATCAAAACCCCATCACGTCTCTGGTGCCCGAAGCAGGCAAGGACTCGATGAATGAGCTCGCGCAGGGGCAGCCTCCGAGCGCGCAACAGAATACGGGACAATCCGGCGCAGCCGATGCCGGCGCCCCAGCGGCTGGTCAGAATGGAGCGGCGGCAGGCGGACAGAATGCTCCAGCCGGAGCGGGTCAAAATTCGATGGACACCATGCGCAAGATGCTGACCAACCCGGCGATCGGCGCTCCCCTTGCAGGGACCGGAACCAGCGGAACTTCTTCCGGCATGGGACAGATCTCCGGAGGAGGCATCGCGGGGGTAGCCAGTATCGCCAAAGGCCATTCCATCAAAGTGGTCAACGACCAGACCGACTATTCGTTGTGGGAGTTTTACTACGACCCAACGAAGGATGCGACGAAAAACATGCCGGGCGCCAACATCGGGCAGGGGGTGGGGGCGAGCACCGGCCAACCCGGCGGCGGCGCGGTCCCAACCTCGCCATTCGGAAACAGCCAGAGCGGCTCGGGGCAGCAGACCATGATTCAAGGCTCAATCAACGGAACGGCCGGAAGCACGCCTTCTACGCCTTCGAATCCGCAGAATTAATTTCGTTGTTGCGGGTTCAGCAAAGCGAAATCAGGTTGAACAACCCGCTTTTTCCAAGCTATTCTGTGGAATCATACCAACAAGCATGCGACTCGCCACGTTGTTCGCGCTGACCCTGCTTGGCGCCGCTCCCGCATTTTCCGCCGACGCCAACAATTTCGTGGTGATTGGCGTTCGCGGGAACTGGGTCGTCACCGGGAATAACCGACGCATACACCTCGATAATCCACTGGACGAGAACGCCTCCGTGCAACTGGAGAATCCTTCCGCGAAAGACACCACTTCGCAAATTCTCACAATTCTCCTCGACGGCAAGCGGGTGACGTTCAATTGCGGCGATCCGAATACGCTTCCGGACCACAGCAACGTGGGGTGTGTAAAACCGATTCCGCTGAAATCCGCATACGAGAGAGTCGAGCGCGGCGCCTCGGGTGTCGCTCCCATCTGGAACTTCGTTCAGTCGCTGCTAGTTTCAAGCGAAGGCCGCTATGTACCGACCGTGGGCCGCGGAGCGGAGGGCCCCGAAGACGCCGTGGTCTCTTCATCGGGATACTCGGTCGATCTCGGGCCGGCGCTGGGAACCTTGAGCAAAGGAGAATACCAACTCACGTTTCAGCAAGCGGGAACCGGCGTCACCGCAGGCGCCCCCACTTCGTTTACATTTCACTGGGACCCCGATCGAAAACAGCCCGCTACCGGCCTGAACCTCGCTCCCGGCCTTTACGACATGCAAGTCAAAGCTGCCGATGGCGAACCGAACGGAGAAGCCTGGGTCTTAATCGTATCGGCGAGTGACTTCGAAGCCAAGTCGGCCGCCTACGCCGATGTCGTTAGAACCGTCGAATCCTGGGGGGGCGTGCCGGCCGCGGGCGCGCATTCGGTGGAGCGCGCGGCGCTCGATCACCTCTCCCGCTAGGCTCGCGATGCCCGCATCGTCTCCCGAACCTTCCCTCGCGAAGCTTGTCGCGCGCGCGATATTCATTCTCGTCCTCGTCATGCTCGCCATGTTCCTGGTAAAGAAGGTGGGGCTGTTGCGGCAGTGGGAGATGCTGGGCGTCGACTCGATGTTGCGCTCGGTAGACGCGAGCTCCGAAGACGTGCTGCTGGTCGAAATCGACAACGACAATTATTCGCATTATTTCAATAGCACCAGCCCGCTCGATCGCACCTGCCTTCAACGTCTGATTATCGAAGTCGCGCGCCGCGAGCCGAAGGTGATCGTGGTCGATCTGGACGTTTCAGACAAAGTCAGCCCGAGCCGGCGTTCCAATTGCGCGACAGAAAAAAAACCGGAAGACCAAGCGCTTCCCCAGGCCGTGGCGCAAGAAATGAAGAAGCTGCATTTGGACTCAACCGTGATCTGGGCGCAGACGTTTTCGCGGCCCTCAAAGCCTTCCGAGCGGCTGGTTCTTCGGCCACGCGAGCCCGTTCCGGAAGAGCAGCTTGGAATTCCGGCTTTCTGGGCCGACCCCGACGGCGTCATTCGCCGATACATGCGCGACATCGAGGTCGACGACGCTGGCGCCTGCGAAGTCTGGCCCACCCTCCCCTTCGCCGCCTTTGCCGCTTTGCGCGATAAATCCGAAGCGCCGAAACGCTGCAGGGGTCCAGTTTCGGAAAGGGATTCCCTGTACATTCCGTTCGGCGCCGACGCCACCGCTTTCACGAGGATCAGCGCCGATCAATTTCTGGAACCGCGCCAGGAGCCTCCCGCCAGAAAGTGGAAGGGCAAATGTGTACTGATCGGCGCCACGTTTGAAGCGGCGCGCGAAGAATACTTCACGCCCGCGGGGCCGATTTCGGGCGTTTGGCTCAATGCGCTTGCTCTTGCCTCGGAGATTAACGACACCACGCTTCACGTGGAGGAGGAAACCTCGGTCCTGATATTGGAATTCATCGTTGGACTCGGAATTTCGCTCTGGTTCATCAGGGTCAAGAGAGGCTGGCCAATCATGCTGGGGGCGATCGCCGTCGCATCCGCGGCTTTCGTGCTCGTCAGCTACTTCTTCTTGCGATCGATCAATGTCGTGCTGAGTTTCATGCCCCTCATCTTGGGGGTCGTCTGCCATCTCGCGATAGACGCCGCCATCGATATCGGGCCTCTTGAAAAGAAGGTCGAGGAGCTGAATGCCGAACTACACCGCTTGCGGCTGGATAAAGAAGAACTGGAAAAGCACTCGCGGGCCGAAACGCCAATCGTGGTGAATTTCTCCGCGATCCAGACTACCGTCGTTGCGCCGCCACCCGCGCAGGCAGCACCGCCGGCGCTTTCCACGCCGCCGAGCCCGCCGCCGGAACGCCAATGACGATCTCGGAACCCTGATCGCTGCGGAACATCACGGGCGTTTGCATCGCGTGCTTTTCCTCCTCGACCTGCTTTGGCACCTGGTCGGAGACATACGCGAAAATCGCCGAAAGCGGAGACTGCCCGTTCTGCCGCTTCAACCCTTCGATGAAGTAATGCGTAAAGACGCCGTTCTCCAGTTCGTCGCTCTCATAAGAGCTTTGCTTTTCGCCGCTCGCGGCGATTAATGCGCGCCCCACCCCCGCCTTCATGCTGTCCATCATGTCCTTCGATGGCGCCGCGGCCCGCAGCAGCTTCGCGCCCGCGCCTTCGCTATGACAGGTGTCGATCAGCAGCACCGTCCGGCGCGCCTGAATGCGCGAGCGAACGATCTCGGAGATATCGGTCATGGGCAGCGCCGTGCCGAAGAGCGTATCTTCGTCGGTGTTCAAGGTGTCGCTCGCCAGAATGTAATTCAGATGCCCGACCGTATCCTTGGTCCGCGAGGTGCCATGCGTCGCGATGAACACTAGCACCAGGTCCGAAGGGCCGGCCTGGCGCGCGATCCAATTCAATCCGGCTTTCATATTGGCGAGCGTCGCCTCCCCATCGGTCAGCACCCGGACATGGTCTTGCTTGAATTTTCCAATCTGCGGGTTTTCGAGGACCGCCGCCATGTCTTTCGCATCCTTGGCCGTGTACTGCAGGGAATCCACCTTGCTCTTGAACTTGCCAATACCGACCAGGAGAGCCCACTTCTGCTGCACGGGCGTTAGCAACGGCGCGGCTTCGGGAGGCGCCGCGAGTTGGAAAGGCGTCAAGTGGCTGTCCATCGCTTGCGAGCCCAGAATGCCCGCGCGATTCAGGGCGCTGCTCGCCAGGAGCTTGTGGGCCTGCGCTGCCTGCGATTTTCCCGCCGAGCTGTAGCGGCGCGCCAGCTCGTCTTCAAAGAGCGATCGGTAGTACCACACGTCCCCGGAGGTGGCGCAGTCAAGCTCGGCTTGCTTAATCAGTTGAACGCCGTCATCCACGTCTTGCGTCTGGGGCGAAGTCTTCAACTTCTCGATGGCTTGAACCACCAGGTCGCGCGCCACGCCGCAGCCATATTGCGCGTAAAGCGGCGTCGCAAGGGCGCAGCACGCCAGCAGCAGCAAACCGCGCTTCATTGCGATTTCTGCGCGGAACCTGAAGACGCGGCGGCCGGCCTGGAGGCGGGTTTGCGCGTGGCCGGCTTTGCCTTCTGGCGCATGGCCGCGATCACCTTGTTCGAGATCTTGCCCGCCAGCAGACCCTGCAGCCCCTGAGGCGATAAATCGAAGTCAACCTTCTTTGCGTCGGCTATCGTCGCGATGAGATTGTCGTCATCCATTCCGCTGCTCTTCAGGCCGATGAGATCGGCATTGGTCAATAGATTCGGATCGTGAGCCGGCGCTACAGGGGCCGCGGGCTGCTGTTGCGGCCGCGGAACCACAACCGATTGGCCCGGCTGCTCGCCTGCGGGAAAGGAAGCCGCGCCGATTTTATGGTCCTGATTCTCCGCGGTCCCCGCGCCGGCAACCGGCGCCGCCGGACCCGCGGCACTCGGATCTGCGCTAACCGTTTGGGCCAGTTCTTCGCCGGTAGGCTGCCCTCCGTTCTTCGCGCGTTCCGCGATGGTTTTCACGGTCACCAGCGCCGATTCAATGCGCTTCTGCGGCTCGCGGAAGTATTTCTCATCCGGGGCGTCTTCGATCGCCTTGCCATAGTTGATCGCCGACTGCCCGAACATCTTCACCGCCTGCTCCGGATCGGAAGCTTCGTAGCCCATCGCCTCATAGGCGACCCCAAGGTCGTACAAGCGATAGGCTTCCTCCTTCTGGTTCGGCAGCGTCCCCATCTGATCGAGTTCATCGAGCATGCGCGGCCACAGCTTCGATTCGCCCAGCTTCGCCGCATGCTCGAATTTCCCCTTCGCCAGCAGCACCTGGATCGATTCGTCGGTATTGACGATGCGCTTCGACAGCTCGCGCGCGATCTGGTGGATCATTCGCTGATTGACGTCTTCGGGACTAAGCGGCGCCGTGTCCTCCGCGTCGTGTTTGGCGAGTGGATTCGTCCCGGACGGCGGCCAATGCACGGTCGGCAAGTGTATTGGACCCGTGCTGGTACTCTTCTGTTCGTCTTGGTCGTAATCCCGCTCGATTCTGCTTTCAAGCAGAGCCGCATCCAGGGCCTTGCCCGTCTTCGCATCTCTTGCTTGGTAGGCTACGATCAACTCGCCCGTCACGTGCGTGTAGGGCTGGCCGGGGGTAGTCGTCGTCGTGCCCTTCTTCCCCTTCGACACCACCGGCGGCCGCGTCAGATGTTGGATCACCGGAGCGATATAGCCGGTTATCGTGCAATCGATTAACGTCTGAGGTTTGTCAGCTACAACGGCAATGCGATGATCGCTGTTCTGTAAATACGATTCGATGTCGGGTGAGAGCTGCTGCGCAAGCAATCCGCCATTTACGCCTTTAGCAGTCGTGACCGTGAGCTTTATATCCGTGCCGGTTAATTTGAAAATTGCCGGCAGTTTGCGGCGTAATGTTACAGTCGCTTTACTAAAACCGAAGCCCTCCGATGCGAGCCCGACAGCGCAGGCTGTGGAAAAAAGCGCGGCAATCGCCAATATCGTGCGGCGATTCGCGAAAGTTGACATTGATAGACACTCCTGGCGAGAACGGAAAAGAGTGCCTTTCAGTATAACGGACTGAAAATCTGGGTCAATAGGTAAGAAATGCTATATTGGAGCCGCCGAACCGAGACGCAAACCTCGCCGCGAGCCCGACGGTCCGCCGCCCATCAGGCGGAAGCGGCGATGGTCGACATCGCCTGCTGGCGGCGCTCTTCGATGAGTTCCTGGCGAGCGCTGTTCCAATCTACTTCGGGCGAACCGTGCGGGCGGCCGCGAGCAATCCAGTGGCCATGCGCGCGTGCGGCTATTTCATCGTCGGTAGGGCCGGTTGTGCTCTCACGCTGTAGGTCGGCGCCGGGATTCGGGCTGGCGCTTAGGCCCGAGTCGCCTCGTGGAGTTGTTCCGGACGACGCAGCGCCGGGAACTACTCGCGGAGCGGGTGAGCCGCTATCGCCGGGATTGAGGGCCGTAGATCCGGCGCCTGCTCCCGCCCCTGACACAACTCCGGACGTGTCCACTCCATGTCCGCCCACCGACAGATTGGCATCTGCCGCGATGGTGTCGTTGATACTCAGCCCTTTCCTGGGAGGCTGACCCTGCCCGGAGCGGGGGCGTTCTGCCGCGCCGCGCGGTTCAACGGGTATTTCGTTTAATTTGGGATCGGTCATATTCAATCGCCTCTTCACTTTATGGATTGCATTCGACGCCAATTTGAATCACGTAACCTACACTTTGCGCGCCTCAAACCACGTGTAGGAGCCACAGGACTAAAATGATCACGAGCACTAGGCCCAGCCCGCCCGAGGGATAATACCCCCACCCGCGCGAATAAGGCCATGTGGGCGCCGCGCCGATCAACAGGATCAATACAATGAGCAGGATCAGAAGCATGCCTGTTCGACTGCTTCCGACTGGGAACTATAACAGTTGAGTTTCGAACCGGGGCTTACGCGCGGAGATGCGCGGGCACGGCGGCCGCGGCCGCTCGGGCAAGGGCAGGAGTGGACCAGTTCGCGGCGAGCGTATTCAGCAGCTCTTCGCAAACGTCCTGGGGCGGACGCGTCGCACACAGCCTATGATAATCGCGGTCGCGATAGTAATTGACCAATTCGACCGCATTCCGCTCATGCTGGCGGAGGCGCTCGCGAATGGTTTCGGGTTTGTCGTCCGAGCGCTGTTCGAGCAATCCCCCATCGCGTTCGCATTGCGTTCTCGCGGGACCGTGCTCCTGATCGATGCTGAAGATGCGCCCACATTCCGGGCAGACCCGCCGGCGGCTCAGGCGCGAGACAAGCTCCTCGGTTGAAATTACAAAGTCGAACACCAGTGGCTTCGGCTTGCGCATTCGCGCGAGCAGCGCGTCCAGAAATTGCGCTTGCGCCGCGGTGCGCGGATATCCGTCGAGAATGCAGCCGTGATGGCAATCGCGCTCTTGAAGCCGGCTGGCTACAAGCTGGTTCATCACATCGTCGTCAACCAGTTGTCCCGCATCCAGCATGCCTTGCACGCGCCGCCCCAACGCGGAGCCCGACCGGCACTCCCGCCGCAGGAGATCGCCCGTCGAAATCGCCGGGATGCCCAGTTCCATCGAGAGGCGGCCAGCCTGGGTACCTTTTCCAGAACCGGGGGCGCCCAACAGGATCACATATTGGCAGCGGGTTTGCTTACGTGGCATGTTTTCCCCGCTCGTCAGTTTGCGCCAAGATGTACTGTAAAGCAAGGGCCGGTGGTCCGATACGGACCAGTAGACCGTTCCGCCCCGGCCTAGTCGAAAACCAAGGGCCCTCCCGAGTATCCGTATGCTCTCCAGCGAAACCTTGCGGCAGCTCGCCACCCTGCTCGAAGAGCGGCGAATCGGCGCTGGCATAGCGCTGCTCGAAAACTGCCGAACTGAATTCGCAGATACTCAACCGGACGACCGGTGCGCGGCGGAGGCGCTGGGTTGCCTGGCTCAGTGGGTAGACGTCGGGTTCGAGGGCGCGGAACTGCTCGCGGAGATGTTGGAGCGCTTTCCGAAAGCGGGGCGGCACGCAGTTCCGTTGAAGGGCTACGTGCATCTGCGGCTGGCCGAGGCGCTGGCGGCCATGCGGCAGGAGAACCTTCCGGAAGCGCTGCGGCACCTGGAGATCGCGCTTAGCATTTGCGACGAAGTGCCGGACCCGAAAGTCGCGGCGGTAGCGAATCTATGGAAAGCGCGCTGCCTTCGCAAGGCGGGCGAATACGATCACGCGCTCGCAGTCACGCGCCGGGGAATCCGGGTGGCGAGCGAAATCGGGCTCGCGAAAATGGCCGCCGTTATGCGAACGCTCGAAAGCTGGCTGCTTTTTCAGAAGGGCCAGGCGAAGCCGGCGCTGGCCATGTTGCAGGAAGCCGAAGCGGTGCTGCGCAAGACGGACGACCTGATCACGCTCGGCAACATTCAATCGGCGTACGGGCGGATTGCGCTGCGGGAGGGACGCTATGACCATGCCACGCAGTATTTCGACGCCTCCATCGCGATCTTCAACGAACGGGCGGCGCTTGAGGGCTACCTGGCGCGGTCGTTGACAAATAGGGCGCAGGCGAAGCGCTTCGCGGCGCTCCAGCTCAGGCGTTCCATCGATGCGCGGCGGGAGCGCGCGCGCGGGCAAAGCAAGAGGCCGAGAGAAGACGATAGCGGCCAGCTCGAGCGAATGCATCAGCTTCTTCACGACGCGCAGGCCGATCTCGCGCGAGCCGATGCGATTTACAAGCGCATGGGCAACCACCACGGCGCAGGCAACGCCGACGTCAATCTTGCGAGCATCTATCTGGATCTCGGAGATCTCGATAAAGCCGACGAGCGCGCGCAGGAAGCGTTCCATTTAGGCGCGACCAAGGCCGACTACCTGCTGATGTGCCGCGCGCGCCTGGCCGAAGCCATGATCGCCAACGCGCGTTTCGAGGACCAGATTGGCGAATCGGGCGAAGTGAGCCGCTTTGCGCAACTGGCGCACGATTGCGCGAAAGAGGCGGTGGATTTGAGCGAGCGGACGGAGAGCCGGCGCTTGCGCGCGCAGGCGCATGTTTGTCACGGGCTCACGCTCATCAACGGATTCTTTAACAACATGGAGGCCGCGCGCGCCTCCTGCGGCCGCGCCGAAGAATATCTGGACAACGACCGCCACGATGCGTTGTGGCAGGAAGTGGAGTTGCTGCGCGCCAAGATTCTGCATGGCGGCGTCGAGGACCCGAATCTGCGCGCCTGGTCGCAAGGCGAAGTCGGCGACAGAACGCTGCAGGAAGTAGTCGGCGATTTCGAAGAGCTGGTGATCCGGCGGGTTTGGGAGCGCGAGGACCGCAAAGTGCTGCGAGTGGCCCAGCGCTTGTCCGTATCGCCAAAGAAAGTGCGGCGGGTGCTGCGGCGCCTGGGAGTCATGGAAGAAGAGCGGCCCATTGAAGACCGGCCGCTCTCTTGAACCTGTCTCAGTACAGCCGCACGCCACGCGGCCCCGGCTTGCGGTGCATGTGCACCGTGTCTACAAACCGCACGCTATTGCTGCCGGAGGTCATGACCAGCGTGTGGGTGCGGTAGCCTTCCCCGAAGAACCGGACGCCGCGCAGGAGCGCCCCGTCGGTGACGCCGCAGGCCGCGAAAACGATGTGGCTGCCCATCGCGAGGTCGCCCGCCGTATAGATCCGGCGAGGATTCTTAATGCCCATGCGGGCGACGCGCTCTTCGAGCTCCGGGCTGTCGATCACCAGGCGCGCCACCATTTCGCCGTGCAGGCAGCGCATCGCGGCCGCCGCGAGCACGCCTTCCGGCGCCCCGCCTATGCCCATCACCGCGTGCACCCCGTTGCCTCTCACCGCCACCGCGATGGCCGCCGAAAGATCGCCGTCTCCGATCAGCCGGATGCGCGCGCCTTCGCGCCGGATGCTCTCGATCAATCCTTCGTGCCGCGGGCGGTCGAGCACGATCACCGTCAGATCTTTGACGTCGCGGTCCAGGCGTCGCGCGATGGATTTCAAGTTCTGCGAGACAGGCGCGTCGATATCGAGCGCCCCCCGGCAGGCCGGACCCGCCACGATTTTCTCCATGTAGCAATCCGGGGCGTGCAGCAAGCCTCCGGGTTCCGAGGCGGCCAGCACCGCGATGGCGTTGGGCGCGCCCGTGGCGCAGAGGTTGGTTCCTTCAAGCGGGTCGACCGCGATGTCGACGCCGGGAAATTCGGCGCCGTCCGGCGCAGGCGCTCCGACCCGCTCGCCGATGTAGAGCATGGGCGCTTCGTCGCGCTCGCCTTCGCCGATGACGATGTTGCCGGCGATCGGGACCGTTTCAAACGCCTGACGCATGGCCTGTACGGCGGCGTGATCGGAATGCTTGCGGTCGCCTTGACCCATGGTGCGGGCGCTCGCGACAGCGGCTTCTTCGACGACACGAACAAGGTGCAGCGCGAGGTCGCGCTCGATATTGGTTTCAGTAGAAGACATAGGCATGGGCGGCACGACCGGTAAGCCGCGAGCCGACGTACATCATGATAGTCTCAGGGGGCTGTACGAGGCTCACCGGTCCGTGCGGCGCCCTCCATCGATAAACCCAATGAGCGCCCTTCGAACAAAATCCCAGAATTCTGAAACCCGCGCAGCCGCTTCGCCTGAAAATCGCTTTACTCCCTCTGCCCGCCCTCTCAGCGCCAACAAGCACCTCATCCGCTGGGTCGAGAAAATCGCCGAGCTGACCAAGCCCGACGCCATCCATTGGGTGGACGGCTCCCAGGAAGAGAACGACGCCTTGTGCGCCCAGATGATGGAGACCGGCACGCTCATCAAGCTGAACCAGGACTTGTGGCCGGGGTGCTACTACGCGCGATCCGACCCGCGAGACGTCGCGCGCGTGGAAGATCGAACGTTCATCTGCTCGCTCTCCAAGGAGGCGGCGGGCCCAACCAACAACTGGGTCGATCCGTACGAGATGCGGCGCAAGCTGAAGACCTTGTTTCGCGGCTGCATGCGCGGGCGCACGATGTACGTTCTCGCCTTCAGCATGGGCGTGATCGACTCGCCGATGTCCCAGATTGGAGTCGAGCTGACCGATTCGCCCTACGTCGTGGTCAATATGCGTATCATGGCGCGCATCGGGCTGCCTGCCTTGGCGGAGATAGACAAAGACATCAAGCGCGTGGTGCCCTGCGTGCATAGCGTGGGAGCGCCGCTCGCCCCGGGGCAACGGGATGCGCCATGGCCATGCAACGACGAAAAATACATCGTCCATTATCCGGAGACCCGGCAGATCTGGTCCTATGGGTCCGGCTACGGCGGCAATGCGCTGCTCGGCAAGAAGTGCTTCGCGCTGCGCATCGCTTCGAATATCGCGCGAGACGAGGGATGGATGGCGGAACACATGCTGATCCTCGGCGTCGAAGATCCGCAGGGCGAAAAGACATACGTCGCGGCTGCATTTCCGAGCGCGTGCGGCAAGACGAACTTCGCGATGATGATCCCGCCCGAAGGCTTGGAGGGCTGGAAGGTTTGGACCGTGGGCGACGATATCGCCTGGATCAAGCCGGATCGAAACGGTCAGTTATACGCCATCAATCCGGAGGCGGGTTTTTTCGGCGTCGCGCCCGGAACTTCGCCCGAAACCAACCCAAACGCGATCGCCACGCTTTCGCGCAATTCCATCTTCACCAATGTCGCTCTGACCCCGAACGGCGGCGTGTGGTGGGAGGGGCTCACCGATGAGCCGCCCGCCGAGTGCCTGGATTGGCAGGGCAACTACTGGACGCCCCAGATCGGGCGCGAAACGGGCCGCCGGGCCGCGCATCCGAATTCGCGCTTCACTTCGCCGGCCGCGCAGTGCCCATCCATCGATCCCCAGTGGGAAAATCCAGGAGGAGTACCGATCAGCGCTTTCATCTTCGGAGGCCGCCGCGCCTCTAACATTCCTTTGGTTTTCCAGGCCTTCAACTGGAGCGCGGGCGTCTATGTGGGCGCGACCATGGGATCGGAAACCACCGCCGCCGCCGCGGGCGCCGTGGGCAAAGTGCGCCGCGATCCCATGGCCATGCTGCCCTTCTGCGGCTATCATATGGGCGACTATTTCCGCCATTGGCTCAGAATGCAACGCGGCCTAAGCTCCACGCCGAAAATCTTTCACGTGAACTGGTTCCGCAAAGGCGACGACGGTAAATTCATCTGGCCCGGTTACAGCCAGAACATGCGCGTGCTCAAGTGGATTGTCGATCGCGCCCGCAGCCGCGCCTTCGCCAAGGAAACGCCTATCGGCTGGGTTCCCCGTTACAGCGATATCGAATGGAAGGGGCTCGACTTCCCCCAAGAAAAATTCGAGCAGTTACAAGCCGTGGATACCTCTGCCTGGAAATCGGAAGTAATGGGCCACGAAGAACTATTTATCGAGTTACACGACCACTTACCGCCCGAAATGATTTACGAACGCGAGTTACTCATCTGCCGGCTCTAGGCGTCGGCGCCCTTCTTATTTTCGGGCACGGCGATCGCATCGAAGTTAGCGGCAAGCGCTCGCAGCGCCTCGGCGACATTGCCGCCCGATAGCGGCTTACCGTGACCCGGCGCGACGACCGATGGATTCAGCCGCGCCAATTTGCGCACCGATTGGCCCGCCGCCGCCCAATCCGAAGTGAAGTAAGCGGGCGGCCCGTGCAGTTCGGGATGCTGAACCATGGCGGCTTCGAAAAACGACTCCGGCTTAGTCGTGCAGAACGCATCTCCCGGCAACAGGACTCCGTCTTTCATGCGATAGAGCGAAACGTGCCCGGGCGTATGTCCAGGCGTGTGGACGATCTCCCAATCCGGCAGCTCGGCCCAGGAAGCGGAAGCGCCGTCGGCGGCGGGCAACTCCCGCAGCCGCGCTCCCAAATCGATCGGATCGCGCGGATATGTGGGCGATAACAGAGACATCGCGCCTCCCCCCGCCCCGGCATTGGGAGGCGGATACGCCTGCCGCCCGGTTAAGTAGGGAAATTCGAGCGGATGCGCGTAGATGGGCACATTCCAACGATCCGCCAGCTCGCGCGCCGCGCTGACGTGATCGAAATGCCCATGCGTCAGAAAAATCGCATTGGGCGCTTTGCCGAATTGTTTCTCAGCCCAGTTGTGAATCCGTCCCTCGCTCATCGGCAATCCGGCGTCGATCAGGGTCCAGGAACCGTCCCGATGAGTCAACCCAAAGACGTTCACGAAGACAATGCGCAGCCCCTGAACGCCGCGCGCGATCGCGTCCATCGGAATCGCTTGCTCCGCTGGAACTTCTACGTGCTCCATTGAGCCTCCACGGTCGTTGGACTGCTCGCGCTCTCGAAATGACACGCGCGAAGCGGCGCGTAGTAATCCTGGCGCCCAAGCCCTTCCAGGCCCCGCGACAGGCGCTCCGTTTACCATGGAGCGTGGACTCGCTCGTCCTCAAAACACTCCTCCGCGAGGTCGCCGCGCTCACGGGCGAGCACGCCATTCTCGTCGGCGTCTCATCAGGCATCGCCATCGTCCTCGGCATCGGTCTCGGCATCGCCGGAACGCGCCACGCCGCCCTCAGGCAGATGTCGGTCACTGTAGCGAGCGTGCTCCAAACCATACCGAGCCTTGCGCTCTTCGGCTTTCTTCTTCCGGTGCCGCTCATCGGCGGGATCGGCCGGCACACCGCAATCCTTTGCCTGGTCCTCTATTCGCTTCTGCCCGTCTTGCGCAACACCATCGTGGGCATCGCGACCGTCGATCGTCCCGTTCGCGAAGCGGCCATCGCCATGGGCATGACCGATTCCCAGCTACTTCGCCTGGTGGAGCTTCCTCTCGCCGCCCCCACGATACTGGCGGGCGTTCGCATTGCGCTGGTCACCAATATCGGCACGGCCGTTATCGCCGCCGTCATTGGCGGAGGCGGGCTCGGCGTTCTGATATTTCGCGGCGTGGCTTCGGCCGACACGCTGCAGATCCTGGCGGGCGCTATTCCGGCCGCCGCGCTCGCGCTTATAGCCGATGGCGGCATGAGCCTTCTCGAACGGAGAGTGGCGATTCGATGAGCAGCTTCGGCGTGGCGCGCGCCTTGCCGGCCCTTATCGCCGCCGCGCTGCTTTGTTCGTGCTCGCGCGGGGACAGAATCGTCGTCGGCTCGAAGAACTTCACCGAACAATTGATCCTGGGCGAAATCGCGGCGCAACAGCTTGAGCGCAAGCTTCACATAACGGTTGAGCGCAAACTCTACCTGGGCGGCACTCTGCTCGCCCATGAAGCCATTGTGCATGGCGACATCGACGTCTATCCCGAATACACCGGCACGGCCGGCACAGTGATCCTCAAGCAGTCCGTCCCCGAAGGCGCCGTGCAGGCCTACATCGCCGTCAAGGACGAATACCTGAAGCGTTTTCACCTGGTTTGGCTTCCGCCCCTCGGCTTCAACGACACCTTCGCGATGGTGGTGCGGACGGCCGACGCGCAGCGCCTGACCGCGCCCGATCTTTCGGCCGCGGCTTCGCGCTCGTGGCGGCTGGGAATCGGCTTCGAATTTCTGACTCGGCCGGATGGACTTGCGCGATTGAACAAGGTCTACTCGATTCCCGTCGATGGCGCGCCGAAGAGCATGGATCTGGGGCTGCTCTATCAGGCCTTGCGCCAGAAGAGCGTCGATATGGCCGCCGCGAACTCGACCGACGCGCCCCTCACAGACCCCCGCTTCACGGTTCTCAAAGACGATAAGAAGGCTTTCCCGCCTTATACTGCTTGCTACGTCGCGAGCGAGCGCCTTCTTGAGCAGCGGCCCGCCGTGCGATGGGCGCTCACCTTGCTCCAGAACCGCATCGGCGACGACACCATGCGCGCGCTCAATCGCCGGGTCGAAATCGAGCATCAGGCAGTCGAAAAAGTAGCGGCGGACTTTCTGCGCACCCAGTGGTGATTCACGCCGGAGGCCTACACTCATGATCAATAAACTCGTCATCGAAAACCTCAGACACCGCTGGGTGCGAACATTGCTGTGCGCGCTCGTGGTAGGCGTTCAGGTCATGTCCATCTTGACGCTGATCGGCCTCAGCCGCGGCATGCTCCAGGATTCCGCGAACCGCGCCAAGGGAACCGGGGCCGACATTTTCCTGAAGCCCGACACGCAAGGCACGTTCTCGTTTTCCTCCGGCCAGATCGATGAAAAGTTCGAGCCATTTGTCGCGAAGCAGCCGCATGTGGCTCAAGCGTTGGGCGTGCTCATCACGCCCGTCGAGCTGATCACCACCATCAGCGGCGTGAATGTCGCGCCGTTTGAAAAAATGAGCGGCGGTTTTCATTTCTTCGCCGGCGGCGCCCCCAGCGCGCCCGACGACATTGTGGTCGACAACTACTATGCCCAGCAACACAAGCTTCGAGTGGGCAGCACCGTCAAGCTGCTCAACCATGCCTGGCGCGTATCGGGCATCATGCGCAGCGGCATTCTCGGGCACTTGATCGTCCAGCTCTCCTCGCTGCAGCGCCTGACTGGAAACGCCACTCCTCCGCGCGTCTCCGAGATTCTCGTGAAGCTGGACGACCCCGCCCGCACGACCCAAACGGTGGATCAACTCAACGCGCTGCTCAAAGGAAATCTTCGCGCCATTTCGATGACCGACCTGCAATCGCAGTTCAGCGTCTCGAATATTCCGGAGCTTCGCGCCTTCATCGGCGTCATCACGACGCTCGCCGTGGTCGTCGGCTTTCTGGTGGTTTTTCTTTCTATGTACACGGCCGTCATCGAGCGCACCCGCGAGATCGGCATCCTCAAGGCTCTCGGCGCCAAGCCGCTTACAATCCTCGACATTCTGGTTCGCGAAGCGATTGTGCTCGCCATCGCGGGCTGCGTGATCGGCATCCTGCTTTCGTTTGCCAGCAAGGCCCTGATTACCGGCCTGATGCCGTCCTCGCTGCGCGTCATAGATGTTCCCGATTGGTGGCCCTATGCGGCGGCGATTGCCCTCGGCGGCGCTCTTCTCGGCGCCATTTATCCCGGTTTCAAAGCGGCGCGCCAGGATGCGATCGAGGCGCTCGCCTATGAGTAGCGCGCAGGCAGCCGCCCCTCCCATCATCCGCGTTCGCGGCCTCCAGAAAATCTATCGCCTCGGAGACGTCGATGTGCCCGCGTTGCGCGGCGTCGATCTCGACGTCCCCCGCGGCGAGTTCCTGGCTGTGATCGGGCCCTCGGGCTCCGGCAAATCGACTCTGTTTCATATCCTCGGCGGACTTGCGCCGCCCACCTCCGGCGAGATCTCGATAGACGGCGCGGACCTGCGCCGGATGAGCGAAAACGAGCGCACGGCGATGCGGCAGAAGAAGATCGGTTTCGTCTTTCAAAAATACAATCTGCTTCCCACTCTGACGGCGCGCGACAACATCGCGCTCGCGCAATCGCTTGCCGGCGTGACGGCGCCGCCGCCCGGATTCGAGCAGATCCTGGAGCTGCTTGGCATTCGCCAGCGGCTCGACCATCGCCCACGCGCGCTCTCCGGAGGCGAGCAGCAGCGCGTCGCCATCGCCCGCGCGCTGGTCAACCAGCCGGCCATTCTGCTCGCCGATGAGCCTACCGGCAATCTCGACACCGCCAATTCCAATGCCGTGCTCGAAATCTTGCGAGATTTGAACAACCGCACCGGCCAAACCATTCTGATGATCACGCACAATCCCGAAGCCGCCGCGTTCGCCGACCGCACGGTGGCAATGCGCGACGGCAGAATGGCGGCGCTCTAAGCATGGCCGCATCCAAGGCTAAGCGCGGCGCCGTCGCTCACCTGCTGCCCTGGTTGAATATCGGCGGTACAGAGCTGCAAACGCTGCGCCTGGCGCAAGCGGCCCGCGAGCTTGGTTATGAGAATTCGATCTACGTTCCCGCTGGAGGAACTAAGGTCCGCGCGCTCTTTGAAGACGAGCATTTCCCCGTCTTCGAATACGATCAGGTGCAGCCCAGCTACACCAAACCTTCCGCGTTCTGGAAGAACTCACGCCGGCTTGCGCGCGCCTTCCGCGAGCGGGGAATTCAGATCGTCCACTGCTCCGACATTCTGGCCGCGCATTTCGCGGGCTTCGCCGGCCGCATGGCGGGGGCTCGCGTCATCTCGCATGTCCGAAACCACTATCCCGGCATCGGCCGCCGCGAGCGCGGCTTTCTCCTGCCCGTCGAACTGTTCGTCTGCGTCTCAAAGAACACGCGCGATAACTTTGGAATCGAGCGCGGCCGCAGGCGCTCCACGGTCCTCTACGACGTTCCCGGCGTCATCTACAAGCCAGTCGAAGACCGCGCCGGCGCTCGCGCGAGTTTTGGCCTTCCGCCCCAGGGCCAGGTCTTCGGCATGGCGGCCCGCGTCTCGCCCCAGAAGGATTTTCCGACGCTGATCCAGGCGGCGCGCATCGTACTCGACAAGATGCCCGAAGCGTCTTTCCTCATCGCAGGCGATCACCGGCTTGAGGCGCCGCATCGCGCTCACTATGAAAGTCTGCTCCCGCTGCTCGACGAAACCCACACTCGCGAGAACTTTTTCTTCGCGGGCTTTCAATCCGAGATGAGCACGTTCTATGCCGCCATCGACACCTTCGTTCTGTCTTCGAACTGGGAAGGGCTTCCGACCGTGGTGCTGGAGGCCATGCTATATGGCCGGCCCGCGGTCAGCACGGAAGTCGGCGGCATCGCCGAAGCGATTCACGATGGCGTCGACGGATTCCTGGTTCCACCCAAGTCTCCCGGCGTGCTGGCGGATCGCCTCCTGCAACTTGCCACCGATGAGGCGCTTCGCCAGAGATTTATCCAAAACGCGCAGCGCTCACTCACCGAGACATTCGGCCAGAAGCGCTTTCTCAAGCAGGTGGACGAACTCTATTCCGGCTTACTGCGGCGCCGTTGAATCTGTTTTCGCCGGGTCCATCCAGAAGTGCATGCCCTTGAAGTCGAACGTCGCCGGAGCGCGGCTCAGAAGCGCGAATCCGGCCGTCGCGTCGAACTGCGTCTGCGGAAGGTTGGCGTCTTTGGTCCCGAAATAGAGCGGCCCCCCGTCGAGCAGCGAAATCCCGCTATACGCTATCGTTCCCGAATCGGCGCGCGCCAGCTTCATGCCGTTTCCAATGAAAGGGAACATCTCCTTCGGCTTGGCCTTGCTCTCTTTTTTCAAAGAAAGCTTTTCGACGGAGTTGGGATACACCAACAGCGTTCCCGTGAACAGCGTGTCGAGTTGCGCCTCGATCGGCTGGCCGTTCACGCTGAAGCCGGTGGTGGTGAGCGTGACCGGTCCCCAATGGCCCACGTGCTTGATGACCAAATCGGTGCACTCGCGCGGGCAGGGTTGCGGGCCGGGCTGCGGCTCGGAGATGCGCAGCACATGGTTGCCCGCGTCGATCTGAACGATGCGGTTTTTGAAGGCGCCGTAGGTGAGCGCGCCATCGCCCGGCAGCGACTCCAACTTTTCTCCCGGACTATCCGCCTGGGGCGTCGTGTCCAGCACCATGAATGGAAAATCGCCGAGCGGCAGGTCGCCCAGCTTGGCGCCCGGCACAATGGTCTGCTGCACCTGGTTGATGTCGCGGCCATCGCTCCCCTTGAGCGCCTGCATCTGTAGCCCTAACGATTGCGCCGCTTTGACGTCGATGTAGGCGTTCGCTTCGCCGAGATCGACCAGCAGCCGCAGCGTCTTGCCGCTTCCAGTGGTCAAGTCCACGCAGGGCAGACCCGAGCAATCGAGCAGCGGCACTTCCATCATGCGGGGCGCGGCTTGGGGTCCGGCTGCTTGCGGGTTCGTTTGAGGCTGCGCGGCTTGCGCGTCCGCCGGTTTAAATTGCGCAAACAGCCCTGGCGCGACAAGTACGGATGCGACCAGTATGGAGACGCTTCCCATCAGCTTGGAGTATCGGTCAGCATGGTCTGCAGCCTGGGGCTGAGCTGCCGCGCATGCCCGAACCACTGCTGCATCTTGTCCAGATAGAGATAGACGACAGGCGTCGTGTAGAGCGTCAACAGTTGGCTCACGATCAATCCGCCCACAATTGTAATGCCCAGCGGCCGCCGCATTTCCGAGCCGACTCCCGTGCCGAGCGCCAGCGGCAGCCCGCCCAGCATCGCCGCCATGGTGGTCATGATAATCGGACGGAAGCGCAGCAGGCAGGCTTCATAGATGGCGTGCTTCGAGTCGATATCCTGCTGGCGCTCGGTTTGAAGCGCGAAGTCGATCATCATAATGGCGTTCTTCTTCACGATCCCGATCAGCAAAATAATGCCGATGAGCGCGATCACGGTCAGGTCCGTTTGGCAGAGGATCAGCGCGAGCAGCGCCCCGACGCCCGCCGAAGGCAGCGTGGAGAGAATCGTGATGGGATGAATGTAGCTCTCATACAGCATCCCGAGCACGATGTATACGGTCACGAGCGCCGCCAGGATCAGCAGCGGCTCGTTCCTGAGCGACTGCTGAAAAGCTTGCGCGGTGCCCGCAAATGCGCCGTGCACGTTGGCGGGAAGTCCGATATCCTGCTCCGCCTTTTGGACGATTGCGACCGCCTCGCCGAGAGCCGCGCCGGGAGCGAGCGCGAAGGACAACGTTATAGATGGGAACTGGCCCTGATGGTTCACCGTCAGCGAGGTCAGCACGGTGCGCAGGTGAGTGAACGTGGAAATCGGAACCGGCGTGCCCGTGCTCGACCGCACATAAATTTGATCGAGCGACGTGGGGTTCTGCTGGAACTCGGGCAGCACTTCCAGCACGACGTGATACTGATTCATGCCGGTGTACATGGTCGAAACCTGCCGCTGGCCGAACGCGCTGTAGAGCGTGGTGTCGATGGCGGCCGGATTTACGCCCAGTCGCGAAGCCGTGCTGCGGTCGATCACCAGCTCGGATTCCAGGCCGTGAATCTGCTGGTCGGTATTCACGTCGAGTAGCGCCGGAATGGTCTTCAGCTTATCCATCAGCTTCGGCGCCCATTCATTCAAATCGCGCAGGCTGTCGGATTGCAGCGTGTATTGATACTGCGAGTTGCCGCCGCGGCCGCCCACTCGTATGTCCTGCGCCGATTGCAGATAGAGAGTTGCGCCGGGAATGCGCGAGAGCTTGCCGCGCAGGCGATTAATCACCTGGTCCGAGGAGGCCTTGCGCTCGTCGAGAGGCTTCAACTGCGCCCACATCGAGGCTACATTCAACGTTCCGCCGCCGGTAAAGCCCTGCACGTCGGCCATGGCCGGATCGGCCTCGACGATGCGCAAGAAGTCGTGCATCTTTTCGCGCATCGCCGCGAACGAGATGTCCTGGTCGGCGACAATGGCGCCTCCGATGCGCCCCGTATCCTGCTGCGGGAAGAAGCCCTTGGGCACGATGATATAGAGATACACGTTGATGGCGACCGTCACGAGCGTGATCACGAGCGTCAACTGCGGATGGCGAAGAACGGCGGCGAGGCTCTTCCCGTACGCGCGATGCACGCTATCGAAGGCGAATTCGCAGAGACGGTAGATCCAGTTGTGGCGCGCGCCGCGTTGCGCGCGCAGGAACTTGGCCGACATCATGGGCGTCGTGGTCAGCGAAACCACCAGCGAAATGCAGATCGCAATGGTCAGCGTGATGGCGAACTCGCGGAACAGGCGGCCGACGATGCCGCCCATCAGCAGAATGGGAATGAATACCGCCACCAGCGACACGCTCATCGAGAGCACCGTGAAGCCGATCTCCTTCGCTCCTTGCAGCGCGGCCTTCACGGGCGCCCAGCCCATTTCGAGATAGCGCGTGATGTTTTCGATCACCACGATTGCGTCATCCACCACGAAGCCCGTCGAGACCGTCAGCGCCATCAGCGAGAGATTATCGAGCGTGTAGCCCATCAGGTACATCGCCCCGAAAGTGCCCAACAGCGAAAGCGGAACGGCGATCCCAGGGATGATGGTGGCCCACGTATTGCGCAAGAAGAAAAAGACAACCAAAATCACGAGCACCACCGAAAGGAGAAGCGAGATCTCGACGTCGTGAATCGAAGCGCGAATGGTCGTGGTGCGGTCCTGCGCGACGCGCAAGTCGACCGCGGGCGGAATCGAAGCTTTCAGTTGCGGCAGCAGCGCCAGGATGCGATCGACCGTGTCGATAATGTTGGCGGTCGCTTGCTTGTACGCTGCGATGATGATGGCGGGCTTGCCGTTGTCGAGACCGTCGTTGCGCGTGTTTTCGACCGAATCGAGAACGTTTCCGAGGTCGCGCAGCCGGACGGGCGCGCCATTGCGATAGGCGACGATCAGCGGCGCATATTGCGCGGCCTTGAAGAGCTGGTCGGTGGCGTTGATCTGCCAGCGCGTCTGGTTGTTTTCGACAGAGCCCTTGGCCTGGTGTGCATTCGCGTTCTGAAGCGCGGTCGCGATATCGGTCAAGCCCAGATTGAAATTCTTCAAGACCGTTGGATTCACCTGCACTCGCACCGCCGGCCGCGAGCTGCCCCACGCTTCCACCTCCCCCACGCCCTCGATTTGGGAAATTTTCTGCGTGAGGATGGAATCCGCGATGTCGTACATGTGAGCGCGATCCACTGTGTCGGAAGTCAGCGCCAGCATCAGGATCGGCGAGTCGGCGGGATTCGCTTTCCAGTAGCCCGGGTTGCCCGGCATATCGGCGGGAAGCTGGCTGCGCGCCGCGTTGATGGCAGCTTGTACGTCACGGCCCGCGGCGTCGATGTTGCGGTCGAGATCGAACTGAAGGACGATTCCGGTGCTGCTTAATTGGCTGAACGACGTCATTTCGGTCACACCGGAGATGCGTCCGAATTGTCGTTCGAGAGGCGTCGCGACGGCGGACGCCATGGTTTCGGGGCTCGCGCCGGGAAGGTTGGCGTGCACGAAGATGGTCGGAAACTCCACCTGCGGAAGGGGCGCCACAGGCAGCAGCCGAAATGCAAGACCGCCGCTCAACGCAAGCGCCGCGGTCAGCAGCATGGTGGCGACGGGACGCTTGATAAATGGCGCTGAGAGATTCACTGAGCTTACTCGGCGTGCGCCGGATGCGCGTAATGTTCCCGCGCGGCTCGCGGTTGGCGGGAACGGGAGGCGCGCTTGGCCAGCCTGTCGAAAAAGAGATACACGACCGGCGTGGTGTAGAGCGTCAGCACCTGGCTGACGATTAAGCCTCCGACAATCGTAATGCCGAGAGGTCGGCGCAGCTCAGAGCCCACGCCGCTTCCAAGCGCGAGCGGCAGACCGGCGAAGAGCGCCGCCATGGTGGTCATCATGATCGGCCGGAAGCGCAGCAGGCACGCCTGATAGATCGCTTCTAGTGGCGGTTTGCCGTCGTTGCGCTCGGCGTCGAGCGCGAAATCGATCATCATGATCGCGTTCTTCTTGACGATGCCGATCAGCAGGATGATGCCGATGAGCGCCACCACGTTGAAGTCGTCATGGCAGATCAGGATCGCGAGAATGGCGCCCACGCCAGCCGAGGGCAGGGTAGACAGGATCGTGATGGGGTGGATGTAGCTCTCATACAAAACTCCGAGAACGATGTAGACCACAACTAGCGCCGCGAGAATCAACAGCGGCTCGTCGGATAGCGAGTTTTGAAACGCGGCGGCAGTGCCCTGGAAACTGGAATGCACGCTCAGCGGCAGCCCGATGTCGCGCTCGGCTTGGTGAATCGCCTGGACCGCGCTGCCGAGCGATTCGCCGGTAGGAAGATTGAAGGAAACCGTGACCACCGGGAACTGGCCCTGATGGGTAACGGTGAGCGGCGTGCTCGACTCCTCGAAATGGGTGAAGGAGCTGAGCGGCGCCTCCGCGCCATTCGCCGAATGAACATAGATGTTGTCGAGCGCGGAAGGATTGCGGCGATATTCGGGCGCGACTTCCAGCACCACGTGGTATTGGTTCAACTGCGTGAACATGGTCGAGACCAATCGCTGCCCGAAGGCGTCGTAGAGCGTATCGTCAATCTGCTGCATGCCGATCCCGAGGCGCGAAGCCGTGTCGCGATCGATGACCAGCACAGTTTGCAGACCGCCGTTCTGCTGGTCCGTCGCCACGTCGCGCAGCGCGGGAAGGGTCTGAAGCTTGCTGACCAGGCGCGCGGTCCAGACATTCAGTTCCTTGGCGTCGGCGTCTTCGAGGGTGTATTGAAATTGCGTGCGGCTGACGCGGTCTTCGACGGTGAGGTCTTGCACGGGCTGCAGGTACAACGTGATGCCCTCTACCTGTGAAAGCTTCGATTGGAGCCGGCGAATGATCGCGTTGGCGCTGGCGCGGCGCTCTTCGAGCGGCTTCAAATTGATTTGAATGCGGCCGCTGTTCAGAGTGGTGTTGATGCCGTCGATGCCGATGAAAGACGACAGGCTTTCAACCGCCGGGTCTTTGAGAATCACGCGAGCGAGCGCCTGTTGCCGCTCGGCCATGGCGGCGAACGAAATGGTCTGCGGCGCCTGCGAAACGCCTAGAATCACGCCCGTATCCTGCAGCGGAAAGAAACCCTTGGGGACCACCACGTAGAGCGCAATCGTGGCGACAAGGGTGGCGAGCGTCACAAGCAGAGTAAGCGGTTGATGCCGCAGCACCCACTGCAGCGTCACGCCGTAGCGCGAGATGATGCGGTTGAACAGATGCTCGGATGTACGGTAAAACCAGGTCTGCTCCTCCGGCGCTTTGTGGCGCAAAATTTTGGCGCACATCATGGGCGTCAGCGTCAGCGATACGACGGCCGAAACCAGAATCGTGATCGCGAGCGTGATGGCGAACTCGCGAAACAGGCGGCCCACTATATCGCCCATGAACAGCAGCGGAATCAAGACCGCTATCAGCGAAACGGTCAGCGAAACGATCGTGAAGCCGATCTGCTCGGACCCGCGCAGCGCGGCGCGCAAAGGCGACTCTCCCTGCTCCAGGTAGCGCGAGATGTTTTCGATCATCACGATCGCATCGTCCACCACGAAGCCCGTCGAGATGGTGAGCGCCATCAGCGTCAGATTGTTCAGGCTGTAGCCGAGCAGGTACATGACGCCGAAGGTTCCGACAATCGAGAGCGGAACGGCGACGCTCGGGATGACGGTCGCGGCGAGATTGCGCAGGAACAGAAAGATGACCATCACGACCAGCGCGATGGTCAGCATCAGCTCGAATTGAACATCCTTGACGGAAGCACGAATCGTCGTCGTGCGGTCCGTGAGAACGGCCACGTCGATGGCCGATGGGATCGACACCCGCAACTGCGGCAGCAGAGTCTTGATCCGATCGACCACCGATATGATGTTGGCGCCGGGTTGCCGCTGGATGTTCAGGATCACGGCCGGGACGGTGTTCGTCCAGGCTGCTTCGTTCGTATTTTCGGGCCCATCGACCACGGTCGCCACGTCTTCGAGGCGCACTGGCGCCCCGTTCTTATAAGCGACGATCACGGGCTTGTAGCCGGAGCTCGTAAGAATCTGATCGTTGGCGCCGATGGTGTACGCCTGGCGCAGTCCGTCGAAGTTGCCCTTGGCTTGGTTGATATTCGTTTGGTTGAGAGCGGTGCGAACGTCCTCCAGGCTTAGGCCGTAAGCGGCGAGCGCGGTGGGATTGGCGCGTATGCGAACCGAGGGTCTTTCCCCGCCGCTGATCGTCACCAAGCCAACGCCGGGAAGCTGAGAAATCTTCTGCGAGAGCGTCGTGTCGGCCAGATCCTCCACCTTGGTGAGCGGCATGGTCTTCGAGGTGAGCGCCAGCGTCAGGATGGGCGCATCGGCCGGATTCACTTTGTTGTAGACCGGCGGGTTGGGTAAATCCGGCGGCAGATATGTGCCCGCGGCATTGATAGATGCCTGCACCTGCTGCTCGGCGATGTCGATATTGAGATCGAGATCGAACTGAAGCGTGATGATGGAGCTGCCGAACGAACTGGTCGACGTCATCTGCTTCAGCCCCGGCACCTGCCCGAAGGTGCGTTCGAGCGGCGCGGTGACAGACGACGCCATCACTTCCGGACTCGCGCCCGGATAGAACGTGAGGCACTGGATGGTGGGGTAATCCACCTCCGGAAGCGCCGACACGGCCAATTGCTTATAGGCGATTGCGCCGGCAATGAGGATGCCGGCCATCAGCAACGATGTCGCTACCGGCCGCAGGATAAACGGCCGCGAAGGACTCATCCTTGAGAACTCCGGGCGCTCGCGCCGCCGGGCGCCTGCCGCACCGTCACCTTCATGCCGTCGGTCAGCTTCTCGGCGCCATCCACCACCACGTTGTCGCCGGCCGAAAGCCCGTCTTCGATAGAGACGTCGTTTGCAACCGAGAGGCCCACCTTCACCGGGCGCACCGCGACGGTATCGCCGTCCTTCAGCAAGTAGACGAACGTCCCGGTTGGCCCACGCTGAATGGCCACCGCCGGCACGATGATGGCGCCGCGCCTGGTGTCGAGCCACAGCCGGATATTCACGAATTGATTCGGAAACAGAGAGTAGTCGCTGTTTGGGAAAACCGCCTTTAACCGCGACGTTCCCGTGGTGGTGTCGATCTCGTTATCGACGGTCAGCAGCGTGCCTTCGGCCAGCTTCCTTGTGTCGTCGCGGTCATACGCTTCGGCGCGCATGGTCGCGTTCTCGCGCAGCTTGCGCAGCACCGGCGGGAGCTGGTCTTCGGGAATACTGAACAGCGCGGCGATGGGCTGAAGCTGCGTGATGACGGCGAGGCCGGTCGTATCGGCCGCGTGCACCATGTTGCCCATATCTACCTGCCGCAGGCCGATGCGCCCGCTGATCGGCGCCGTGATCTTCGTATACGTGAGATTCAGCTTGGCGCTGTCGATGGCGGCCTGGGCGGCGGCGATCGAAGCTTGATCCGCCTCGATGGAACCGCGCACCTGGTCCGCGGTTGCAAGCTGGGTGTCGAGTTGCTGCTTCGCGATGATCTGATCTTTGAAGAGTTGCTGGTCGCGAACGTAGTTGATCTGAGCGTCCTGAAGCGCTGCGCGGTCCTTGGCCAGCGTGCCCTTGGCTTGATCCAGATTGCCTTTGGCCTGATCGAGGGCCACTTGATACGGCCGCGGATCGATCTCGGCCAGCACGTCGCCCTTGCGGACGTCCTGCCCTTCCTTGAAGTTGACGCTGACCAACTGCCCGTCCACGCGCGTCTTCACGGTAACGGTGTTGAAGGCCGTCACGGTGCCGATGCCCTGGAGATAAACGGGCATGTCTCCGCGCCGGGCGGCGGCGGCGCTGACGAAGGCGCTGGACGGCTTCATCATGGTTTTCGCGGTGGCCGACAGCGCTTCTTTCTTGCCGTTCTCGTAGACGTAGAGCTTGTAGCAGCCGAAGCCGATCAGGGCGAACGCCAGCAGCCATACCCACCACCGATTGCTCGACCGGGGATCGGGATCGAGATGGACCCCAGGCAGAGGAGCGATATGGGATTTATGCGGTTGGGTAGGTTCGGGCTCGAGCGCCGTGGGAGGCTTCATGCAGGGGTCTTAATTCGATGACAACACACTGTCGTTAGACGCTAGATTCCAGTATTTCGTTGGCCGGCAAATCGCCGTCAAGAGCCGGTAGGCAGCCCTGAGCTAGTAAAATGACCCGTACCCGATGGTGACAATCTTCCCGACCAGCCAGGAGATGGCGCAGGCGGCGGCCGAACACGCGGCCGACTCCCTTCGAAACGGGCTCCGGGACCAAGAGATCGTCCGGATTCTGGCGGCCACCGGCGCTTCTCAGATAGACTTCCTGCACCGGCTGACGGCCGCGCGCGACATCGATTGGCCACGCGTGGAGCTGTTCCATTTGGACGAATATGTCGGGCTGGGCGCCGGCCATCCGGCGAGCTTCGCGCGCTATATCCGGGAGCGCATTATCGACCGCACGGGAATCGCCCGCTTTCATCTCCTCGATGGGACGCGTCCACCGGCCCAGGTGTTAACTGCCATCAACCCCGAGATCCGCCGGGCCAGGATCGATCTCGCGTTTGTCGGAATCGGCGAGAACGGGCATCTGGCGTTCAACGATCCGCCTGCGGATTTCGAGGCGGACGAACCGTACCTGCTCGTGAATCTCGATCAAGCCTGCCGCCAACAGCAGGTGAAAGAAGGCTGGTTTGTCGCGCTCGACGATGTGCCGAAGCAGGCCATCAGCATCTCCATCCAGCAGTTGTTGAAAACTCGCGAGATCTTGTGCATTGTGCCCGACAAACGCAAGGCGGCGGCTGTGAAGGCGTGCCTCGAAGGGCCGCTATCGCCGGAGGCGCCGGCTTCGGCGCTGCGGGTGCATCCGAAAACGTCGATTTTCCTGGACGCCGAGTCGGCCTCGCTGCTGAGCCGGGATGCCGATGAACCGCTAAGCTGATAGCAGGCCCAGGTGAGGAAAATCGATTGAAAGAAATCCAAGAAATCCTCGAATTGTGGGGCGCCGTGAGGCGCACCGGGGATTCGGCCGTGCTCGCGACCGTGGTGGAAACCAGCGGTTCTTCCTACCGCCTGCCCGGAGCGCGACTGCTGCTGACGCGAACGGGGCAGCGCGCGGGAATGGTGAGCGGCGGCTGCCTCGAAGACGATCTGGTGAAAAAAGCATGGTGGTGGACCGAAGCCGGCGCGCTGCTTCGCCGCTACGATACTACTAGGGAAGGCGAGATCGCGAGCGAGTTCGGACTGGGTTGCAACGGGATCATTCATGTTTTACTTGAACGGGTGGGCCCAGCCGATTGCCGCATTCTGGACCTGCTGCGCGAAGTTCGCGAGACGCGCCGGTCCATCACCGTCTCACACATTTTGGCGCCGGACCGGATTGGCGAACGGCTGATTGGGCAAGCCGCGCCGCCTGAAGTTAAAGCATTCGTTGAAGAACTGACGCCGCCCGTCCATCTGCTATTGTTCGGCGCCGGAGATGACGCGGCGCCCATGCTGGGCTTGGCGAAGTACCTGGGATGGCGCGTAACAGTGTTCGACGGCCGCGCCCACTATGCGCGCCGCGACAAATTTCTGCAGGCGGACAATGTGATTGTGGCGCCTGTGGCCGAAGCGGCCGCGGCGGTCTCCACCGATGCCTGGACTGTCGCGGTGCTGATGACGCATAGCTATCGCCAGGATCTGGATGCGCTCGGGGAATTGTCGAAGAAGCCGCTCCGCTACTTGGGAATTTTAGGACCACGGAAACGCTCCTCCCAGCTCCTTTTAGATGCCGGGCTCGAACCGGAGAGGCTGCTTCCCGCGCTGCACAGCCCCATGGGGTTGGATATCGGGGCGGACGGACCGCAGCAAGTGGCGCTCGCGGCGATAGCCGAGATCCAGGCCACATTGAACGGACGCGTAGGCGGCCTGCTGCGCGAAGGAACCGGCTCCATTCATGCGCCCGAAGAAGCCGAACCCGCGGCTTGGGTGCGAAGTATCGCCTGCGCCTGATTCAAAGAGTGGCGCCCGAGCGATGGCGCGCCGCCACCCGTTTCAGCAGGGCGATCGCCTTCCGGATGTCTTCGGAGCGTTGGGGCTCGGAGACATTCTCTCGCTCGATCGCGAGCACGCCTTTGTAGCCGATCTCTTTCAACTTCGCGATGAAAGCAGGAATATCGACGCTTCCCTCCCCTAGCGGGCGCTCCTGGCCAAGTGCTTCGGGCTGGTCGCGCGGCGGCCAGTCGCCGTCTTTGCAGTGGACCGAGACAATATGTTTCCCAAGCACGTCCAGCGCCTCGATGGGATCGCCGGTTCCATAGAGGATCATGTTGGCCGGGTCGAAATTGATCTTGAGGTTCGGCCTCTCGACATCCGCGATGAACCGCAGAAGAGTTCTGGCCGGTTCCTGGCCCGTTTCAAGCGTGAACGATTGGCCGTTTTCCCCGCAGTAATCGCAAAGCTCGCGGGCCGCGTCGCGAATCTCTGGATACAGCAGATGGCTGGGCTCATGCGGCACAAAGCCGATGTGGCAAGCCACGCTTTCGATAGCGAGCGAGCGCGCGACATCGGAGACCGCCTTCGTGCGAGCGATCCGCTCGCGGCGAGTATCCGGAGGCACGAGCCCCACCGTGCGCGCGACTCTCGGAATGTCGGCGTAGTCCTCGCCGATGTAGCTGCAAACCGCCGTGACAGCCGTGAAATGCTCGGCCGTGAGCGCGGCGTCCCAACTCTCTGCGGCGCCTTCCAGAGGCAGATCGCCGGGGAAGCCTAACTGCCCAGCCCGCAGCCCGAATTGCTTCGCCTCGCGCAAAGTCTTGCGGGCGTCGGGACCGGCCCAAAACATCAACCCGATTTCGAGATCATTCAAGCCCAGCATCGCCGCCCCGGTGCGCAGTTGCGTTCACGTTGGTATTGTAAGCGGGCTCTGCTTGAAGAAAGCGGCGAAAGCGTTCGATCTCGGCTGCGAACTGCTCGTGAAATGCGGGATCTGGCGGCTCATCCCGAACGAAGCCCGGCTGCGCCTTGAGCGCGCCCTGGCGGTAAGAGATGTTGACCCAGCCGGCCACCTCGCTTTTCCACAGCAGCGGCATCGCGTAATAGCCCAGCTTGCGTTTTGGCGGCGGCGTGTACGCTTCAAAACGATACGCCCAGCCCCAGAAGTGTTCGAACCTGCTGCGATCCCAAACCAGCGGATCGAAGGGCGCGAGGAAACGGACCAGGTTCTCGGGCGCTTTTCCGATCAGGCGGCCCGCGGGCCACACGTAACGAACGCTGTCCACCTCCGCGCTCGCGAGTTCGCCGGATTGAATAAGAGACCCGACTATGCTGCGGCGCCCTTGCAGCGCGGGCGCGGAATGCGCCAGATGCCGCAGCGCCGCGCGCAGACTACGTTCCGGCGCGGGCGCCAGGATATGCGAGATCAACAGCACGAGCCGCCGAAGACGCTCCGCGGGATCGGGAGGATCGTGCTGCGCCGCGGTCGGCTCATACAGCCGGATGCCATTTTCTCGCCCCACGATTCGCAGCAGCCCGCGATAGTGAAGATGCTGCAGAATGCGAGTAGTCGCCTTCGAATAGCCGCCCCACGCGTTGATTTCGCGCTTGCGGCCGAGATAGGCTTCGAGCTCTCGCGGGTGAATCCGCTTATGCGCCGTCACAATATCCAGCACGCGCTGTTCGGACGCCGTCAGCTTCGAAGTCAGCCGCGGATGAAGAAGCCGCCACGTGGATTGCGGCATGAAGCCGTAGGCGTACAGAAAATCTTCTTCGACGCCTAGCGAGGGATAACGCCTCTCTAGATCTCCGGCTTTATAGTCGCGGACACGATGGCGCAGGATGAGGTCCTGCGCCCGCGCTGGGGAGCGGATCGGATCGGCCTGAATAAAGCCTATGCGCTGAATGGCGCGGCCGAGCGTCGTAGGCGGAAAGAGCGAAGCCGCGATAGCGTGGCGCTTGAGGCGTTCGAGCGTGAGCTTCATGGACCGGAGGCCCCGCGAGTCGAGTAACTCGGCGCGGCTGCTACTCGTTCTTCTGAAAATCGACGCCGTCCTTGGTTTCCGAGATCAACCGGCACAAGCGCGTATGAAATTCCTTGATCTGCCGGCGGTGTTTTTCGAGCAGCGCATTCGTCTGGCCCGTCGGGTTGTCGTCCGCCGCCCGATCGTAAGACACCATCGCCGACTCTTCCCCGCTCTCGCAGGACTTCAATATGGCCGCGGCCGAGTGCCCGGACAGCGCGGACTTAACATCCAGCCAGCCGCGGTGAATCGCGCCGCCAAGCGTCCCGGAATCCGCGAAATCCCCGCCCAGGCGCTTGATCTCCTGCTGTAGCTCGCTCGCAAACTTCGCGTGCTGCTGCGAGTACCCGCGGAACAGCGTTTCCAGTTCCGAGTTCTTGATGTTTTCAGCGGCCGTGAGAAAGCCCGACTCGCCGTCCTTGTTGATGTGTACGAGTTGATTGAGCTGGTCGATGGTGTCGTCGTGCGCCATGGCGTCTCCATGGTAGCGTCCGGGCGCGCGCGTGCGCCCCTCGATTTCAAACGATACAGGTGAACTCGCCGTTCCTCAAGACGTGAAAAGAATCCGGGAGGCCGTGTTGCAAGAGCGTCCGCACGGCCGTATCGACCGCGTCGTCCCCGAGCTGAAACGTTCCGTGATGAATGGCGATGCTGGCTGCCGACCCGAGAATGCGATGCGCCTCGACAGCTTCGGCCGGCTCCATGTGAACGGAAGACATGAACCAGCGCGGGCGATACGCGCCAATGGGCAACAGCGCCAAACGCGGCGAGCCGAAAGCATCCCGAATCTGGGCGAAGTGATTCCCGAAACCGGTGTCCCCGGCGAAATAGATCGGTCCCCCCGCGCTCTCGACGACGTACCCGCACCACAGAGTCTTGTTGCGATCGAAGAAGCCGCGCCCCGAAAAGTGCAGCGCGGGAACCGCATGTATAGGAACCTGGCGCAGAGTGCGGCGTTCGCCCCAGCCCAGTTCGACCACGGGCTCGATTCGATGCGCGCGCAGAAGCGGGGAGACGCCCGATGGCGCGACGAACGCAGGCGCGCGGCGGCGCGCTAGCCAGCGCAGCGTGGAGAGGTCCAGGTGATCATAATGATTGTGACTCAACAACACGATATCGATGGGAGGCAGGTCTTCCTTGCGGATTCCCGGCCGGCGGTGACGTCTCGGGCCGATCCATTGCAGCGGGCTCGCACGCCGCGACCACACAGGATCGGTCAGAACGTTGCAGCCGTTTTGCTGAAGGAGCACCGTCGAGTGATTCACGAACGTGACCCGCAACTCGGGGCCGTAAATCGCATGGGGCGGGATGGACGGTTCTACGTCATCGATAAACGAGGGGCACGGCTCCGCGCGGCTGCTGAGCTTCCAGCGGATGACATCCCTCCAACCACGAGCCTGGGGCGCATTGGGGTTATAGAAACGCGTGCCGTCGAAATGTTTAGGTAATAGCTGGCCATCGGTAGCTTCTTGCATCAGGGCTAGTAGCTTTTAATCAGTTAAGTTCTAGAGTACCGAGTAACAATCCGCGTCTTCGAGTGTACATCCTGTGTTGAAAGTAATTTGTTTCCGATCTATTATGCCCGCCCTCGTATTCGCATTTACAGCGGCCGCGCAGGCCCCGCCCGCCGAAAGAGTACTGGTGGTCTATAACGCCGGCGCGCCGGAATCTAAAGCCGTGGCCTCCTATTACGCTGCGAAGCGCAACATACCAGCCGCCAATCTATGCAAGATCGAGGTGTCTTCCCCAGACCAGATCAACCAGGCGGAATATGATCGAGCCGTTAAAGGGCCGGTACAAAAATGCCTGGATCGGGCCGGCAAAGATAAAATTCTCTATATTGTTTTTAGTTACAAGACACCCTGGTTACTCGAAATGCCTCCCCCCCAGGAGACTTACGCACTCGATCAATTTATCGCCGACCCCTGGGACGAGTATCTGCCCGAGCGCGCGGCCAATCAAGGCGAGATTCAACCTTACTTCGGTAAAGCGGAGAGCGAGGGAGATATCTATGAGGCATATGTTCCGCTAGCGGATTACCGTCAGCAGCCCAGCTCGAAGCGGATCTATTCGGTCTGGCGGCTGGACGCGGCGAGCGCGGAGACCGCCAAGGGAATGGTGGATAAGGCGCTGTATGCGGAAGCGCATGGCTTGTCGGGGAACGCCTGCTTTGACCGCCGGACCGATCCTACGACCTCGGTGCCTGATTTTGCATATGGCGCGGGAGATTGGGACATTCATCAGGCGGCGGAGTTAGCGAGGAGGGCGGGTTTTCCGGTGACTGAAGATGCACATGCGGAAGAGTTCGGAACTGCGCCGGCGCCAGCGCGCTGCGATCATGCGGCGCTCTATACCGGTTGGTACTCGCTGAACCACTACAACGACGCGTTTAGCTGGAATCCGGGCGCAATTGGAATTCATCTGGATAGCGCGTCGGCGACAAACCCCCGCGGCGGGACAAACTGGGCGGCCGGGGCCATCGCGCGCGGCATTACTGTTACCGCGGGCGCGACGACCGAACCTTATCTGGACAATTTGCCGCATCCGGACCAGATGCTGTGGTACCTGTTCCACGGCGCAAACGTGGGCGATGCGCTGCTGAGGAGCGAACGGCTGTTGAAGTGGCGCATCATCAATGTCGGAGACCCGCTGTACCGGCCGTTTCCCAAGAGCGCGGAGATGGACGAGCGCATGAAACCGAAAATACTGTTCGCGCTCCTCCCGCAGATCATGCTGGATGACAGCAGCGTCGCCGGCGCGGTGGCCGTGAGCGAACGCGCCGCGAGCGGCGGAGAAACTTTCGCGGTCAGAAGCGAGCATCCCGACATTGTTGGCGTTCCGGCAACCGTGACTATTCCGGAGGGCACGGACGCGGTGAAGTTTCCGATACGGACGTTCCATGTCTCGGCGGACGGAACCACCGTGCGGGTGTATGTGAAGGGCAAGAACCTCGAAAAGTCCAACACGCTGATAGTTTTTTCTCTGCTCGAACGGCTGGCGATTTCGCCCGGCGAGGCGAAGGGCGGCTCGAAAGCCGTGGGAACGGTTGCGTTTCGAAGGCCCGCGGCGGCCGGCGATGCGGCCATCGCGCTCAAGAGCAGTAATGCCGCTGCCATCGTTCCAGTCGAAATCAAGATCCCAAACGGCCAGACCCGAGCTGTCTTTCCAATCGACCTTCAAACAGTCTCGGCAAAGACCGTGGTCACGATATCGGCGACTTACGCGGGAATGGTTCGCACCGTAAGCCTCACCGTCACGCCATAGGCGCGATGGCGGGAGCGCCCGCAAGCAGAGGCCTGCCGCAAATGCGTTCGAGGATCGAGATCGGGGCGTTTTCGCGATCCGAGAGAGATTCGCGGGCCACGATGAAAGTCTGCTCGAGGGCATGCTGGCCGGCCTGCACCGAATGGGGCGTCACGTCGGTGAAAACGAGCCAAGTGGAGCCGGGCGGGAATTCGTAGCGGTGCTGCGCGTAGTTATTTTGAAAATCGTCGTTGCGCTTCAGGTAGTCGTGGAAACGCAGCATGAAGCGGTCGTATGGCGATCGCGGCACGACGGGAAGTCCGAGCGAGCGCAGCATCCGCGCGGAGCGGCTTCGAAGCGGCGCCCATGGCGAGTGCGCCGCGACAGCGATGCGATGCAATCCGGCCTCGCGGGCGTAGCGTTCCGCGATGGAGCGGAATGGGTCGGACGTGACCCAGACGCGAGTCTTGGTAGCAGAGATATTGGTGAAGACGCGCAGGATCAAGCCGCCATTGGTGGGCCGCGAGGGGAAGGCGTCGGTATGGATCAGATCGTTGCGCTTATTCAGCGGCAGGTCGCGCCCTTCCTCTTCGACGGGTCGGAAGCTTGCGTAATCGAGCTTCCAGGAGGATGCGTAATCGGGCAACAGCGCGGTTACGAATCGAACGACTTCGCGCGAATAGCGGCGGAAGATGTCGCGCACGCGCTCGGCCAGCGCCGCGTCGCCTTCGATGCCGGTGATGCGGTCCTGAGCGGTGCGATAGGCGATGTTCTTGTGAACGGCCCCGCCTGCAAAGCTGAGGTTTCGAAGGAACTCCTTCGATTCTTCCGGCGCCGCGAACGGAGTTGTGGGAAGGAACAGTATGTTTCCGGCTTCGAGCTGCGGCCTGAAGTCGATATGTTGCCGAGTCGGCCAGGAATCGATGGTAACGAGGCTCATGAGTTCTAAAAGTGCCGGATGAGCTCCGTGATGCGCGCGATCTTCAATAGGCGAGGATGGCTATCCGGCACCTCTTCGTGTTCCAGCCGCCAGGTACGCGGGTGGGGAACGTAGACCGCGCTGAATCCGGCGGCGAGAGCCGGATTGATATCTGACTTCGGCGAGTTGCCCACCATCCAGGTCCGGTCGGAAACGAAGCTGCGCTCCTGCGCAAGCTGGCGATAAGCCGGCTCGTGCTTCTCTTTGACGATGGCTGCGTGATGAAAGAACCGGGCGAGGCCGGAGCGGTCGATCTTCAGGCGCTGCTCTTCGGGATCGCCTTTGGTGAACAGCGTTAGCTCATGGCGCGAAGACAATTCCGCGATGGTTTCCTGAACGCCTTCGATCAGTTCGATCGGGCGTTCCAGAATGGCGTGGGCGAAGTCCTGCACGCTGCGCAGATCGGCATCCGAAATGTCGCGCTCGGAAAGGCGCTGATAGCATTCGGCCAGATTGCGGGCGAAATTGCGCGAGCCGTACCCGTGCAGCTTGGCGTTCGTCCTTTCGATGTCGTCCAGAACGGAGCGGACCTGCTCGGGCGATAGCGAAGAGTGGGACAGGTATTCGCAGAACTGGTCGAAGGCGTCTTCGAAGTAGATATTGTTTTCCCACAGCGTATCGTCGGCGTCGAAGATGAGATGGCGGCGGTTCAATCGGCCTCCGCGCGGGATGTCGAGATGTGCTTGACGTGGCCATTGAGCGGCGCCACGCGCTTGGCGAGAGTGATGCGCTCGCGCTGGAGAATGTAGGCGGGCAGGATGCCAACCAAAAATTCCAGCCGCTCGGTCTCGGAGCGAAGCGAGAGCACGGTCTGCCGCTTGTCGAGATCGGAGATGAACTGAGTGAGCTGAAAGCTGAGTTGCGGAGCTTCGAGGCTGGGCTCGATGACAACGTTTGGCTCTTCGATCTTCCGAAGGCGCTCGAAGCCCGCGATGGCGCGGCGGCGCAGATCGGTAGGTACCTCGGTTGCTTCGTCGTCGTTGAAATACTCGACGGCGGCGCGCAGATACGCCTTGTCGTCGTTAAGCGACACGACCCGAAACCGGCGCTGGCCGATGGCGATGAGGTCGAGCCTTCCGTCCGGATAACGTTGCAGCACGCGGTCGACGGTGGCGCTGCATCCCACGTTGACAATGCCGTCGTCTTTGGCCATGACGACTCCGAACTCAGCGCGAGACGGGATCAGTTCACCCATCATCTCTTTGTAGCGGTCTTCGAAAATGTGCAGCGGCAAAGGGGTGGCGGGCAAGAGAACAACCGAAAGCGGAAACAGCGGAAGAAATTGCTCGCCCATGATTGTATTATGCGTTGCGGCGGCCGTGGGCCGCGAAGCAGCCGTCGGCTTCGGGATGGCATCAACTGTTACCGCCGCACTCCCCGCTCTCCCAGCCAATCTGGCGCTCGAACTCGTTGTCGAACGGGGCGATGTTGCGGGCTCGAACGAGGTCGTTACGAAACTCAGTTCAGAAGGTTTTAGAAAAGCGCAATTGCTTGCGCTGACGCATTCAGGATTTGGGATTGTGGTTGTGGCTGCTAAGCTCTATGAGGCGAGACGATGGGCTTCCGTTACTTTGGTGGCTCCGAGCACGTTCGTGATGCGCTTTAGGTTGTATGCTATCGTCGCGAGGCCGATTTCGACCCTGGCGCCGGATAATCCGCGCATCAGCAAACGCGGATGTCCAAAGATCCGGTACTTGATTGTCGCGAAGGGATGCTCGACCGTGCATCGACGTAGCCTCATCGCTTGCGGCGTCATTCGCGCCTCCATCCGATTCAAAGCGTCTTCATATAAGTGGCGAGCCAAGCC
>Ga0213875_10000279_pt1 | contig 50175 bp, 41 predicted proteins | sample BarmaccomBMRX_R8_FD_160105 | JGI IMG/M metagenome (GOLD analysis project Ga0213875, IMG submission 160105) | Root-associated microbial communities from Barbacenia macrantha in rupestrian grasslands, the National Park of Serra do Cipo, Brazil - RX_R8 | ecosystem: Host-associated > Plants > Roots...
CCGCCACGATCGCCGACAACGTGGGCGACAACGTGGGCGACTGCGCCGGCATGGCGGCGGACCTGTTCGAGTCCTACTCGGTCATGCTGGTCGCCTCGCTGATCCTGGGCAAGGCCGCGTTCGGCGACAAGGGCCTGGTGTTCCCGCTGATCGTCCCCATGATCGGCGTGGTCACCGCGGTGATCGGTATCTTCGTCGTTCAGCCGCGCAGGCGGGACCGCAGCGGCATGAGCGCGATCAACCGGGGTTTCTTCGTCTCGGCCGTGATCTCGGCCATCCTGGTCGCGATCGCCTGCTTCACGTACCTGCCGTCGCACTTCAGCGGGCTGACCGGGGTCACCGACGCGTCCATCCTCAGCCACGGCGGCAGCCCCCGGTGGCTGGCCATCGGGGCGGTGCTGATCGGCCTGGTGCTGGCCAGCGCGATTCAGCTGCTGACCGGGTACTTCACGGAGACCAACCGCAGGCCGGTGAAGGAGGTCGCCGCCTCCTCACAGACCGGCGCGGCGACCGTCATCCTGTCGGGTGTGTCCCTCGGCATGGAATCCGCCGTGTACTCCGCCCTGCTGATCGGCGCCGCGGTGTACGGCGCGTTCCTGCTCGGCACCGGCAACGCGACGATCGCGCTGTTCGCGGTGGCGCTGGCGGGTACCGGCCTGCTGACCACGGTCGGCGTGATCGTGTCCATGGACTCCTTCGGCCCGGTGACCGACAACGCGCAGGGCATCGCCGAGATGTCCGGCGACGTCGAGGGCGACGGCGCGCAGGCGCTGACCCACCTGGACGCGGTCGGCAACACCACCAAGGCCATCACCAAGGGCATCGCGATCGCCACCGCGGTGCTCGCCGCGACCGCGCTGTTCGGGTCCTTCCGCACTACCGTCGAGCAGGCGCTCGGCAAGGCCGCCGGGACGTTCGGCCTGTCGGTCGACCACCCGAACGTCCTCGTCGGCATCATCGTGGGCGCCGCGGTCGTGTTCATGTTCGCCAGCCTGCTGATCATGGCGGTGGGGCGCGCGGCGCAGCGCGTGGTCCTGGAGGTGCGCAACCAGTTCCGCACCCGTCCCGGGATCATGGACTACACCGAGAAGCCGGAGTACGGGCGCGTCGTGGACATCTGCACCCGCGACTCGCTGCGTGAGCTCGCCACGCCGGGTCTGCTGGCGGTGCTGACCCCGATCGCGGTCGGCTTCGCGTTCGGCTACGCGCCGCTCGGCGCGTACCTGGCCGGCACGATCGCGGTCGGCGTGCTGATGGCGGTGTTCCTCGCCAACTCCGGCGGCGCCTGGGACAACGCCAAGAAACTCGTCGAGGACGGCAGCTACGGCGGCAAGGGCTCCGAGGCGCACGCCGCCACGGTGGTCGGCGACACCGTGGGCGACCCCTTCAAGGACACCGCGGGCCCGGCGATCAACCCGCTGATCAAGGTGATGAACCTGGTCTCGCTGCTGATCGCGACCAGCGTCGTCAAGTACGCCGGCAACACCGGGCTGCGGACCGGGGTCGCGCTCGGCGCCGTCGCCATCGTCGTCGCGGCGGTCGTCATCTCCAAGCGGCGCTCCGGCGGCCTCACCGAGGAGGCTCCCTCCGGCGCCGAGATTCCCGGCGCGACGGCTCCGGCGGTGGAGAGCGTGCCGATGCCCGTGGAGGAGAAGGCCGCTCAGGACTCGTCGGTGGAGAGCGTGCCCGGGGAGTCGGTGGAGAGCGTGCCCGGGGAGTCGGTGGAGAGCGTGCCCGGGGAGAAGGCCGCTCAGGACTCGTCGGTCTCCGCGGCTTCCACCTCGTCGCGGGATATGCCCAGAAGGTAGAGGATCGCGTCCAGGTACGGGACGTTGAGCGACGCGTCGGCAGCGTCCCGTACCACGGGCTTGGCGTTGAACGCGACACCGAGTCCCGCCGCCGCGATCATGCCGAGGTCGTTCGCGCCGTCGCCGACGGCGACGGTCTGCGACAGCGGAACCCCGGCGGCCGCGGCGAACCTGCGAAGCGCGGCGGCCTTGCCGTCACGGTCGATGACCGGGTCGAGCACCCGGCCGGTCAGCTTCCCGTTGGCTATGTCCAGCACGTTCGCGGCCACGTAGTCGATGCCGAGGCTGACCGCGAGCGGCTCGATCACCGCGGTGAAACCGCCGCTCACGATCCCGCACTTGCAGCCGAGCCGGCGCAGCGTCGTGATCAGCGTCCGTGCGCCCGGCGTCAGCCGCAGGGCGGCGCGCACCGAGTCGAGGACCGAGGCGTCCAGGCCGGCCAGCAGCGCGGTGCGCTCCCGCAGCGACGCGGCGAAATCCAGCTCACCGCGCATCGTGGCCTCGGTGATCTTGGCCACCTCGGCCGCGCATCCGGTCCGCTCCGCAAGCAGGTCGATCACCTCGTCCTGGATCAGCGTCGAGTCCACGTCCATCACGATCAGCCGCATCGCCCGCCGGTGCAGCCCGCCGCGCTGCACCGCGACATCGACGCCGCGCTGCGCGGCCTCGCGGGCGAGCTCGGCCCGGAGCAGCTCGGGGTCGGCGCCCGATACGTCCAGCTCGATGCACGTCACCGGCTCGTGCGCGAGACGCCCGATCCGGTCGATGTTGGCGCCGTTGGCCGCGATCCGGCCGGCGATCGCCGCGACCGCGCCGGGCTCCAGCGGGCTGCCCAGCACGCTGACGTGCAGCCGCCCGCGCCCGGTGGCCGGCTCGCCCGACCCCGTGGTGATCTCCGCGTCCAGGCCCAGGTCGGATGCCAGCGCGGAGACCGACCGGTGGATCTCGGTCAGATCGGGCGGCCCGTCGCAGGCCATCAGCACGCCGAGCACCAGGCGGCCGCGGATCACGACCTGCTCGATATCCATGACACCGAGCGGGAAGGGTGCAAGCACGCCGAACAGGCGCGAGGTCACTCCCGGCCGGTCCCGGCCGGTCAGCGTGATCAGCAGCGTGGTCCGCGGTTTCATGGCGGACACACGCTACCTGATCGGGTCAGGGGAGCAGGAGGTGGACGTCGCCGAACTCGTGCCAGAGGTAGCGGGCGGAGACCGCCTCTTCGTAGCAGCGGCGGAGGAGACCGGGCGGGTGGAAGGCTGCCAGCATGCGCAGGTGTGACGAGCGGGGCTCGTGCAGGCCCGTCAGCAGGGCGTCGGTCACGCGCAGGCCGGCCTCCGGGGTTACCACGAGATCCGTCCAGCCCGCCGAGGGCACGACGGTGCCGTGAGCCGGGCTGGACCGCGCCGCGGTCTCCAGGGCCCGCACCACCGTCGTGCCGCCAGCGATCACCCGGCCCCCGTTGCCGCGGGTGAGGTTCACCAGCCGCGCAGTGGCGGGCGGGACGTCGTACTGCTCGGGGTACGGGTCCTCGTCCGCCTCCAGCGACGACACCCCGCAGTGCAGCGTGACCGGCGCCACCATGACCCCGCGGGCCACCAGGGCGGTCACGGTCCCGGCGCTGAACGGGCGTCCCGCGCTCGGCATCTCGGCGCTTCCCGGGCGCAGGCCGAACACCGTCTGGTACGCCTCCAGCGGCCACTCCCGCTCCGCGTAGGAATACCTGATCGGCGAGCCGTGCCTGAGCAGGTAGGGCACCACCGCAACGGATAGCCGGGCCCGCCACAGCCGGGCGGTCGCGCGCTCGAGCAGGGTCAGGGCGGCCCCGCCGGGCAAGCCGATGACCTGGGAGGTAACATCCCTCTCGTTCGGTACCGTGGTCTTTCCGGCGACCCGCCGGAGCTCGACGAGCCAGGCTCCGTCCGGCAGCGGCGTGGAGAAGTGCACGGCGAGGCGGCCGGCCCGCACCGCCGCGGGCAGGGTGCGGGACGTGTTGATCACCAGCAGATCGCCGGGCAGCAGCAGCCCCGGCAGGTCGGTGAAGCGGCGGTGCGCGACCGTGCCGGCCGAGCGGCGGCTGACCAGCATGCGCACGCCGTCGCGCGGCAGCCCCCGGGACTCCGGCGGAGCTCCGGCCTCCAGCGCCGGCGGCAGCGCGAACTCGATGGTCGCGGTCATCCTGTCTCCACGGGCATCAGCTCCGCCGCGCGGTACCGGCCGCTCGGCAGCCGTTCGCTGATCAGGCGGCGGAACGCCGGGACGACCGACGCGGGCTCCGGGCGATCCGAGATGTCCTCGCCGGGAAACGCGAGCTGGTGCATGTCGGTGCGCAGGTCGCCGGGGTCCACCCACCACACGCGGATCGCGTTCTCCTCCGCCGCGAGCACGTTCGACGCCTGCTCGAGCGCGGCCTTCACGGCCCCGTATCCGCCCCAGCCGGCGTAGGGCTCCACCGCGGCGTCGGACGTGACATTCAGCACCGCGCCGCCTCGCTCGCGCAGCAACGGCAGCAGCAGCTGGGTGAGCGCGACCGGCGCGATCACGTTCACCTCGAACGCCGCGCGCAGCTCGCCGGGAGGGTAGTCGGCGAGCGCGGGCAGCGGGCTGGCGCCCAGCGTGCCGGCGTTGTTGACGAGCAGGTCGAGACCGCCCATGCCGACGGCGACCTTGCGCAGCGCGGCGCGGTGCGCCGGGTCGGTGACGTCGCCGCGGACGACGGCGACGACCGTATCGTGCCCGGCTTCCTGAATTTCTTCCGCCGCGAGGTCCAGCGCGCCGCCGTCTCTGGCGTCGACGATGAGCCCGTACCCGTCTCGGGCCAGCCCCGCGGCGAGCGCGCGTCCCAGTCCCCGGGACGCCCCCGTGATCAGTGCAACTCGTGTACCCATACCGGGCACGCTAGGCGCGCCGCCCGCCGGGCGCATCGGCCGGGCGGCGCGGTGGGCGCCGGCCGATGGTCCTAGGACCCCTGGCCGATTCCCGGCGCCGCCGGGACCGGATAACGTCATCGGCATGGAGGCCTGTCTCGACGAGCTGTACCTGGTCAGCCAGGCGGTGCTCGCGGTCAGCAGGCAGATGTCAACCCGTGACGTGCTGCACGTGATCGTCAGATCCGCCCGGACGCTGGCCGCCGCGCGGTACGCGGCGCTCGGCGTGCCGGACGACCACGGGTCGTTCGCCGAGTTCATCACCTCGGGGATATCGCCCGCCGTGCACCGGGCCATCGGGCCGCTGCCCCGGCAGCACGGCATGCTCGGCGTCCTGCTGCGGGAGGGCAAGCCCGAACGGCTGGCCGACATCAGAAAGGACCCGAGGTTCGAGGGGTGGCCGGCCGCTCACCCCGACCTCGGCAGCTTCCTCGGGGTGCCGGTCAAGAACGGCGACGACGTGCTCGGGATCATCTTCGTCGCCAGCAAGCACGGCGGCGGCGAGTTCACCGGACGCGACGAGGAGCTGCTCACGCTGTTCGCGGCGCACGCGGCGATCGCGCTGACCAACGCCCGGCTCTACGAGCGCAGCCGCGAGGTCTCGGTGCTCGAGGAGCGTGCGCGGCTGGCCAGAGACCTGCACGACGCGGTGTCACAGAAGCTGTTCAGCATCCGGGCGAACGCCCGCGCCGCGGCGGTGCTGGCGGTCAGGGACCCAGCCCGCGCCGTCGCCGCGATCAAGGTGATCGAGGACCTCGGGGCGGAGGCGCAGGCCGAGCTGCGCGCGGCCATCGACGGGCTGGCGCCGCCGGGCCTCGACGGGCTCGCGGGGTCGCTGACCAGGTACGCGGTGCTCGCCGGGCGCGCGCACGGCATACCGGTGCGCGTCGCGGTCGCGGACATCCCGCCGCCCGGCGAGCGCGCCGAGGCGGCGCTGTACCGGGTGGCGCAGGAGGCGCTGCACAACGCGCTGCGGCATTCGGGCGCCCGCGAGGTGAGCGTTTCGCTGTCGCGGACCGGCCGCCGGGTGGTCCTCGAGGTCGCCGACGACGGCACCGGGTTCGACACGCGCGGGACGCGGCCGCGCGGCCTCGGGCTCGCCTCGATGCGCGAGCGCGCGGCGGCGGTGGGAGGGGTTCTCACCGTGCGTTCGGCACCCGGGTCGGGTACCACGGTACGGCTGGCGGTGCCCGTTGGCTGACGGCATCACCGTGCTGATCGTCGACGACCATCCCGTCGTGCGGCAGGGCCTGCGGGCGCTGCTCGAGGTGCAGGACGGGATCGTGGTCGCGGACGAGGCTGCCGACGGGGACGCCGCGCTGGCGCTGGCCGCGGCCCTGCGGCCGGACATCGTCCTGCTCGACCTGAAGCTGCCGGGCATGGACGGCATCGCCGTGCTCAGCGCGCTCCGCGAGCGCCGTGTCGCGTCGCGCGTGCTGGTGCTGACCAGCGCCACGGATCCGGACTCCGCCAGCCTCGCGGTACGCGCCGGCGCCGCGGGTGTGCTGTACAAGGACGTGGACCCGGACGCGCTCGTCCGCGCGATCCGTTCGGTGCACGACGGCAACATGCTGCTCGCACCGGAGGCGGCGCGCCCGCTGATGCGCCCCGGCGGCTGGCGGGCCGGCGGCCTCGGCGCGCTCACCACCCGGGAACGCGAGGTGCTCGCCCAGATCGCCGAGGGCAAGTCCAACCGGGAGATCGCCCGCCTGCTGCACGTCTCGGAGAAGACGGTCAAGGCCCATGTGAGCGCCGTTCTGGCCAAGCTCGGGGTGCAGGACCGCACGCAGGCCGCGCTTTACGCGGTGCGCCATGCCGGCCCGGAGGGTCACCCACGGCCAGGCGCCCGGCCCTGAGGACCGGCAGGCCTTGTGGGCAGGCTTGCCCGCGAGGCCGCCGCGTCCCCCGCTGGGCGCGGGGGGCCGTCGTGACGTAGGTTCGGTCTCGGTGGCTGCGGTCCGGCGGCCGGCCGGGTGAGGACGGGAGGCCAGGTTGTCTGACGAGGTGCTGAGGCTGCGCGGCGTCGCGGTGCGGCGTGAGACGTCCATGCTGCTGCGCAGCATCGACTGGACGGCACACGAGGACGAGCGCTGGATCGTGATCGGGCCGAACGGGGCGGGCAAGACGACGCTGCTCCAGGTGGCGGCCACACTGCTGTTCCCGACCGAGGGAACCGTGGAGGTGCTCGGCCAGCGGCTGGGCGAGGTCGACGTCTTCGACCTGCGTCCGCGGATCGGGCTGACCAGCGCCGCGCTGGCCGAGCGTGTGCCGGCCGGGGAGAAGGTCATCGACCTGGTCCTGACCGCTTCCTACGCGATCCTCGGCAGGTGGAAGGAGGAGTACGAGTCCGCCGACGTCACGAGGGCGGTGGAGCTGCTCGACGCGCTCGGTTGCGCGCACCTGATCCGCCGCCGGTTCGCGACGCTGTCCGAGGGAGAGCGCAAGCGGGTGCAGATCGCACGCGCGCTGATGCCGGACCCGGAACTGCTGCTGCTCGACGAGCCTGCCGCCGGCCTGGACCTGGGCGGGCGGGAGGACCTGCTGCAGCGGCTTTCGCAGCTCGCCCGCAACCCCAAGGCGCCGATGATGGTCCTGGTTACGCACCATGTGGAGGAGGTGCCCGACGGGTTCACGCACGCCATGCTGCTGCGCCGCGGCTCGGTGCTCGCCGCCGGCCCGGTCGCGGACGTCTTCACCGCGCGCAACCTGTCCAAGTGCTTCGGTATCCCGCTGGAGATCGAGTACCGGCGCTCGCGCTGGAGCGCTTTTGCCAGCCCGGGGGGGCGACCCCCCGGAACCCCCCGGTTACCCGCGGCGGTTCTCGCCGTGGCATCGCGCGGCCGGAGGGCCGTGGGCGAAATCCCTGGGCGGGAAGGGGTTGCTGGCACTCTACGGCGGGCGCCGGTACCGTGTACGTGTCGGGTCGTGCGAGCGGAGTAGCCGAGATGAGCACCATAGTCGCGATCGTCCTGCTAGTTGTCGTCGTGTTCCTCGCACTGTTCGCGGTGATCAGGGCCGTGCGGATCGTGCCGCAGGCGCAGGCGGGAATCGTGGAGCGCTTCGGCCGTTACCACCGGACGCTCAACGCGGGGCTGAACCTGGTGATGCCGTTCATCGACCGGCTGCGGCCGCTCATCGACCTGCGCGAGCAGGTGGTCAGCTTCCCGCCGCAGCCGGTGATCACGAAGGACAACCTCGTCGTCGGCATCGACACGGTGATCTACTTCCAGGTGACGGACGCCAGGGCCGCCACCTACGAGATCGCCAACTACGTCGCGGCGGTCGAGCAGCTCACCGTCACCACGCTGCGCAACGTCGTCGGCGGGATGGACCTGGACACCACGCTCACCTCCCGTGACAAGATCAACGGCGAGCTTCGCCGCGAGCTGGACGAGGCGACCGGGAAGTGGGGGCTGCGGGTCAGCAGGGTCGAGCTGAAGGCCATCGAGCCGCCGTCGTCCATCCAGGACTCGATGGAGAAGCAGATGCGGGCCGACCGTGACAAGCGCGCGGCCATCCTGTCCGCCGAGGGGTCCAAGCAGGCCGCGATCCTGACCGCCGAGGGCGAGAAGCAGGCGGCGGTGCTCCGGGCGCGGGGTGAGGCGGAGGCGGCCGTGGTGCGCGCGGAGGCCGACGCGCGGGCGCAGGCGGCGCGGGCGCAGGGCCAGGCGCAGGCGATCATCACCGTGTTCCGTGCCATCCACGACGGCAATCCCGACCAGCGGCTGCTCGCCTACCAGTACATGCAGATGCTGCCGCAGATCGCGCAGGGCGACGCCAACAAGGTCTGGATCGTGCCGAGCGAGATAGGCAAGGCGCTGGAGGGCATCGGCGGCCTCCTCGGCGGCGGCGCCGCCGGCGACCAGGGCCGCCCGGTGACGGCGGCCGATGGGGTGGTGCCGCCCCCGCCGCCCGCCCCCGACAACGCGGGCAGCATCACGCGTCTCCCCCGCACCTGAGGCTGCGGCTGGAGCGCGTTCCGAGCCGGTTTTGGGTGCAATCCGCGTCGCTGTCACAGCGCGAATCGCACCCAAACCGCTGGGCCGCGCTTCATGGGCTCCGCCTGGCAGGGCGCCGCCCGGCAGGCGCGCTTCAGCGGGCGGGGCGCCGCTTCGCGGGGTGGCGTCTCTTCTGCGGCGGGGACGGCTCAGCGGCGGGGGCGGACCTGGACCCAGCCGGACTCGCTGACGCGGGTCTCGAACGAGGGCTGCCGCGCGGTGGCCGGGCCGTGCAGCACGGTGCCGTCGGCGACCCGGAACGTGGAGCCGTGCCACGGGCACACCACGCAGCTCGCGCCCCGCGCGGTGACGACGCGGCCCTGGTGCAGCGGGCCGCCCAGGTGCGCGCAGTGGTCCGACAGCACGTGCACGGTGCTGCCCTGGCGCAGCACGAACAGGCTCAGGTAGCCGAGCTGGCGGCGGGCGGGACGCCCGTCGGGCAGCTCGCGGGCCGGGCAGAGGTCGTGCCAGCCCAGCCCGGACAGGTGCCCGATGGGCTCGGCGTGGCTCGCGCCCGCGCCGAGCCGCAGCGCCAGGTGGCCGCCCAGATACGCTCCGGCGGTCGCCGCGGTCAGGCCGCCAGCGGAAAGGACCTTGCCCTGCGCGTGCCGTCCCGCGGCCCGCGCGAGCAGCGACGCGCCGAACAGGGTCGCCGCGCTCAGCTGCGAGACGGCGTGCACGAAGCCGACCCGCTGCTGGTGCCGGTGCAGCGCCGACCAGTCCGCGAGCCCGGTCGCGCCGGCCGGCAAGGTGGCGGCCAGCCCGGCCGCGACCAGCGTGCGCGACGCGCGCTCGGTGCCGCGGAAGAAGTCCAGCAGCACGGCCGACGTCCAGCAGCCGAGCGGCAGCCGCACCAGCGCCGGGTGCGCCGGCTGGCCGAACGGCACGCCGTGCAGCGCGTCGGTTCTCGGCCCCGCGGGCAGCGCCCGCACGACGGTCTCGGACAGCACCCGCACCGGGTGATCCAGGCCGGGGGATCGCTCGATGCGCTCGGCGACCGCCACGGGCCGTGGTACCGGGAGCTTTCCGGATACCGCCCGCCGGGCGCGCCTGGGCGCGGGAACGAGGCGGACAAGGCGGCCCGGGCCATGGGCCGGGCCGGGGACGGAACGGTTTCGGCTGGCCGCGGCCGCCCTGTCCCTGCCGCCGCGGTAGAACAGCCTGACGAGGGATTGCCTCACGACTTGGTCCCTACCCACGCCCGGGGTATGCCTACCTCACGCGCCGGTGGCCGGCCGGGGACCGGCTGGCAAATTCCCGGTGAGGAACCCCTGCCGCACCGCGTCCTCGACAAGCCCGCGCGCGTACGAGCCGAGCGCCGGTGACCCGTCGGCGATGAGGCGCACCTTGCCGAGGACCTGGTCCGCGGTGACCCCGTGGGTGCGCCAGGTGCCTCCGCCGGCGGCGTGGTTGAGGAGAATCGGCTGAAGCCGGTCCATCGCCCTCGCGAACCGGGCCTCGGCGGTCTCCCGCTCGCAGAATTCCGCCCACAGCGCGCGCACCGACGATTCCTGCCCCGCGGGCAGCAGGCCGAACAGGCGCTCGGCGGCGGTCTGCTCGGCGGCATCCTGGCGCCGCTGGTCGGCCTCGGGAGCGTACAGGAAAAGGTCACCCGCGTCGATCTCCACGAGATCGTGCAGCAGAAGCATGCTCATGACCCGGCAGATGTCGGTTCCCGGCGGGGCCAGCGGGCCGAGCACGAGCGCCATCAGGGCGATGTGCCAGGAATGCTCGGCCGAGTTCTCCCGCCGGGAGCCGCCGGTCACCGTGTTCTGCCGCAGCACGGCGGTCAGCCGCCCGGCCTCCATGATGAAGCGGATCTGCCTGCCGAGAGAGTCAGCGTCGATGGGTTCCATGCCGCCCATTGTGAAGCGCTGGTGTCACCGCTCATGTTCGCGCTGCCGCCGGCGGCGTCACAGCGCCATCCCGGACCCCGTCTACTGGGACAGGCGCGAAACGGCCCCGCTGTGGTTCTCGCCGCAGCCGTAACCCGTTGTGGTTCCCGGCGCAGCAGCGCGGCTTGCGCGGCGCTGGCCGCCTCAGGCGCCCGCGCCTGAGGCGATGGCGGCGTCTACTTCGGATTTGCGGGCGGCCAGGTCCTCGGCGTGCTCCTGCTCCAGGCGCTCGGCGACGTTCTCGTCGTCGTGCATCAGGGCCTCCAGGTCCGTCTTGGCGGCGTCGAGCACGCCGAGGTCGGCGAAGGTCCGCTGGACCTTCTCGCCCCACAGCCCGATGTCCCTCACGCACGGCACTATCCGGCTGAACAGCAGCGTGCGGAACGCCTGCTGTATGGGGGAGTGCTCGGTGAACTCCAGGCACTCGTCCACGTCGTAGCCCATTCGCTCCCAGACCTCGTGGGCGCGGAACCGGTTCCGCATCAGGTAGCACCCCTCGACCACGAACTCCTCGCGGTCGGCGAGCTCCGCCGAGGTGAGCCCCGCGTAGTAGTCCCGCAGCGCCAGCCGGCCGAACGCCACGTGCCGCGCCTCGTCCTGCATCACATACGCGAGGATCTGCTTCACCAGGGGGTTCGTGGCGGTGTCCCGGTGCACGCCGAAGGCGGCCAGCGCGAGCCCCTCGATCAGCACCTGCATGCCCAGGTAGGGCATGTCCCAGCGGGAATCGCTCAGCGCGTCGCTGAGCAGCCTGGCCAGGTCCGGGTTCATCGGGTAGTACATCTCGATCTTGTCCCGCATGAAGCGGGAGAACAGCTCCACGTGCCGAGCCTCGTCCATGGCCTGGGTGGCGGCGTAGAACTTGGAGTCCATGTCCGGCACCGACTCCACGATCCGGGCGGCCACCGTCAGCGCGCCCTGCTCGCCGTGCAGGAACTGGCTGAACAGCCACGCGGCCAGGTGGTGGGCCAGCTCGTCGCGTTCGGGCTGAGACAGCACCTCCCACTGCCGGGAGCCGTAGATCGGGCAGTATTCGTCCGGGGTGCCCTGAACGTTGGCGTGATCGACCGGCTGGTCCCAGTCGATCCGCTTGGCGGCGTCCCACTGCTTGTCCTTGCCGCGCTGGTACAGGTCGAGCAGACGCTGCCGGCCGTCGTCGTACTCCCAGGAGAAGCGCGCCGCCCCGGTAGCTGGAACGTCCCAGGTGCCCGGCGCCACAGGTGTCGTGTACAGGTCGTAGGTACTCACGCGTGCCTCCACGGGCGGCTTGGCGGACGGCACCGCCCTCTTTCATTACTAACGAGTAAGGTGGTCGCGCGCAATGCCCGGCGCCCGTTTTTTACCCGGTTCCGCTGTGCGGTTTACCGGTCGGGGATCTCGTGAACGGCGGAGTCCTCCGCGGCCTCGTCGTCCGGCTCGTCCTCGTCGTCGGCCACCACCGCGCGCGGGTGGCGGGCCGACCAGTCCTCCGCCGCCTCCGCGTCGTCATCGTCGTCCTCGGCGATGACGAGATCCTCCGGCGGGTCCTCGATGTACTGCTCGTACCCGGCGACCTGGGTCTCCTGCTCGTCGTCGCCCATGTCGTCCGGTCCGTGGCCTCTCATGGCAGCCCCCTTTCTGTTCAAGCCTGGAAACGGTAGCCCATGCCCGGCTCGGTAAGAAGGTAGCGTGGCCGCGATGGCTCCGGTTCCAGCTTGCGGCGAAGCTGGGCGATGTAGACGCGAAGGTAATTGCTTTCGGTCTCATAGGCGGGGCCCCATACCTCCTGAAGCAACTGCCGCTGTGTCACCAGGCGGCCCCGGTTTCTGACCAGGACCTCCAGCAGCTGCCATTCGGTGGGCGTAAGGCGGACATCGCCGTCCGCGGTGCGGCTGACCCGCTTCACGGCGAGGTCGACCGTGAAGTCCGGTGTGGTCAGGACGGGCTCGTCGGGTGCCGGCGCGGCGCGCCGCACGGCGGCCCGCAGCCTCGCCAGGAGCTCGTCCATGCCGAACGGCTTCGTGACGTAGTCATCGGCCCCGGCGTCGAGCGCCGCCACCTTCTGGTTCTCCTGCCCCCACACCGAGAGCACGATGATCGGCGTCGAACTCCAGCCGCGCACTCCGTGGATCACGTCGGTACCGTCCATGTCGGGCAGACCGAGATCGAGGATCAGCACGTCCGGGCGATCACGCGCCACGGCCGCGAGCCCGGACGCCCCGTCGCTGGCCGTGCTGACCTCATAGCTCCGCGCCGTGAGGTTGATGCGGAGCGCCCGCAGGATCGAGGGTTCATCGTCGATGACCAGGACCCGGGTCACTGCCCGGCCGTCCCGAGCATCGCTTTCGCGCTGCTGGTCTCCACCGGCAGCGTCACCCGCAGCGTCAGGCCGCCTCCGGGGGTGTCCGCCGCGACGATGGAACCGCCCATTGCCTCCGCGAACCCCCTGGCTACGGCCAGCCCCAGCCCCACGCCGGACGGGCGGCCGTCGAGCTGCACGAACGGCTCGAAGATCCGTTCCTTCAGCTCGTCGGGTACGCCGCTTCCGTGGTCGACGACCTCCAGCACCACGACGCCGCCGGATTCCCGCGCCTGCAGGCAGGGCGGCCGGGATGGGGGCGAGTAGCGCAGCGCGTTGGAGAACAGGTTCGCCAGCACCCGCTCCAGCAGGCCAGGATCGGCGCGCACGAGCGGCAGGGCGTCCGGAACGATCAGCCGCATCCGGTCCGAGTCGTCAAGGCCCCGCAGCGCGACCGGAGCAACCTCATCGATCGCCGTCCCGCGCAGGAACGGCCGGAGGGAGCCCGTTTGCAGCCGGCTCATGTCGAGGAGGTTGCCGATGAGCGTGTCCAGCCGGTCGGCGTTCTGCTCGATCGTCGCGAGCAGGTCCGCCTCGTCGGCGGCGCTCCAGCGCACGTCGGTCTGGCGCAGGCTGCTGACGCTGGCCTTGATGGACGCCAGCGGGGTACGCAGGTCGTGGCTGACGGCCGCGAGCAGCGCGGTCCGCATCCGGTTTCCCTCGGCGAGCGCCTCGGCCTGAGCGGCCTGGGTGCGCAAGCGCTCCCTGTCCAGTGCCGCGGCGGCCTGGGCGGCGAAGCCGGCGAGCAGGGTCGCGGTCGCCGCCGCCGTCTGCCCGCGTACCTCGAGCGCCAGGTCGGGCCGTACCTCGAAGCGGAGACCCTCGGCCGTGTCCCCGGCGCCGCTCACCGCCACCCGTACCCAGCGGCCGGCGGCGCGCTCCAGCAATTCGGCGTGGCCGCCAAGGGTGCTGGTGAGGTGATTCAGAACATCGGCCGGGGCGTCCGCGCCGCCGAGCACGGTCTGCGCGAGTGTCAGCAGCGAGGCCGTCTCCTTCCTGCTGTGCGTGGCCTGCACCGAGCGCCTCGCGGCGAGGTGGACCACGCTGCTCACCGCGACCGCGACCGTGACGAAGAGCACCAGGGCCAGCAGGTTCTTCGGCTCCTGGATCGTGAACGTGTGCAGCGGCAGCGTGAAGTACCAGTTGAGCAGCAGGCTCGCCGCGACCGCGGCGAGAACGGCGGGCCAGAACCCGCCGACGACCGCGATCGCCACCACGGCGACCAGGTAGATGAGCAGATCATCGGCCAGGTTCAGGTGCGGCCGCCAGGCAGCCAGCAGCGCCGTCAGCAGCGGAAGCACCGCCGCCGCCAGCGCGGCGCCGCACAGGCGCCTGCGGAAGCTGATCCCGCTGGCCTGGCTGCCCGTGTCCTGATCCACATCTTCCAGTGTGACCCGAGCTGAGCGGTACCGGAACAGGAAGCCGGAGCCGGCGCCGGCCAGCGCGCAGGCACCGATCACCAGAGCCGCGCGCGCCGCCACCGCCCCGGCCGGCCGCAGGTCGGCATAGGGTGGGTGAGAGAACCCGATGACGGTGAGCCAGCCGATCACGGCGAGCGGCACCGCCGCTGTCACCTCGGCGAGGCAGGACGCCACCGCCACAACCGCGGCGCACGCGGCCAGCACGCCGGCCGCGGGAAAGCGGCCGTTCAGGCCGGCCGCCACCGTGCCGACGACGAACAGCGCAGCGAAGCTCACCGGCAGCGCGTACGGCGCCGGCAGTCCGCTTCGGCGGTGGCCCTGAGTCATCTCGAATGCCATTCAAAGGCCGGTACCGGTCTGTGACAGCGATCTTGACGGATCCTTAACGCGCAGCTCGCGACCCTTAACGGCATGCTTGCGGTTATCGGCGGATGGAACGCCTAGCGTAAGGTGACCGCGATTTGGGAGGGCGGAAACTGGTGGCCGTACCCAGGAGGGCTGGCCTGCTCGACCGAGGCACAGGGATCGACCTGCCCGAAAGCTTCGGCTACTCGCTGAAGCGCCGGCTGCTCGGGCCGCCGCTTGTCAACGAGCAGCTCAGCGAGCAGCGGCTGTCGAAGAAGCTGGCGCTCGGCGTGCTGTCGCCGGACGGCATCTCATCCTCGGCCTACGGCACCGAGGAGATGCTCATCGAGCTGCTGCCGCTCTTCGGCCTCACCGCCTACGCCCTGATCCTGCCGATGACCGGCGTGATCTTGTTCGTCATGACGCTCGTCGTGCTGTCCTACCGCGAGATCGTCACGGTCTACACCCGGGCCGGCGGATCGTACGTGGTCGCCAGGGAAAACTTCGGGCCGCGGATTGCCCAGATCGCCGCCGTGGCGCTGCTCATCGACTACGTGGTCACGGTCGCCGTCCAGGTTGCGGCCGGGACGGCGGCCATCGCGTCCGCGGTGCAGGCTCTCGGCCCGTACAGCAAGGAGATCACCATCGGCGTGATCCTCCTCATGTGCTACGGGAACCTGCGCGGCATCCGTGAAGCGGGCAGGGCCTTCGCGCTGCCGACCTACCTGTTCTCCGGGTCCGTCCTGCTGATGATCGCGGTGGGGCTGGTCAGGGAGGCAGTGGGCAAGCTGCCGACGCAGGACATTCACGTGCTGCAAGGGACCGTGTCCATCGGCGCCGGCACCCAGGGCGTGGTCACCGCCGTCGCCGTTTTCACGCTGCTGCGGTCGTTCGCGAACGGCGGCTCGTCGCTCACCGGCATCGAGGCGGTCTCCAACGCGGTCAGCGCGTTCAAGCCGCCGGAGGGAATCAACGCACGCAAGGTCCTGGTGGCGGAGGGCCTGATCCTCGGCACCCTGGTCGCCGGGATCTCCTGGCTGGCGCATCTGACGCACGCGATTCCGTACAACAGCGGCTACCCGACCGTGATCTCGCAGGAAGCCAGGATGGTGTTCGGCAGCACCGGGCACTTCATGTACTTCGTGGTGCAGGCGGCGACCGCGCTGATCCTGTACACCGGCGGTAACACCAGCTTCAACGGTTTCCCGTTCCTGACGAGCTTCGTCGCCGAGGACTCGTTCCTGCCGCGGTGGATGATGAAGCGCGGCCACCGGCTGGTGTTCTCCAACGGGATCATCGTGCTGACCGTGGCTTCGGTGGCGCTCATCGCGGCCGTCGGCTCGAACGTGAACCGGCTGGTCCCGTTCTACGCGATCGGTGTCTTCACCGCGTTCTCGATGGCCGGGTTCGGCATGGCGAAGTACCACCACACGCACAAGGAAGCCGGCTGGCGGCACAAGCTCGTGATCAACTTCTCCGCGGGGGTGCTCACCGCGATCGTGGTGGTGATCTTCGCGGTGGTGAAGTTCACCGAGGGCGCCTGGCTCATCGTGATCCTGTTCCCGGTCCTGGTGTTCGCGCTCATCCGGCTGAACCGGGAGTACCGGATGGAGGCCGACGTGCTGCAGACCATCGGGAGCCGCCGGGCGGCGGGCGTCCCGCCCCGGCAGCCGAACTACAGCCGCCGCGTCTCCCTGGTGTTCGTGGACAGCGTCGACCTGTCCACCTTCGCCGCGATGCGCTACGCGCGCGGTCTGCGGCCGACCACGCTGCGCGCCGTGCATTTCGTCATCGACAACGTCCAGGCGGAAAAACTGCGCCAGGAATGGCTGCTCGTCGGCCAGGACGTGCCGCTGGACCTCATCGACACCCCCGACCGCCGCCTGCTGCGCGCCTCCGCGGAACTCGTCACCCGGGAGACGGAGCAGCCGGGCACGCACGTGACCGTCGTGCTGCCTCGGCGCAGCTACGCGCCGCTGATCGGGCGGCTGCTGCACGACCGGACGGCGGACAAGATCGCCGCGGTGGTAAGCCGGGTACCGAACTCGGCCGCCACGATCATCCCCTTCGACGTGGAGAGCCGCGTGCAGGAGCTGCACGACCGGCAGCAGGCATCCGAGGCGGCCCGGCGGGCCGGCGCGGACGAAGGCCGTGCCTCGGTCGCCCAGCTCCCGCCGCGCAAGGGCGCCCCGGCGCAGCCGGCGCGGGGCCCGGGCAAGGAAGCGCGACGGCCGGATGGCGGCGCGGAGCCGGGCGGCGGCGACAAGCCCGCGCCGCCCAAAGGCGTCTGCCCGATCGGCTCGCTCGGCGCCCCGGGCAAGGTCACGGTGGAGGGACGTGTCCGGTCCGTCGAGATCCGCCCGGTCGAGCAGAACTGCGTGTTCGAGACCACGGTGGCGGACGGCACCGGTGAGCTCACCGCCATGTTCTACGGCCGCACGCACATACCCGGCGTGGAGCCCGGCAGCAAGCTGCGGCTGCACGGCAAGGTACACGTGCGTGACGGGCGGCCGACGATGATCAATCCGGCGTACGAGCTGCTGCCGCGGAGCCCGGCCAGTTAGGTTTTCCGCCGGCCCGCGCCCGGCGGCGCGCCTGGGCGCAACCGGGTCACTGGCTGGGACCGGTCACGATCGTTCGCCGCCGGAGAAGAGCAGGTCGTAGGCAGGGTTGACCATGACGGGGCGGCCGTGGCGGATTCCCGCGCGCCCGTGCAGGCGAACCCGGGCGCCGCAGTTGAGGCCCGGGATGTGGGACCTGCCGTAGAACAGCGCGGTCAGCTGCCCGGTGGCGTCGGAGATCTCGATGGCCAGCACCGAGTTCTGTTCCACCGGGCGGATCTCGACAACGCGAACCCGCCCCTCGACGGCGAACTTGCCCGGCCCGGTGATCGAGCCGACCGGGACGACCTGCGCGGCGGCCGATGCCCTCCGCCTCCCGTTCCCGGCCGGGGCGGCGGCCCCGTCACGGGGCGGCGCCGGTCCGTCCGCCCGGTCCGCGGGTGCGGCGTGGTCGTCGGCTACCTTTGCCTCCCGGCTCAGGACCTTGGTTTCCTCGCCGGCGGCGGCGGCGGGCGGGACGGCGGTGACCGGCCGCGTGCCGTCGCCCTCCTTGACGGCCCTCGCCGGCCCGGCCCGCCCGGCCTGGCGTGCCTGCAGCATCCGGACGCGGCCCGGGACATCGTAGGGAACGATGGTCGCGGCCGATCGGGGGATGCGGCTGATCGCGGCCGCCATCTTGTCCGCGGTGCGGTCGTGCAGCAGCCGGCCGAGCAGCGGCGAGTAGCTACGGCGGGGCAGGATCACCGTGACGTGCGTGCCGGGATCGGCGACCTCGCGCTCGACCAGGTCGGCCGCGGCCTTGACCAGCCTCCTGTCCGGGACGTCGATGAAATCGAGGGCCACACCACGGTTGCCCCGCGTCCACTTGTTCCGCAGCTTGTCGGCACGGACGCTGTCGATGACGAAATGCACGGCGCGGATCGCCGTGGGCCGCAGGCTTCTCGCGTAGCGGAGCGCGGCGAGCGCCGCGAGATCGAAGCTGTCCACGAAGACCAGGACCGTGCGCCGCGTGTACTGCGGCGGCGGCGGTGGCTCGTGGTCGGTGAGAGCCTGGAGCACCTCCGCCTCCGCCCCGTACTCCTGGTTCAGCCTGATCAGCGCGGGGACCAGGATCGCGAACAGCACCAGCACCACCCAGGCGCCCTCGGTGAATTTCACGACCGCGAAGATCACCACCACGATGGCGGTGAGCGCGCCCGCCGAGAAGTTGATGGCCAGCTTGTACCGCCAGCCGGGCTCCTTGCGCGTGTGGTGGTACTTCGCCATGCCGAAGCCGGCCATGGAGAAGGCCGTGAAGACGCCGATCGCGTACAGCGGGACCAGGCTGTTGACGTCCGCGTCCTTGATGATCAGCAACGAGACCGACACGATCGTCAGCAGGATGATCGCGTTGGAGAACACCAGGCGGTGACCGCGCTTGAGCATCCACCGCGGCAGGAACGAGTCACCGGCGACGTAGCTGGTGAGAAACGGAAAGCCGTTGAAGCTCGTGTTCCCGCCGGTGTACAGGATCAGCATGGTCGCGCCCTGCACCACGAAGTACATGAAGTGGCCGGCCTGGCCGAAGACCACGTTCGCTTCCTGCGAGATCACGGTCGGGTAGCCGAGCACATAGGGCGTCGCATGCGTCGCGTGCGCGAGCCAGGAGATGCCCGCGACGAGGACGCCGAGGATGCACCCTTCGGCGATGAGCACGCGGCGGGCGTTGACCCCCTCCGGTGGGCGGAACGCGCCCACCGCGTCGGAGACCGCCTCGATCCCGGTGAGCGAGGCGCCGCCGTTGGCGAACGCGCGCAGCAGCGTGAAGATCGCCACGCCGGTGATCAGGCCCTCGCTGCCGGAGCCGAGCGTGTAGGTGCCGTGCAGGGCGTGCACGTTCTGCACCTGGAGGTTCCCCAGTGCCGCGCGGACCAGCCCGATGATGATCATCAGTATGACGGACCCCGCGAACAGGTACGTGGGCACCGCGAACGCCCGGCCCGCCTCCTTGATGCCGCGCAGGTTCCCGTAGCACATCAGGAGGACCACGCCGACGCAGATCTCCAGCTTGTAGGGGCCGATCACGGGGAAGGCCGAGGCCACGGCCGCGGTGCCCGCCGCGATCTGCACGGCGACGGTGACCACGTAGTCGATGAGCAGCGCGACCGCGCATATCTGCGCGATCTTCGGCCCGAAGTTCTCCCGGGCCACGATGTAGGAGCCGCCGGGCTTGATGTAGACCATGACGATTTCGCGGTACGACAGCACCACCAGCGTCATGACGAGCAGGATCGCCAGCGTCATGGGCAGGATCAGCGTGAAGGCGGCGAAGCCGAAGGCCGGCAGCAGGGCGATGAGGATTTCCTCGGTCCCGTACGCGGACGATGAGATGCCGTCGGGGGACAGGACACCCAGCGCGAGCGGCTTCGACAGCCGCTGCTCGCCGAGCTGCTCGTTGACCAGCGGCGGTCCCAGCAGCCTCCGCTTGGCCGAGTACCAGAAGCCTTCCGGCTGGCCGCGGTCCCGTCCGGGCAGGACCGCTGCCTTGGGCATGGCCACTATCTGCGCCTTTCATCCAAACGTGCCGCTGACTTCCTACCACCTCCGGCGGACCGGCTGAGCCCACCCCGGCAGGCAAGGTGAGCAGGCGGCCTCATCGCGGGGAAGAAGCGCAACCCGTGGAGAGTTACCCGGCCACCTGCTGTTCATCCCCGCATGGCATGGTGAACTCTTGGGGTACCCGCCAGGAGGTGATCCTCCGTGGTTCCGGGGAAGCCTAGGGACCGCAGGTTAGCGGCATCCCGGTATCGGCTGAAGAAGAGGAAGATCATGACGACCACACCGCCTGCTCCCTCCCCGCCGGCGGCGGACAGCAGACGCACCCTTCGCTTGTCGGCCCTGCTGAGGCGGCCCGTCACCGACAGCGGCGGTGAGTCGCTCGGCCGGCTGTCCGACGTCGTCGTGCGGCTGCGGGGGTCGGACTACCCGCTGGTCATTGGCGGGGTCGTGGAGGTGGGCGGCCGGCAGATCTTCGTGCCCATCGACCAGGTCAGCTCGTTCGACGGCGACGTGCTGAAGCTGACCAGCGCAAAGCTTGACCTGCGGCACTTCGAGCGGCGCGAGGGCGAGGTGCTGCTGCGCGCCGACGTTCTCGGGCACCGGCTGATCGACGTGGAGAACGCGCGCCTCGTGCGCGCCGGGGACCTGGAGCTCGCCAGGGACCGCGACGAGTGGGTGCTCTCCGGGGTCGACACCCGGCGGCACCCCCGGCGGCTGTTCGGCCTGCTCGCCCCCGGGCCTGCCGAGGACAACCACCCTCTCCGGGACTGGCATGACTTCGAGTGGCTCATCGGGCACCAGGGCAGCGCGCTGCTTCGCGGCCCGTTCGCGCGGATCCGCAGGCTGAAGCCGGCCCAGATCGCCGACCTGCTGGAGAACGCATCCAAGGACGAGGAGACCGAGATCCTCGGCCGGGTGCACGCCGATCCCGAGCTCGAGGCGGACGTCTTCGAGGAACTCGACGAGGATCTCGCCACCCGGCTGCTCGGCGCGCGCACCGACGAGGAGATCGCCGAGGTGCTCAGCAGGATGCGGGCCGACGACGCCGCCGACACCATCGCCGAGCTTCCGCAGCGCCGGCGGCAGCCGGTGCTCGACCTCCTTCCGCCGGGCCAGCGGACCAAGGTGCTGACGCTGATGGGCTTCAACGCCACGAGCGCCGGCGGCCTGATGGGCGTCGACTTCATCGCGGTGCCCAGCATGATCGCGGTGAGCGGCGCCCTGGCGAAGGTTCGTGAGTCCACATCCCTGCAGCCGGAGGCGCTGACAAGCGTGCACGCCATCGACCACAGCGGCGGGCTCAGCGGCGTGGCCAGGCTGGTCACGCTGGTGCAGTCCGATCCCGCGACCACCCTGATCGACGTCTGCGACACCGACCCGGTGCGCGTAGGCCCGGACACCGACGTCGTGGACGTGGCCGTGCTGATGACCGACTACAACCTCATCACCATTCCCGTCGTGGACGACGATCGTCACCTGCTCGGCGTGATAACCGTCGACGACGTGCTCGAGGTCACGCTGCCGGACGACTGGAGACGCCGCGAAGCGGCGGAGCCGCCGGACGCGCGCCGCGGGGAAAGCCGGTGACGACACGCAGCGACCCCGGCCAGCCGGGACGGCCGGCGCCACCGGACGGCCAGCAGGTACAGCGGGGCGCCGCCCGGCGCCCCGCCGACGGTGCGGCGGGCGGGGACGGCAGCCCGGCACCGCCGCGGCCTCCCGTACCGCCGCCGGCCGCGCTGAGCAGGCCCACCGCGGTTCTCGACGAGGCTCACCTCGGTGACATCGAGGGCGCTCTCGGCCGGATCCGCGTGGGCGACGAGGACCGCAGCGGGCTGAAGCGCCGGCTCGTCACGTTCCTCGCGATCGTCGGCCCGGGACTGATCGTCATGGTCGGCGACAACGATGCCGGCGGCGTGTCCACGTACGCGCAGGCGGGGCAGAACTACGGGTACACCCTGCTGTGGACGCTGCTGCTTCTCATTCCCGTGCTGATCGTCAACCAGGAGATGGTGGTAAGGCTCGGCGCGGTCACCGGCGTCGGGCACGCCCGGCTGATCAACGAGCGGTTCGGCCGGTTCTGGGGCTGGTTCAGCGTCGGCGACCTGTTCGTGCTGAACTTCCTGACCATCGTCACCGAGTTCATCGGCGTTTCGCTCGCGCTGCAGTACTTCGGCGTCAGCCAGTACATCTCGGTGCCGATAACTGGGCTTGTACTGATCGCGATCACCGCCAGCGGCAGCTTCCGCCGCTGGGAGCAGGCGATGCTCGGTTTCATCGCGGTCAGCCTCATCCTGGTCCCACTCGCGTTCCTGTCCGGCCCGCACTGGGGATCGATCTTCTACCACCTCGTCGTCCCCGGGGTGCAGGGCGGGGTCAGCTCCACCGCGGTGCTGCTGATCATCGCGATCGTCGGCACCACCGTCGCGCCCTGGCAGTTGTTCTTCCAGCAGTCCAACGTCATCGACAAGCGCATCACGCCCCGGTTCATCCCGTATGAGCGCGCCGATACCACGCTCGGCGCGTTCGTCGTGGTCGGCGGGGCATCGGCGATCATGGTCGTGGCGGTGTACGCGGTGCGCGGCACGAACCTGGCCGGAAAGTTCACCGACGCCCTGGGCGTGGCGAACGCGGTCGCCACGCACAACCATGTGCTCGCCGGGATGTTCGCGATCGTGCTGCTCGACGCCAGCATCATCGGCGCGGCTGCGGTCACGCTGTCCACCAGCTACGCGTTCGGCGACGTGTTCGGGATCAGGCATTCGCTGCATCGCGGCTTCCGCGAGGCCAAGCCGTTCTACGCCAGTTACGCCGGGATGATCGTGCTCGCGGCCGGCATCGTGCTCATCCCCGGTGCACCGCTCGGGCTGCTCACCGAGGCCGTGCAGGCGCTGGCCGGAATCCTGCTGCCGAGCGCCAGCGTGTTCCTGCTGCTGCTGTGCAACGACCGCGAGGTGCTCGGCCCGTGGATGAACCCCAGGTGGCTCAACATCCTGTCCGGTTTCATCATCGGCGTTCTGCTGGTCCTTTCCGGCACGCTCGTGCTCGACACGCTGTTCTCCGGCCTCAACGCGGCGCAGACGGCCATCTGGCTGGCGGCCGGGCTGGCGGGCAGCGCCCTGCTGCTCGCCGGGTGGCTGCGGCTGACACGCTCGCGGCGCCCGGCGCGGCAGCCGCATCCCCGCACCACGATGACGGAGGCGGAGCGCCAGAGCTGGCGGATGCCGCCGCTTGCCCTGCTCAAGCCGGTGGAGTGGTCCACCGGTACCAAGATGGGCGTGCTGATACTGCGCGGTTACCTGGTGGTCTCGGTCCTGCTGCTGATCATCAAGGCGGTCCAGCTGGGCAGCGGAGGCCACTGACGAGATGGAACCCGGGATCCCGGGGGTAGCGTCCAATCGGGGAGGTTATGTCCGAGGAGGTCAGGGATGCGAGCTGGTGCCCTGGCGGGGCTGGCGGTGATCGCCGCGATGATCACCGGCTGCTCCGCCATGCAGGGCGCGCTCAGCCCCGCGGCCAGCAACGGCTCCCCCAATCACGATCCCGCCAGCCATAGCCCCACCAGCCATGGCCCCGCCAGCCATGGCCCCGCCAGTCATGGGGCCTCCCCGGGAGGCGGCGGCGCCTCGGGCGCCGCATCGCCGGGCGGCGCGGCCACGGGTTCCCCGAGCGCCGCTCCCGGCGCCCCGGCCGGCGCGCCGGCCTCCGGCGCCGCCGGCTGCACGCCATGGCCGGCCGGCTCGGCGGGCACGAACCTGGACCTGAACGCGGCCAGCAACGGACGCACCTACTGCGTGGTGACCGGTGACACGGTGCGCGTGGAGCTGTCCGGGCCGGGGATGGGCGGCTGGAGGCCGGTGGAGGTGTCGGGCGGCGCGCTGGTGCCGGTCGTCACGCCCCTGCGGCCCGCCGTGATGCCCGCCTTCCCCCTCCGGACGTACCGAGCCGTCCGGCCGGGCACGGCGGCGCTTTCCGCGAGCATGGCCTGTCACCCGGTGCAGCAGCCGCAGGCGGCCCCGGCGGCGCGGCGGGCGACGGTCGTCACCGCGCATTTCGGCGGTACCCCGATCAGCCCTGGCTGCATGGGAGTGATCGCGACGTTCCGTGTGCTGATCGTCGTCTCCTGACCCGCACGGCCTCTTTGTCCACGCGGCCGCCACCCGCGCGACAGACGGCCGTCGTCCCCGGGTATCAAGGTGTTGCCAGACTGTCGCCACGCACGCGGAAAGTTCTCCCCGCTGGTAACCCGCATCGAGCAGAAGGGCCGGAGATGGACGCTGAACAAGGGACGACCAGGCGCGGGATCCTCAAGGCTGGCCTGGCCGCCGGGGCGCTGGCGGGCGCCGGGGCCTGGACCTCCGCACCCGCCCGGCGCTCCCCGCGGCAGCCCGGGTCGCTGCCCTTCCCGGACCTGCCGCCGGGTACTGACACGATGCCGCAGATCGAGCACATCGTGGTGCTGATGATGGAGAACCACTCCTATGACAACAGGCTCGGCATGCTGCGGCGCCGCGGCGCGGACGGGTTCCGGCTCGGCCGTCACGGCCGGCCGGCCGCCAGCAACCCGTATGCCGACGGCCGGACCCAGCACGCTTTCCGTATGCCGACCACCTGCCAGCTGAACGGCCGCCCGGCGCAGGACTGGCTGGCCAGTCACGTCCAGTATGCGGGCGGCCGCAACGACGGCTTCGTCGTGTCAGCGAGCGGCCCGGTCGCGATGGGCTACTGGGAGGAGGCCGACCAGCCCTTCTACTACTCGCTTGCCCGGAAGTTCCCGATCGCCGACAGGTACTTCTGCTCGGTGCTCGGCCAGACCTACCCGAACCGCCGGTACCTGCTGGCCGCCACCTCGATCGGCCAGGTCGACGACACGCAGCCGAACCTCACCGACTACCCGCCGAACGGCACCATCTTCGACCAGCTCGACGCCCACGGGATCACCTGGAAGGACTACTACACCACGCTCGCGACGACGGAGCTGTACCCGCCGCTGTACCTGAAGAACGCCGGGAAGAAGGTCGTCCCCATCGCGGACTTCTACGCCGACGCCGCGGCGGGAACGTTGCCCGGCTACTGCATGGTGGAGCCGGACTACAACACGCAGTCCGAGGAGAACCCGCAGAACATCGCGGCTGGCGAGGCCTTTTCGGCCGGCGTTGTCAACGCCGTGATCAACGGCCCGGCGTGGGACCGCACGCTGCTGCTGTGGACATACGACGAGCACGGCGGGTACTACGACCACGTGCCGCCGCCCGCCGCGGTCGCGCCCGATGGCATCGCGCCGGCCGTCCCGCCCGGGCAGGGCAGCGCCTACGACGGGTTCGCCAGGTACGGCTTCCGGGTGCCGTTCGTCCTGGTCTCCCCGTGGGCGCGGCGGCACTTCGTCTCGCACGAGATCTACGACCACACCAGCATCCTCAAGCTGGTCGAGACGAAGTGGAACCTCCCGGCGCTGACCTACCGGGACGCGAACGCCAGGGCGCCGCTTGACATGCTGGACCTGCGCAGGCCGGCCTTTGACGAGCCGCCCCGGCTCGCGGAACCGCTGGTGAACACCGACCCCTCCGCGCTCGCGTGCAACGTCACCGGGCCGGGAACCATCCCGCCGCCCGGCTCGGTCAGCGGGCCGGGTACGGCCCTGCCGCGGGATGCCAGACTGGAACCATGAGCGAAGCACGCCCGAGGTTCCGCGCCCTGCTCGAGACCTTCCCGGCCTACAAACCCGGCAGGATCCCGTCCAGCGCGACGGGACGATCGCACAAGCTGTCGTCCAACGAGAGCCCGCACGGCCCGCTGCCGTCGGTGACGGAGGCGATCGCGGAGGCGGCCCTGGGGATCAACCGGTACCCCGACAACAGCGCCGAGGCCCTCACCGCGGCGATCGCGGAACGGTTCGGCGTGCCGCGCGAGCACGTCGCGGTCGGCTGCGGCTCGGTCGGGGTCACCCAGCAGCTGCTCGAGGCCGTCGGGGAGCCCGGCGCCGATGTCGTCTACGCCTGGCGGTCCTTCGAGGCGTACCCGACGCTGGCCGACCTCGCCGCGGCGACCTCGGTCCGGGTGCCGCTCCGGGACGAGACGCACGACCTCGCGGCGATGGCGGACGCGATCACGCCGCACACGCGGCTCGTCTTCGTCTGCAACCCGAACAACCCGACGGGAACCGTCGTGCACGCCGCCGAGCTCGAAGCGTTCCTCGACCGGGTACCCGGTCACTGCCTCGTGGTGCTGGACGAGGCATACCGGGAGTACATCCGCGACGCGGCCGTGCCGGACGGAATGCTGCTGTACCGTGACCGGCCGAACGTGGCGGTGCTGCGCACGTTCTCCAAGGCGTACGGGCTCGCCGGCCTGCGTGTCGGGTTCATGATCGGGCACGAGCCCGTCGCCGCGGCCGTGCGCAAGACGATGCTGCCGTTCACCGTGAGCTGCCTGGCGCAGGCCGCCGCGATAGCGTCGCTCGCGGCGGAGCCGGAGCTTCTCGCGCGGGTCGAGGAAACGGTCAAGGAGCGGAACCGGGTCCGCGAGACCCTGGCCTCGGACGGCTGGAAGGTTCCGCCGACCGAGGCCAACTTCGTATGGCTGCGCCTGGGCGACCACACCGCGTCATTCGCGGAGGCCTGTGAGCGGTCGGGCATCGCCGTGCGCCCGTTCGCCGGGGAGGGCGCCCGCGTCTCCATCGGCACCCCCGAGGCGAACGACGAGTTCCTGGCCGTCGCCCGTGCCTACCCCCGCCGCAACTAGCCGACGGCCCGGAACCACAGCCCCGCGGCCGCCTGTCACCGTAACCGGGCATGTCGCGCGCCACGCCGCCGCCGTTCATGGGTTTCCGCGGTCACAATTCGGGCAAGCTGGGCAGCTACTCGCCGGTACGGATGGAAGGTGGTGCCGGGCAGCGCTTTTTTGACGGCCGGCAGGGTTGCGGGGGGACGCGGGCGCGGGTGGAGAATGGGGTGCGGTGCACGCCTCGCACCGCCGGAAGCGGTCTGCAAGTCACATGGCAAGGGCTTGGAGGTCCAGGGACAGTGCGCCTCTCCCGCGGGATTGCGTGTACGGGCTCCACACGGCCGGGAGGCCCTCATGGGTGACCCGCGCGGCGGCGCGGACCGGATGGTGGCCGTCCTGCCGGCGGAGATCGACGTCACCAACGCCGAGAACACCGGGGACCGGCTTGTGAAGGTGGCCGTGTCCAGTCCGGGTACCCGGGTGGTCGTGGCGGACCTGAGCGCGACGCGGTTTTGTGATTCGGCCGGCGTGAGGTACCTGCTGCTCGCCCATCAGCGAGCCGCCGCGAGCGGTGTCGACATACGGCTGGCGGCGCTGCGTGAGCCGGTGCTCCGGGTGCTGGAGCTGATGGGGGTGGACCGGCTGGTGCGGACGTACCCGACCGTTTATGCGGCGCTGGCGGAGGACGTTCCGCGGTAGGCCGGGACGGTCCCCCTCAGTGCTCCGGCAGGGCGCGGTCATGCTCCGCCAGGGACCGGTCATCGGGGGAGAAGTCCGGGTCCGGGTCCTCCGGCGGGTGCGCGAGGTGCCAGCGCACCGACCGGCTGATCGCGGCGGCCGGATCCTCGGGACGCCAGCCGAGTACCCGCACGGCCTTCCCGCAGTCGCCGAGGAAATGCTGCGCGATGCTTTTCGTGAGGCGCATGTCCGCTGGCAGGTCGCGCTCGGCCACGGTCACCAGCTCCGCCTCGTGCCCGGCGGCGCCGAGGATGCGCTGGGCATGGTCGCGGACGGTGTCCGTCACAGGGTCCCCGATGTTGAACACCTGCCCGGCGGCGGCCGCCGGCCTGTCCAGCGCGGCGAGCACGGCCCTCGCGACATCGCCCACGTAGCCGCGTGTCCAGAGAAAGGTGCCGGGTCCCATCGGAATGCGCTTGCGGCCGGCCCGGACCCGGCGCAGGATGAACTCCTCCCGGCGCTGCGGGTCATGCTCGCCGTAGATCGCCGCGAGCCGGAGCACCGTGCCGCCGCGCGCCAGGTAGCCCGGCTCGACGTCCAGCTTGTCGTAGTCGTCGTGGCCGTCCATGGACCCGCGCAGCGGATAGCGGCCCCGGCGGACCTCCGCCTCCTCGGTGAGCGGCACCGGCTGGCCGCCGGCGTCGCTGAGCAGGAGCTCGTAGGCGCGGTACACGTCCATGCTGGACAGCAGGACCAGCTGGGTGTCCGGCAGGTACGGGAGCACCGCGTCCGCGTCGGCACGGCTGGCCGCGCAGGTGTCGATGAGGGCGTCGGGGCGCAGCTCGCGCACCCGCGCGGCGATGTCACGGAAATCCGCCCGGTCGGCATGGATGTGCGCGGCGCCGCCGCCGGCGGGCGGCTCCGTCGAGCCGCGGTGCACCACCGTCACCTCGTCGCCGCGGCCCAGCAGGGCCGCGACGATGCGCGCGCCGATGAACCGGGTGCCGCCGATCGTGAGTATCCGCATACGGGCATGACACCACGGCGCCCGGGCAGGCACGAAGCGTTTCCGCTGACGGCGGAGCCGGCTCAGGAAGCGGTCTCGGCGGTGATGTCCGCGCCGAGCGCGCTGAACCGCTGGGCGATGGAGGCGTGACCGCGGTCGATCAGGTACCCCGGCGTGACCACCGTTTCGCCCTCGGCGGCGAGGCCGGCCAGCACCAGGGCTATCCCGGTGCGCAGGTCGGTGGCCACCACGTCGGTTCCGCGCAGCACGGTCGGGCCGTGCGCGATCGCGACATTGCTGTCCAGCTCCACCTTCGCGCCCATCTTGTTCAGCTCCGGCACCAGCGCGTAGCGGCCGTCGAAGATCGTCTCGCGGATGTAGCTGTTGCCGTCGGCCAGGCACGCGAGCGCCATGATCGGCGACTGCAGGTCGGTGGCGAACCCGGGATACGGGCTGGTGATGACGTTGATCGGGCGCAGCGGCCGGTCCCTGCGCACCTGGAGCACCGCGCCCTGGGAGGCGAACTCGACCCCCATCTGCTCGAGCTTCCAGCGGACCACGCCGAAGTGCTCGAGCGCGGCGCCGACCAGGTTCAGCTCGCCGCCCGTGGCGGCCGCCGCCATGGCGAAGACCCCGGCGTCGATCCGGTCCGCCATGACCGTGTGCTCCACCGCCGTGAGCTCCGTCACCCCGCGCACGGTGATGAAACCGGTGCCGCCGCCGCTGATGTCCGCGCCCATCTTGGTCAGGAACGCGATGACATCGAGCACCTCGGGTTCCTGCGCGGTGTTGTCGATGATGGTCGTGCCCGGCGCCAGCGACGCCGCCATGATCAGGTTTTCGGTCCCGGTGTGCGACGGCGTGTCCAGGTAGAGGTGAGCGCCGCGCAGCTTCCCGGCCTTGATGCGGATGACGGCGTCGCCCTCGTCGACGGTCGCGCCGAGCCTGGCGAACCCGCGGTAATGGAAGTCCAGGTTCCGGTTACCCAGGTTGCATCCGCCGATGCCCTCGATGACCGCCTCGCCGAAACGGTGCAGCAGGGCCGGCACGAACAGGACCGAACCCCGGAACCTGCGGGCGATCTCGGCGGGCAGCACCGGGCTCGACAGGCCCGAGGCGTCGACCACCAGCGTCCGCTCCACCTCGTGGAACTCCACCAGGGCACCCACGGCCTGGGCGAGCTCGACGGCGCGCCGCACATCCTCGATGGGCGGCACGTTGCGCAGCACGGTCCGCCCGCGCGAGGTGAGCAGCGACGCCGCGATCATCTTGAGCGCCGCGTTCTTCGCGCCCTGGACGAAAACGGTTCCGTGCAGAGGCCTGCCACCCCGTACCCGGTAGCGCGTCTCGGTGCCCTTGGTCATCTAATGCTGCTCCTGTCCGGGGTAACGGCGCGGACGGCGCGTCCCGCTGGTGAACACGCCCGGTGTGAACGCGTTGTCAAGTATGCCATCGACGTCACGCGGTCAGGTGAGGCGCGTGAGACGCTCGAAGACGTGTCCCAGCCGGGCCACGTAGCGGTCCGGACGGAAAGCCCGGTCGAGCGCGGCATCGGCGACAATAGCACCGCGCGCCTTTGCCTGCCCGATCAGCGCGTCGCGAAACGGCGTGTCGTTGTCCCATGTGTCCAGGGCGGCGGCCTGCACGAGCGCGTACGCGTCCTCCCGCGACATGCCGCCGCTGACCAGTTCGAGCAGCACCGCGGAGGAGTAGATCAGGCCGTTGGTGATCCCGATGTTCGCGAGCATTCGCGCGGGGTCGACCGTCAGCCCCTCGATCAGCCCGGTGGTCAGGTGGAGCAGGTAGTCGGTGGCGATGGCCGCGTCGGGCAGCGCGATCCGCTCGGCGCTCGAATGTGAGATATCCCGCTCATGCCACAGCGGGATGCCCTCGGTGACCGGCGTGACGTATCCGCGCACCACCCGGGCCAGGCCGCAGATCCGCTCGGACCTGATCGGGTTCTTCTTGTGCGGCATCGCCGAGGAGCCCTTCTGCCCGGCCCGGAACGGCTCGGCGACCTCCCTGACCTCGGTGCGCTGGCCGTGCCTGACCTCCAGCGCCACCGCCTCGCACACCGTGGCCATCAGCGCGAGCGCACCTGCCCACTCGGCGATACCGTCCCGCATCACGACCTGGGTGGCCACGTCCGCCGGGCGCAGCCCGAGGGCAGGCATGACTTCCGCCTCGACCGCCGGGTCGATGTTGGAATAGGTGCCCACCGGCCCGGACAGCTTGCCGACCGCGACGGCCTCACGGGCCCGCCGCAGCCTGTCCCGGCAGCGAGCCGCCGCGAACGCGAAGTCGGCGACACGGTGCCCCCACACGTCGGGCTCGGCGTGGATGCCGTGCGTCCGCCCAGGCCGCAGCGTGCCGCGGTGCGCCAGCGCGTGATCGCGGAGCGCGGCGACCAGCCGGCCCGCCTTGCCGAGCAGGATGTCGGTGGCCTCGGTGAGCTGCACCGCGAGCGCCGTGTCCAGCAGGTCGGACGATGTCATGCCGTAGTGAACGAAGGCCGCGGCCGAACGGGGGGTGGTGTTGTCGGCCCAGGCCGTGAGGAACGCGATCACGTCGTGGTCCGTCACGGCCTCGACCGCCGCGACGGCCGCCGGCGCCGGCGCGGGCGCGTTGCGCACCGGCTCCACGCTTTCCGCGGGCACGGTTCCCGCCCTGGCGTGCGCCTCCAGCACCAGCAGTTCCACCCGGCACCACAGGTCGTACTTGTGCGCCTCGCTCCAGACCCGCCCCATCTCCGGCAGCGTGTACCTCTCGATCATGCCTCAAAGGTATCCAGCGGCTCATCCTTGCGGGCCAGCGCATTCTCCGCGGCGAGGGCCGCGGCGATGAGGACGGCCAGCAGGGCGATTCCGGTGATGGCGTTCGCGGCCACCGCCACCGGCCAGCAGGCGAGAGCGAGGGCGGCCGCGGCGGCCCGGTAGCGCAGGGTCCCGATCCGCAGCACGTGCCGGAACAGCACGTCGCCCGCCAGGAACAGGGCGACGCCGCCGGACAGCGCCAGCGCCGGGGCCGCCGTGAGCGCCGAGCCCGCGTGCCCGATCGAAAGCTTCAGCCCCGCGGCCATCGCCACGATGCCGAGCAGCATCGGGATGTACGCATAGAAGTACGCGGCGAGCGCGAGACCCGGCCGCTCCGCCGGGTCCGCGCCCGTCATCGCGGACTCCGCGCGATCGTCGTCGCCGGTGCCGAAGAACGCCCACCACAGCGCGGCGGTCAGCGCGAGCCCCAGCGCAGCGGAGACCGCGACCCCGGCGGTCACGTGCTGGCCGGACGCGCCGATCCCCACGTCCGCCACCGACTCACCGAAGGCCACGATCATGAGCGCGCCATGCCGTTCGACAAAGTGCGCCGGCTGGATCGAGAACCTGCCGCCCAGGCGAACGAGCAGCGGGGACAGCGCCTGCACGGCGAGCGCGGCGGTCCACAGCACGTATATGACCGCCCCGCCGGCCAGCCCGGCGACGATCACCAGCAGCGCGGAGAGCAGGTTGAACGGCAGCACCCGCTGGAAGTTCCTGTTGATCCGCAGGTACAGCCCGGCGTGCACCGCGATCACCAGCAGGAAGCCGAGGCCGAGCGCCACGCCGTCCCGCCCGGACGCACCCGGCGTGAAGGCGTGCGGGATGGCCAGGCCGATGACCAGGAAGCCGGCCATGCCGAGCAGCAGGAGCAGCCGCTCAGGGGCGCGGGACGGGGTACGGGAGTTGGTCAGCCAGGCATAGCCGCCGTACATCCACCAAAGAACGCCGAAGACCAGCAGTACGCGGCACCCGGCCGCCAGCGTCATGTCGCGGGCGAGCATCCCGGTGAGCTGCGTGATCGTGAAGACGAAGACCAGGTCGAAGAACAGCTCGAGCGTGCTGACCCGCAGCGGCAGGTCAGAGTCCGGCTGCACGGGCCGCGATGTCATGGCGGTACCAGCCGCCGCGCATGCGCACACGCGCCGCGGCCTCGTAGGCCGCGGCCCGCGCGGCCCGCAGGTCCTCGCCGGTGCCGACGGCGTTCAGCACACGGCCGCCCGCGGAGACCAGGGTCCCCTCCCGGCCGCCCGAAGCGGTGCCGGCGTGCAGCAGGTAAGCCCCCTCCCGTTCGGTAAACTCCTGAATTTCTATGCGGTCACCTTTCACCGGCGCTTCCGGGTAACCCTCGGCCGCGATCACGACGGTCACCGCGGCACCGGGCCGCCAGCGGGGCGGCGGCGCGCCCGCCAGGCCGCCGGCCGCGGCGGCCCGCAGCAGGCCGGCCAGCGGGGTCGCGAGCCGGTCCAGCACCACCTGGGTTTCCGGGTCGCCGAACCGGGCGTTGAACTCCACCACCCGCACGCCCGCCGCGGTCAGGCTGAGGCCCGCGTACAGCAGGCCGCGGTACGGCGTCCCGCGGCGGCGCAGCACGTCGATGGCGGGCTGGATGACCGTGTCCAGCACCTCGCCGGGCAGGCTCGCGGGCGCCCACGGCAGCGGCGCGTAGGCGCCCATGCCGCCGGTGTTCGGGCCCAGGCCGCCGTCATGTGCGCGCTTGAAGTCCTGGGCGGCCAGCAGCGGGACGGCCGTCCCGCCGTCGGCGACCGCGAACAGTGAAACCTCGGGGCCGTCAAGGAACTCCTCGATCACCACCCGCCCGCAGCGCGCCGCGTGCTGCCGCGCGGCCGCGATGTCGCCGGTGACCAGCACGCCCTTTCCCGCCGCGAGCGCATCGTCCTTCACCACGTACGGCGGGCCGAAGCCGGCGAGGGCGGCGTCGGTCTCGGCCCGCGTCGTGCAGGTGCGCGACCTGGCGGTGGGGATGCCCGCCTCGGCCATGACCTCCTTGGCGAAGGACTTCGAGCCCTCGATCATCGCCGCCTTGGCGCCGGGGCCGAAGCACGCGATGCCGTTGTCGCGGAGGGCGTCGGCGACGCCCGCCACCAGAGGCGCCTCCGGCCCGATCACCACAAGCCCGGCGGCGAGCCGGGCGGCCAGCCTGGTGACGTCTCCCGGGCCGGCGGCGTTCACCGGGTGGGTTTCGGCCAGCCGCGCGATTCCGGGGTTACCGGGGGCGGCGTGCAGGCTCGTGACATCGGCGTCGCGCGCCAGGGCGCGCACGATCGCATGTTCCCGCCCCCCGGAGCCAACCACAAGAACCCGCACGCCGCGAGCCTACTAGCAGAGCTCGCGGAGCTGCAGAGTCTGATCGCGGCGCGGGCCGACGCCTACGGCGCTGACCGGGGCTCCGGCCATTTCCTCGACGGCCCTGACATAGGCCTGGGCGGCCGCGGGAAGCTCGCCGAACGAGCGGGCCCGCGAAATGTCCTCATCCCAGCCGTCGAGGTACTCGTAGACCGGCTTCGCGTGGTGGAACTCGGTCTGGGTCATCGGTATCTCGTCGTGCCGGGCCCCGTCCACCTCGTAGGCGACGCAGACCGGGACCTTGTCCAGGCTGGACAGCACGTCCAGCTTGGTGATGAAGAAATCGGTGACGCCGTTCACCCGCGCCGCGTACCGGGCGACGACCGCGTCGAACCAGCCGGTGCGCCGCGGGCGCCCCGTTGTCACGCCGTACTCGCCGCCGGTCTTGCGCAGCCACTCGCCCTGTTCGTCGTGCAGCTCGGTGGGGAACGGCCCGGCGCCGACGCGTGTCGTGTACGCCTTGACGACGCCGATCACCTTGCTGATACGGGTCGGCCCTATCCCGGCCCCGGCGCACGCGCCGCCGGCCGTGGGCGAGGAGGAGGTGACGAACGGGTACGTGCCGTGGTCCACGTCGAGCATCGTCGCCTGGGCGCCCTCGAGGAGCACGAACTTCCCCTCGTCGAGGGCCTTCCCCAGCACCAGGCCGGTGTCGGCGACGTACGGCCGGAGCCGCTCCCCGTAGCCGAGGTACTCATCGGCGGTGGCCTGCGCGTCGATGCCGCGCCGGTTGTAGACCTTGGTGAGCAGCTGGTTCTTCTCCCGCAGCACAAGGTCGAGCTTCTGCCGCAGGATGCCCGGGTCGAAGAGATCCTGCACCCGGATCCCGACGCGTGCCACCTTGTCGCCGTAGGTGGGCCCGATGCCGCGGCCGGTGGTGCCGATCCGGGCACTGCCCAGGTAGCGTTCGGTCACTTTGTCGAGCGCGCGGTGATGCGGCATGATCAAATGCGCGTTCGCCGAGACCAGCAGCCTGCCGCAGTCGACCCCGCGCTCGGCCAGCGCGTCTATCTCGGCGAAGAGCACCCCCGGGTCGATCACCACCCCGTTGCCGATGACCGGGGTAACCTCCGGGGAGAGCACCCCGGAAGGCAGCATGTGCAGCGCATAGCTCTGGTCGCCGATGACGACGGTGTGCCCGGCGTTGTTGCCGCCCTGGTACCGGACCACGTAGTGGACGCGGTCGCCGAGCAGGTCCGTCGCCTTGCCCTTCCCCTCGTCGCCCCACTGGGCGCCGATCAGCACGATGGCCGGCATCGCCTTCTCAAGCCTTTCTCACGAAAGAAGCCCCTGGCAGCGCAAGCGCGACAGGGGCTCTTGCGTTGTGAGATTACCCGAAAGCGTGCCTGGAACCTAGCCCTCCAGCTCGGCCGCCGCGGCGGCCGAGCTGGCCCGGAGGAACTCACGGCAGCGCCGCGCCTCGTCGTCCTCGCCGATGGCGGCCGCCGCCACTGCGAGCATGTGCAGCGACCGCAGAAAGCCGCGGTTCGGCTCGTGCTGCCACGGGACCGGCCCGTTCCCCCGCCAGCCGGCCCGGCGCAGCTGGTCGAGCCCGCGATGGTAGCCGGTCCGCGCGTACGCGTAGGCGGTCACCGCGTCGCCGTTCCGCATGGCCCTCTCGGCCAGCCCCGCCCACGCGGCGGAGTAGGCGGGGAAGCGCGCGGCCACGTCAGCGGGGTCGTCCCCGGACGCGAGCGCCTCCCGCGCAGCGGGATCGTCCGGCAGGAGGGTCTCGGGCGGTCCCGCGAGCAGGTCCCCGTGTGTCATCGGCCGAGCTTCTGGCCGGCGGACAGCAGGTCCTGGCAGGCCTCGACGACGCGGGCCGCCATGCCCGCTTCGGCCGCCTTGCCGTAACCGCGCGGGTCGTAGTCCTTCTTGCGGCCGACGTCGCCGTCCACCTTGAGCACGCCGTCGTAGTTCGTGAACATGTGACCGGCGATTGGCCTGGTGAACGCGTACTGGGTGTCGGTGTCCACGTTCATCTTGACGACGCCGTAGGAGATCGCCTCCCTGATCTCCTCGAGCGCCGAGCCGGAACCGCCGTGGAACACGAGGTCGAACGGCTTCTGGGCACCGTACTTGGCGCCCACCGTGTCCTGGATCTCCTTCAGCACCTCCGGGCGGAGCTTCACGTGCCCCGGCTTGTACACGCCGTGCACGTTGCCGAACGTCGCGGCCAGGATGTACCGCCCGCGCTCGCCGAGGCCGAGCGTCTCGGCCACGGCCAGCGCGTCCTCCGGGGTGCTGTACAGCTTCTCGTTCATCTCGCCGACGATGCCGTCCTCTTCGCCGCCGACGACGCCGATCTCCATCTCCATGATCACGTGCGCCTTCGCGCACTCGTCCAGGAGCCCGGACGCGATCCGCAGGTTCTCGGCGAGTGGCACGGCGGACCCGTCCCACATGTGGGACTGGAAGAGGGGGTCGGCGCCGCGCGCCACCCGGTCGGCGGAGATCCGCAGCAGCGGCCGCATGTAACCGTCCAGCTTCTCCCTGGGGCAGTGGTCGGTGTGCAGCGCGACGTGAACCGGGTACCTGGCGGCCGCCACCCGCGCGAACTCGGCCAGCGCGGCCGCCCCGGTCACCATGTCCTTCAGCGAGCCGGACAGGTACTCGGCTCCGCCGGTCGAGACCTGGATGATCCCGTCGCTCTCGGCGTCGGCGAACCCGCGCAGCGCCGCGTTCAGCGTCTGGCTGGAGGTCACGTTGATCGCGGGGTAGGCAAAGCCCTTCTGCTTCGCCCTGTCGAGCATCTGCGCGTAAGTCTGCGGGGTCGCGATGGGCATTGCGATGGCTCCTGTATCCGTTGTAGTCAGCAGGACTCTATTATTCAGGAAGGCCACGGCCTGGCCGCGCCGCCCCGCACGCGGTCGCGGCGAGGCCTCCGGAGGGTGGTCAGGGCCTCGTGATGACGGATCGGGTAGCCGCGGGCATGCCGTGCAAAGGGGGGCGATGGAGAGCTTCCTGACGTCGGCGGGCTACGCGGGGCTCGTGCTGTTCGCCTTCCTCGAGGCCTGCTGTATCCCGATTTCGTCGGAGATCACCTTCGGCTTCGCCGGCGTGCTCGCCTACGAGGGGCACCTCAACCTCGTCCTGGTGATCGTACTTGGCACGGCCGCCGAGCTCATCGGGTCGTACGTGTCCTACGCGGTGGGCCGCGTGGGCGGCCGGCCCCTGGTGGACCGCCTCGGCCGCTATGTCCTCGTGACGCGGTCGGACGTGGACCGCGCGGAGCGGTTTTTCGCCGGCCGCGGGGTGTGGGCGCTGCCGGTGGGGCGCACCCTGCCGTTCGTTCGCTCCTTCACCTCGATCGTGGCAGGCCTGGTGCAGATGCCGCCGGTGCGGTTCGGGGTGCTGAGCTTGATCGGCATCCTCGTCTATGCGACCGTGCTCGCCTCCATCGGCTACGGGGTCGGCAGCGCGTGGCAGAGCGTCAACCACGGCCTCACCGTGGCCGGCTACGTGCTCGCCGGCGTCCTGGTCGTCATGCTCGCCGGCTTCGCGGTCTACCGGCTGCGTAAGTTTCGCCGGGAAGCAGCGGCCGCACCGGCCAAGGACCACGATGTCGCCGGCCACAATCTGTAATCAGGCTCCGTACCCGGCGGGTCCGGGTTAGCCTCGCATTATGGGGCGACATAAAACAGACCCGCACGGGGCAGGCCGTTACGTTGCGCTCACCGGCGCCGTGCTGGTCGCGCTCGTCCTGCTGGTGATCGGCGGCATGGCCCTGTCCTCGGTGCTCTAGGGGCGCCGGTGCTCTAGAGGCGCCGGTGTTCCAGACCATCGGCGGCACACGGCCACTGGCGGCGCACGGCCGCTGGCGGTGCACGGGCACTCGCGGTGCACGGGCGCCTGTGTTACAGGCCGAGGTCGGCAAGCTCGTAGACGGCGCGGTAGGGAATGCCGCGCTCGGTGACGCGCTGCCGGGCGCCGCGTTCCACCAGCACCGCCACGCCGACTACCTCGGCACCCGCCTCCTGAAGCGCATCCACCGCGGTCAGCACGGAGTTGCCGGTCGTGGACGTGTCCTCCACGGCGAGCACCCGCCGCCCCGCGACCTCGGGCCCCTCGATCCTGCGCTGCAGGCCGTGGGCCTTGCCTTCCTTCCGCACCACGAACGCGTCGACGGGCGTCCCGCGCCTGGCCGCGGCGTGCATCATCGCGGTAGAGACGGGATCGGCGCCCAGGGTGAGGCCGCCGACCGCGTCGTAGGGCAGGTCCGAGGTAACGCTGAGCATCACGCGGCCGGCCACCGGCGCGAGGCGGCCGTCGAGCAGCACCCGCCGGAGGTCGACGTACCAGCTGGCGCGCTGACCGGAGGACAGGGTGAAATCGCCGTGCACGACGGCCTTCTCCCTGATCGCCTGCAGCAGCTCAGCGCGGTCGCTCACGGCACATGAGCATATATCCGGGTGCGCCGGGGGCACGCCGAAGGCACCCCGAGCCGGCGGCGAATACGCGGAACGGCATACGCCGACGGCCGACTTTACTACGCTAAGAGGCCTACAGACCCAGCGGCCGCGTAAGCACGGTGGCGGCTGAACTGGCAAGTTCTCGCGCCGAGGGGAAGGACGGTGTGGCGTGGACCGCTGCGCGCTGTTCGTGGACGCAGGCTACGTCCTGGCGGATGGCGCCATGGCCGTGCACGGGACACGTCGCCGGGAGTCGGTGTCCTGGGATTACGAGGGGCTCATGCAGCTCCTCGCCAGCCTGGCCCGGGAACGTTCGGGTCTCCCGCTGCTGCGTTGCTACTGGTACGAAGCGACCGTCGAGGGCAGGCGCAGCGCGGATCACGACGCGCTCGCCGATCTGCCCGGCGTCAAGCTCCGGCTCGCCAAGATGCGCCCAGGCCGCCGTGAGGGCGTGGAGGGGGAGATACACCGGGACCTGACCACCCTGGCACGGAACAAGGCGATCAGCGACGCGCTCGTGGTCAGCGCCGAGGAAGACCTGGCACAGGTCGTCGCCGACGTGCAGGATCTGGGGCTGCGGGTCACCATGGTGCACATCACGGTGGACGGCAACTGGACCATCTCCCGGATGCTGCGCCAGGAGTGCGACGACATCGTCGAGGTCGGCAGCGCGCACCTGCGTCCTTACGTCGAGCTGATCTCCGGGGCCGAGCCGCCACGCCCCGACGAGCAGGAAGGCGCCGCGCTGATAGCACTGCGGCCGCTGGCCAACGGCCACTCGGCGGGCGCCCAGACCGCCTCGTACAAGCCGCTCCCGGCAGGGTCTGCCGGCGGTCACCAGTCGCCGCCGTCGATATACACCGCCCCGGTCGTCGCCGAATACCAGCGCCCGGCCGCACAGCTGTCCCAGCCACGGGCGGACGAGACGGCCGATGTCTCCCGCGACGAGCCGCAGAAAGACGAGCGCGAGATCCAGCCGCCCGCCCGGCAGGACGTGCCGGCGCGGCAGGAGCTTTCCCCGGTGCGGCAGGATCTTCCGGCGGCGCGGCAGGATGCCGGGTCCGGGCGGCAGGAGGCGGCGCCGCCGGCTCCGTCTGGTCCGTCCCGGCCGGATCTGGCGGCGCTGCGGCAGGATCTGCCGCCGGCGCGGCAGGACACCGGCGCTGCCGCCCGGCAGGACGCCGGGGGCGCGCGGCAGGACATGCCCACGCGCCATGACATTCCTGCGGTACGGCACGACCTGCCGGTGCGGCAGGATGCTCCGCCCGCCCGGCAGGACGTGCCGGCGCGGCAGGAGCTTTCCCCGGTGCGGCAGGATCTTCCGGCGGCGCGGCAGGATCTGCCGCCGGCGCGCCAGGAGCCACCCGCACCCAGGCAGGACATCTATGCCGCGCCCGTCCCCGTGCTCCAGGAAGAACGGATGGGGGGCCCCGCCGACCAGTCTGCCGGGCCGCGCCTGGCTGGGGATCTGACCGGTTACACGCCAGGCGGCGCGCGCGACCCGATGCCTCCTCTGCCCCCCGGCCCGCCCCCCGGGGACGCCGCTCAGCCAGCACCGGTCCCGGCCGCCGCGGGTACGGGCCAGCTTCGCCGGCTGCCGTCACGCGGGCCCGGCAACCCGGTGGGCACGGGAACGGCCGCCCCTGCCGCCCCCGCGGCGCCGGGTGGCGGTTACGGCCCGGTGCGCAGCGCCCCCTACAGCGGCCCGCAGCCCGCCGTGCAGGGCGTCCCCGCCCCGGGCGGTTACCCGGGCGCCCCCCAGCCCGCCGCCGGGGTTTCCCTCGCCGACGCCGTGCAGGCGGCGCACAAGGAGGGCCAGGATTTCGGCGGCTCCGTCGCCCGTGACGCCCCTGCCCTGTGGCTCGAAGCGGTGCTGGCCAGAAAGCCGCGGATGCCTTCGGACCTGGAGGCGCGGCTGCTGCAGGGCTCGACCCTGCCCATCGATTTCCTGCTGCACGACGAGGTCAGGCACGCGCTGCGCCGCGGCTTCTGGGACGCCCTGGAGCGCACCCGCCGGTAGCCGGGGAGGTTTCATGTCCGCACGGTTGGCTTCGTCCGGCTTGGGTACGGTGGTAAAGGTGCCGGGTGCCGAAGACTTCGACGAGATCGAGTTCCAGGCTGCGCGGACAGGGAATCACCTGCGGGCCGCGGTGCGCATGAGCGATCTCGCCCGCACGGCCGCCGCAGCCGACAAAGCCGCCGCCGCGGACGCGGACGCCGCCGGGATCTCCCGGGCCGAGGCGTACCTGCGGGCCGGCGACCAGTGGCTCATGGCGGATGACCCGCAGCGGGCCGCCGACGAGTTCAGCCGGGCGATCGCCGATGGCGGGCAGACCTTCGCCGACCCCCGGGTCCCGCTCGCCCGCGCGTACTTCGCGCTCGGCAAGGACGCCGAGGCCGAGTCGCTGATCTCCGCGCTGCGGGCCGAACAGGACAAGGCGACGCCGCGCACCTGCGATCTGCTCGCGGAACTGCTTGCCGACCAGGGCGACCTGCCCACCGCGCTGGAGTGGGCGACGATGGGGGTCGAGCAGTACCTGAGCCGGGGCGAGAACGCGGAAATGCAGCTTCTGCTGCGCCTGCGATACCGGATCCGCAACGACCTCGGTCTTGGCGAGGACGACTACGACCGCATGCTGGACAGCGGATCCCCGGCCGCGCGGGGCGGCCGGGGACCTCAGCGGTAGCGCCGGGCCAGTCAGGCCTGCGCGGGCACCACCCGGCCGGCCGCCGCCTGGACGGTGAGCGCGTCCGCGGTCTGGTCCAGGTCAACCAGAACCTCATCGCCGTCGGCGATCTCGCCCGCCAGCAGTTTCCGGGCGAGCTGGTCGCCGATCGCCGACTGGACGAGCCGCCGCAGCGGCCGGGCGCCGTACACCGGATCGAACCCGGTGAGCGCCAGCCACTCCCTGGCCGCGGGCGTCACGGTCAGCGCCAGCCGCCGCCCGGACAGCCGCGCCGCCAGCCGCGCGACCTGCAGGTCGACGATCTGGGCCAGCTCGCCGCTGCTCAGCGAGTCGAACACGATCACGTCGTCCAGCCGGTTCAGGAACTCGGGCTTGAACGCGGCGCGCACGGCGTTCAGCACCGCGTCCCGCTTCGCCCGCTCGTCCAGCGCCGGGTCGGCGATGAACTGCGACCCGAGGTTGGAGGTCAGGACCAGGATGGTGTTGCGGAAGTCCACGGTGCGGCCCTGGCCGTCGGTGAGCCGGCCGTCGTCGAGCACCTGGAGCAGCACATCGAAGACCTCGGGATGCGCCTTCTCCACCTCGTCGAGCAGGATCACGCAGTAGGGCCTGCGCCGCACCGCCTCGGTGAGCTGGCCGCCTTCCTCGTACCCCACATATCCCGGCGGCGCGCCGACGAGCCGCGCGACCGAGTGCTTCTCGCCGTACTCGCTCATGTCGATGCGGATCATCGCCCGCTCGTCGTCGAACAGGAACTCCGCGAGAGCCTTCGCGAGCTCGGTCTTGCCGACCCCTGTCGGCCCGAGGAACAGGAACGATCCGGTCGGGCGATCCGGGTCGGACACGCCGGCCCGGGCACGCCGGACCGCGTCCGAGACCGCCTGCACGGCCCTTGCCTGCCCGACCACCCGGTGGCCGAGCTCGGCCTCCATCCGGAGCAGCTTCCCGGTCTCGCCCTCGAGCAGCCGCCCGGCGGGGATGCCGGTCCACGACGACACCACGTCCGCCACGTCGTCCGGCCCGACCTCCTCCTTCACCATCGGCGCCGCGTCCGGGTTTCCGTCCGCAGCGGTTCCGTCGGATGCTGCCGAACGAGCGGTGCTGCTCGCCTCGGCAAGCTCAGCCTCGAGCGCGGGAATCTCGCCGTACATCAGCCGGGAGGCGGTCTCGTAATCGCCATCCCGCTGGGCGCGCTCCGTCTGGCCCCTCAGGTCGTCGAGCCGCTTCTTCAGCTCGCCGACCCGGTTCAGGCCGGACTTCTCCTGCTCCCAGCGCGCATTCAGCGCGGTGAGCTGCTCCTGCCGGTCGGCCAGGGTCGCGCGGAGCCGCTCGAGGCGCTCCTTGCTCGCCGGATCCGATTCGCGGGTCAGCGCGAGCTCTTCCATCTTCATCCGGTCCACGGCGCGGCGCAGTTCGTCGATCTCGACCGGCTGCGAGTCGATCTCCATCCGCAGCCGGGACGCGGCCTCGTCGACCAGGTCGATGGCCTTGTCGGGAAGGAACCGCGCGGTGATGTACCGGTCGGACAGGGTGGCCGCGGCGACCAGCGCCGCGTCCGAGATCTGCACCTGGTGGTGCGCCTCGTAGCGGCCCTTGAGCCCGCGCAGGATCGCGATCGTGTCCTCGACCGACGGCTCACCGACCAGGACCTGCTGGAACCTGCGCTCGAGGGCGGCGTCCTTCTCGATCCGCTCCCGGTACTCATCCAGCGTGGTCGCGCCGACCATGCGCAGCTCGCCGCGCGCCAGCATCGGCTTGAGCATGTTGCCGGCGTCCATCGCGCCCTCGGCGGCGCCGGCGCCGACCACGGTGTGCAGCTCGTCGATGAACGTGATCACCTGGCCGTTGCTCTGCCTGATGTCGCTCAGCACCGCCTTGAGGCGCTCCTCGAACTCGCCGCGGTACTTGGCGCCGGCCACCATGCTGCCCAGGTCGAGCGCGATCAGCCGCTTGCCGCGCAGCGACTCGGGCACGTCTCCGGCCACGATGCGCTGCGCCAGGCCCTCGACGACGGCCGTCTTGCCGACGCCGGGCTCGCCGATGAGCACCGGGTTGTTCTTGGTCCGCCTGGACAGCACCTGGATGACCCGCCTGATCTCGGCGTCACGGCCGATCACCGGGTCCAGCTTGCCCTCCCTGGCCTGCTGGGTGAGGTCGACCCCGTACCGCTCGAGCGCCTGGTAGGTGTTCTCCGGGTCCTCGCTGGTGACCCGCGCGCTGCCGCGCACCTGGGTGAACGCCTCGGTCAGCGCCTCAGGCCCGGCCCCCGCGCCCTTGAGCAGGGTGGCGGCCTGGCCGCCATCCGCGGCGAGGCCGACGAGCAGATGCTCGGTCGAGACGTACTGGTCTTCCATCTGCCGGGCGCGGCTCGCCGCCGTGTTGATCACGGTAAGCATCGGCCTGGACAGTTCGGGCGCGCTCGCGGTCGCGCCGTGCACCCGCGGCAGCCTGGCGATGCGCTCCTCGGCGTCCTTGGCGACGACGCCGGGATCGGCGCCCACCGCCCGCAGCAGCGGGGCAGCCGTGCCGCCGTTCTGCTCGATCAGGGCGACGAGCAGGTGCAGCGGATCAACCTGCGGGTTGCCGTCGGCCGCGGCACGCCGGACCGCCACGGAAAGCGCCTCCTGGCTCTTCCGTGTCAGCTTGTCATCCATTGGTTTTCCTCTGTTCCCTATTCATTTTTGATCGGCTGCCAGAGCGCCACCCTGGCGCCGGCGCGCACCGGGACGAGCCCGGGCGCCCCTTCGGCCTTGGTCCGCCGCAGTTCGGCGAGCCTGGCGGCAACCGCACGCGTCGATTCGAGCTCGGCCCGAAGCTGCGATATCTCCGCGGTGAGCTCGGCGACCAGGCGGCGGGCCTGCTCGAGCTCCCGCTCCAGGTCCAGGATCCGCTTGATGCCGGAGAGGTTGATCCCCTCCTCCTGCGACAGCCGCTGTATCTCGCGCAGCGCGAGGATGTCGCGCATGGAGTACCGGCGGCCTCCGCCGGTACTGCGCCTCGGCGACACGAGCCCGACCCTTTCGTAGCCGCGCAGCGTCTGAGGGTGCATACCGGACAGGCCGGCAGCCACGGAGATGACATACACAGGTGTGTCATCCGACAGCTCGTACGGGCTGCTCATGTCATCTCCTTCCTACGCTTCCTTCGCGCGCGAGAGCAGAGCCTCGCGCGGGTCCTCGCCGGCCGTGGCCGCGCGCAGGTCCTCCAGCGCCGACCGCGCCTTGCCGGTCAGGTCCTGCGGCACGGTGACCTCCGCGGTGACGAGCAGGTCGCCGCTGGTGCCGTCCTTGCGGCGGACACCCTTGCCCCGGACGCGGAACACCCGCCCGTTCGGCGTACCCGGCGGGATACGGACGGTCACCGGCGCGCCCCGGTGCGTCGGAACCTTGATCTCCGCGCCCAGGGCGAGTTCCGTGATAGTCACCGGCACCGCGACGGTCAGGTTGTCGCCCGACCGGCCGAACACCGGATGCGGCCTCACGTGCACCCGCACGTACAGGTCACCCGAGGGCCCGCCACGCTCGCCCGGAGCGCCCTTGCCCTTCAGCTTGATCCGCTGGCCGTCGGCAACGCCGGCCGGGATTCGCGCCTGGATGGTCCGGGCGCTCATCGCGCGGCCGCTGCCGCTGCACGACTGGCACGGGTCGTCGACCACGAGCCCGCGGCCCCGGCAGGTCTTGCACGGCTCGGAGAACGCGAAGTTCCCGAGGTTGCGGCTCTGCTGGCCGGTGCCCTGGCAGTCCGGGCAGACCCGGGGCACGGTGCCGGCCTTGGCGCCGGTACCGTGACACACCGGGCACGGCCCCTCGCCGGTCAGCCGCAGCGCCACGGTCGCGCCGTCGATCGCGTCGCTGAACGACAGCGTGGTCTCGGTCTCGACGTCGGCCCCGCGCCGCGCCCTGTTCTGCGCGGTACCGCCGCGCCCCCCGCGGAAGATGCCGCCGAGCACGTCGCCGAGCCCGGCGCCGGCCTCTCCGGCGCCGCCGAAGAGATCGCCGAGGTCGAACCCGCCGAACCCGCCGTTGGGGCCGCCTCCCCGGGTGCCCGTCGGCACCCGGAAACCGCTGCCGAACAGCGACCGGGCCTCGTCGTACTCCTTGCGCCGCTTCTCGTCGGACAGCACGTTGTACGCCTCGGAGATCTCCTTGAAGCGCTCCTCGGCCTCGGCGTTGCCCTTGTTCGCGTCGGGGTGATACTTGCGGGCAAGCTTGCGGTATGCCTGCTTGATCTCGGTGGCCTTCGCGGTCTTGGCGACACCCAGGGTCTTGTAGTAGTCCTTCTCCAGGTAGTCCTTCGTGCTCATGTCGCCTCGCTGGCCTCTTTAGTCAGTGCCTTCTCCTGAGGGCCACCCCGTCGCGCTGCCGCCGTCACCGGCGGTCCCGTCGCCGTCGCCGTTGCGGACGCCGTCCGGCCCCGTCTCGGGCTCCGCGACCGCGACCCGGGCCGGCCGGAGGATCCGCTCGCCCACCTTGTAGCCGGGCTGGAAGATCTCCACGCAGGTGTCCTGCGTGACGTCGGGCGAATAGGTGTGGGTCAGGGCTTCGTGGATCTTCGGGTCGAACGCGTCGCCGCGCTCGCCGTAGCTAACCAGCCCCATCTTGTTCAGCGCCGACTGGAGCGAGTCGGCGACCGACTTGAAGCCGCCGGACAGCTCGCCGTGCTCCCGTGCCTGGCCGATGGCGTCCAGCGCGGGCAGCAGGTCGGCGAGCACGTTCGCCACCGCGTACTCCCGGACGGCTGCCCTGTCCCGGTCGACCCGCTTGCGGTAGTTCGCGTACTCGGCCTGCAGGCGCTGCAGGTCCGCGGTGCGCTCAGCAAGCTGGGTCGCCAGGTCACGGGCCTCCTGACCGTCTGGTGCGGCGGCGCCCGGCCCCTCCGCGGCCGCGCGGTCCTCGGCCCCGGACGCCTCGTCAGCGGCCGCGGCCTGCTCCGGCCGCTCCGTCCGCCCTGGCATATCCGTTTCCCTTCCGTGCCGCGCCCCGCCGGACTCCGGCCCCCGGCCGGCACCTGCGGTGCCGGCCGGTTTCGAGGCTGCGTGCTTTCCCCTTCTCACCTGCCCGGTCACGGGGTCGATGCGCCGGTTGTCGTGGATCACCGGCCCCGTGCCCGTGTCATCGGGTCCTGTCATCAGGCGGCTCCACCCTCATGCGAGTCCTCGTCGACGATCTCCGCGTCGACGACCTCGTCGTCCTGGGGGGCCTGCGCGCCGCTGTCGGAGGCCGCGCCGTCCGCGGTCCCCTGCGAGCTGGCGGCCTGCGACTGCGCGTAGATCGCGCTGCCCATCTTCTGGCTGACCTGGGCGGCCTTCTCGCTCGCCGAGCGGATCGCGTCGGTGTCGTTGCTCTCGATGGCCTTCTTCAGGTCAGCGATCGCCGACTGCACCTCCGACTTGACGTCGCCCGGGACCTTCTCCTCGTTCTCGGCGAGGAACTTCTCGGTCGTGTACACGAGCGTGTCGGCCTGGTTGCGAACCTCGGCCTCCTCGCGGCGCCTGCGGTCCTCCTCGGCGTACTGCTCCGCGTCCCTGACCATCTTCTCGATGTCGTCCTTCGGCAGCGCCGAGCCGCCGGTGATCTGCACCGACTGCTGCTTGCCCGTGCCCAGGTCCTTGGCGGACACGTTCACGATGCCGTTGGCGTCGATGTCGAAGGTGACCTCGATCTGCGGGACGCCCCGCGGCGCGGGCGCGATCCCGGTCAGGTCGAACATGCCGAGCTTCTTGTTGTACGCCGCGATCTCGCGCTCGCCCTGGTAGACCTGGATCTGCACCGAGGGCTGGTTGTCGTCGGCCGTGGTGAAGATCTCCGAGCGCTTGGTCGGGATCGTGGTGTTGCGCTCGATCAGCTTGGTGAAGATGCCGCCCTTGGTCTCGATGCCCAGCGACAGCGGGGTCACGTCGAGCAGCAGGACGTCCTTCACCTCGCCCTTGAGCACGCCGGCCTGCAGGCAGGCGCCGACGGCGACGACCTCATCGGGGTTGACGCCCTTGTTCGGCTCCTTGCCGCCGGTCAGCGACTTGACGAGCTCCACGACTGCGGGCATGCGGGTGGAACCGCCGACGAGCACCACGTGGTTGATCTCGCTCAGCTTGATCCCGCTGTCCTTGATCACCTGCTGGAACGGGCCCTTGCACCGGTCGAGCAGGTCGGAGGTCATCCGCTGGAACTCCGCGCGGGTCAGCTTGGCGTCCAGGTGCAGCGGCCCGTCGGGGGAGTGGGAGATGTAGGGCAGGTTGATCTGCGACTCGGTCGACTGGGAGAGCTCGATCTTGGCCTTCTCCGCCGCCTCACGCAGCCGCTGCAGCGCCATCTTGTCCTTGGACAGGTCGGTGCCGTAGCCGTTCTTGAAGTCCTGGACGAGCCAGTCCACGATCCGCTGGTCCCAGTCGTCGCCACCGAGGTGGTTGTCGCCGCTGGTGGCCTTGACCTCCACCACGCCCTCGCCGACCTCGAGCAGGGACACGTCGAAGGTGCCGCCGCCCAGGTCGAAGACCAGGATGGTGGCCTCGTTCTCCTTCTCCAGGTGGTAGGCGAGCGCGGCCGACGTGGGCTCGTTGATGATCCGCAGCACGTTCAGGCCCGCGATCTGGCCGGCCTCCTTGGTGGCCTGCCGCTGCGCGTCGCTGAAGTACGCGGGAACGGTGATCACCGCGTCGGTGATCTTCTCACCCAGGTACGACTCGGCGTCCCTCTTCAGCTTCTGCAGGATGAACGCGCTGATCTGCTGCGGGGTGAACTTCTTGCCGTCGATGGTGACGGTCCAGTCGGTCCCCATGTGCCGCTTGACCGAACGGATCGTCCGGTCCACATTGGTGACGGCCTGCCGCTTCGCGACCTCGCCGACGAGTACTTCCTGGTTCTTGGCGAAGGCGACAACGGACGGCGTAGTCCGCGAGCCCTCGGCGTTGGCGATGACCGTAGGCTCGCCGCCTTCGAGGACGGCGACGACAGAGTTGGTCGTCCCAAGGTCAATACCTACCGCACGTGCCATGAGCAGTCCTTGTAGTGTTGAAGTTGAGTGGTCCAGGCTCAAGCCTGCCAGCCCTTGCCCGAACCTGTCAAATGACTTGAGTCACATAGGCTCAACCTTGCGGCGGGCTCGATCATTCCCGGGGGGCTCTGCTGGCCCGGGGGGCGAAGCCCCCCGGAACCCCCCGCCCGCTGCGGTGCTCGCCGTATCATCGCGCGGCCGGGGAGGCCTGAGGGCCTCCCGCGGGCCGCGCGATCGCGGAATGTGAGCCGCTGTCGCGGCTCACTCCGCGCCACTCGCCGCAGCCGCCGTCCATTCGCCGCAGCCGCCGTCCATTCGCCGCAGCCGCCGTCCATTCGCCGCAGCCGCCGTCCATTCGCCGCAGCCTGCTGCGGTGCCCGCCGTTGGCCGTCTCACTTGCCACACGGGCCGCTTTGGCACCGCCCAAGCATGATCACGGAAGTTTTGGTGTCGCATATGACCCGTCGTTTCCGTGATCATGACGGCCGCCCGATTTGTCCGGCTTGCGAGAGGGAGGCGGCGCGCCGAAACGCGTCGCTGCTCTCCCTGGAGAAACAACAGCATGCCGCACAACACTTCCGCCTTCCGGGTGCGTGTTTTCAGCGGAGACCCGACGATGGAGGCGCGATGACCTTCGAGGAGTTTGCGGCCGCCCGGCTGCCTGCCGTGCTTCGCTTCGCCGGCGTGCTGACCGGAGACCGCGCCCTCGCCGAGGACGTGGTTCAGGAGGTGCTGATCCGGGTGCACGCGCGGTGGGCGCGAATAGGCCGCATGGACCGCCCGGAGCTGTACGTCCGCAAAATGATCGTCAACGAGTTCCTGTCCTGGCGGCGCCGCTCGTGGCGGCTGGTGCCGGCCGGGCGGGGCATGGACGTTGACCACCGGCTTGCCCCGGACCACGCGTTCCGGCACGCTGAGCGCGATGCTCTCCTCGCCGAGCTCGGCAAGCTGCCCAGGAGGCAGCGCGCCGTGCTGGCACTCCGGTACTACGAAGGGCTCTCCGACATCGAGATCGCGGAGGTGCTCGGCTGCGCGCCCGGCACTGTTCGCGGTTACGCGTCCCGGGCGCTCGCCGCGCTGCGCGTCGAGCTGACCGCGCGGCCCGGTGAACGGGCGCCCGCGTTCATGGAGGAGAGGCACTGATGCGCACAGAAGATGACCTGCGGTCCGCGCTCACCGCGCTGGAGCGGCAAGCACCCGACATGGCGGCCGTGCTGCCGGGACTACGGGGGCGGACGGCGCGCCGCCGCCGGCGGCGCGCCGTCTATGGCCTGGCGCTGCCGGCCGCGGCGGCCGCGGCCGCCGTCGCGGTCCTGATCGCCACCACCGGGGCGCCGTCGGCGCGGCCGGTCCAGGCCACCGGGCCCGCGCCAGCTGAATCGCCTTCCGGCGGCGGGCACGCCGGGACCGGAACGCAGACCACGCTCACCGCGCGCGACGTCCTGCTCGCCGCGGCGAACAAGGCGGCGAGCACCCCGCAGGCGGCCGGAAGGTACTGGCGCGTGCAGGAGGAATACGCCAGCGTGATAGCGGCCGGAACCAGGGCGCATCCCTACGACATCTTCGCGAACACGGTGCGCCACGACGAGTGGTACCCGGTGGCGTCCGGCCAGCGGATGTGGGACATCAGCCAGCTGCTCGGGGCGGTTCCGGCGACCCCGGCGGACGCGGCGGCATGGCGCGCCGCGGGCTCGCCGGCCAGCTGGCCGCTGCCCGAGTTCCGCAAGATGCCGAGCGGGAAGAAGAACACGATCACGACGGCCAGCCAGGCGCGGCTCGCCATCTGGCAGGACCTGAACGGTGTCGTCGGCTACGTGGAGGGCGACGAGCCCGGGCTTACCGCGGCGCAGTTCCGCGCGCTGCCCGCCAGCCAGGCCGGGCTGTACGCGCGGCTCCGGCACTACGCGATGCTCACCTGGTCGGCGACCCATCCCGGCGCCGGCGGGGCGACGGTGGACGAGCTCATCTGGGCCGAGGCCATCTCGCTGCTGTCCGACCCGGTGTCACCGCAGGTCAAGGCGGCCGCCTACCGGATCATGGCGGCCCTGCCCGGCGTCCGCTCCGCGGGCGAGGTCAGGGATCCGCTGGGGCGTACCGGCCAGGCGGCGGGCTATCCTGTCGCGCCCGGCAGCCAAGGCGAGTTCACCGGCCAGAGCGAGGACGTGGCCATCGTCGACCCCGCATCCGGAGCGCTGCTCGCCGAGGAGTCCGTCGTGACCGCGCCGGGCACCACGACGGACCGGGTCGGGCAGTACTACGGGACCGAGTACCCGGGCCAGATCCGGTCCTACTCCGCCGTCATCTCGGCGGCCTGGACGAACGCCTCGCCGCGGCTGTCCGGTATCCGCATACTCGGCGGCTAGCGGCACCCGTCCCTCGCGACGATGCTCGCCCGGGCGCGTGAAGGGAATCCAGCGCGCCCGGGCGAGCACCGGTGAACGCCGTCACCGGGGTGGTGTGGCGATCCTTGTGCGGGTACCACCTTCCGTTCAGTAACAAAGGACCTCAAGTTACTGACTGGTAAGGTTTAGTCCGGCGCCGCACCGGGCGCGGGCTGATCTTTCCCTGCGCCCGGGCGTACGCTTAAGCCCGCTACAAGGAGGTTCGCGTGGTTGCACGGATTGTTATCGGGTTTGGGCTGACCGTTGTCGCGTTCGTGGTCGCGGGGCGG
>Ga0213875_10000280_pt1 | contig 50096 bp, 55 predicted proteins | sample BarmaccomBMRX_R8_FD_160105 | JGI IMG/M metagenome (GOLD analysis project Ga0213875, IMG submission 160105) | Root-associated microbial communities from Barbacenia macrantha in rupestrian grasslands, the National Park of Serra do Cipo, Brazil - RX_R8 | ecosystem: Host-associated > Plants > Roots...
AGTCGCTGCACACCAACGCGCTCGATGAGGCGCTGGCGCTGCCGACCGACTTCTCCGCCCGGATCGCCCGCAACACCCAGCTGCTGCTGCAGCAGGAGTCCGGCACCACCCGGGTGATCGACCCCTGGGGCGGCAGCGCCTACGTGGAGAAGCTGACCGACGAGCTCGCCCGCCGCGCCTGGCAGCACATCCAGGAGGTCGAGGCGGCCGGCGGGATGACCAAGGCGATCAGCGAGGGCATCCCCAAGCTGCGGGTGGAGGAGGCGGCCGCGCGCACCCAGGCGCGCATCGACTCGGGCCGCCAGCCGGTCATCGGGGTCAACAAGTACCGCCTGGACTCCGATGACGAGCAGATCGAGGTGCTCAAGGTCGACAACGCCGCGGTCCGCGCCCAGCAGCTGGAGAAGCTGCGGCGGCTCCGGGCGGAGCGGGACGAGGACGCGACCCGGGACGCATTGCGGAAGCTGACGGCGGCGGCCGAGGCCGGGGCCCGGGTTGACAGTACGGCGGGCGGCAGCCTCGAGGGCAACCTGCTGGCGCTGGCGGTCGACGCGGCCCGGGCCAAGGCCACCGTCGGCGAGATCTCCGACGCGCTCGAGCAGGTCTACGGTAGGCACGCCGGGCAGATCCGGACGCTGGCGGGCGTCTACCGGGACGAGGCCGGCCAGGGCGGCCCGGTCGAGGAGACCCGCATGCTGGTGGACAAGTTCGCCGAGGCCGAGGGCCGCCGGCCGCGCATCCTGGTGGCCAAGATGGGCCAGGACGGCCACGACCGCGGCCAGAAGGTGATCGCCACCGCGTTCGCCGACCTCGGTTTCGACGTCGACGTCGGCGCCCTGTTCCAGACCCCGGACGAGGTCGCCCGGCAGGCGGTCGAGGCCGACGTGCACATCGTCGGGGTCTCCTCGCTCGCGGCCGGCCACCTGACCCTGGTCCCGGCCCTGCGGGCGGCGCTGGCGGAGGCCGGGCGGCCCGAGATCATGATCGTGGTCGGCGGGGTCATCCCGCCCGGCGACGTCGACGCCCTGCACGAGGCGGGGGCGGCCGCGGTGTTCCCACCGGGGACGGTGATCCCGGCGGCGGCCGCCGAGCTGGTCCGCACGCTGGCCGCCAGCCTGGGCCACGAGCTCTGATCGGGCGATGGCCGCCGCCCGGCCGCCGGTGAGCGCCGAACCGCACGTGCGCAGCGTGCTGGACGGCTCCCGGGCCGGCATCGCCCGCGCGATCACGCTGGTCGAGTCGACCCGGCCGGATCACCGGGCGGTGGCTCAGCAGCTGCTCGGCGAGCTGCTGCCGCACACCGGCAAGGCGATCCGGGTCGGCATCACCGGGGTGCCGGGGGTGGGCAAGTCCACCTTCATCGACGCCTTCGGGACGATGCTGACCGGGGCCGGTCACCGGGTCGCGGTGCTGGCGGTCGACCCGTCCTCCAGCCGGACCGGCGGCTCGATCCTCGGCGACAAGACCCGGATGCAGCACCTGGCCACCGACCCGGCCGCGTTCGTGCGGCCGTCACCGTCGTCGGGCACGCTCGGCGGGGTGGCCCGGGCCACCCGCGAGTCCATGGTGATCATGGAGGCGGCCGGCTACGACGTCGTCCTGGTCGAGACGGTCGGGGTCGGCCAGTCGGAGATCGCGGTGGCGTCGATGGTCGACACGTTCGTGCTGCTGGGCCTGGCCCGGACCGGCGACCAGCTGCAGGGCATCAAGAAGGGCGTGCTCGAGCTGGCCGACGTCATCGCGGTCAACAAGGCCGACGGGCCGCACGAGAAGGACGCCCGGGCCGCCGCCCGGGAGCTGGCGTCGGCCCTGCGGCTGCTCCAGGACCCGAACGCGGCCTGGCGGACGCCGGTGCTGACCTGCAGCGCGCTCGAGAACGAGGGCCTGGATGAGGTGTGGCGGCAGATCGAGCGGCACCGCACGATGCTGGAGTCGACCGGCGAGCTGGACCGCCGCCGCCGCGACCAGCAGGTCGGCTGGGCCTGGAACCTGGTCCACGACCAGCTGGTGGCCCGGCTGCACGCCGACCCCCGGGTGCGGGCGATCGTGCCCGGGCTGGAGCGGCGGGTCCGGGACGGCTCGATCCCGGCGACGACGGCGGCCGAAGAGATCCTCGGCGCCTTCGGGGTGCCCGACGGGCGCGGGCCCGGGCCCGAGGTGCCCGGTCAGTGACCGAGCACACCGATGACGGCCGCTACATCCTGGTCGGCGGGCGGCGCTGGCGGGCGACCGACCCGCTGATCCCGGCCGCGCGGGCGGCCGAGCTGCGGTCGGCCCTGATGGCCTGGCGGCGGGCGGTCAAGGCGGTGAAAGGCACCGAGGCGGAGCCCGCCGCCCGGGCCGGGGTGCAGGCGGCCAAGGTCGCGCTCGGGGAGCGCGGCCAGCCGTGGTGGGAGCAGACCGCGGCCGAGCGGAAGGCCCGCTGGGAGACCCCGGTCCCGCTGCCGGGCGACTGACCGGCCCTGGCCGGCTCAGCGGGCGGTCGCGGCGATCAGCGTGAGCACGAGCGCGGCGACCAGGATCGCCACCCGCAGGTAGTGCAGGCGGTCCCAGCGCTGCTGCTGCTCGCGCCAGTCGGCCGGGTGGTCGTCGGCCGTCCAGGTGGCCGAGCGGTTGTTGATCGGCACCAGCAGGGTGATCGACAGCACCACGGTGACGACCAGCAGTGCCGCCGCGGCGACGGCGGCCGCGGCTCCGGGCTGGTCCCAGCGGGCGGCGGCCAGCCCGGCCACCAGGGCCAGCGAGGCGAAGTACCAGAACGGCATGACGCGGCCGAGGACCCGGGCCCCCCAGGCCCGGCCCTCCTGCGCGGGCCCGGCCGCCAGGCTCCGCAGCATCTGGTTGACGATGACCCCGACCGAGAATTCGACGCCGACCATGAGGCCGACCGCGGTCCCGGTGACGACGGCGAGCGCAAGCAACATTTTCATTCCTAAGGTTAGCGGCGCTATATTTTCTAGCAGTGCTAACCTAAGTCGGGAACGAGCGGAGCGCAAGCGGGATTCGGGCGCGGGGCCAGGTCGGCCCGGCGCGGGCCAGTCCGGGCCGGCGCGGGCCAGTCCGGGCCGGGTCCCGCCGGGCAGGAGGACGGTCATGGCGTCAACCGAGACCAGGGCGCGGCGGGTGGCCGAGCGCCGCCAGCAGATCCTCGACGCGGCCCGGACGGTGGCCGAGGCCGAGGGCTGGGCGGCCGTCACCTCCCGGCGCCTGGCCGACGCGATCGGCTACACCCAGCCGGTGCTCTACGGGCACTTCCCCGGGGGCAAGACCGAGATCATGCGCACGGTCGCGCTGGCCGGGTTCGCCGAGCTGGCCGCCGCCACCCGGGCGGCCGTCGGCGACCGGACCGGCGGGCAGGCGGTCGAGGCGGTGGCCCGCGCCTACCTCGGCTTCGCCGACGCCCACCCGGCCCTCTACGAGGCGATGTTCCAGCTGCCGCTCGACGTCCGGTTCGCCCGGGACGACTCCGAGGAGGAGCTGCGGGCGGGCTTCGACGCGCTGGCGGCCGCGCTCGGCGACGGCGCCGACGGCACCGCCACCGAGGTGCTGTGGAGCGCCCTGCACGGCATGAGCCTGCTCGAGCGGGGCGGCCGCCAGCGGCCCGGGGACCGCGGGCACCGGATCGCCGCGCTGGCGGCCCGCTTCGGCAGCTAAGACCAGGTCAGAGGCATTCCCGGTAATCCTCGGAGGGTGGCTGGGCGTCTCACTTATAGGCCCATTTGCGACGGGAGAGCAATCGTGGCTGGCACCGCCCTGGAAGATCACCTGACCGCCCTGCTGGGTCTCGGCTACGGCGTGGCGATTGAACAGCTCTCGGCCGAGCGCTACGAGGTCACGCTGATCAGCATGGAGGGTGATCAGAGTGGCAGCGCCGCGTCGCTGACGGAGGCGTTCAAGGCAGCGTTCCACGCTCCGCTGATCCGAGCGTAGCTCCCGGGCCCGCCTGGCTCCCCCGGGCTGGCGGGCTAGGCGGCGAGCGCGGTGAGCCCGGCGGCGGCGCAGTCGTCGTCCTGGCCGGGCGCCATTCCGCCGCTCACCGCCAGCGCCCCGAGGACGGTGTCCCCCCGGAGGATGAGGGCCGCGCCGGCGCCGGCCAGGATGGGCGTCCGCACGGCCCGGTCGAGCTGGGCGAAGAAGCCCGGGTTGGCCTCCTGCAGCTGGCGCAGGTCGGCGCCGTCGCGGCGGAACAGGGCGACGCTGGCCGCCTTGGTCGCGGCGATCTGGGCCGAGAGCGGCGCGGCGCCGTTCATCCGGCCGAGGGCCTGCGGGTGCCCGCCCTCGTCGACGACCGCGACCGTGACCAGGGCGCCCAGCTTGGCGGCGCGCTCGTGGGCGCGGGCGATGACGGTCTGAGCCTCTTGGAGTGTGAGCGGCATCGGGGCCCCCTCGATCGGGCGGGCAGCCATTAGGTGGACAGCTGTCCTTGTATGGACAAGCGTACTGTCGGCTGAGGCGGCGGCGCAAGGACGCGAAGTTAGGATGATCGGGCGATGGACGACACCACCCCAGCCGCTCCTTCGGCTGGCCCTAGGGCGGCCGATCTCCCGGCGGCCCCGCGCCGCCCCAACGCGCGCGGGCAGGGGGAGCGGCTGCGGGAGGAGATCATTTCCGCCGCCGCCCAGATGCTGGGCAACCTGGCCGGCGACGAGGCGTTGTCGCTGCGCGCGGTCGCCCGGGCGGTGTCGATCTCCCCGACCTCGGTGTACCTGTACTTTCCGGACCGGGACGCGCTCGTCGCGGCGACCATGCAACGCTGCCACGCGGAGATGGTCGGGGCGGCCGACGAGGCCGAGGCCGCCCACCCGGACCCCGCGGGCGCCTTGCGGGCCCGGATCCTGGGCCAGGCGGCCTGGGTGCAGGAGCATCCCGGCCTCTACAAGGTGATGCACGAGAGCAAGGTCGGCATGCCGTTCAAGGAGGCCGCGTTCACGCGCACCACGGCCGCGGTCCAGCGCTGCATGGACGCCGGGGTAGCCGCGCCCGGGGACGCCGCCACCGTCGCCCTCGACCTGCGGACGGCCGTCATCGGCATGCTGTCGCTGCGGATCAACGAGCCCGACCTGCCCTGGCCGCCGTTCCCCGAGCAGGCCGACCGGTTCCTGGCCAAGCTGGTCGGGCTGACCCCGCCGGACGGTGCTCCGGCCGCGGCTTCCCCAGGACTGGGCGACTAGGGAGTTTTGCCAGGGGCAGGCGCCTCGTTCTGACCGAGACTGAATATGTCAGCAACGAGAGCAAAAGAGCCGGGAGGCCGCCATGAACACCCCGCCCACGACCCTGGACCACGGCGACCCGGACCCGGGCGGCCAGGGCGGCGATGGCCGGGGTCGCCACGCCCTTCCCGTCAGCGGAAAGGCTCGCGGCCGTGGCCGGCACGCCCGTCCCGCGCGGACGCGCCGCTACCTTGTCGGGGCCGTCGCCGTGGCCGGCGCGGCCACCGCGGTGGGTCTCCTGGCCAGTTCGTCGCACGCCGCGGCCACCACCCACGGCGCTGCCCGCCCTCTCACCGCGGTCCAGGCCGTCAGCTCGTCCGTCCCGGGAGCGGGCGCCGACGCCGCCAGCTCGTCGTGACCAGCGTCACGGCGGAGGAGGGGGCCGGGCGCCACGGGTACCCGGCCTCCTCGCCTTTGCCGGCGGCCCGGCTCGGGCTGCCCATCTGCCCGCCTGCCCGCCTCACGACGGGATGGCCGGCTTGGTCAGCAGGTCCTGGGCGGCTTTGCCGAACGCGGCCACCAGGCGGCTGCGGTCGGCCGCCCGGGTGGCCACCACCACGTGGCACGGGTCGACGTCGTCGAGCGGGACGGTGGTGAGGTCGGCCCGGATGCCGGCCGCCCCGGTCGCGGCCGGGATGATGGCGACCGCCTGACCGGCCGCGATGTACTCGAGCTTGTCCTCGATGGTCTCGGCGGGCGGGCCGCCCGGGGCCGGGCGCCCATCGGGGCGGGGGTCGATCCGCCAGTAGGAATCCCACTCGGAGTCGGGGAACCGCGGGATCGGCTCGGCCGCGATCTCCTCCAGGCTGACCGACTCCTGGCCCGCCAGCCGGTGGCCGACCGGGATCAGCAGCACCCGGGGCTCGTCGTAGAGCACGGTCACCCGCAGCCCCTCGGTCCGCAGCGGCAGCCGGGTCACGGCCGCGTCCACCCGGTGGCCGAGCAGCGCCGCCCGCGGTTCGTCCCACTCCAGGTGGTGGGTCTGCACGTCGGCGTCCGGGTGCAGCCGGCGCAGGCGGCCGACCGCCGGGGTGACGATCAGGCCGGTCGTGTAGCCGATGACGATCCGGGCCGGGTGGGCGGCCGCCCGGGTGGCCGCGGTAGCCTGGGCGGCCGCCCGCAGCAGCGCCCGGGCGCGGGCCAGGAACACCTCGCCGGCCTCGGTCAGCTCGGTGCCCTGCCGGTCGCGGTCGAGCAGGCGGACCCCGAGCTGGGTCTCGAGCTGGCGGATCTGGCGGCTCAGCGACGGCTGGGCCACCCGCAGCTCGGCCGCGGCCCGGCCGAAGTGCCGGTGCTGGGCGACCACGGTGAAGTAGCGGACCAGCCGCAGGTCGAGATCCGGGGGCGGCGGCGAGTCGGTCATGCCTCGATCGTATCTCGCCTGCGCAGCCGCCGTTCAGACCAAACCGGCTGCCAGCAGCGGTGATACCTGATCCGTATCACGTAGTCCGCAACAGGACTTGGACGTGGACCGGGACCCGGACCTAGCGTCGAAGCATGACAGAAACCTCCGCAGCCGAGACCCTCGTCCGGCGCATGTACGAGCCCCTCGCCACCGGCGACACCACCCTGGTGGACCAGGCGCTGGCCCCCGACTGGGAGGCCGTCCCGGCCCTGCAGGCCGGCCCGGGCGCGGCCGGCTGGAAGGCCACCGTCAGCCACCTGCGCGGCGTGTTCACCGACCTGACCGTCACCATCGAGGACGTCGTGGTGTCCGGTGACCAGGTGGCGGTCCGTTCGGTCAGCCGGGGGGTGCACACGGGCGAACTGCTGGGGGTGCCGGGCACCGGGCGCCCGGTCGAGATCCGGGCGGCCGACTTCCACCGCATCGAGGGCGGCCGGATCGTCCGGACCTGGCACCTGGAGGACTACTTCGGCGTCGCCGGCCAGCTCGGGCTCAAGGTCTCCCGGTGACGGCGCTGGGCGGTAAGACCGCGGTCGTCACCGGGGCCGCCCGCGGCATCGGGTTCGCGTACTGCCAGCGGCTGGCGGCCGACGGCGCCAACGTCGTCGCGCTCGACATCGACGACCCGGCCGAACGGGTCAAGGAGCTGCCCGGGCCGGGTGAAAAGCTGGGGCTGACCTGCGACCTCAGCCGCCCCGGGCCGATCGCGGCGGCGGTCGCGACCGTCATCGAACGGTTCGGCCGCTGCGACATCCTGGTCAACAACGCCGCGATCTTCCCGGCCACCGACCTGGGCGGGATCACGATCGATCGGTGGCGGCAGGTGCAGGCGGTCAACGTCGAGGCGGCCCTGCTGCTGGCCCAGGCGTTCGCACCCGGGATGAAGGCGGCGGGCTGGGGCCGGATCGTCAGCACCGGCTCCGGCAACACCCTGCTCCAGGTCCGCGATCTGGCCTACCTGACCAGCAAGGGGACCGTGCACGCGCTGACCCGGGCGCTGGCCAACGAGCTGGGCGACAGCGGGATCACCGTCAACGCGATCGCGCCCGGCGTGGTCGGCACCGAAGGGTTCCGGGCCCGGTCCCGCCCCAACGGGGCCAGCGCCGAGGAGATGATCACCCGGCTGGCGGCCCGGCAGACGATCAAGCGCCCGTCGGTCCCGGCCGACGTGGCGGGCGCGCTGGCCTTCCTGGTCTCCGACGACGCGGGCTTCATCACCGGCCAGATCCTGCACGTCGACGGCGGCGTCACCCGGACCGGAGCCTGACCACCTCCGGTCCGGGACGCCGGGCGTCAGAACGTGCGGATGGCGATCTCGGCCGGGGCGCTCAGCAGCCCGCTGATCTCGTCGTCGAGCTTGGTCAGGGTCAGCGAGGCGCCCGCCATGTCGAGCGAGGTGCAGTACTCGCCGACGTAGTTGCGGCGGACGTTGATGCCGCGCTTGGCCAGCTCACTGTGGGCCCGCCCGTACAGGATGTAGAGCTCGCTGATCGGGGTGCCGCCGAGCCCGTTGATCATCAGCGCCACGTCGTCGCCGCTCTGGAACGGCAGGTCGGAGACGACCGCCTCCAGCAGCTCGTCGACGATGGCGTTGGCGCTGGCCAGCTTCTCCCGGCGACGGCCGGGCTCGCCGTGGATGCCGACGCCCATCTCCATCTCGTCGGCCCCCAGCTCGAACAGGGGCGAGCCCTTGGCGGGGGGCGTGCACGAGGTCAGCGCCATGCCCATGGTCCGGGTCACGCCGTTGACCTTGTTGCCGATGCGCAGCAGCTCGTCGAGGTCGGCGCCCTGCTCGGAGGCGGCCCCGACCGCCTTGATCACGAAGAAGTTGCCCGCCACCCCGCGTCGGCCGACCGTGTAGGTCGAGTCCTTGACCGCGACGTCGTCGTCGACCAGCAGGGTGCCGATGCGGACGCCGTCGGCCTCGGCCATCTCGGCGCCCATCTCGAACGCCATCCGGTCCCCGGTGTAGTTGTTGATCAGGTGCAGCACGCCCTTGGGGGAGGCGAGCAGCTTGCTGGTCTCCAGCACGTAGTCCATCGGCGGGGCCGCGAACACGTCGCCCGGGCAGGCCGCGTCGAGCATGCCCTGGCCGACCACCATCACGTGGGCGGGCTCGTGGCCGGAGCCGGAGCCCTGGATCACCGACACCTTGTCGTCGCGGGGCGCGTCGGTCCGCATGATCAGGTTGTACTCGGGGACGTACTTGAGCGTGCCCGGGTTGGCCAGCGCCAGGCCCTGCAGCATCTCCGGTACGAAATCTTTGGGGTCGTTGACGAACTTCTTCACGGCAACCTCCGTTGGTTACGACTCGGGACTCAGGGCTCAGGCCGGGTTGATGGGCAGGGGGTCGGGCGGCAGGCCAGCCACGGCGGCGAACATCACCGCGACCGCGACCGCGCCGGCGTCGAGGGTGCCGATGCTGCGCTCGCCGGTGTAACTGGCCCGGCCCCGCTTGGCCTCCATCGAGCGGGTGGCCTCGGCGCTGTCCCGGGCCACCTGGGCGGCCGCCGCCAGCGTGGCCTGGGGGTCGAGCCCGTCGGCCAGGCTGCGCTCGATCGAGTCGGTCGCCGGGATCAGCGCGTCCAGCAGGGTCTTGTCGCCGACGTCGGACTTGCCGCGGGCCTTGATGCCCTCGGCCGCCGCCCGCAGCATGGCCACCACCTGGGCCGGCTCCAGTTCGGTGACAGCACCTGCTGTCGTGCCGGCCCGCAGGAAGGCGGTGCCCCAGATCGGCCCCGAGGTGCCGCCGATCCGGCTGGTGATCATGACCGCGACCTTCTTCAGGAACGTGCCGATGTCGGTCCGGTCGAAGTCGTCCCAGCCGCTGATGACCAGCTCGAACCCGCGGGCCATGGAGTACCCGAAGTCGCCGTCACCGACCACACTGTCGAGGTCGCCGAAGTACTTCTCGTTCTCGACCGCGGTGCTCGCGATCGTGTGCACGACGTTCTCGACGTCGGCGGACGTGGCCTTGGCCATGGGGGCTCCTTGCCGTCCAGAAAGAACGCGGGAAAGATCTGAAAGGGTGATCCGGCCGCCGGGGGTGGCCGGGGTCCGGTTGGCGATGACGGTCGTCTGCTCCCCGCCCGGGTCGCCGAGCGACGAGACGACCAGCGCGGCCTCGCTGAAGTCCTCGTCCTTGGTCAGGTCGTTGACGGTGACCACGGTGGCCAGCCCGGCCCCGGTCGCGGCCAGCAGGCCGTTGCGGGAGTCCTCGATCACCACCACCTGGCCGGCCGGGAGGCCGAGCCAGTCCAGCGCGACCAGGTAGATGTCGGGGGCCGGCTTCTTGGCCTTGACGATGTCGCCCGCGAACACCTTGACCTGGGCGGCCAGGTCGTCGCCGACCGCCCGCTCGAGGGTGGCCACCACCGACGGCTCGGCCGAGGTGGAGGCGACCGCCACCCGCCAGCCCGCGGCCAGCGCCTCGCCCACGATCCGGGCGATCCCGGGCCGGGGCGGGACCGCGCCCGAGGTGACCAGCTCGGTGTAGATCTCGGTCTTGCGCTGGTGCCAGGCGGCGATGGCGGCCTGCTGGCCGGCCGGGTCGGACGGCAGCCCGGCGGCGGCCACGAACTCGGGGGTGAGCAGGCTGGCCAGCCGCTCCTTGCCCCCGCCGATCAGCACCTTCTGGCGGTAGTCGTCCAGCGTCCAGTGCACCGGCAGCCCGAACTCGGTGAAGACCTGGTTGAACGCGACCAGGTGCCCGTAGCGCTCGGTGTCGGCCAGCACCCCGTCGCAGTCGAGGATCAGCGCCCGGTCGTCATCGGTGTGCGGCATCAGCTCACCGGGCCTTGCCGGCCCCGGCCCGGCCCGCGCTGCCGAACCGGCGCATGTGGCCGGCCGCCATCTCCAGCACCGCCTCGCGGACCGAGCTGAACAGCGACGGCGGGTCCCACTTGTTCTGCTCCTCGGCCGTGCGCAGGTAGGCGAGGTTGGCCCGCATGAACGTGACCTTGAGGTCGGTCGAGATGTTGACCTTGGCGCAGCCGCGGGCGATGAGGTCGGTGAACTGGGCGTCGGTCATCCCGGTGCCGCCGTGCAGCGCGATCGGGATCGGCTGCTCGGCCACGATGTCGGAGACCCGCTGGGCGTCGAGCTTGGGCTCGGCGTGGTAGACGCCGTGGGCGTTGCCGATGGCGGGCGCGAACACGTCGATGCCGGTGGCCCGGATGAACTCGATCGCCACCGGCAGCGACTGGGTCTGCGCCACCTCGTCGGAGCCGATGCCGTCCTCGACGCCGGTGATCGACTCGATCTCGCCTTCGACGTTGGCCCCGTAGCCGCGGGCCTCGGCCACCACCTCGATCGTCTGCCGCTGGTTCTCCTCGACCGGCAGCGACGAGGCGTCGAACAGCACCGAGTTCCAGCCCTGGCGCAGGCAGCCGGTGATCACCGACCGGTCCGGGCAGTGGTCCAGGTGCAGGCTGACCGGGACCTCGATGCCCGCGGTGAGCTCCCGCCACATCGCGAACAGCAGGTCGAGGCCGATCGAGCGGACGGTCTTGACCGACGTCTGGACGATGACCGGCGAGCGCTCGCGCACGGCCGCGGCCAGTACCGCCTCCATCGTGAGGTCGTTGACCACGTTGATCGCGGGCACGCCGTAGCGCTCGGTGAACGCGCGGTCGACGATTTCTTTCAGCGGGACAACAGGCACGAAGCGGACACTACGTTTGCCGCCGCCGGTCCGGATCGGTGAAAGTCCCCAACTTCGGTGGGGACTTTCCCTACCGCCGGTCAGCGGGCGGCGGGCCCGTCAGCGGATGAGCTGCGCGGCCCGGCTGGCCAGCTCGGTCCGGTTGCGGGCGCCGGTCTTGCGCAGCACCGCGCCCGCGTGCTTCTCGATCGTCTTGACCGACAGCATCAGCCGCTCGGCGATGATCTTGTCGGGCAGCCCCTGCTCCATCAGGCCCCGGACCTCGCGCTCGCGGCTGGTGAGCGGCTCGATGGCCGCGTCGGCGCGCAGGCCGCGGCGCAGCTGGCGGAGCATCGGGACCGACAAGATCGCCTGCCCGCGGGCGGCCGCCACCACCGCCTGGGCCAGTTCGGGCCCATCGGCGTCGATGTCCACGCAGCCGCGGGCACCCGCCCGCATCGCGGTCGCCACCTGGTCGTCGCCCTGCTCGCGGCCGGGGTCGCAGAGGCCGACCACCGCCAGCGGTTCGCAGGTGGCGATCAGCAGCCCGGTGATGCCATCGGGCTCGTCCCGGTCCGCGCCCAGGCCCAGGTCGACCAGGGCCACCTCGGGCCGCAGGGCCCGGCAGGCCTCGGCCGCCTCCTTGGCGGTGGCGGCCTCGCCGACGATCTCCAGCCCCGGCTCGGTCCAGGTCAGCAGCCGGGCCAGGCCGGCCCGGAGCGCGGGCTGGCGGGCCGCCACCAGCACCTGCGGCCGGGCCGGGTCGGCTCCGGAGTCGCGCTGGTGGGGGAACCGCGCCCGGATCCTGGTGCCCCAGCCCGGCAGCGAGTCGAGCTCGACGGTCGCCCCCAGCGCGCCCGCCCGGTCGGCCATCGCCCGCAGCCCGAAGCGGTCGCTCTGCCAGCCCGAACGGGGATCGAAACCCTGCCCGTCGTCCTGGACCAGCAGCGAGACCGCCTCGGACTCGTACAGCAGGCCGAGCCGGGCGGTCCGCGCCTGGGCGTGGGCGACGATGTTGGTCAGCGCCTCCCGGGCGATCCGCAGCAGCTCACGGGCCCGGTCCCCGGCCAGCGGGACCGGCGTGCCGGCCGAGACGAAGCGGACCTCGAGGTGGCCGGTGCTCTGGGCCCAGGCCACCTCGGAGCGCAGCGCCGCCTCCAGCGTGCGGTCGTCCAGCGGCGAGGCGGCCCGCCCGAGCAGCGTCAGCCGCACCTCGACCAGCGCCTCGGCCGCGATCGCGCTGGCCTCCCGGAGCTGGTCGGCGGCGGCCCCGGCGGCCAGCTCGTGGCCGGCGTTGTCGACGTGCGCGCGCACGGTCACCAGCCGCTGGGCCAGCGTGTCGTGCAGCTCGGCCAGCATCCGGTCGCGCTCGGCGGCGGCCGCCTCGGCCCGGGCCAGCTTCTCCGCCTCCTCGTGCATGCGGGCGTTGGCCAGCGCGATCGCCGCGTGCCGGGCGAATAGCCGCAGCAGCTCGGCGTCGGCCGGCCCGAACGCGCGCCGCTCGTCCCGGCTGAACACGATGCAGGCCCCGATGATGCGGCCCCGCCACTCCAGCGGCACCCCGATCACGCCCCGCAGCGTGGCCCGCGACTCGGCCGCCACGTGCCCGCCGGGCACGTCGTCGTAACGGGCGAACCAGAGCGGCGCCCGCCGGGCCACGACCGCCCCGGTCATGCCCTCGGTGAGCGGGTAGACCGCGCCGGAGTTGCAGGCCACACCGATGTCGGCTTCCTTGCGGTAGACCCCGGCCGCCTCGTCGACGCTGCAGATCGAGCCGGCGTCGCACCCCAGCAGCTCGGTGCAGCGGCGCAGGATCTGCTCCAGCAGCGGGCGCAGCGCGAACTCGCCGGCCAGTTCCTCGGCCACCGCGATCAGGCCCGCGGCCCGCGCGGGGACGTCGTCGTCCACGGTTTGAGCATCACCCGGCCGGCATCAGCCCGTCAAGGCACGTCAGGGAGGGTGGCTCGCCCTGGTGGAGCGCCGTGGGATGCTCGGTCGGTGCGGCATCACCGGTGGCGGCGGGCGGGGAGTCTGGCCGTCGCCACCGTTCCCCTGGTGCTGGCCGGCTGCGCCGCCTCGGCACCGGCCCGGCCGGTCGCGTCCGCTACCGTTCATCCGCCGGCGGCGGCTCCGCGGCCGGCCACGCCGCAGCCGGCCACGCCGGTCATCACGGTCGCCGGGGACCACCCGGTGCCGCCCAACGGCAGCCAGGACACCTACGCGCAGACGCCGGGAACGACCTGCGACCCGGCCACCCTCGCCCACGACCAGGCCATCGGCGCCAAGATCGCGGCCGGGTTCAACGGGGCCGGCCTCACGGTGTCGGCCGACCTGCTCACCCACTTCCTGCGGGGCGTGGGGACTGAGGTCGATTTCCCGGCCGGGTCCGTCATCGCCCAGCAGGCCTTGGCCAGCGCGGCCTTCCAGGCGGTGAACAGCCAGGTCCAGCTGGCCGTCCTCAGCCAGCTGCAGGCGGGCCGGACCCGGGTCCGGCTCTCGGCCGCGCAGCTGCCGGCGGTGACGTTCGCGTCCAGCGGCGGCGACCTGTACTGGGGCTTCCGCGGCACCCAGGGCCTGACCGTGACCGGCCGTATCCACCGGACCAACGGCCGGTACGTCGGCACCCTGTCCTACGTCATCCGGGACAGCTACGGTTTCCCGGCCGATGACACGCTCGCCGGTTTCGGCCCGCCCATGCGGTACCTGCAGACGGCCTGCGGGGCACCCCGGCACGCGGGTGGCGCCCACTGGTTCCCCGACACGATCACGGTCACCGCCCCGTTCCGCCGCCCCGCCTGACCGGGCTGACCGGCCGGGCCGCGTCAGCCGTGGTCTTCGCGGCTGTCGTGCCGCCAGTCCTTACCGAACTCGCCGTCGTGCAGCCGCCGCAGCAGGTGGGCGTGGTGGTCCAGCTGGTCGGCCGCCCGCAGCATCTCGTGGTAGTCCTGCCCGTGGTCGCGGGCCGGGGTCTTCTCCTCCGCGCGCTTGCGGACGATGTGCAGCTCCTCGCGGCTCAGCTCCACGATCTTGTTCAGCGCCTGCTCCAGGTCCATGATCGCCTCCTTGGCCCCGACCCTACGTGGCGGCGTCGGCCATGATCGAGGAGAGCCGGCCAATGGCGTCGTTGATGTCGGCCGGCGCCGGGGCGGCGCTGTAGCTGATCCGCACGTGCGGGCTGCCGTTGCCGCTCGGGTAGTAGTTGTCGCCCGGGGTCAGGCACACCCCGCTGGCCAGCGCGGCCGCCGCGAACTGCCTGCTGTCGGCGTGGGCGGGCAGCGCCACCCACAGGTGGTAACCGCCGCGCGGGTGGTGAGCGAGCGCGCCCGGCCCGAACGTCGCCGTCACCGCGCTGGTGGCGACCCCGCGCCGGTGCCGCAGGCTCTTGGCCAGGGTGGCCAGCGCCCGCCGCCAGCCGGGGGCGGTGACGACCTCGAGCGCGGTGAACTGCAGCGGCGCCGGCACCAGCATGGTGTCGATGATCACGGCCGCCCGCAGCCGGGCCATCACCGGGCCGCGGGCGGCCAGCGCCCCGACCCGCAGGTTGGGCGAGGTGACCTTGGTCAGCGACCGGATGTGGACGACGACACCGTCGGCGTCGCCGGCGATCAGCGGTGGTGGCACCGGCCCAGCGTCCTGGTGGGTCATGTGCCGGGCGTAGTCGTCCTCGATGACGAACGCCCCGTGCTGGCGCGCGATCGCCACCAGTTCCTGGCCCCGCTGGGGGCTGAGGCTGATGCCGGTCGGGTTCTGGTACTGCGGCTGGACCGCCACCACCCGGGCCCGGGTGCGGCCGAGCACCTCGTCCAGGTAGTCCGGGCGCATGCCCTCGCCGTCGAGCGGGACCGCGACCGGGTGCAGGCCGGCCGCCCGGGCGGCCGCCACCGTGCCCGGGTAGGTGGGTGACTCGACCACCACCGGGTCGCCGGGCTGGGTCAGCGCCCGCAGCGCGGTGGCCATCGCGTTCTGGCCGCCTTCGCCGACGAGGATGTCGTGGCGGCCGAGCCCGCCGCCGATGTCGGCCGCGAACCAGTCGCGCAGATCGGGCAGCCCCCCAGGGGCCGGCCGGTCCCAGGCGGCCGGGCGCCGGGCTGCCCGCGACAGCGCCGCGCTCAGCATCGGCAGCGGCTGCAGCTCCGGGTGCAGGTAGCCGCCGTTGAGGTCGATGACGTCGGGGTGGGCGGCCGCCAGGGTGGCCAGCAGGCCGGTCGCGTCAAACCGGCGCAGCGGCTCGGCGGCGCCGTCACCGGGACCGGCCAGCTCGAGCGCGGCCTGCTGCCAGGAGGTGTCGCCCGCCCGGGCGACCGGCCGGGCCTGGGTGCGGTACGAGCCGGCCCCCGGCCGCGACTCGATCAGGCCCTGCTGGGCCAGCAGTGACAGCGCATGGGCGACGGTGGTGGCGCTGACGCTGAACCGGCGGACCAGCTCCCGGTGGGTGGGAATCCTGGTCCCGGCGGGCAGCGGCTCGATCTCACGCGCCACCGCCTCCGCCAGCTGACCGAAACCGCTATCATTGTTCATGACGGACAACAGTAGCGCTATCGCTCAGCCGAGAGTATCGCCACTGGCCAGCGGGACCGGGCTGGCGGCCCTCGGGGTGCTGGCGTTTTCGTTCAGCTTCCCGGCCACCGCCTGGGCGCTGACGGGGTTCGGGGCCTGGAGCGTGGTCGGCCTGCGCGGGTCGGTGGCTGCGCTGATCGCGGCGGCGGCGCTGCTGGTGGCCCGCGCCCGGTGGCCGTCCCGGTCCGACTGGGCCGCCCTGGCGGTGGTGGCGGGCGGCTGCGCGGTCGGGTTCCCGCTGCTCACCACCCTGGCCCTGCAAACCTCGTCGACCGCCCACTCGGCCGTGGTGATCGGCGCGCTGCCGATGGCGACGGCTGCGTTCGCCGCCCTGCGGACCGGCCACCGCCCGTCCCGGCTGTTCTGGGCGGCGGCCACGGCCGGGGCGGTGATCATCGTGGGGTTCACGCTCACGCAGGACCACGGGCGCCCCACCGTGGCCGACCTCTACCTGTTCGCCGCGCTGCTGATCTGCGCGGCCGGCTACGCCGAGGGCGGCGGGCTGGCCCGGCGGATGCCGGGCTGGCAGGTCATCGCCTGGGCCATCGTGCTGGCCGCCCCGGTCAACCTGGCGCTGGCGGCGGTGGCGCTGCCCCGCGAGCCGGTCCACCTCACCGCCCACGCGCTGCTCGGGCTGGCCTACATCGCCGCCATCTCCCAGTTCGGCGGGTTCGTGCTCTGGTACCGGGGCATGGGCCTGATCGGCGTCGCCCGGGCCAGCCAGCTGCAGCTCGCCCAGCCGCTGCTGACGCTGGTGTGGGCGGTACTGCTGCTCGGCGAGCACCTCACGCTGGCCGTCCCGCTGACCGCGGTGGCCGTGCTCACCTGCATCGCCATCACCCAGCGGGCCCGGGCCTGACCGCCCGCCGCCTACTGGCCGTCCCCGGCCCTGACCAGGCGGTCGGGGACGACGGCGATGATCACCGGCATCAGCAGGGCGACGATCAGCAGCTCCCGGAACGGACCCTCGGCGGTGTAGGCGGCGAAGAACTCGGTGCCGCCGATGAAGCCCAGCCAGACCACGATGTTCCAGGTCAGCGCCTGCCAGACCGCCCGCATCCCGGTCGCGCCGCCCCGGTAGCGGAGCACCGCGCGGAGGAACAGGAAGGCCCCGAACCCCTCGGCCAGCGCCGCCAGCAGCACCACCGTGCTGGTCGTCCAGCCCGGCCACCCGTAGACCTTGGTGATCGAGGTGATGTAGGCCGCGTTACCCGAGTTCAGGAACGTCCAGTGGAAATGGCCGACGGTCACGGCGAAGTTGATCGCATTGGTGAGCGCCACCATCGTGAAATAAAGGGCTCCGACCGCCAGGACCAGCCGTTTGAGCAGCAGGCCCGGCTGGTCCAGGGTGCGGGACCAGAATCCATCGGTGGCGGCGGCCGAGGGGTCCGGGCCGGCGGGGGCCGGGGTCTGCGGGCGGGCGCGGAGCTGGGTGAACATTTTAAATATTCCTTTACTGACGCCGATTGTTTCGGTAGCTCCACTATTGGCCAGCCTGGGGAATCGCACCCTAGGGAAACTTCCTAGTCGCACGGGCCTCGTCAGCATGTGTTGACGAACCGAGCCTCGTCAGCTTATGCTGACGAGGAGGTAACCGGCGATCGGGAGGCAGCGATGACCGAGTACATGACCGCCGAGGCCCGCGCGATCGCGATCGAGGCCTGCCGCCAGGCCATCCGGCTGCGGCACCCCTACCTGGGGGCCGAGCACCTGCTGCTGGCGCTGGCCGGCTGCGGCCAGCCCGCGGGCGCGGTGCTGCGCGAGCGGGGCGTCGGCCCCGGCCGGGTCGAGGCCGAGATCGTGCGGCTGGCCGGCGGCGGCCTGTTCGGCGACCTGGATCGCAAGGCGCTGGCCGCGGTCGGGGTCGACGTCGACGCCGTGCGCGCCCGCACCGAGGCGTCCTTCGGCGCGCAGGCGCTCACCCGGGCCGCCCGGGCCATCGGCCGTCAGCCGGGCCGGTTCGACCTGCGGCCCCGGTCCGGCGCGGTGCTGGACGGCGTCTTCCTGCCGCACGGTCCCGGGGCCGGCCAGGTGCTGCTCGGCGCCCGCCGCCAGGCCGAGGCGCGCGGCCTGACCGGGCCGGCCGGGGTCGCGGACCTGGCGCTGGCCGTGGTCGCGGTCGACGAGGGGCTGGTGCCCCCGATCCTGGCCGCCCTCGGCGTGGCCGGGCCGGCCCTGGCCGCGGCGATCGCGGACCGCTACCGCTCGGCGGGCTGACCGGCGGCGGGGTCGCCGAACGACCGGTTCATCCGCTGCAGCGACCGCTGGATCTGGCGGCGCGACGGCGGCGGCGGCAGGGGCGGCGGCGCTCCGGCCCCGGAGGCCGCGAACGCCTGCAGCAGGTAGGCGACCAGGCGCGGCTGGGTGCGGGGGGCGGTCCGGGCGGTGCCCATGATCACGCCCTGGTTGGCCATCAGCAGCATGACGATGTCCTCGGGCACGAAGTCGGCCCGCAGCGCCCCCGCCCGCTGGGCCCGCTCGACCAGGGTCTTGATGCCCGCGTAGGTCCGGCGGTGCAGCGTCTCGAACTCCCCGGCCGCCGGCGACGACAGCGTGACCAGGTCGCGGAAGCCGGGGTCGCGGGCCTGCATCCGGGTCATCGTCTCGACGTAGCGGCAGAACCCGGTCCACGGGTCGGGCTCGGCCACGGCGTCGTCGACCGCCGCGGCGAACTCCTCCATCTCGGCCGCGAAGGCGGCCGCGATCAGGGCCCCGCGGGTCGGGAAGCGCCGGTAGAGGGTGCCGATCCCCACGCCCGCCCGGCGGGCGATGCCGTGCAGCGGGGCCTCCAGGCCCGATTCGGCGAACGCCGCCCGGGCCGCCTTGATGATCTGGGCCCGGTTGCGCTCGGCGTCGGACCGCAGCACCGGCCGGCCACTGTCGGGGCCCATCCCGTCACGGTACACCTAAGTTGACGATGCCGTCCGGTTAGCTGATACTGGACACATTCGTCCATTTGGACACATGCGTCCACTTAATCTTTGTGAGGCCCCGTGGCTGATCGCACCCCCGACGTGAGCTCGCTGGTCGCCAGCATGGCGACCGTGCCCGGCTACTGGCAGCTCGACATTCTCTGGTCCCCGCTGGTCAGTACCGAGCAGACCGGCGGGGCTTACTCGCTGATGGAGCAGCTGATGCCGGTCCAGGCGGGGCCGCCGCCGCACGTCCACGATCACGGCGACGAGCTGTTCTACATCCTCGCGGGCGAGCTCGCTCTCCAGCTCGGCGACCAGGTCGTGACCGGGACCGCGGGCCAGCTGGTGCGGATCCCGGCCGGTACCCCGCACTGCTTCGCGGTCCGCAGCGACACCGCCCGGGTCCTCAACTTCTACGTGCCCGGCATGCTCGACACGCAGATCGCCATGCTCGGCACCCCGGCGACCAGTACCCGGCTGCCCACCCGCGAGGATCAGCGCCCCGCCTCGCCCGGCCAGCACGAAGCCTTCAGCCAGCGCCTCCACGACCTGGCCACCCAGGCCCCCTCCGATCAGCCCGACCTGCTCGCCCGCTACCGGAGCAATGACCCGCCACCACTGCCTTGACGCCGGTCACCCGCCCGGGCTCGGCCGCCGGGCTCACTGGGGCGTGACCGTGCTCCACAGCTCGTTGAACGCGATGCTGTCGTAGAACGCGGTGCCGTCCACGACCCGGCCGTCCCGGAGGGTCAGGAACCAGGCGTAGGTGTTCTGGTAGACGGTGCCCGCGATCGTGGTGCCCTGGCCGTCCCAGACCACGATGACGGTGCGGTTGGGCTCGTCGTCGTAGACGGCGCGGATGTTGACCGGCCGGAACGGGTCGCTGGCGCTGAACCGGGCGCCGAACGGGTGCAGCACCTCGTCCATGAACTGCTGGGTGCTGCCGTACTTGCCGGCGGCGGCCGAGTTCCCGGCGATCTCCCAGGTCATGTCCGCGGCGAAGATGCTGCCGACGTACCCGGTGCCCTCGGCCCACGAGCGGAAGGCCGCGGTCACGATGTCCCGGTTGGCGCTCATGGCGATCAAGATACTCGTGGCCTGCCCGGCCGCATCGGCCGCGCTGACCACCGGGCCGGGCTGACCGAACAATAACCAATTAGGAATTTCGGCCGAAGGTGGCCGATTTAGCGTGTTCTGCGGCCTGACTTCGATACCGTCATCAGCCGGGGGTGGTACGTGTGGGCTCAAAGGAGCTGACCGAGCACCCCGGCAGCCGGACCCGGCCGCCCGAACCGCCGTGGGGGCGAGTGCTAGCCGACACGGTCAAACTGGCCGTGGCCCGGCGCCGCTTCGCCACCCTGGCCCCGTTCGTGCTGGTCTTGGCGGCGGTGGCCGGAGTCGCTCTGTGGCTGACGGGCGCTTTCACCGCGTCGGCCGCCCCGGCCCCCAAGCCCGTCCGGACCTCCAAGCCCGCGACCTCCCGGCCCGCCCCGGTGACCGGGCCGCAGGCCCAGGCGGCCCGCTGGATCGCCGGTCAGGTCGGCGGCGGCGCCGTCATCGCCTGCGACCCGGGCCTGTGCTCGGTCCTCCAGCAGCACGGGGTGGCGGCCGGCCGCCTGGTGTCGCTGGGGTCGGCCGCGAGCAGCGGGTACGGCGCCGGCGTGCTGGTGGTCTCCCCGTCGGCCGACGGCCAGGCGACCGCGGCCGCCCAGTGCCCGGCCGCGCTGATCGCGAGCTTCGGCACCGGCGCCCAGCGGGTCGAGGTCTGCGCGGCCGAGCCCGGCGGAGCCGCCACCTACCAGTCGGACCTGGCCGCCGACCTGGCTGCCCGCCGGTCGGCCGGAGCGCAGCTGACCCGCAACCCGCACATCCGCTTCGCCGGGGCCGACAGCACCGAACTGCGGGCCGGCCACGTCGACGCCCGGCTGCTGGCCACCCTGGCGGCGCTCTCGTCCCAGTACTCGTTCCAGGTCGGCCCGTTCGGCGACACCGCCCCGGGCGGCCCGGTGGTGTACCGGTCGGCCACGATCACCGGCATCGGCCACGACCGGCCCGCCGCCCTGGCCATGGTCCACGCGCAGAGCCCGCCCTACGTGCCCGCGCGGGCCGTCACGGCCGGCCCGGACGGCCTCAGCATCGAGTTCGCGGTGCCCAGCCCGCTCGGCGTGCTGTCGCCGGTGCTCGACAATTCAGCGCCACCGTCGGCCTCGGCCCGGGGTGCGGTCCCATTGAGATCCCGGTACGGGAAATGAGGGGGGACTGACCATGCGGTGGTTGCGCGGGCGGCTCGCCTGGCTGGTGATGATCGCCGGTCTCCTCGGGGCCGCGGCGGCCCTGGTCGCCGTCACCGCTCCGGCCGCCTCGGCCGCCCCGGTGGCCGGGCCCGGCTGGGTGCGGACGGACGGGCCGTCCGGCTGGATCCGGATCGCGCACCTGTCGCCCGAGGCCCCGGCCATGGACATGTACCTGTACCCGTTCGGCGATCCCGGGCATCCGGTGGTGCTGCGGGACGTCAGGTACGGCGCCGTCTCCGACTACGTCGCGGTCGCCCCCGGCCAGTACACGGTGGCGATGCGCGGTTACGGCGCCCCGGCCACCAGCAAGCCGGCGCTGACCACGAGCTTCATGGTGACCGAGGGGGCCGCGTTCACCCTCGCCGCCCTCGGGCCCGACCCCGGCCTGCGCACCGAAGTGCTGCGGGACCAGATGAACGCGCCGTCCGGTAAGGCCGTGGTCCGGGTCCTGCAGGCCTCGCTCAAGCAGCACCAGGTGACGGTCAGCTACGGGACCGACGTGCTCGCCCGTCAGCTCGCGTTCGGGTCCGCCACCGCCTACACGACGATCTCCCCCAGCACCCGGACCGTGCAGTTCACGGCGCCGGGCGAGCAGGCCAGTCAGCCGGCCGCCCTCGGGGCCGGCAGCGTGCACACGATCGTGGTCCTCGACAACGGGTCCGGGCTGAAGGTCGACCTCGTCACCGACGCGGTCGGCAGCCAGGCCAAGCCGACCGGCGGGGTCCAGGCCGGGTTCGGCGGGATGGCGCCGATCCCGGGCCCGAACCCGGCCCCCTGGCTGGCGCTGATGGCAGCCGGTGGCCTGCTCGCGGCGGGCGGCTTCATCCAGCTGATCCGCCCGGCCCACCTGTACGAGCCGTCCGGGTCCCCGCTGCCGGTGGTGGAGGCGGCCCGGCCCCCGGCCGAGCCCCCGCTGGCGGAGTCGGTGGCCGCGGTGGCCGAGTCGGTCCCGGAGCCGGCCGCCGCGCTGGCCACCGTCAGCCGGGCGCCTGCGGCCGAGCCTTTCTGCCGCTCATCCTGGTCGCACCGGACCGGATGGTACTGAGGGACCTCAGGAACTACGGGTGGCGAAGCCGGTCTCGTAGGCGAGCACGACCGCCTGCACCCGGTCGCGCAGGCCGAGCTTGGCCAGGATCCGGGCCACGTGGGTCTTGACCGTGGTCTCGGCCACCACCAGCTCGGCCGCGATCTCGGCGTTGGCCAGCCCGCGGGCGATCAGCCGCAGCACGTCCAGCTCGCGCTCGGTCAGCGCCGCCAGCTGGGCGGGCCGCCCCTGGGGCTGAGCGGGCTCGACGAACCGCTCGACCAGGCGGCGGGTGATGGCCGGGTCGATCAGTGAGTCGCCGGTGGCGGCGGCCCGGACGGCGGCCATCAGCCGGGTGGCCGGGGCGTCCTTGAGCAGGAACCCGGCCGCGCCCGCCCGCAGGGCCCGGTAGACGTACTCGTTCTGGCCGAAGGTGGTCAGCACCACGATCGTGGGCGGGTGGGCCTGCCGCAGGATCTGCTCGGTGGCGGCCAGCCCGTCGAGTTCGGGCATCCGGATGTCCATCAGGATCACGTCGGGCTCGGCCAGCTGGGCCTGACGGATCGCCTCGTGACCGGTGTCGGCCTCGGCCACCACCTCGATGTCGCCCTCGGACTCCAGGATCACCCGGAACCCGGTGCGGACGAGCATCTGATCGTCGGCCAGCAGCACCCGGATCTTCGCGGACATAACCACGATTGTGCCGGTCACGGCGCCGCTCGCCGAGTCATCCCTGAGAACGAGGCTGGGCCGCAACATCGTCCTTGCGGCCGGCGCTGGCTACCCCGCCCGGTTTCTAGCGTCAGTGACATCGACGCCGGACCTCGAACCGGCGCCACCAAGGGGAGAGGGAAAGCCATGAACGCGATCTTCAAGGGACTGCGGCCGCTCGACTACGTGCTGGCCGCGCTGGCCACCGGGGGCGGCGTGTACCTGATGCACGAAAACATGACCTACACCGGGCACGGCCAGGGGTTGGTGCATCCGCTGTCGACCACCACGGCGGCGATGCTGCCGGTCTTCCTGGCCGTGACCGTGCCGATCCTGTGGCGCCGGCGCAACATCCTGGCGGTGATCGGCGTGACCCTGGCCGCCCTCATCCTGCACGTGGTCCTGTTCGGCTGGGTCACCCGCTGCGGCGTGGTGCTCCCGCTGTCGTTCGCGCTGGCCTACGCGGTGGCCCGGTTCGCGCGTGGCCGCCGGGACCACCTGATCGGGCTCGCGGGCATCCTGCTGTTCCAGGTCGTGACCCTGACCCGGGACTCCTCCGCCTCACTCCTCGGCGCGCTGCCGATCGCGGTCGCGGGCGGCGCAATCTTTTATGGGATCGGCCGGTTCGTGCAGGTTATGGTGAACAAGAAGGCGATCAAGCAGGCGCGCGACGAGCAGCCTGCGCCGGCCACTGTGGCCGCCTGAACGCCGGCCTGGGGCGGGACGAGGTACAGCGATGAGCGGAGCGCTTCGCGGCGTCAAAGCGGTCGACTGGGTGCTGGCCGGGGTCCTCACCGCCCTGGGTGTGCTGCTGATGGTGTTCGACGTCCGGATCACCGGCGCCGAGGTGGCCCAGGGCATCGCCGACAAGTCGATGGTGCACACGACGAGCTCGCACTCGCCGTGGATGATCCCGCTGTTCGTCGCGGCCACGATCCCGGTGCTGTGGTGGCGGCGCAGCGCCCTGGTCGTCACCGGCATCGCGATCGCGGTCATCGCGCTGCACGACGCGGTGTTCGGGTGGGTGACCCGGTGCGGGGCCGGGCTCCCGCTCGCGCTGGTGCTCGCGTTCCTGGTCGCGCTCACCTACCGGGGGACCAAAGCGTGGCTCGCGGCCGGGCTCTGCGCGGCCCTCGCGTTCGCGGTGGTGGCGGTCGACGCCACCACCGGCCCGGGCGTGATCTGGCTGGTCCTGCCGGTGGTGGCGGTGGTCTACGGGATCGGCTGGGCCGCCCGGCACCGGGCGGCCGTCAACGCCGAGCTCAAGGCCCGCAACGCCGAACTCGCCCGGCTGCGCGACGAGCGGGCCAGCCTGGTCATCAGCGACGACCGGGCCCGGCTGTCCCAGCAGCTCGACGGGCTCCTGCAGCAGCGGCTGGCGCAGCTCAGCACGGCGGCCGAGTCGGCCGCCGGCCTGCCGCCCGAGCAGGCCCGGGCCCGGCTGGAGTCGATCGAGACCGACAGCCGCCAGACGCTGGATGACATGCGGGAGATCGTCGGCCTGCTGCGCGGCGAGCAGGTCGCCCTGACCCCGACCCCGACCGTCGCCCACCTGGAAGCGCTGCTGGCCCAGCATCAGTCCGAGCACGCCCGGCTCACGGTGACCGGTCAGCCGCGGGCGCTGCCGGCCAGCGTCGAGCTGTCGGCCTACCGCATCGTCGAGCACCTGATCACCGTGCTCGCCGACCGGGTGGACGCGCCGATCGCGGTCGTGCTGCGGTTCGACGAGGCGGCCCTCGAGATCCGGGTGACCGGGCCGGTCAGCAAGGGGGCCGAGGTCAAGGAGGTCATCGCCCGGGCCAAGGAGCGCGCCCGCCTGCTGGGCGGCACGCTGGAGGTGAAGATCGCCCGCGGCCGGGCCGGCGCGGTCGCCCAGCTGCCGGTGCTGAGCTGACCCCGGCCGATGGCCAGGCACTGGCTCGAGAAGGCCGGGATCGCGCTGGCGGTCCTCGTCCTGCTCGTGCTCCCGGTCGCCCTGCACGGCTGGCCGGTCAGCCTGGACGGCAACATCACCATCGTATCGGTGCTGGTCAGCGGGCTGGCGCTGATGTGGTGGCGCATCCACCCGCGGCTGGTCGCGGTGCTCGGCGGCGGGCTGTGGCTGCTGGCCGACGTCCTCGGCGCCGGCAACAGCGTCTGGCTGCCGGATCCGGCCCTCGCCCTCGCGGCCGGCCTGACCGCGGTGGCCGCGCTGGCCTGGACCGGCCGGGCGGCCTGGCTGGCCGGGGCCGGGCTGGCGGTCTACCTGCTCGTGTTCTGGCTGATCGACCCCTCCACCAGCCCGGTCGCGGTCGTCATGTTCACCGTGCCCGGGTTCCTGGCCGGCACGGTCTTCCGGCTGCGGGCGGAGGCGGTCGACGAGCTGGGCCGCCGCGGCCGCGAGCTGGAGGAGGAGCGCGAGCTGTTCGCCCAGATCGCGCTGCGGCACGAACGGTCCCGCATCGCCAGCGAGCTGCACGACATCATCGGCCACGCGATCAGCGTGATGGTCATCCAGGCGGCGGCCGGCCAGCGGCTGGTCGGCCGCGACCAGGCCGGGGCCCAGCAGGCGTTCGCGGCCATCGCCGAGTCCGCCCGGCGGGGCCAGGAGGACCTGCACCGGCTGGTCGAGCTGCTCGGCGGGACCGACGCCGGCGGCCCGGGCGCGGGCGGGCCCGGGGCCGGCGGCCCCGACCTGACCCTGATCGACGAGGTCGTGACCCGCGCGACCCGCAGCGGGCTGGACGTGACCTGCCGGTTCGCCGGCGACCAGGACGCGGTCGCGGCCGCCACCGCCCACATCGCCTTCCGGGTCGTCCAGGAGAGCCTGACCAACGCGCTCCGGCACGCCCCCGGGGCGGCCGTCCGGGTGCTGGTCGACGGCTCCGGAACCGGCCTGGTCGTCCGGGTCGAGAACGACCGGTCCGGGGGCCCGCGGCTCGACCTCACCGGCACCGGCCGGGGCCTGGCCGGCCTGCGCGAACGGGTCCAGGACGGTGGCGGCCAGCTGCGGGCGGGACCGGCCGCGGGCGGCGGCTGGCTGGTCGAGGCCACCCTGCCCGGCTGACCGGCCGGGCCCCGCGCGGATACTGCCGCTACGAGACTCTCAGCGAGGAGGACATCCGTGACCGAATCGGACGCCGTTCCCGACGTCGGCACCGTGCTGGCCGGGCTGTTCCGGCACCACCAGGTGGCCGACCTGACCCTGCCGCTGGACGAGACCCTGCCGTGCACCTGGCCGGGGCACATGCCGTACCGGGCCACGGTCTGGACCTGGTTCGCCGACCGGCCGGATGACCCGCAGCCGGTGCACGCGCAGACCGGCGGGCACTACCAGACCCGCTGGCTGGTGGTCGACGAGCACGCCGGCACCCACCTGGACGCGCCCAAGCACTTCGTGCCGCCGCCCGGCTCCGGCCTGCCCCACGCCGGCCCGGCCGGGGCGGTCGGCGTCGCCGACGTGCCGCTGCTGGCCGCCAGCGGCCCGGCCGCCCTGATCGACGTGCGCGAGCTGGACGGGCAGGCGGCCCCCGGCCAGAGCCCGGTCATCACCCCCGGGCACGTGACCCGGTTCGAAGCCGAGCACGGGCCGCTGCAGTCCGGTGACATCGTGCTGTTCCGGACCGGCTGGGACGCCCGCTACCGGCCCGGGCCGGACGGCGCCGCCTACGGTGCCGACGTCCTCACCACCGGACGGCTCCCGGGCTGGCCGGCCCCGGAGCCCGCGACCATGGAGCTGATCCGCGACCGGGGCGTCACCTGCGTCGGCACCGACGGCCTGTCGATCGGCCCGGCCGAGGGCGGCGCCCCCACCCACCTGGCGGGCCTGCCCTTCGGGCTGACGTTCGTGGAGGCCCTCGGGCACCTCGGCCCGGTGCCCCCGCGGGGTGCGTTCTTCCTGTTCCTGCCGTTGCGCCTGATCGGCGGGACCGGCGCCCCGGGCCGGGCGCTGGCGGTGCTGCCGAGCCCCAGCGCCGGGTCCTAGCGCCGGGTCCTAGCGCTGGGCCGCCGCCTGGCGCCGGGCCGCCCGGCGCTCAGCCTTGCTGTCCTTGCGTCCCCGGCGCGACGCGCGCTCGGAGACCGAGGTCACCGCCGAGTCGGCCTGGCGCAGGGCCTTCGCGGTCCGGGTGGAAGGATCGCGGCGCTGAGCGGCTCGCGCCAGCCGGTGGACGAGCGCCCGGGTCAGCGGCAAGGCGATGGCCAGCAGCAGCCACATCCGCAGCCGCCGGGAGAGAAATACCCACATGCTCGAATCCCTTCGTCGCTGCCCGCGGACCCCTGAGCGCTACCCGTCCTGGCCCGGTCCAACCGCTTCAGGCCGCGCCCCGGTGTAGCAGCGGCCCGGACGGGTAGCCGGCGCCATGGACCACGGAACCGAAAGGCCGCCGATCCGGCTGGCCGAGGACCGGCCAGCGGCGGCGGATCAGATCACGTTCATCGGTACCGCCACCACGCTCATCAGCGTGGCCGGGTTCTCCATCCTCACCGATCCCAATTTCCTGCACCAGGGCGACCGCGCCTATCTCGGTCTGGGTCTCAGCAGCCGACGGCGGACCGATCCGGCCCGGTCGATCGACCAGCTGCCGGACCTTGACTTCGTCGTGCTGTCCCACCACCACGGGGATCACTTCGACCGGGTGGCCGCCCGCGACCTTGATCACCGCCTGCCGATCATCACGGTGCCGCAGGCCGCCCGCAAGCTGCGTAAACAGGGATTCCGGGCGCCGGTCGCGCTGTCGACCTGGCAGTCGCAGGTGTTCACCCGGGCGGACGCCGAGGTCCGGATCACCTCGGTGCCCGGGAAGCACGCGCCCCGGCCGCTCGGCTACGCGCTGCCGCCGGTCATGGGCAGCGTGCTCGACTTCTCCGGGGCCGGGCAGCGCCCGCTGCGCGTCTACATCACCGGTGACACCCTGCTGCACGACGGCATCGACGCCATCGCCGGGCGGTTTCCCGGCATCGACCTGTGCCTGATCCATCTGGGGGGCACCCGGATCGCCGGCGTCCTGCTGACGATGGATGCCCGCCAGGGAGTCGAGGCGCTGCGTATCATCGCCCCGCGCGAGGCGATCCCCATCCACTACGACGACTACACCGTGTTCAGGTCCCCGCTGGCCGACTTCAAGCGGCTGGCCGGGCAGGCCGATCTCCCGACCAGCATCCACTACCTCGAGCGCGGCGAAACCTATCCGCTCACCCGGGCCGGGTCGAGGCCCAGCTGAGCGAGCAGGGCGGTCTGGTCCCACAGGGTGCGGTGGGACGCGATCAGCGAGCGTTCGACGGTCACGATCGAGATCGCCAGCACCTCGGCCGGGCGGTGGGTGGCGGCCACTCCGGGCAGCAGCCACGGCAGCTCCCGGTCGTGGGTGAAGCTGACCATGTCCTCCTGGGCCACCCGCCAGCGGTCGAAGGTCCGCGACAGCCGCCGGAAGCTCAGGCCGGCGGGCAGGTGCGGCAGCAGGTCCCCGGCCAGGTAACGCCGCAGGCCGTCGCCGGTCGCGCCGGTGCCGGCCGGGATGTTGGCCAGCGTGCAGCCGGGGGTGACGCAGGCCAGGGCCGCGTCCAGGTCCGGCCGGGAGAACAGCGCGGCCTGGAACGCGTCCCTGATCCGCGCGACCTCGACCATGCGATCCTGGACGGCTTTGGTCATACCGTCCAGCCTACGTTTCGCAGGTCAGGCCGGGAACTGGTCGTGCCGGGCCCAGAGCTCGAGCCAGTCCTGGCCGGTCATGGTGCGGCCGGACGAGCGGATCTCGGCCAGCTCGGTGAAGTACTTTTCGCGGGGCGGGGCCGGCGCGAACAGGATGAGCATCCGGGCCGGGGCGCCGCTTTCATTGGAGAAAGCGTGGATCCCGCCCTGGGGTACGTAGAGGAAGTCGCCTTGGACGGCGTCGACCCAGGCGTCCCCGTTGAACAGCCGGACCGTGCCCGCCATGACGTAGAACGATTCGGAAAACGCCCGGTGGAAGTGGGGATCGGCGCCGCCCGGGGTGCCGCTCATGTTCCACTCGAACAGGCCGTACTGGCGGTTGGTGGCCGACCCCGGTGCGGTGAACACCACGTGGGTCCCGGACGGGTAGGTCACCGACGGCACCTGGCCGCCCGGGCGGTAGCGGGCGCTGACTTCACCGGCGTCTCTGCTGTAAGTCATGATCGGATTCTCCGCGCCCGCCCCGGCGGCTGGCCAGCAGGCCACGGGCCGGGACCGACCACAGCGGCTCGGGGTCGTGCCCGTGGGCGGCCAGGATCGTGTTGGCGGCCAGGATCCCGGTGGCGGCGGCCCGCTCCATCAGCGCGCAGGGGAACGGGGCCGCCACCCAGTCGCCGGCCAGCGACAGCCCGGGGACCTCAGTGACCACCCCAGGAGTAGTGGCGTGGGCGCCGACCGGGAACCCGGCCGCGTCGGTGCCGACCCGGCCGCGATGGTCGATCGGGGTGAGGCGCGCCACCTCCGGCCACAGCCCCCGCAGCTCGGCCAGCATCTGGGCCCCGAGCTTGGCCGCGCTGACACCGGCCGGGCAGGCGTAGGCGTGCAGTTCGGCCACTGACCCGCCGGTCCGGTCGTGCCAGGCCCGGGCGCCCGCCTCGAACCGGTGGTACAGCGTGACCGAGTCGAGCAGGCCCGGGCCGGCCACGCTGGTGAACTGGGCCCGGGCCGGGTCCACGTCGCCGTCCAGCCAGTAGCGGGCGACCGCGTAGGGCGGCCCGGTCCGGGGGGCGGCCGCCACCGCCGCCAGCCGCGGGTCGGCCGCGGTGGCGCTGGGCGAGGCGGCCAGGATGGGCGCGGCCGCCTCCGCGTCGGCCGCCAGGATCACCTCGTCGGCGGTCAGCTCGCCGCCGCCGGTGCGGACCCGCCAGCGGCCGGCCGGGTCGCGGTCCAGGCCGGTGACCGGCCTCCCGGTCTCGATGCGGGTGCCCCGCTGCTCCAGGTAGCGGGCCAGCGGTGTCCAGATCGCGGTCTGGTAGTCGGCGTGCGGGGCGTCCATGCCCAGGCCTTCGGGGTTGCCGAGGAAGAAGAAGTGGAACATCGCCACCAGCTCGGCCGCCGACATGGTTTCGGCGTCGTTGAAAAATGAATGGGCGAAGACGTTGAACAGCATCGTCCGGGCCCGCTCGGGCAGCCGCAGCGCAACCAGGAACCGCTCGGCGCTGATCCGGTCCAGCCGCGCGTAGGTGCGCTCGGGGTCGAACGTGAGCAGGTTGGCGCCGACGGCCAGGTTGGCCCCGGCCACGTCCCGGACCCGCAGGCTGGGCGAGCGCAGGGTCAGGGCGGCGATGCTGACCGGCGGGGCGGGCGGCAGCCGGTCGAACTCCTCGTCCGGCCAGCTGGCCGAGATCACCGGGTAGCTGCCGAGCGGATGCAGCAGCGGCCCGGCCCCGGTGGTTGCCCCCGCGACCCCGGCGGCGGCCCGGCCGAGGATCCGCCGCCAGTTGTAATACTGGCGGAAGAAGCCGTGGAACCCGTGGTCGACCAGCTGGAGGCTGCCGTCCGGCAGCGTGTACGGGTCGGCCCCGAGCCTGCCTCCCAGCCGTCCGGCCGCCTCGCACAGTACGACCGGCACGCCCCGCTCGGCCAGCACCACCGCGGCCGAGGCGCCCGCGATCCCGCCGCCGATCACGACCACCTGCGGTACCCGGCCGGCCGCCGCGGCCGGGCGGACCGGGAGACCGGCGGCCACCTCCGGGCGCACCCCCAGCGCGCGCCCCACCAGCCTGGACACTGAGACCATGGGTGACCAGCTACCCGCCCAGACCGGTTGTCAACGGCGGGTCCGGTCACGAGCCTGCCTCAGTGGCCGTGGGCCAGGTAGAGCGGGTGGCTGCGGTCGAGGATCTCCTGCAGCTCGACCACGTTGCCGTCCGGGTCGCGGGCGTAGGCGACCCGGACCACCCCCGCCACCTCCTGGGGCGGGCCGTGGAAGGTGACCCCGGCCGCGCTCAGCCGCTCGTACTCGGTCACGTTGTCCTCGACGTCGATGCAGATGTGGGCGATGCCGACGTCGTTGACCGCCCGGTCGTGGTTGGCCGGGGTGCCGAGCGGGTTGCGGTACTCGAAGATCTCCAGGTACACGTCGCCGCTCTTGATCATGCAGAGCTTGGCGGCCGAGTCGCGCAGGCCGGTGATGATGTCGCAGGCCTCGTTGCCGGTCTCCCACTCCATCTCGAAGACCTTGGTGAAGCCCAGCAGGTCACAGTAGAAACTGGTCAGCGCCTCGGCGTCCCGGGTGCTGAGCCCGGCGTGGTGCATGCCCTTGATCACGCCGGCTGCCCTCCGGTCGCGGGCCGGGTCCGCGGCTGCGGCTCCTCCAGCTGCCAGCCGTACTTCTGGCCGGTGGCCACGAAGTCCTCGACCGAGGGCATCCGGTAGTCGTGGGTGGGTACCGCCGGGAGCGCGGCCGGCTCGCCCAGCTCCTCGAAGAAGTGCTCGAAGCCGCCCGGCGTGACCGTGATCAGCATCCGCGACGTGGCCGAGTGGACGAAGATCGAGTGGCTGGTGTCCGGCGGGATCCACACCACGCAGCCCGCGGTCGCCTGCTTGACCGAGTCGCCGACCGCGATGTCGACGTCGCCTTCGGCGATGTAGAACAGCTCGGCCTCGTGCGCGTGCCGGTGCACCGGCGCCTGCCAGCCGCGCAAGCAGTCGACCTGGCAGAACGACAGCATCTGGCTGGTGTCGAGCGCCTTGGCCTTGAACGTGAGCAGGGCCCCGGCGAACCAGACGAGGTCGCCCTCGGACTGGCCCAGCAGGTAGCCGGCCGGGTCGGCGCCCGGGGTGGGCGTGCCCAGCAACTGGGACTGCGGAGGTGGCACGGTCATCGTTGACTCCTCGGGTCGTCGTCGCCGTCATTGTGAGTCATATAAACAACGACCGTCAACAGAGTGTTGCTCTTTATCGGCGTAGGATCGCCCGTATGCGGCCACGGTCGATCGTCTTTGACTTGTTCGGTGACTACCTCCGGTACCGGGGCGGCGAGGTCCGGCTGCGCCCGCTCAGCGCGCTGCTGAGCTGCTTCGGGGTGGCCGACAGCACCACCCGGGTGGTGATGGCCCGGCTGCGCCGCGAGGGCTGGTTCGACACCCGCCCGGTCGGCCGGGAGACCGTCTACCGGCTCACCCCGCGTGGCTGGCAGCTGCTCGACGAGGGGCGGTCGCGCATCTTCGACCGGGTGCGGGAGCCGTGGGACGGCCAGTGGCAGATGGTCATCTACGCGGTGCCGGAGAGCGACCGGGCGGTCCGCGAGGAGCTGCGCAAGGAGCTCGCCTGGCTCGGCTTCGGCCCGCTGGCCAGCTCGACCTGGATCAGCCCGCACGACCGGCTGGCGCAGGTCGAGCAGAAGTTCGCCGATCACCCGACCGTCCGCCTGGACCTGCTCCGGTGCCGCTCGGCCGGGCTGCTGCAGGACCGCGAGATGGTCGGCCGGTGCTGGGATCTGGACATCCTCAACCAGGACTACCAGCAGCTGCTGCGCCGGTACCGGCCGCAGCTGCCGCACTACCGGGCCGGGCGGATCGAGCCCCGGCAGGCGCTGGTCGACCGGATGCAGCTGATCTACGACTACCGCAAGTTCCCGTTCCGCGATCCGGACCTGCCGGTCGAGCTGCTGCCCGGCGGCTGGCGCGGCCGGGAGGCCCACGAGCTGTTCCTGGCCGTGCACGAGCTGCTGGGCGAGGCGGCCGGCCGGTTCGTCGACCAGGTGCTGGGTGAGGGTTGCCAGCCCCGCCTACAGGTGTCATTATTTCGTTAACCGTCTCGTAAGTGACACATGTTGAGGTGACTGCGGTGCGGATTGCGGTACTCGGCGGCGGTCCGGGCGGGCTGTTCGCGGCCACCCTGGCCAAGACCTCGGACCCCACCCGGGACGTGACCGTGTTCGAGCGCAACCGGGCGCAGGACACGTTCGGCTTCGGGGTCGTGTTCTCCGACGCCACCCTGCGCGGCCTCGATGACGCCGACCCGGTGCTGCGGACCGCGCTGGCCGGCCACGGGGTGCACTGGGACCCGATCGAGGTCCGGCTGCACGGTGAGCGGTTCCGCTGCCACGGCAACGGGATGGCGGCGGTGGCCCGCACGACCCTGCTGGGGCTGCTCCAGGAGCAGGCGATCAAGGCCGGCGTCGACGTGCGGTTCTCGGCCGCGGTCAGCCCTCCGGAGCTGCTGCGGGCCGGGTATGACCTGGTCATCGCGGCTGACGGGGCCAACTCGGGGCTGCGGGACCAGTTCGCTGAGGAGTTCCAGCCGAGCGCCGCCACCGCGACCGCCAAGTTCATCTGGCTGGGCACCAGCTACCCGTTCACCGGGCTGACGTTCGTGCACGAGCGCAGCGAGCACGGCGTCTTCGCGGTGCACGGCTACCCGATCGGCGACGGCCGGTCCACGTTCATCGTCGAGACCGACCAGGAGGCGTGGCAGGCGGCCGGCCTGGACGAGTTCGACGTGCGCCAGCCCCCGGGCGCCAGCGACGAGAAGTCCCGGCGCTACCTGCAGGACCTGTTCGCGGCCGAGATCGACGGCCACCCGCTGCTGGCCAACAACTCCCGGTGGGGCAACTTCCGGACCCGGCGGGCGGCCCGCTGGCGGCACCGGGCCGGTGACACCTGGGTGGCGTTGCTCGGGGACGCGGCCCACACCGCCCACTTCTCGGTCGGTTCGGGGACCAAGATGGCGCTCGAAGACGCGGTCGCGCTGGCGGCCGCGCTCGACGATCACCCGGGCGACCTGGACGCGGCGCTGGCCGCCTACGAGGCGGCCCGGCAGCCGCCGGTGGCCCGGATCCAGGACTCGGCCCGGCCCAGCCTGTCCTGGTGGGAGCACTTCGGCCGGTCCTACGACCGGCTGCCACCCTGGCAGTTCGCCTATCACTTCTTCACCCGCAGCCTGACCGACGCCAAGCTGCGCCGTCGCGATGAGGACTTCGTGGCCGCCACCCTCGACCGCTGGCGGAGCGTCCACCGGGCCGACCCGCTCGGCAGCCCGATCGACGTGGCCGGTCAGCGGGTGCCGGGCCGGGTGGTGACGGTGGCCGGGGCCGAGGTGCGCTGGCCGGGTGGAGCGCTGCCGCTGCTGACCGCGCCCGCCGGGGCCGGCGGCCCCGAGGCTGGCGTCCCTGGGGTTGGCGGCCCCGGGGCCGGCGGTGCCTGGGGCCTGCTGGTGACGGCGCCCGCCCGCGAGGCCGGGCTGGCCGCCGCCCTCGGCCAGCTGGCGGCCGGGGTGGCGGCCGGGGCCGCGCTGGTGGCGGTGGCGGGCGGCACCGCGCTGACCCGGCGGCTGCTGACCGAGGCGGCCCGGCTCGAGCACGGCGCCGTCAGCCTGCTGATCGATGAGGCCGAGGCGGACCGGTTGGCGGACGTGGCCGAGACCGCGGTCCTGTCCGGCCGCACCGACCTGGTCGGGGCGCCGTGACCGCGCTGGCCGACGGGTTCGTGCCCTGGCCGTCCGATCTCACCCGGGTCTACCGGCAGCGGGGCTGGTGGCGCGGGCAGGCGCTCGGGTCGGAGCTGGCCACCGCCGCTGACCGGCGGCCGGACGCGGTGGCGCTGGCCGACGGGGAGGTCCGGCTGACCTACCGGTCGCTGCTGGCCCGGGCCGACAGGCTGGCCAGCTGGCTGGTGGACGAGCTGGGGCTGGCCCGCGAGGACCGGCTGGTGGTCCAGCTGCCCAACTGCTGGCAGTTCGTCGTGCTCACGCTGGCCTGCCTGCGGGCCGGCGTCGTGCCGGTGATGGCGCTGCCCGCGCACCGGCGGCACGAGCTCAGCCACCTGGTGGCGCACAGCGAGGCGGCCGCCATCGCCGTCCCCGCCACCCTGCGCGGCTTCGACCACGCGGAGCTGGCCGACGAGCTGCGGGCCGATGCTCCGGCCCTCCAGCACGTACTGGTGGTGGGGACACCGCGCCCGGGTCAGCTCGACCTGACCGAGCACTGCGCGGAACCGGCCACGGCCGCCGGGCACCGGGCCCGCTGGGACGCCGATCCGCCCGGCCGTTCCGCCGTCGCGGTCTTCCTGCTGTCCGGGGGGACCACCGGACTGCCCAAGCTGATCGCCAGGACCCACGACGACTACGCCTACAACGCCAGGGCCAGCGCCGAGCTGTGCGGGCTGGGGCCGGACACCGTCTACCTGGGCACGCTGCCGGTCTCCCACAACTTCCCGCTGGCCTGCCCCGGCGTCCTCGGCACGCTGCTGGCCGGCGGCCGGGTGGTGATGCTGCCGTCGCCCGACCCGGAGCGGGTGTTCGCCACCATCGCCGCCGAAGGCGTCACCGTGGCCACCGCGGTGCCCGCGGTCGCCCAGCGCTGGCTCGGCCACGCCCGCCAGCACGGCCCGGATCAGCTCGCCACCCTGCGGCTGCTGCAGGTGGGCGGGGCCCGGCTGGCCGACGAGGTGGCCCGGACCGTCCGCCCGGTCCTCGGCTGCACCCTCCAGCAGGTGTTCGGCATGGCCGAGGGGCTGCTCAACTACACCCGGCTGGACGACCCCGAGGACGTCATCTGCACCACCCAGGGCCGCCCGCTGAGCGACGGCGACGAGGTCCGCATCGTCGACCAGACCGGCCAGGACCTGCCCGACGGGGTGGCCGGGGTGCTGCTCACCCGCGGCCCCTACACTCCGCGCGGTTACTACCGGGCGCCCGAGCAGAACGCCCGGTCGTTCGCGCCCGGTGGCTGGTACCGCAGCGGCGACATCGTCCGCCGCCGGCCCGACGGCAACCTGGTCGTCGAGGGCCGCGACAAGGACATGATCAACCGGGGCGGGGAGAAGATCAGCGCCGAAGAGGTGGAGAACCTCGCCTACCGGACCGCGGCCGTCGCCCACGCGGCCGCGGTCTCGATGCCCGACCCCGAGCTGGGCGAACGGGTGTGCCTGTACGCGGTGCTCAAGCCGGGAGCGACGCTCACCCTGGGCGAGCTCCGGGCGGCCATGGCCGACGCGGGGGCGGCCCGCTTCACCTGGCCCGAACGGCTGGAGATCGTCGGCCAGCTGCCGGTCACCAAGGTCGGCAAGGTCGACAAGAAGGCGCTGCGCGACGACATCGCCGACCGGCTCAGCCACTGACGGCGGCCGACGGGGCCGGGCCCGCCTCGAGGGCGCCGGTGCTGTCGTACGGCCGGAACCGGATGAAGGCCGAGCGCTGGTGGAACGGCCGTCGCTGCTGGGCCGCGACCGCGTCGGCGTGGCCACGGGCGCGGTAGGCGTAGGCGGCCAGCGCGGACGTGTCCCGCCAGGCCGAACAGGTGGCGACCAGCGGCGGGCAGGCCAGCGCGAGGCCCCACAGCAGACCGGGCGCGTCCAGGGCGGCGGCCTCGGCCCGGGCGCTGGCCCGCAGGAACCGGCCGGTCTGGCTGAGCCGCAACCGGCCGAGGGTGACCGCGACCGCGGGCCCGTCGACCGGGTCACCCATGGGCTGGTCGGTGAGGCCGGGCCAGTCGCCGCTGGCGCGCACCGGCGCCAGCCGTACGTGCCAGCCGCCCGCCAGGGGGGCCGCCGCCGGGCTGGCCAGGAAGGCATCCAGCGCCTGCTCGTCGTCCCAGAACGCCAGCCGGGCGATCCGGTGCAGGTCCGGCTTGGCCACCAGCGACCGGCTGAGCGGGGCGGTGAGCATGGTCGCGGCCCAGCGCAGGCCCGGCTGCGACCGGGCGGCCGGCGGTCGCCGCAGCGCCCTGATCACCATGGCCGAGCCGGCGGCGGCCAGGTGTACCGACGCGATCACTGGCGGCGGCCGACGACCAGGGCGGCCAGGCCGGCCACCACCGCGACCGCCACCGCCGCCAGCTCGATCCAGGTGCCGGCGAACGCGCCCGGGTGGCCGGGGTGGCTGAGGTCGTACCGGCTGCGGGTGGCGACGACGCCGCCCAGCAGCAGGAACCCGCCGCCCAGGACTCCCGCCAGCGGGGCCCAGCGCCAGTGCACGAACAGCACCAGCGCGGCCACCACGACCAGGAGGATCACCCCCGGCGGGATGACGGGGTAACTCACCCCGCCGATCATCTGCACCACGATCCCGGCCACCGCGGCGACCAGGGCGGCCACCTCGAACCGGGCCGGCTGATTGAGTCGGGAAAGGGTCACGGCAAGCTCCTCGGGAGGACGGTTGGACCAGCCCACCCTCGCTCGCGGGGTCCCGCCCCGTCGCCGGCCGGGGCGCGTATCTTCCGGCTGCGCCCGCCGCCGTACCGATGGCCGCCCTACGGCTGGGCCAGCGGTTGCGCCAGGCCCGACTGGTAGGCGAACACCACCAGCTGGGCCCGGTCGCGGGCCTGCAGCTTGACCATCGCCCGGCTCACGTGGGTGCGGGCGGTGGCCGGGCTGAGGACCAGCTCGGCCGCGATCTCCTCGTTGGTCAGCCCCAGCGCCACCAGCGCCACCACCTCGCGCTCGCGCTCGGTCAGGGCGCTCATCGAGGGCGGCGTGAGCGCGGGCCGGACCGGCCGGGCGGTGAACTCGGCGATCAGCCGCCGGGTGACGCCGGGCGACAGCAGCGCCTGGCCGCCCGCCACCTCGCGGACCGCCCGGACCAGGTCACCGGGCTGGGTGTGCTTGACCAGGAACCCGCTGGCGCCGCCGCGCAGCGCCTCGAACACGTACTCGTCGAGCTCGAACGTGGTCAGCACCAGGATCCGGACCGCCGCCAGCGTTTCGTCCTGACTGATCTGGCGGGCCGCGGCCAGCCCGTCCACCCCGGGCATGCGGATGTCCATCAGCACCACGTCCGGGCGGGTTTCGCGAGCGAGCCGGACGGCGGCGGCCCCGTCGTCGGCCTGGCCGACCACCTCGAGGTCGTCTTCGGCGCCCAGGATCATCGCGAACCCGGCCCGGACCAGCGGCTGGTCGTCGGCCAGCAGCACCCGGATCACGGCCGCCCCGCCCACTCCGCGCGGACCAGGAAGCCGCCGTCCGGAGCCGGCCCGGCCTGGAGGTGGCCGCCGGTCGAGCCGACCCGCTCGCGCAGGCCGATGATCCCCACCCCGGTCCCCGGGCCGGCCACCGCCCGGGCCGGGCCGTCGTCGCCGACCTCGACCAGCACCCGGCCGTCCCCGTCGCTCTCCAGCCGCACCCGGGCGGTGGCGGCCTGCGAGTGCCGCAGCACGTTGGTCAGCGACTCCTGCACCACCCGGTAGGCGGCGGTCCCGATCACCCGCGGCACCGCCTGGACCGGACCCTGCACCGTCAGCGCGACGGCCAGGCCGGCCGCGGTCGTGGTCTCGGCCAGCCGGGCGATCTCCCGGGTCCCCGGCAGCGGGGCGCGGTCGGCCCGCTCGGTGCCGTCGCGCAGCACCGCCAGCATGGCCGCCAGCTCGTCGAGCACGTCCCCGCTGGCCCGCTGGATCACCGTCAGCGCGGCCGCGGTGGTCGGCCCGGCCGCCTCCGGCCGCCTGCTGAGCAGGTGGGCGACCGCCCCGGCCTGCACGTTGATCGTGGCCATGCCGTGGGCGACGCTGTCGTGCAGGTCCCGGGCGATCCGCAGCCGCTCCTCGGCGACCCGCCGCCGGGCCTCGGCTTCCCGGCTCCGCTCGGCCGCCCGGGCCCGTTCGCGCAGCCCGTCCAGGTACCGGCGGCGGCTGCGGAGGGCGTCGGCCCCAAGCACGGCCGCCGCCGTCCAGCCCGCGAAGACGGCCGCCAGCAGCAGCCCGTGGTAGCCGGCCAGCACCGCGGCCACGCTGAGGACCACGAACATCGCGGCCGCGCCGGTGACCGCCACCCGGCGGCTGGTCCGCCAGCTCAGCACGCCCAGCGCGATCCATCCGGTGACCCAAACCGGCCCGTCCGGGTAGCGGCGGACCACGAACACCGCCAGCAGCGCCGTGACCAGGGTGGCCGCCGCCCGCGGGCGCCGCCAGGCCAGGCCGACGGCGACGCCCGCCGCCACCAGCAGCGCGTAGCCGAGCGCGTCGAGCGCCCGGCCACCCGGGTGGGCGGGCGCGGGCGTCGCCACCAGCACCCCGGTCGCCAGCGCGCCCACCAGGACGTCCGGCCACCAGCCACGAGCGTCCATCACAGCCGTCACGCTACGCCGGCCGACTGTACGCAGGCATCGTCCGGCGAGCGTAGTTGGCGCCTACGCCCCCGGGCGTAGGCGGGCCGATTATTCCCATGCGGCTGGCACGTCTCTGAGTGGTGATCATCGGAATTAAAGGGGATGCCCGTGGCTGAGCTGAACGATCTGCTGCAGAGGTACGTAGACGACGGGTCGCTGCCGGGGGCGGTGGCGCTGGTGACCCGGGGCGATCAGGCCGAGGTGGCGGCGGCCGGGGCGCTCGCCGTCGGCGGGGCCCCGATGACGCCTGAGTCGATCTTCCGCATCGCCTCGATCACCAAGCCGATCACCGCCGCCGCGGTGATGATGCTGGTCGAGGACGGCCGGATCGGGCTGGACGACCCGGTCCGGCGCTGGCTGCCGGAGCTGGCCGAGCCCAGCGTGGTCCGCACGCCGGCCAGCCCGGTCGACGACGTGGTGGCCGCCGTCCGCCCGATCACCGTGTCCGACCTGCTCAGCTCCCGGGCCGGGTACGGCTTCGCGTCCGACTTCACCCTCCCGGCCGTGCAGGCGCTGTTCGCGGTGCAGAAGGACGGCCGCGAGCCGGACAGCTTCCTGCCCCCCGACGAGTGGGTGGCCGCGCTGGCCGAGCTCCCGCTGCTGTACCAGCCGGGCCAGGCGTGGCTGTACGACACCTGCTCCACCCTCCAGGGCGTGCTGATCAGCCGGGTGGCCGGCCAGCCGCTGCCGGACTTCCTGGCCGAGCGGGTGTTCGCCCCGCTGGGCATGACCGGCACCGGCTTCGAGGTGCCGGCCGCCGACCGCGACCGGCTCACCAGCTACTACCGCCACGACGCGGACGGCCGGCTGGAACTGGCCGACGGGCCCGGCGGGCAGTGGAGCCACCCGCCGGCCCACCCGCTCGGCAACGGCGGGCTGGCCGGGACCGCGGGGGACTGGCTCGCCTTTGGCCGCATGCTGCTGGCCGCGGGGACCGCCCGCGACGGCCGGCGGCTGCTGACGGCCGAGTCGGTGGCGCTGATGACCAGCGACCACACCACCGGCCGCCAGCGCCGGATCGGCCAGCTGTTCCTGGAGGGCCAGGGCTGGGGGTTCGGCGGTTCGGTCGACATCGCCGCAATCGACCCGTGGAACGTGCCCGGCCGCTACGGCTGGGTCGGCGGGACCGGGACGTCGGCCCACATCGTCCCGGCCGCCGGTTCGGTCGCCATCCTGCTCGCCCAGGTGGCGGCCGACAGCCCGGTCCCGCCCCCGTGGATGCGCGACTTCTGGCGCTACGCGGCCGCCACCTGCTGAGCGGCCCGGTGGCCGGACCGGATCGCCCCTTCCATCAGGCCGAAGAACTCGGTGCTGGTCTCGGTGCCGGCCCAGTGGACGCGGCCGTGCGGCACGGTCAGCCGGGGGCCGAGCGCGAGCCAGTCGCCGGGGCCGAACAGCGCGGCGTAACAACCGCGGCTGTACGGCTCGCTCAGCCAGTCGGTGATGACCAGGCGGCCGGGGGCGGGCAGCCCGGGGAACAAACGCTGGATCTGGGCGCGGACCGCCGCCCGGCGGCTCTTGTCGTCCAGTCGCGCGAACGTGCGGGCCTGCCGCCCGGTGACGAATCCGGTCAGCACGCCGGCGCCGCCCGGTGGGGAATCGTCCACCGTCGACTGCAGCGGGCCGTCCGCGCTCACCGACCAGCCGGACAGGCCGTGGTCGCGCCACAGCGGAGCCGGATAGACCAGCTGGACCTTGATCGCGCAGCCCCGGCCGGTGGCCGCGGTCGCCCGCCGGGCGGGCCGGACCGGGTCGAACTCGATGGCGTCGGCGAGCACCGGCGGCACCGCCACCACGACCGCGTCGGCCTGGTGGTAAGCCCGATCGGTGCGGACCGACACACCGGTACCGTCCTGGTCGATCCACCGGACCGGCTCCGCCAGCCGGACGCGGTCACCGAGCTTGGCGGCGAGGAGGTCGCACAACTGGTGGGCCCCGCCGTACACCCGGGCCGCCTGCGCACCGCCCGCGAACGCGTTGAGATAGCGGATCCCGCCGCCGGACCGCAGATAAAAGGCCATGTGCAGGACCGACACGTCGGCCGGGTCGGCGGCCATCATCTCGCCGAGGAACAGCGGGAAGAACCGCCGGGCGTCGTCGTGGACTCCGGTGCCGTCCAGCCAGCCGGCCGCGGTCTGGCGGTCGAGCCGGGCGGCGTCCGGGGTCAGCCAGGGAGCGTCGGGGCGGACCGCCGCCGTCAGCTCGTACAGCCGGTCGAACAGGTCACCGAGGGCGGTCGCGTTGAGGGGCGGGAAACGGCCGTCGGTGCTCTGCGGGCCGTCACCGAACGAGAACCGGCTCCGGCCGGTCATGGTGGTCGCCACCGTCGCCAGGCCGAGCCGCCGGATCAGGGAGCCGAGCTCGGTGTGCCGATGGCCCAGGTAGGCGGCCCCGCCGTCGGCCCACTGCCCCGGGGCCACCTCGACGCCGCGGGTGCGCCCGCCGACCCGGTTCCGCGCTTCGAGGACGGTCACCTCGGCCCCGTCGGCCGCCAGGTCGGTGGCGGCGGTGAGCCCGGCCAGCCCGGCGCCGACGACCACGATCCGCATTTATCCGGGAAAATTCTTGATCAGCTTGGTGAGCGCGGCGGGCGAGGCGGCGTCGATGAGCTGGATGAAGGTCAGCTCCACGTCGTACTGCCGGGCCACCGCGCTGAGCACGCGGGTGGCGAGCAGCGAGTCGCCGCCCTGGTCGAAAAAGTCCGAATCGGGCCCGACCCCGTCGGTCTCCAGGATCCGCTGGAACAGGCCGACCATGTCGTCGACGGTGACGGTGCTGGGAGCGGGCATCGGCTACCTCCTGCGGGCACGGTCGGTTGCGTAGGTCTCGTGGGTCCGCCGCCGGTCGACCTTGCCGCTGGCCGTGTGGACCAGTCCCGGTACCACCGTGACGCGGGCCGGGACCAGATGACGGGGGCTTTGCGTGCGCAGCTGGCGGAGGATGGCGGACGCCAGCTCGGCCGGATCGGCCGGCCCGCGCGACGTCACGTAGGCGACCAGGGCCGTGTGATCGCCGACGGGTGCCCCGACCACCGCCGCCGCCGCGACCTCGGGGTGACGGCAGAGCTGGGCCTCGACCTCCCCGGGGCTGACCCGGACCCCCCGGACCTTGATGTCGTCGTCGAGCCGGCCCTGATGGAAGACCACCCCGTCCGGGTCGCGCCGGACCCGGTCGCCGGTCCGGAAGAACCGTTCGGAGCCCAGCGTGATGAAGCGTTCGGCGGTGGCTTCCGGCATCCCGTGATAGCCGAGGGCCACCGACGGGCCGCCGACGAGGAGTTCGCCGTCCGCCCCGATCCGCTCGGTCACGTGCGGCAGCGCCCGGCCGAGGGGAACGGCGGAGCCCGCCCGCGGTTCGGCCCGCGGGCCGTGCAGGTCGATCGCGTGGGTGACGAGGGTGGTCTCGGTGCAGCCGTAGGTGTTGACCAGGCGCACCCGCTCCGCACCGGCCAGCGACCGCCAGTCCTCGACCCGGGCCGGCCGGGCCGCCTCACCGCCGATCACCATCGTGCGCAGGCTGGCAGGCAGCGCCGCCCCCTCCTCGGTGAGCCAGCTGACGAACTCGTGCCAGAACGCGGTCGGCAGGTCGAGCACGCTGACCTGGTACCGGTCGATCAGCTTGAGAAAGCGCGGGAACGAGCCGGAGTAGGCGTCGTCGTCGAACACGAGGGCGGCGCCGCCGGTCACGGTGGTCAGGATCTCCTCGAAACAGGTGTCCCAGCTGAGCGACGCGAACTGCAGGACCCGGTCCCCGGGGCCGGCGCCCATCACCGCCCGCAGCGACGCCACGGCGGCGGCGATGGCCCGGCGCGGGGTGACCACCGGCCGGGGCCGGCCGGTCGATCCGGACGTGAACAGGATGTAGGCGGGATCCTCGGGGCCGGCCGCGATGGGTCCCTCGCCGGCCGGGAGGCCGCCCGGCCGGCCGCGGTTGCGGGCGACCTCCGAGCGGCTGTCGATCAGCGTCCGGCATTCGGCCGCCGCCGTCAGGTCCGCGATCCGGTCCTCGGGGTATCCCGGGTCGATCGGGCAGTAGGCCCCGCCGGCCGCCAGCACCCCGAGCAGGGCGGCGATCGTACCCGCCGACCGGGAGGTCAGCACCCCGGCTACCCCCGGCCTGGCCCCGAGGGTGGCCGCGACGCCACGCATCCGCTGCTCCAGCTGGGTGTAGGTCACCGGCTGCCCGTTGTCGATGATCGCGACACCGTCGGGGGTGCGGGCGACGGCGCGCAGGAAGCCGGCCAGGACGTCAGGATGGTCAAAGCGGGCCGGCAACGGTGCACCTCCGAACTTACTGACCAGTAGCATCTCCAATTAACCGACCGCAGGCAAGGGCCCCTCGCTGACCAGCACCGAACGCTTTCCGCCGCGGCTGGCAATCCCCAGGTGTGAGGCAATCCAGAGATGAGGAGGGCCATGACATCTGATCCGGATGACGCGGAGTTGATCGCCCGGTCGCTCGACGGCGACCAGGACGCCTTCGTCGAGGTGGTGCGGCGGCACGAGGCAGCCGTGGGGGCCTACCTCGCACGCCGGGCCGGGCGCGAACGGGCCGAGGACCTGCTCGGCGACGTGTGGGTGGCGGCGCTGGCGTCGCGGGCGGCCTACGATCGCTCGTTCCCCGACGCCCGGCCGTGGCTGTTCGGCGTGGCCCACAACACGCTCCGGCGGCACTGGCGGTCCCGGCCGGCCGAGGAGCCGGTCGCCGACGTGACCGGGCTGGCGGCCGGCTGGGACCCGTGGACCGCGGTCGACCACCGCGTCGACGTCGAGGCGGTGCTGCGGCACGCGCTGGCGCTGCTGCCACCCGCCCAGCGGGAGATCGTGACCCTGGTGGCCTGGGAGGACCTGACCGTCGCGGACGCGGGCCGGGCCCTCGGCCTGCCGCCGGGGACGGCCCGCCGCTACCTGCACGAAGCCCGGATGGCGCTGCGGGGCGCGCCGGGGATGGCCGCGCTGCTGGCCGACCAGTACACGGTAAAAGGAGCCAACTGATGATTGACGAGATGGATCTGCTGAGCGGCCTGAAGACCGTCGACCCGGTCCGGCCGCCCGCCTACGACCAGGCCCGGGCCGTGCTCCGGGCGGCCATGGCAGTCGACGAAGGAGCACCGGAACCGGCCCCGGCCGCCCGCCGCCGGGCGCGCTGGGCCACCCGCCGCACGGTCGGCTTCGGCGCCGCCGCTCTGACCGCCGCGGCCGCCGCGGTGGCGCTGGTGGCCGCCTCGCTGCCGGCCCCCGGCCACCACCCGGCCGCGGCCGGCCACCCGGCCCCGAACACGGCCCCGGCGGCTGCCAACCCGGTCCTGACCCAGCTGGCCGCCACCATCACCGTCCCCCAGGTCACGCTGCCCGGCAACGCGACCCTGGAGATCCGCAACCAGTCGCCCGCCAGCGCCACCCCCGGCGCCAACGGCTACGACCTGTACCTCGACAACGGCACCTACTACTGGGGGTACGACCAGAGCGACCTGCTGCAGGTGATCGCTTCGGGCCAGGACACCGGCCAGGGGGCGTTCAAGCGCTCGATCGCGGCCGCGCTGGTGGCGGCCAAGGGTGACGTCGCCACCGGGCGGGCCCAGATGTCGGTGGCCAACTTCATCCCCGGCAGCAAGCCGAACACGGTCCAGGCTCAGCAGGCCGAGATCGAGAAGCTCAAGGCCATCGACAAGCAGCGGCACGTGAAGTACACCCCGCCCAAGCCGCTGACGGCGGCCCAGAAGGCGGAGCAGACCGACAACCTGATCTGGATGAACTCCAACTACGCGCTGACCGCGGCGCCGGAGAACCCCAACGTCCGGGCGGGGGTGCTCCGCATCCTGGCGACGATGCCGCACGTCACCGTCACCCACACCACCACCGCCGGCCAGTCCACGCTGACCCTGTCCGACAGCTGGCCGCTGCTCAGCGGGGACGACACCGAGTCGACGGTCATCAACGCCCGCACCGGGCTGCCGATCGCGACGTTCGACCGCGGCCCGGGTCAGCCGTCCGCTTCGACCTACTACCACGCCACCCGGGTCACGCTGGCGGAGGTCGAAGCCGGCAAGTTCTGACCCTCCGCAAGATCCCGTACGGGCTGCCCGGCCACCGGGCAGCCCGTGGGTGTTTCCAGTGATTCTCACCGGTCCGCCCCCGGGCCCGGCGCGTCACCATGAAGGCGTGCACATCCGGCATCCGGCTCCTGGCCGCCCGCACCTCCTGAGGTGAACCCATGACCGATATCCGCCCTTTCAAAACGGAATTTCCGGACCAGGCGCTCGCCGACCTCCGGCGGCGTATCGGGCCGGCCCGCTGGCCGTCGCGGGAGCTGGTGACCGACCGGTCGCAGGGCGTCCAGCTGGCCACGATCCAGGAGCTGGCCCGCTACTGGGCGGACGGCTACGACTGGCGCCGGTGCGAGGCCGAGCTGAACGCGCTACCCCAGTTCACGGCCGAGATCGACGGCCTCAGCATCCACTTCATCCACGCCCGGTCGCGCCATCCGGACGCGTTGCCGCTGATCATCACCCACGGCTGGCCCGGTTCGGTGATCGAGCTGCTCGGCGTGGTCGGCCCGCTCACCGATCCGGTCGCCCACGGCGGGACCGCCGCCGACGCCTTCGACCTGGTGCTGCCGTCGCTGCCCGGTTACGGCTTCTCGGACGAGCCGGCCGAGACCGGCTGGGACGCGGGCCGGATCGCGGGCGCCTGGGCGGAGCTGATGCGCCGCCTCGGCTACTCCCGCTACGTGGCCCAGGGCGGCGACCAGGGGGCCGGCGTCACCGACGCGATGGGCCGCCAGGCCCCGGCCGAACTGGCCGGGATCCACCTGAACTTCCTGCGGTCGGCGCTGGCCGGTAGCCCGCCCGCCGCCACCTCGGCCGAGGAGCGGGCGGCCCTGGAGGCGGTCACCGCGTTCCGGACCGGTGGCTTCGGCTACTTCCTGGAGCAGGCCACCCGGCCCCAGACGATCGGTTACGCGCTGCTCGATTCGCCGGTGGCGCTGGCCGCCTGGATGCTCGACCACGACACCGACAGCTACTACAAGATCTCCCGCGCGTTCACCGGCGGCCCGCCGGCCGGCGGCCTGACCCGCGACCACATCCTCGACAACGTCACGTTGTACTGGCTGACCGGTACCGGGGCCTCGGCCGCCCGCTCCTACTGGGAAGGCGGGCACCCGCAGCCGCGGCCGGCCGGGCAGGCCCCGGCCGAGGTCAAGGTCCCGGTCGGCTTCACCACGTTCCCCGATGAGATCTTCCGGGCCCCGCGCAGCTGGGTCGAGCAGACCTACCCCAGCCTCAGCTACTTCCACCAGGCCGCCCGGGGCGGCCACTTCGCCGCCTGGGAAGAGCCCGACCTGTTCGCCGCCGAGATGCGGGCGGCCTTCCAGCCGCTGCGCTGACGAGCTGACCGTCCGGTACGGCCAGCGGCGAGCGTACTCCAGCTTGCAAGCTCAGCCTGGACAACGGCGTCGACGTGCCGGTGCCGGCCGCGGTCAGCGCGTTCCCCGGCGAGGGCTACCAAGCCCCCGCAGCTGGACCGAACACGCCTACCACGATCAGATCTACTACAACCGGCCACCCCAGGGCGGCCACTTCGCCGCCTGGGAACAACCCCTATCTTCGCCGACGAGGTCCGCACCGGCCTCCGGCCGATCCGGTGATCCCGGCCTGACCCTTCTGACCCGCAGCCGCGATCGGCTGCGGGTCAGAAGATCTTGTTGATGATGTCGTCGCCGATGCCGAAACCGGCGCCCTGCACGATCGCCCGGCCGAAGCCGCCGCCCAGGAACGACTGCAGCATGCCGCCTCCCTGCTGGTACTGGGGCTGCTGCTGGTACTGAGGCTGCTGATACTGCTGCTGGTACTGGGGCGGGACCGTGCCCTGGACGTGGTTGTCCACCATCGAGTGAATGGACTGCAGCAGCAGTGACACCTGCCCCTGCTCCTGCTGCACCCCCAGCGTTATCTCTTTCAGGTCGAGCAGCCACTCGCGGGCATTCTGGTCCCCGGCGGCCGCCGCGGTCTGCAGTTTTCCTGCCAGCGTCTGGATCAGGGCGGCGGTCTGCTGGGCCTGCTGCTGCAGCTGGGCGTAATTCTGGTCTACGGTCTCGGGATCCACAGATCCTCCATCCGGCGCAACCTGACATCGCGGGCGAAACCGATAGTAGCGGCCGGGCCGTGGGCGCCGCAGGCTCAGGGCCGGGAGTAAAAAGGTGGCGCCCGGGACTCGCGGTCCCGGGCGCCACGGCCCGGTAATTCCGGGCGGTCAGCCCGGGTCAATTCACCAGCCCGCAACCGGGTCAGCGTTCAGGTAAAGCTGGTTTCCGCTGACCGCGCAGCGCATGTGGTGCAGATACTTGGGGTCGCCGCACGATGCCCGGTAGCCCAAAGTGGCCGAGCCGCCGTATTCCACGTTGGCCGAAGAATCAAAGGATGCGCCGTCCGCGGCACGGCCTTTGACGCTGATCCGGAATTGGCTGTAGCTGCTCTCGAACGCGCAGCTGCCCGAGCTCTTGGCGTCGAAGCCCAGGACCTGGACGATCAGGCCGCCCGCGGCGGTGAACGAGGTGGTGGTCTCGTCATTGGTGCAGTTGCTGGTGCCGGCCCCGCCGCCCTGAATGGACACCCGCGGCCCCGCCCCGACCCCGCTCAGGTTCATGATCGTGGACCGGGTGGAGGTGAGGGCCGGGGATCCCGGAGCCCGCACCTCGGTCGGGAACGCGCGCAGCTCCAGGCTGCGCGGGCTGGTCTCCCGGCAGCTCATCCGGCGGTCATGGCCAGCCTCGCAGGTCGAGATGTAGGGCTGGCGCGCGGCCTGCTGGCCGAACAGGACCCGGGTGGTGGAGTCGTACGGGATGCCGCTGGTGTTCTTACCGGTGACCGAGACGGTGAAGTAGCTGAAGCTCTTCTCGAACGCGCAGCTCCCCGAGCTCTTGGCGTCGAAGGAGATGGTCTCCTGGACCGGACCCGACCCGGTGGTGACGGTCTTGCTGGTCTCGTCGTTGGTGCAGTTGCTGGTGCCGGCGCCGCCGCCCTGGATCCGGACGGTGACGCCGGCCCCGACGCTGTCCAGCGTCAGCTGTGCGCTCTCGTGGCCCTTGAGCAGCCCGCCCGGCCGGGGGGCGGCCGCGACCTGCCCGGCCCGGGCCGCGGTGACCGAGGTGACGGCGGACGCCGACGCGGGCGCCAGCGCCAGGGCGGCGGTGGCCGCCACCGGTAGCGCGGCGGCCGCGACCGGCACCACGACACGGCCGACAGATGATTTTATGCGCATGCCCAGAAAGCCCCTTCAGTAGCAGGCGGGAAGATTCCAATTCCCTGAATTCGGCGGGATTGACGTGGCCGATCATTTTCATTCCTGTGCCGCGCGCCGGCTCTGGCCATGATGTAACAGGCGACCTGAATAAACAAGAAGGGTGGCCGAATTAATATACTTGATACCCAATCAACCTTTCTATTACCATTCAAATAAAATGCGATAATAAAAAGGGCCCGGGAATGGCCCGGGCCCGGCGGCCGTCGTGGTTCGTGCTTGTGGTGGTGGTGTCCCGGCGCGAGCGGGCCGGTGGTGGATCCCGGCCCGCTCGCTCCCGTCACATCGTTCCCAGGCGTCAGGCGAGGCGGCCCGCGTAGCGGCGGCGGAAGCCGTCACTGGTGCTGGCGGTGATCACCACGTCGTAGTAGCCGTCCTGGTTGACCGGCCAGTCGACGGTCTTGGCGCCGCCCGCGGGGACCGTGACCTTCTTGCTGCCCCCCTCGTAGTCGTGGGCGGCCAGCGTGTAGGTGACCGACTGGCTGCCCTGGCTGAGCAGGGTGACCGCCACCTTCCGGGCCCGCAGCACGGTGCTGACCGCGGGGATCTGGCCGGTCTTCTGGGCGGCCGGCGCGACCGTGCCCGCGAAGCTGGTCAGGAACCCGTCGGCGCCGTAGACCGAGAACGCGTACTTGCCCGCGGTCGCGGCCGCGTCCCAGGTGTAGGAGCCGGTCTGGTGCGGGAGCACCGTGACCGGGGTGGGCGCGAACGTCAGCAGCGCGTCCGGGTAGACGGCGTAGGAGGCGCCGACCGTGCCGGTGTTGGTCAGCGCGGCGGTGACCTGGAGGGTGGTCCGGTTGACGGTCACGTCCGCGTGCAGCTGCAGGTTGCTCGGCCGGTGCGGCCGGGTGCCGGGCTCCTGGCTGGGCATCTTCTGGGCGCCCTCGGCCGGCGGGGTGGTCGAGCCGCCGGTCAGCTGGGTCAGCGCCCAGGTCTGGTCGAGGGTGGGGATGCCCTTGGGGATCGAGAAGTCCGGGTGCTTGAAGTCGAACGCGGTGGTCAGGTCGCCGGTGATCGATTTGCGCCAGGCGGTGACGTTGGCCGGCTGCACCCCGGTCCAGGTGGCCAGGAACTGCAGCATCGAGGTGTGGTTGTAGACGTTGGAGTCCACGTAGCCGCCCCGCGTCCACGGCGAGGCGATGATCATCGGCACCCGGGTCCCGGGGCCGATCGGCAGCCCGTCGATGTACTCGTTGGTGACGCTCGGCTCGGCGAACGGCGGCAGCTGGTGGTCGAAGAACCCGTCGTGCTCGTCGTAGGTGATGAACAGCGCGGTCGTCTTCCACAGCTCCGGGTTTGCCAGCAGGGTCTGCAGCACGGTGTTGGTGTAGTGGGCGCCGTAGTCGGGGGTGTAGGACGGGTGCTCGCAGTAGCCGGCCGGGGCGACGATCCACGACACCTGGGGCAGCTTGTTGTTCTTGACGTCGCTGATGAACGAGGACAGCACGTAGGCGGCGTGGGTCTTGCTCATCGGCGGGGCGCCCGCCTCGCTCTTCCACGGGGTGACCGCGCCCCGGGTGGCCAGCACCCCGGTGCCGCCGTTGGTGCTGTTGGTGGTGTTGTACTGCTGGTAGAACCACAGCGGGTTGTCGCCGTAGTCGCCCAGGAAGTACTCGGGGTTGTCGCCGCTGTCGCCGACCTGGTCGTTGGTGTACACCTGCCAGCTGACCCCGGCCTTCTGCAGCAGCTCGGGGTAGGTGGTGACCTCGGCGGTCCCGGCGTCCGGCCCGAAGTCGACCTTGTAGTCGTCCGGGTTGCTGGTCCAGCCGGACGACGTGCCGGTCCAGAAGTACATCCGGTTGGGACTGGTGGGCGCCATGATCCCCTGGTGGTAGCCGTCGCAGATGGTGAAGGCGTCGGCCACCGCGTACTGGAACGGGATCTCGTCCCGGGTGAAGTACCCCATCGTCTCTTCGGTCTTGGCCGCGACCCAGTTGTTCCACAGCCCGCCGTTGCGGGCTTCGTGGTCGCCTGCCCAGGAATGGTCGAGGTCGCCGTCGGTCTGGTCGGTGAGGTTGTACGGCAGC